>Ga0315298_1008771_pt1 | contig 12743 bp, 14 predicted proteins | sample WHS_1_MG_FD_203077 | JGI IMG/M metagenome (GOLD analysis project Ga0315298, IMG submission 203077) | Extremophilic microbial mat communities from Washburn Hot Springs, YNP, Wyoming, USA - WHS_1_MG | ecosystem: Environmental > Aquatic > Thermal springs > Hot (42-90C) | place: USA: Wyoming...
GGCGCGGCTTTCGCTCGGCTGGACCCGCGGCTCAAGACGCTCCTTGTCGTCACGGCCATTTTCACTCTAGGGAACTCCTCGAACCAGTTCCTCCTCCTGCGGGCCGGCGAAAGCATCGGCGAAGGCGCGGCCCTGCTGGTCTACGTCCTCTTCAACGCCGCCTACGCCCTTTTCTCCTGGCCGGCCGGCTGGGCCTCGGACAAACTGGGGCGGAGAGGCGTGCTGGTGACCGGGTTTCTGCTGTACGCGGTGGTTTACGGCAGCCTGGCCTTCGGGCTGGGCGGGGTTCCCTGGGGCTACGCCGCCATCTTCGTCCTCTACGGCGTTTACTCGGCCCTGACCGACGGGGTGGCCAAAGCGCTAGTCGCCGACCTGGCGCCGGCGGACCTCCGGGCCACGATTATGGGCCTGCACGCAACCATCGTCGGCATCGGCCTCTTCCCGGCCTCCTTCCTCGCCGGACTCCTGTGGTCGGCCTTCGGGCCCGCCGCGGCGTTCGGTCTGGGGGCCGCGGCCGGGCTGGTCGCGGCCGTCGGGCTCGGGCTTTTCCCGAGGGGAGCCCGGAGCGTTCGGGCGGCGGGTTAGGCCCGGCGGAAGGTAGGGGAAGGAGGTGCCGTTATCTTCATGTTGGACGTGTTCGAGATAGAAGAGGTCCCGAATGTACCGCTCGACGTGGTGAACCGGATGTGTTTGCCCCCGGGCGTCGGCGAGGGGCCGGACCTCGACGCCCTGCTGGGGGAGAGCGCGGCCGCCCACGCGCGGGCGGCCCGGGCGGGGACCCGGGTGTTCGCGGCCTTGAGAGAGGGCCGGGCGGTGGGGCGCATCGAGGTGATGCCCATGGACGCCGCTCCTTTGGCCCTGGAAGGAGAGGACCTGTGGGTCATCCGCTGTCTGTGGGTCCTGCCTGAGGCCGAAGGCCGGGGTCTCGGCGCGGCGCTGCTGGACCGCGCGCTCGAGGCGGCCGGGGGCTCGGCCGGTGTCGCGGTCGTTACCTTCCCGGACTGGATGCCGGCGCCGTTCTTTGAAAGGCACGGTTTTTCGTCCGTCGAGGCGCGCGGCGACCATATCCTGCTCCTGAAGGCCAACCGCTCTGGGGCGCGCGTTTCCCTGGGGCCCGCCCGCCGCAGTCCGTCGTCCGTGAGCCCCGATTCGGTCCGCGTGGAAGCGGTCCTATCGGGCCGGTGCCCTTGGCTTACGCTCACTTACCGGCGTATGCTCGAAATCGCCCGCGGAATGTCGCCCCGGGTGGCGGCGACCGAGCGGGTCATCACCGATCGCGCCGACGTCCTGCGTTTCGGCGAAGAGAACATCTACATCGACGGCCGGCCGCTGGAGGAGGCGCCTACTTCCGAGGCCTTCCGCCGGGAGCTGCGGCGGCGTCTTTCGGAGAAGGGTCTGGACTGACGGGCCCGACGGCGGAAGGGTTTACGGTGGAAGAGTATATCCCCACGAAGGTCTGGCTGGCCTGGAGCAGCGGTAAAGACAGCGCCTGGGCCCTTCATGCGCTGCGGCAGCCGGCCGGTGAGCGGCGGGGGGAACCTTGGCCCGGTGAGGTCGAGGTGACGGCCCTTCTGACCACGGTGACCGGCATCTACGACCGCGTCTCGATGCACGGGGTCCGGGAGGAGCTGCTTTCGCGGCAGGCCGAGGCGGTCGGCCTACCCTTGCGGACCGTGACCATCCCGCCGGATTGCGACAATGAACGCTACGAGCGGGAGATGGCCCGGGCTATGGCCGAGGCCCGCGCCGAAGGCGTCGAGGCCGTGGCCTTCGGCGACCTTTTCCTGGCCGACGTCCGGGCCTACCGGGAAAGGCAGATGGCCCGGGCCGGGATGCGGGCCCTGTTCCCGCTCTGGGGCCGGGACACCGCGGCCCTGGCCCGGCGGATGGTGGCCGCCGGTCTTGAAGCCCGGGTCAGTTGCCTGGACCCGCGCCGGCTGCCGCGGGAACTGGCCGGGCACCTTTTCGACGAGGAGTTTCTCCGGCTTCTGCCGCCGGGGGTCGACCCCTGCGGGGAGAACGGAGAGTTCCACACCTTCGCCTTCGCCGGGCCTATGTTCCGGCGCCCCGTCCCGGTCGAGGTCGGCGAGACCGTCGAGCGGGGCGGCTTCGTGTTCACCGACCTGAAGCCGGCGGGCTCGGCCAGGACTGCCGGTGAGAGGTCGTAAGCTTACGCTGCGCTCTCGAACTGCCGGCAGCCCGCGTCGGGTGCTATTCGAGCGTTGCGGCTACGTCGAAAGGTGTCGGAGGGATGCCATTGACTGGCTCGTACGGTATCTCTATCCTTATGGCAGGATGGAGTTACCAGCTGCAAGAGGAGGCAGATATGAAGTGAGACTTGGGCACGTTCTTCTGTCCACACTCCTCATGCTCTGTGTGGTTTGCTGGAGCCAGGGTGCCTTGGTGAACGCGGCGCCCTATCCAACCGCGGTGGGCGGTGACTACCTAGACTATTACGACGTCCAGTACGCGTTCACAGTAATAGGCCGGGCCCACGCCTGTCCCGGCATGGTAACAACGTACAGCTATGACACCTCCAAGGGTGCCGACATATCAGTGCAGCAGCGTACGACCTATCCTTCTTTGGGTTCCATATCGGTGACAGGCTACGTGACCGTCATAAACAGTACGGGCACTAAGGCGACCCTGCCGTTCGACGGATTCTCGAAAGAGGTTAAGGCAGAGGTGGAGTACCATCTAGAGCATTGGGCGCATGTAGAACCATATTCATCCCCCCCAGCGAACCTTGGCACGGGAGGAGAAGCCGTTCCTGGCAGCCTCCCGCCTGGGAACGTAACTAAGCGATGGGATGTCTGCAGGCCCATTGGCTATACTGGGTCGCCCTTGGACTACGGTGCAAGCCTGTCTGGTGACAACGTCCCAGCCAGTGCATTTGCAGGGATTCCTAACGGTGGCACACACCCGACCTATGGCAAGGTCTACTACAACTATCCTGGTAGCACATGGACTCACTATTATTCAACCGGACGTAGCTTGGGGGTGGTTGTGACCGTGTTCAACGTGTACAGTCTATCAGGTTCAGCCTATTTCGCAAGCAGTTCTTCGCTCAGCCACGAGTTCGGCAGCACATATCCGCTCTATTATGCTTACGACTACAATTCGGGTGGCCAGGAATGGTACTTTACACACAAGTAGGAGGCATCCTGCCATAGCCACCGCATCCGCCACCGCACCCAACAGACGGCTCAAATCCGTGGCGGCCGGTCTGTGTCTGCTCGTGACGGGGGCGATACTCGTTTGGTCGCTCTTGGCTGCCTGGCGGGTTAGCTGCTTCGTCAACGACACGGGGCCGTTGGGCTTTGCCGGCCCGAGTAACCCGGTCGCAATTGGCCGCGATGTCCAGCGCGGTCACTCGGTTCTCTTGTACGGGAGTATCGTCAATCGCTCCGCCCATTGGGCGACCCTAACCGGCTTTGAGACGACTCAGTGCTGGGGCCCCCAGCCCTCATGGCTCGGGGTCGTAGGGGTCTATTTGCTGTTACCGGACGGGAGCATGGAGCCGATGTCCTTCTGCAAACCTCGTGTCCCGCCAAAGGGCAGCGTCCCCTTCGTTGTGAAGGCCGAACTCCTCGACGTTCCACACGAGCTGCTGCATACGACGATAATCGGAGCGAGCTGCCGGTATTCATGGATGGGTATCGGTCTATCGGCGCTCTCCCAAGTCCCCTGGATAGTCCAGCCGAGTGGACCCTGAGTCCGGCCTGTGAGGTGAGCGCTTCCTAATGACTCGCGCCCGCCTTGTGACCTTCGTGGTGACTCTGGCGATTTGCTGGGGCCTCATCGGTCTCGCGTGGCACAATACGTCAATTCTGATCGCCCAGGGACAGGGAGGCCCACTCTTCCTCACCGCCTCAGGGACTGGTACGGTAAGTGACACGCGGCGCGACTTGTGGCTAGGCTTCGGCCTTCGCAACGAGAGCAGGCGCCCCCTCGTAGTTGAACGCATCACGATGACTCCTATCTGCCTGCTCTGTCCGCAGGTCGAAGTCAGGGACGTCTTCTTCATCGCCGGGGAGTTCGGACCGCCACCCACCAACGACGACCCCAGGCTCGCCGAGAGCGCCTTCGACCCGCACGGGTTCGTCATCCCGCCCGGACGGGGTTGCGGCGGGTTCGCCTGGTTCAGGCTATCGCCAACCCAAACGGGTGATGCTGGAAACGTCAATCTTTACAGGCTCCTGGTAGACTACCGGCTCCCCGGCAGCGAGAAGCGGTCCTACTATCCACCTGTCTACTTCATCGTGTTCGTCGAGGACGGCCCCTGACGCGCTCCCCGGCCCGTGCGGGTCGCCCGCGGCCATCACCGCCGCCTCCGTCGCCCGGACCAAGGGCTGAATAGACCGACCCGACGCGTAAAGGTAGGCTAGACCAGCCAGGGCTGACAGAAGCAGCGGCAGGTTCGACCAGCCCAACACGCGCCAGCCCCGCCGGTAGACGTCCCGCCAGCCGAGCCCGATACCGCGCCGGACGAAAAGCCACCCGACCAGGGCGAAGCCGGCGACGCAACCGGCGTAATACGGGGGAAGAGGATTATAAACGTCGCGGCGAACCAGGCTGCGCACTCCGGACGTCCACCCACGGCAGCAATAAGGACGGCCTTGAGCGGCCCCGCTCCCCGAGCATCAGCCCGGTCAGCCCGGCGACGACCACCGGCCAAACGTGGCCGTCGGGCGGGCTCCGTTCGCGGTCGGCACCCGACCCGGACCGAGGCGGCGGAGCGTTCAGACTTCCCGCCGGCAGGCGGCGCAGGTCTCCAGATGGCGCATGAACTTCTCAATCTGCCCAGCGGGAAGTTCACCGCCGAGGTAGACACCGGCCAGGCAAGTCCTTCCGCACAGGCTACCGCTGGTGCTCAACCGCGTCACGACCGTCACCTCCAGGGTTCTCTTTCCGGTCGTCGAGTTCCAGGTAGGGGCCCAGGGATAGCTTCAGGCGCTGGCGAGCGACGTAGAGTCGTGACATGACAGTGCCCACGGGGCACCCCAAAGCCTGGGCGACATCCCGGTACGCCCGGCCGCCGGGAGCGTCCCGGCCGCGGCGCCGTCGGCCGGGATAGCTTCATTCCGCCCCTGGTCGGAATACGCGCCCGGGGCTGCGCCTCTGGACAGAGATTGGGCCGAGTGATAAAAGTGATACTGTCGAGTTGAGCGCCGAACGCCGAGTCCTTTTTAGGAACGGGGGAACCGCAACTCGGGGTGAAGTCCGGTTCATCCGGGCGGAGGACCTTCCACCTCTAACCCGTCAGCTAACCCCGTAGGCGTTGGGAGGGCCACGAGAGCCAACCATTCCGGCTGTTGGGAGACTCCCCGTGAGCCCGCGGAGTCTCTTTGTTTGTCTGTCTTGTCCGCGGACTCGACTCTCGCCGGCCCCCAATCGTGTCGTGCGTGGAGGGACCCATCTTGTACATCGTCATCGCGGGGTGCGGCAAGGTTGGGGCCGCGTTAGCCACCAGCCTGAGTGCCGGTGGGCACAACGTGGCCGTCATCGACCGTAACGACGAGGCTTTTGCCAATCTGGGGAACACTTTCAACGGCTTGACCATCCTCGGGAACGCTATCGATGAGGATGTCCTGCGATCCGCCGGCATCGAGCAGGCCGACGCTTTCGCCGCCGCCACCGACCACGATAGCGCGAACATTATGGCCTGTCAGATTGCCCGAGACATCTTCGGTGTTTCCAGAGTCGTTGCCAGAGTCGCCGAACCGCAACGCGAAGAGGCCTTCACCGAGCTGGGGCTCCTTACGGTCTGCGGGACCCGGGTGTTGGCCGACATGATGGAAGCTATTGTCCTTCTGGCGGGTGTGCGCGCACGATTCAGTCTCGGCTCGGGGGAGGTCGCCATCGCGGAGTTTGCCGCGCCTCGGGGGGTGGACGGCCTCACTGCGGGGGACTTCGACCGGCCTCCAAGTTTCAAGCTTTGCGCTCTGACCCGCGGCGGCAGGACTGTCATCCCGGACGCATCCTGGGTCATCCAGGAAGGAGACGTCTTGGCCCTTGCGGTTCGGTTGGACGACATAGGTGACCTCCGCGCCCTGCTGGGCGGCAATGGAAGGGGGCGCCGCTGATGCGGGTCATCGTGGCCGGCGGCGGGAAAATCGGCTTCTATCTGAGCAAGACCTTGCGCGACCGCCATCACCAGGTAAGCCTGATAGAAGTCGACAGAGGACGGGCGGACTCGTTGGCCAACCAGCTGCCGGGCTGCACCGTCATCTGCGGAGACGCCACCGACCCGTCCATCTTAGCCGACGCCGGCGTCGAGGAAGCCGATACGCTCGCCGCGGTGACCGGTCTCGATGAAGAGAACCTGGTCATCTGTCAGCTTGCCAAGCGCAGGTTCGGACTACGCCGCGTCATTGCCAGGGTTTCCAACCCAAAGAACGAACCGGTTCTTAAGCGCTTGGGAGTGGACCATGTTGTCTCCAGTACCACCATTATCGCCGACCTCATCGAACGTGAACTCGCTCGGGAGGTCGTCCGTACGCTGCTCACATTCCACCACGGAGACATGACGATTCTCGAGGTCGACTTACCGGAAAGCTCGCCCGCAGTGGGAAAGGCCATCCGGGAGCTGGCGGTCGGTCTTCCCGGCGATTGCGTCCTGGTGAGCATCATTCGTAAAGACTCCGTTATCTTTCCCCGCGGCGACACGGTATTGGAGGCCGGGGATGCCGTTCTGGCTCTCGCCACGCACGCGAGCGAGCCCGACCTGAGGGCCCTGCTCCTTGGTGAGAGGCTCTAGGAGGAAGAGTTATGAATGGTAAGCGCTTCCAGGCAGGGCGCGACGCCCTCGGGATGCTGGTCGAAATCGGTCTGGCGGTCGTGATGCTCGGAATTGCCGCCGTCATCGCCATCATTGCCACGCGGGGGCGGCTTGTGTGATAAGACGGGCCAAGTTACGCGAGTTCCGCGTGGTGTTGTACTATGTGGGCCTAGTGGTCCTCAGTCTTGCCGGCCTGATGTTGATTCCACTCTTCACGGCGCTGGTCAGAGCCGAGTGGGGCGTAGCCGTTGACTTCATTATCAGTGCGGGGATTGCGGCTACTATCGGCTTCCTGCTGCTGCTGCAGAGCCCGCCGGGCTCAAAAGATCTCAGCTGGACGCTCGGGATGGCCGCTGCGGCCCTGTCGTGGCTGGTCGGAATGCTGGTCGCGGCTGTTCCCTACTATCTCAGCGGCCACTGGGGCTCCTATCTCGACGCCTGCTTCGACGTGATGAGTGGCTTCACCACAACGGGCCTCGTCTTGGTCCAGGACCTGGACCACCTCGCCGACGGCGTCAATATGTGGCGCCATCTCATCACCTGGCTCGGGGGTCAGGGCATGGTTGTGCTCGCGCTGACCTTCTTTGTGCGGGGACTCCCGGGGGCGTTCAAATGGTATGTCGGGGAGGCTAAAGACGAACGACTAAGGCCGAATGTCATCCACACGGCGCGGGCCATCTGGTACATCAGTGTGACCTACCTGGTGGTGGGCACCGTGGTGCTTTGGACCGTTCTGATGGCGGAGGGTCTGCCGCCGGACAGAGGCTTACTGCACTCCATCTGGCTCTTCATGGCCGCCTGGTCCACCGGCGGCTTCGCGCCCATGTCGCAAAACATCCTTTATTACCATAGTCTCGCGTTAGAGATTGCCACGATGGTTTTCTTCATTATCGGCTCTTTCAACTTCAATCTTCACTGGGCGGTCTGGCGTCAGGACCCCCGAGAAATCTACCGGAACCTTGAAACCGTGACATTCCTGACGACGACGACGCTTTTTACCGCACTGGCTTCTTGGGAGCTGGCACGGACGGGCGTCTATCCGACGGCCGTGACTCTGTTTCGCAAGGGCTATTACAGTCTCATCTCGGCTCACACGACTACAGGATTCATGACGACTTACGCCAGGCAGTTCGCGCTCGAGTGGGGCCCCCTGGCGATGGTTGCTATTACAGCGGCCATGTTGTTCGGGGGCAGCGCCAGTTCGACGGCGGGCGGCTTCAAGGCTGTTCGCGTAGGGCTGGCCGCCAAGTCCATCCTTGCTGATATCCGCAAGTACCTCGCTCCCGAATCGGCGGTTGTCAGCGAAAAGTTCCACATGACCAGAGATGCCGTACTGGAAGACCGCTTATCCCGTACGGCGCTGACGATAATAGTGCTCTACGTCCTCGCGTGGGCGAGCTTGGTCGCGGTAACGAGCGTCTATGCCCCGCGTTACGGATGGAGTATGCCGGCGATGATGTTCGAGGCGGCGTCGGCAATGGGTAATGTCGGGTTGTCGGCGGGCATCACCCAGCCGGCTATGCCCGCCGTGGTCAAGGTAGCCTACATCTCCGGCATGTGGCTCGGCCGGCTGGAGTTCTTCTCCATCTTTGTCCTTATCGGCTGGTTAGTGAGGGGGTGGACGAGTCGGTGATTCCCGGAACCACCAGGTCGCGTCGTCCGATAGCTTGCCCGGCGCCGGGACTCGCAGCGGCCGCCGTGGTGGCTATCTACTTACTGCTTGCTTCGTTCCCTTCTCCTGCGCCCGCGGCATTGGCGGCTTCGGCACCCCCGGCAGGTCATCAAGCCGCGCCGCCCGCCGCACCGGGCGCCGGAACCGGTTCGGCCCCTTCACTTACGGTACCGGTGCTCACCGACCTGGTGGAGCGCGCGGCGGCTCTCGACGGCACCCGTGTGACGATAAGGGGCGAAGTCATTGGGGATGTGCTAAGGCGTAAAGGTTACGCGTGGATTAACGTCAGCGACGGTACTACCGCTATCGGAGTGCGTGTCCCACTGGAGATTCTCGCCCCGATTCAGCATGTGGGAAGGTGGGGCATGAAGGGCGATACGGTCACGGTGGTCGGGACGTTCCATCGGATGGACCCGGCCAGCGGCGGAGACTTGGACATCGTGGCCGACCGGCTCGAGGTGTCGGAACTCGGCGGTCCGCTATCGCACCCGGTGGCGCGGGCGAGGTTGGTAGCCGCGGCTGCAGGCGCCCTTGGAGTCGCGCTGACCGGCGGGCTGTGGTGGCGGAGGCGGGTGCGCGGTCTCGCCTAGAGCCTAAACGGCGTGCTCGGCGTGCAGCCGCATGAGTTGCCAGAGTGCGGCCACGTCTTCCCGTTCGGTGGGCTGGGCCCCGATGGAAACCCGGACCATCCATCGTCCGTCGAGGATGGCCGGGGTTAGGTAGGCCCCGCCGGAGCGGTTCACCCGGTCGGCCCAGGCCAGGGTGTGCCGGTCCAGGGCTTCCCCGGCCCCGGGCCGGCCCAAAAGCTCGGGCGGCTCGTGGCGAACGCACACGGTCTGCAGGACCACCGGTGCCAGCACCCGCCAGTTCGGAGCCTCCGCCACCTGCTCGGCCAGCCACTTGGCGTTGGCTATATCCCGCCGGATACGGGCCCGCAGGCCGGCCGCGCCTTCCGCCCGGATGAGGAACCAGAGCTTGAGGGCCCGGAAGCGCCGTCCCAAGGGGATGCCCCAGTCCCGCAGGTTCTTCACCTGGGCGTCGGCCGCGGAGCGCAGGTAGCTCGGGTTGGTCGACATCACCCGCACCAGGTGCTCGGGGTCCCGGACGTAATAGAGTGAGCAGTCGAAGGCTGCGCCCAGCCACTTATGGGCGTTCAAGACCAGGGAGTCGGCCTCCTCGATACCCTCCCACATCCAGCGGCACTCGGGCAGAATCATCGCCGAGCCGGCCATGGCCGCGTCCACGTGGAGCCAGAGGCCGTACTTCCGCGCCACCCGGGCGATGGCCCCGACCGGGTCGAGGGCCGTGGAGGCCGTGGTGCCCGTGGTGGCCACCACCGCGCACGGCTGCCGACCCTGGGCCAGGTCCCGCTCGACGGCCTCCTCGAGAGCATCGCGCCGCATAGCGTAGTTTTGGTCGTGGGCCACCGTCCGGAGGTTGTCCCTTCCGAAGCCGGCCAAAAGAGCGTCTTTCTCCACCGAGCTGTGGCTCTGGCTCGTGACGTAGACGACCAGGGGCTTCGGCTCCCCCTGGAGACCTCCCCGGCTCAGGGAGAAGCCGCTCGACCGCTCGCGGGCGCAGAGCAGGGCCACCAGGGTACTGGTGGAGGCGCTGTCCTGGATAACGCCGCTCCAGGCCGGGGAGAGCCCCACCATCTGCCGCACCCAGTCAGTTACGGTCTCCTCCAGCTCGGTGAGGGCGGGGCTCGATTGCCAGGCCAATCCGAGCACACCGAGCCCGGTGCTGAGGAAGTCGCCGAGGACGCTGGCCAGGTCCGCGTTGGATGGGAAATAGCCGAAAAAGCGCGGATGCTGCCAGTGGGAAAGGCCGGGCAGCACTACCTTTTCGACGTCCCGAAGCATCGCCGCCCACGGTTCGGCCTCCTCCGGAGGCGCGGGCGGCAGCTGAGCTTTCACCTCGCCGGGGGCGGTGCGGGCCATCACCGGCAGTCGGGCGACGCCCGCCCGGTAATCGGCAATCCAGTCGACGAGTTGGTGAGCGGCTTTGCGGAACTCCTCGGCGTCCAACGTGATCGAGCCCTACCCTTCTCTGCTTCTCCTTGCTCCTTCGTCGCCCGGGCCGGGACGCCGGGCCGACCCGACCCACCATCCGCTCGCTCCCGCAATCAACCCGAAAACGGGAGGCGCGAAGGAGATACAATGAGCCGGATTCCAGGGGGAGCGGGCTCAATCCTGCCGGGAACGGGAAAACCGACCGCTCCTGCGGCTGGCGGCGCCGGGGAGAAGCGGGGAGGGCCGCGGAGAAGCGGGGGGCGGGGAGGAGCACGGAGGACCGGGGAGAGGCGAGGACGGCCGCGGAGGAGCGCCTATAGCCTACAGCCTGTAAAGCGGCACGCGGCCGGAATACCGCTCCAGGAGGCGCCGGTTGTGGTCGGGGCCGACGTCGAGGTTGGCGCTCTGGAAGACCGGCGGGTCTATACCCCGCTCGGCCAGCTCCCCCGCCGCCTCGGCCAGGACCGCGTTAAGGATGGCGGCGTTGGTCACCGTGGTGGTGGGCCCGGCCTGAAGACCGTTGGGCAGCCGCACCGCGGCCTCACCGGGGACCCCCTGGTTATCCAGGACGATATCGGCCACCTCGAAGAGCCGCTTGCCGCTCGAGTGCCGGCTGGGCACGCTCCGCGAGTACTGGAGCGAGGTGAGGGCGACCACGGTGAGACCCCGCTCCTTGCCGACCAGGGCCGCCTCCACGGGCACCGCGTTACGCCCGGAGTTGGACACGACGATGAGGACCTCCCCGGGACGCAGGTCGTGCTCGGCCAGAAGGGCCCGGGCGTAACCTTCCAGGCGCTCGAGACCCGTTCCTTTCCTGGGACCGTTGTGCGGCCAGAGGTCCTGGTCGAAAAGAGGGTTGACGCAGGCCAGCTGCCCGGCCCGGTACCAGACTTCCTCGACCAGGAGCTGGGAGTGACCGGCGCCGAAAACGTGGACCACTCCGTCGTGGGCGACGCTTTGGACGATGGCGTCGACCGCCCGGCGTATGGCCGGCATTTGACCGGCTAAAATCGATTTGAGATGACTTTCGACGGCGGCGAAATACTGCTTGAGGTACTCCATGGCTCCTCCCGCGCATTCTCGGTCTTGCGTGTCCAGAGACTCACCTTTCGAGTTCGACGCTGAAACGGTACCGGTCGGCCCGGTAGACCGACCGCACGTACTCCACCGGGCGTCCGTCCGCGAGGAAAGTGAGACGCTCCAGGGCCAGGACCGGCATTCCCGCCGGCAGCCGGAGCAGCCGCCTTTCCTCGGGCGTGGGCCGGCTCGCCTCGATCGACTGCTCGGCCCGGCCGAGGATGAGGCCGTAGCGGTGCTCCAGGACGGAATACAGGGATTGATTCTCCAGAGGCACCTGGTCCAGCCCGGGGGCGAGCTCCAGCGGGATTGAGACCTTCTCCAGGGCCATGGGCTCGCCGTCGGCGAGGCGCAGCCGCTCGAGGAAGACCACGAGCCCGCCCTCCGGCAGGCGGAGGTGCTCCGCGCAATCGGGAGGGGCCGGATGCACCGCGCGCCTCAGGGTCCGTGACCCAGGGACCAGGCCGCGGCGCGTCATATCTTCCGTGAAGCTGTGCAGACGGGCCAGGGGCATGCGGATTTTCGTGCGCGCCACAAAAGTACCCTTGCCCTGGTGGCTGGTGAGGAAGCCCTCGTTCCGCAGCTCGGTCAGCGCCCGGCGCACGGTGGCCCGACTCACTCTGAAACGGTCGCAGAGCTCCGCCTCACTGGGAAGTTTCTGACCCGGTACGAGGGACGTACCGATCCAGGCGCGGAGGTCCTTCATAACCTGCGCGTAGAGCGGCACTGTCACTTGGGGCATGACTCGGCTCCTCGCTGGTTTTCTACGCTTTCTTGGCCTTCGCGACCCCCGACCGGCCAACCCTCAACCGGCCCACCCCCGACCGGCCAACCCTCAACCGGCCCACCCCCGACCGGCCGTCGCCCGACCGGCCCACCCCCGACCGGCCCACCCCCGACCGGCCGTCGCCCGTCCCGGGCCGGAGACAACGACCCCGGGACGGAAGGCGGTCATCCCGGGGCGGCGGACGGCCCGCCGCCCCGGTCGGTTATCCCGACAGGCGCTCGCTAAGGGCTGAACCGCCCTGAGTGGAGCAGCCGCTATCAACGGTGCAGCCGCCATGAGCGGAGCAGCCGCTATCAACGGTGCAGCTGCCCTGAGCGGTGCAGCCGCCATCACATCAATGGAAGATGGACAGCACCGCGCGCCAGAAACCGGCGAAGACGGCCCAGTCGGGGTCGGTGGCCCAGGCGAAAACGT
>Ga0315298_1008772_pt1 | contig 12743 bp, 12 predicted proteins | sample WHS_1_MG_FD_203077 | JGI IMG/M metagenome (GOLD analysis project Ga0315298, IMG submission 203077) | Extremophilic microbial mat communities from Washburn Hot Springs, YNP, Wyoming, USA - WHS_1_MG | ecosystem: Environmental > Aquatic > Thermal springs > Hot (42-90C) | place: USA: Wyoming...
TTCAGATAAAAAAATGTTTGGCTGGAAAATCAGCCAAAAAAGAGATGACAGAATGGACATGGCTTTGCTTGTAAGAATGGTCTGGCACAACTTAATTCTTATTTACAAGTGATATCTGTCCCACACTTGGTTGCAATGAAATGCTAAAATTTAATGCTTTTGCATTTCAATAAATTTTAAAACTTTACTTATTATTGTTCTTTATGGACAAAACTAAAAAAGAATTTAGAGATGTTGCACTGGTGTATCTTGCGGCAGGAATTTCTAGCAGGTTTGGAGGCAAAATAAAACAATTTGCAAGAGTTGGGCCAAATGAAGAAACTTTGATTGAAGTTTCTTTAAAACAAGCTTTGAAAGCAGGATTTACTAAAATTGTTTTTATTGTCGGAAACCTAACTGAAAAACCATTTAAAGAATTTTTTAAGGAGAAGTTCCAGGATATTCCTGTATATTACGCACTGCAAACGTATGACATAAATCAAAGAGATAGGCCTTGGGGAACAGCAGATGCAATTTGCACTTTGATAAACGTTATTGATTGCCCTTTTGTAATTTGTAACGGCGATGATCTTTATGGAGAAGAACCTTTTAAAATTTTAATAAATCACTTAAAAAATAATGAAGAAGAAGCTACAATAGGGTTTAAATTAATTGATGTTCTTCCAGAAAGTGGGGCTGTAAACAGGGCAATTTTTAGCGTAGAAGATAATTATGTTAAGGGCCTAACTGAAAAATTTAACATAGCTAAAAGTACATTAGAAGAATCCCAAACCTCTCCAAATGACTTATGCAGTATGAATATATTTGCTTTGCATCCTGAAACAGTTTTTAAGATAAGAGAAAAATTAAATAAATTTAAGTTAAAGCACCAATTTGACAGAAAAATAGAGTGTCTTTTGCCAGAACAAATATCTGAGTTAATAAAAGAAAACAAAATAAAAATGAGAATTTATCCTACAAATGCTTTTTGGCTTGGAGTTACAAAACCAGAAGACGAAGAGATAGTAAGAGAAAAATTAAGAGCTTTAGAAAGTAAAACTTTGTAATTTAGTTGTTATTTTTTGAATAAGGGGTTATTTTTTAGATTACACTTTTAGGCGTACTTCTCAAAGGTAGCAATGTTTAAATAAATAACTCTCTTAAAAGATTTAAGATGGTGGTTGATGTTCATAAATTAATTGCTGCAATTTGTCCGGATTTGTATTGTGACGCATCGGTTAGAGATGAAGTAAAAAAAATTGCTGAAAAGGAAGGCTATTTGAAAGCTGCTGAAAAGGCAGCATTGTCTGAACCAAAACCAATGGACTTAGATGAAATAAAATATACAAACCCAATTGAAAAAAAAGGATTAAAAGCACCTTATGAAAGGCACACTTTAATTTATGACTCCTTCGGTGAAAGTTTAGAGTCAATTTACTTTTGGATATTAGATAAAATGAATGAGGAGTGCAAGAAAGTAGATAAATTGGTTGATAATTTTATTTCATCAGCTGGTTCAGGGCATTTTTCTGAATTAGGAATGAAAGCCAGCAAAATGCAAGAGGAAGCATTAAAAATGTTAGGTAATGTAAATACTCTAATAAAAACAATTCTTAATATTATTTATGATTTAAAAGAGTTTGAGATGCGTTTGGCTATTTATAATGATTACCGTTCAAACGATTCCCAAAAGAAAAAAGCAGCACTTTTATCTTTAAAGCAAATTTGGATGGATACAGTTGATATAAAAAGAGGAAATACCTCTCTAAAAGGTTTAGCTAGTCAATTTGATTATGTGACTTTAATTGATGCTTTTATGGTTTGTGATTCATTAGAAAAATTAAATTTGCCTGCTGAAAAAGGCGGTTTGGAATTAAGCGAGAGAGTAAGAAGATTGTTGCAGCAAAGGGTAGCTGAATTTTTTAATTGGATTGAAATTTCTGAAAAAGAATTAAGAAAAAGATACGAAATTGAAAAAAATTATTTGCGTAGCGAGGTTAATGCTGTAAAATTATATGCCCGATGGGTTAAGCCTTTTTTGAAAGCAGCACAAAAATTAGAGCAAAGAGCTGCTGAAACTGCTTCTCTTGTTACTACTTTTAATACTTCTTTAATGGAATTAGTTTTGTTGGGTGAAATTCCTTATAAACCAGAAGATGATGTAAATGCAGGAGAACTTCCTAAATCTTTTAAGAAATTAAAAGTAAGAAAATACTCTTCTGTTGTAATAGTTGAATTTAGATTTAGGAGTATCCCTGAAAGGACAGAAAGAGGTTATGGCTTTAGGGGAAGAACAGAAATTGTTTTTACTGGTTACGGGCTTAATGAGGAAGAACTTAAAATTTTACGCAAACAAATCGAAAAAGATGATGTTGGTGATATGTTACAAATTGTTGAAGGAACTACAGAGAGTTTAGAGCAACTTAGTGAGGATATAGCTCACTTTTTAGAGGGCGATAAGGAAAAAAAGGAAGAAAAGAAAGAGAAAAAATCAGAGGACACAAATCCATTTTCTGCTTTGTTTGAGCCAATTGCAAACTTATTTAAGAAAGAAGAAAAAAAAGAAGGTGATAAACCAAAATCAGATTCTTATGAAGAAAAAATTATTAGGTCGCAAGCAATAATTGAGGCAAGAAAAAAATGCTCAAAAATTTATGATTCATTTAAGAAGTCAAGAAACATGGCTGCAATGTAAGAATTAAAATCCTTATGAAAATAAAAAAAATAAAATCTTTGCATTCAAAAATTAAAATTATTGAAGAGAATGCAAAAAAAGAAACAAATCAAAATGAGCCCCTTAGAGTTAATGTTCTTGAAGAAATAACTTCAAATGAAATTTTTGTTGATAGTTTGAAAAATGAAAAAGGCAAAATTTCTTTAGCTTTGCCAGCCAAAGAAACGATACAAAGAGAGCCTGTTTTGGAAGATGCTACATTATCTGAGCACACTAAAAAAGAAAGAGATGAGGAAGAGCCTTTTATTTATGAAAGTAGAGCAAATTCAGGGCAGAAAGTGGAAAGAAGAATTTATTCTATTAATGCTAACGACCTAAGGCAAGATTATACGCCTTCTTCTGAGGTAAAAATAGAAGATAAAATAATTTCTAGAACAGAATTTTTGTCATTGCCCCCTCTGTTTAGAAGAGCTCCTTCAGAAAATCAAAACCTCTTTTTTGAGCAAAGAAGTCTTGAAAAAAATTCTTTAAGTGAAGAAAAAAAATATTCTATGGAGAAAAACGAAGGCGAAACACGTCTTAGAAGAAAATTGCCTTGGGAGAGATAAAAATCAAATTGAACTTTTAGGTCTTTTTTTGAATTTGTAAGAGTCTAATCAACAAGTTTAAATAACTCTTGGAGTTATAAATATTATGGGTGGATATCACAATTTTTACGATGGTTCAAAGGGTCTAAATTGGAGTATGTATGGCAATCTTGATCCTTATCAAGATGAGTTGTTTCAAGGAATGAGTTATAGAGTTCCTGTTGCGAGTGTTGGGATTTCAAGTGATCCGAGAACTGCAAATCAGTTGAAGGCAGTTTCTGATAAATTAAATACTGGTGCAAAGGTTGTTGAGATTTCAACTATTCAACCTTCTGTTTTGGAATCAATACCAAAACAACATTTTGATGAATTAAGAAGATTAAGTAAATTGGTTGGCGCCGAGCTAACTCTTCACGGTCCACTTGTTGAGCCAACAGGAATTTCGCAACAAGGATGGGACGAAGCAAAGCGTATTGAAGCAGAAAGGCAAATGTGGCATGCTCTTGAAATGGGCAAAAAGTTAAGTGACAATGGTAATGTAATTGTAACTTTTCATAGCTCTGCTGGACTACCTGAATTAGAAGAAAAATACAAGACAGAAGAAGGAGTTCAAAAAGCAGGAGAACTTTGGGTTATTGATGAAAGAGAGGGAAAATTTGCACGCATTAAGCCAAAAGAGTTGCATCTTTCTGGAGAAAAAGGCGAGCCAAGAGAACTTTTAAGTCAATTAAACAAAGAGAGTTGGGAGAGCTCGTTAAGTAGAGCAAGTTTTCATGCTTATGAGGGTCAAAAAATAATTGAAAGAATTTTAGATGAATCTAAAGAAATTCCTAAGCATGTGGAAGAAAAGTTAAAAAAAGAATTAAAAGATACAAGTCTCATCAAAATTTATAAGACTTTTCGTTCTTCTGATGGGCAAGAAATTCTAGAAAAATTAGATCCTGAAATAAAAAAATATGCAAATCAAGTATTTGGTGCTATAAATTATGGAGAAATTTATTTAAGAGACTCTTATAATGAGCTGCAAAATCTTTTTGATCAGGCTTATGACACTGCTTTAAAGAGAGGAACTGATAAAGATAAAATGACAATAGAAAAATTAAATAAGTTTAGAGAGGAAATAAGGGATCTTGTTGAGAAAGGTTCTTTAAAAGATGTTGAAAAATTAGAAGTATTTGGAGAGAAAATTATAGAAGGTATTCGATTATTAAGCAGTATTCAGCCCCCTGAGATTTACAAACCGCTTCAAACTTTTGCAATTGACAAGGCGTCGGATACTTTTGCCAATTTGTCTTTGAGAGCATATAAAGAATTTAAAGAAAAAGCTCCGATTATTAGTATTGAAAACCCTCCTGCTGGAAGTGGTTTAAGCAGAGGCGAAGATTTAAGAAAATTAGTTGAAGAAGCAAGAAGAAAATTTGTAGAGAGGGCGCAAACTCAGTTAGGACTTTCAAAGAAAGAAGCCGAGAGCATTGCTGAAAAGCAAATTGGAGTAACTTGGGATGTTGGGCATATAAATATGCTGCGCAAATATGGATATACTGAAAAGGATTTATCTAAAGAAACTGAGAAAATTGCTAAGTTTGTAAAACATGTTCATCTTTCTGATAATTTTGGTTTGGAGCATACTGAGTTGCCAATGGGTATGGGAAATGTTCCAACAAAAGAGCATCTTGAACTTTTAAACAAATACAACAAACAACTTAAAAAAATTATAGAAGCAGGAAATTGGTATGAGCCATTTAAGAAATCTCCAGTTCCTGAGACTTTGGCCGCGCTTGGTTCTCCTGTTTATGGCATGGCAATGGCGCCTTACTGGAATAATGCTCGCGCTGCATATATGGGAGCATACTTTGCTGGTTATGGATTAAATCCAGATTATCATCACTCTATTTATGGAGCTGGTTTTGCTAACTTGCCTGTTGAGTTAGGAGGACAAATGCACAGAAAAAACAGGCTTTCAGGCACTCCAATGGACTAATTTGAGATTTATTTTTGTTGTGACTATTTATTCTTTACAAACCTTCCAGCAAGGGAATATTTAAAAAGAAAAAAATCCTTAGAAGAGAATGGTAAAAAAAGAGGAAGAAAAGGAAGATAAGAAAAAAACTTTAGAAAATCCTCCTAAAGAAGAGAACAATGTGCAAAGTAGAGGAGAGCATGGAACGAAGATTTTAACTGAAAAAGATATTGCAATGGACTTTGCAACGAAGGTGCATAAAAAATTTGACAAATTAATTAAGGCAAGTGTTCTTTTTGGTTCTCAGGCAAGAAACACTCAAACTGATAAGTCGGATATTGATATAGTTTTAATTATTGACGACGCAGCTGTTTTGTGGGACTTAGAATTAATTGCTTGGTACAGAGAGGAATTAGCAAAGCTAATCTCTTCAAGCAATTATGGAAAAGAACTTCATGTGAATAGTGTAAAACTTACAACTTGGTGGGAAGATTTAATCAAAGGAGATCCTATTGTTATAAACATTCTTCGTTATGGAGAGGTTTTAATTGATATTGGCGGATTTTTCAATCCTTTAAAAATTTTACTTCAACAAGGAAAAATCAAAGGCACTGTTGAATCAGTCTATAATTACTTGCAGCATGCGCCAAGTCATTTGACAAGAAGCATTCAAGCAAAGTTAGGTTCTATAGAGGGAATATATTGGTGCATGATTGATGCAGCTCAGGCAGCTTTAATGACTGCTGGAAAATTGCCTCCAAGTCCAGAGCATGTTCCTGCTTTATTGCATGAAACATTTGTTTTGCCTGGAATTTTAGATGAAAAATATGTTGATGAATTAAGAGCAATTTATCTCTTACATAAAAAAATACTTCATATAGAAGTTAGTGATGTTAAGGGTAGCGATATAGACAAGTGGCAAGATACAGCAAGGGCATTTTTGTCTGAAATGACAAGAATAATTGATATGCTACTAGAAAAAGAAAAAAAGAAATAAATTTATTTGACTTTATTTTCTACTAATTCATAAGTTACTTCTCTTGCAATTGCAAATTCTTGTGCGTCACCGTTGACTAATTTGCTAAGTGCAGATGTAACATATCCTTTTATGTTCTTGCCAGTTTCTGCTTCATATTTCTTTAATTTTTCTTGAGTTTCATTGTACATTTTTTCTGCGATTTCAGTTGTTTTGTCTCCTGCAGTACCTGCCATAGCTGCTCTGTATGCAAGAGCAAAGAGGCTATTTTGTCTTTCTGTATTTAGACCCTGCTCTATTGCTTTTGTTTTTACTTTTTCCGCGATTTCAATTGCATATTTTGACATTAATGATTCTTTTTCTCGCGGTTCTAATTTTCCTTCTTTAGCTCTTTTAGCAAGATCCATAAATGCAAAAGATTCTCTGTATTTATTATACCACTCTTTATAATCATCAGATGCAGCCTTTTGAATAACTGGCCCAATTTTTTCATCTAACACTACTTTTTCATAAGATTCCCTATCTTCTTTATTTTCTAAAGACGTATTCTCTAATATCTTTTCTAAATTACTTTGTAATATATTAGAAGCCTTGTTTGATTCTGATTTAGCTATTTCTGAAAAGTAAGCATCTATTTCTTCTGGCTTCAATTTTGTTTTTAATTCATTTGCATTTGGAATGCTTCCAAATAATTCAGGATATTTTTTTGAAACATAATTATAAACAGTCTCTATTTTTTTTGATTGTAGAGCTTCATAATTACTTGTGCGTCCAACACTTTCCGCTTCTTCTTCTTTGCCTATTCTACTTACTTCTTTTACTGTTCTATAAGACCGAACGAAGTCTTCAAGTGTTTGCCTTTGTGCGTTTTCTTGTGAGTTTTTATTTGCCATACTTTTTAATAGTACAAAGAGTATTTAAATCTTTCTTTTTTGTTACTACCGTCAAATTAAAAAACATTTCTCAATTAATATAATTAACAGAATTAAAAATTTTGAATATTTTTTAGGTTATAAAAAATTAGGAGTTTTTGTTTTTTTCAAAAATTACTCTGCACGCGCAAGGAAGTTTAGCTTTTACTTCGTTTAATAAATCTCTCGCTATTTTTGCAATTTTTTCGTTAGCCGCTGAAACTCTAAATATCTCTTTTCCTTTATTAACAAAAGCTCCTCTGCCAATTACAACACCATATGCTTGGGACATTCCTTGAGAAAGTCTGTCTGCACCAGCTCCAGATGCAAGTTTGTTTTCTCTTATAATATGATGAGGAAAAACTTTTATTGCCAAGTAGTATTGGCCTAATGCAGCACTATCTAATTTTTTTGTTAAGTACATTCGTGCAGATTCTATTGCATTATCTCTAATTAAGCTGTACTCTTCTGCAATTAGTTTTATTGTGTAGGGGTGCTTACCTGCTTGATAGTCTGCTTGAGCTCCTTGGTGGAATTTTACTACTTTATTTTGAGGCACTGTTTTTATATATGCTTTGGATTTGTTACTGGAAATACGCGTGAATGGACGCGCTTTCTTTTTAGAGTATGCTAATGCTTTTCTTAATGCCATTTTATTTTACTTCAACCTCATTTGTTATTGCTTGGCCTGGCAAACCTTTTTCAAAGATTGCTCTAACAAGCCCTTTATTTCCGTGAGCATCACTTATTTTTCCTTTAATAATTTTTCCAGACGGACTCTTCCAAATAACTTCTTTTCCAGCTACTTTTTTTGCTTCTTCTCTGTTTGAAAATCCTAAATCCAGCAAATAATGCCTTTCATGGATCCTATGTCTGCTGCGTCGAAATTGAACTATTATTCCTTTCATGATTTTTTTAGAAATAGATAGTTTTTAAATTTTGGGTTTTTTGAAATGCTTGTTTTTACTTTTTGATAAATAAGATTTTAGACAGATTGCCTAGCAATCATACGATTTGAATTTTCACGAGGTGTCAAAAGCATAAAACTTTTTCAGTTTTTCTGTATTAATTTGTTTATTAAAAATGCTTAAACCTCAATTTCAAATTTACCTAATTCTTTTTCTAAGACTTTAAAGACATTGTGAGGTATTTTAACTGTTAGTTTTGTTTTACTTTCTGAAATTGCTTTTTCAAGCTCTTCTAAGTTAGAATCAATAAGCTTTTCGTTGTCTACCTTTTTGATATCTTTTCCTTCTACTAAAAATACTCCTTTTTCGGTTATTACTAGTTCTGCTTTTCGATTATTAGAGTAAGTGATTAGAATTGTAGATTTTTCTTCAGCGATTATGTCTGCACGTTGGGAATACTCAATTAAAGCATTCGTGAATTCTATCGCATCTCTTTTTGTAGCTTCTAATTCCTTTAAGCCTACTTTCTTCGAGCTAATTTTTTTCTTTACCTTTATAAGCTCTTTCAAAATTTTAGAAAACTTTGGTTGAATCTTGCCTTTTTTTACTATCTCTTCTTCAAATTTTGAGACAAGTTCTTTTTGAGACTTATTTCCAAATATTGTTTTAAGTAGCTTGAATACACCTTCGTAAATTTCTTCGGCTGTTTTTTCTTGCAATTTTTTTTCAATTTTACTTCTTAGTGCTTTTAGCCTTTTATTGTATTCAATACACTCTTTTAAAAACAAATCTATTTCTTTACCAGAATATTCCTTTAGCTTTCCATATTCGTAGTCTTTGAATAATTTAACTGCTTTTTCAAGAGTTTTTAAATCATTTGTAGACATTATTTTTTGGTCATCAACAAAAACTTTTTTTACTTCTTGCACAATTGTTTTTGGTACAGGAGGCGCTTCTCCACTAAGCATCATTAAAGCTTGTGTTGGGGTTACAATTCCATAATAAATATCGACCATTGCGTCGAGTAATTTTCTTTTAACAATTTCTTCTGTTTGATCACCTTGTTTTATATAAAGATCAATTGCTTCTGGACTTGGTTTTATTTTGCCCATTTTTAGCAACATTTTCCAAGGAATAAATGTTCCTCTGTCATATAGTGGAATGCCATCTCTTATGAAAGTAAACATTACAGGATGAGCATCTTTAACTGATTGCCAGAAGTCCGTTAATAAATACACCTGAACATTAAGTATATTTTTAACTCCTGCAAGAGCAGAGGCTTCTGTAATGTAATCATAAATTATTCTTCTTAATTTTTCAAGTAACTCAACATGAAGCATTCTTTTTACATCTGTATCATCAATTACCACAAATGCATCAACGTCAGAATCCTTTGTTGCTGTTCCTCTTACCAGGCTTCCTGCAATTACATAAGTTGTAACATACTTTTCAAATTTTCTTAAAACTAGTGATTTGTGAATATTGGCCACTCTTAAAGCACCTAAGAAACCATTATCATACACTGGGAAAGCAGCCGAAATTGCGTCTAAAAATTCAAATTTGCTGTCTAAACCATAATTCCATAAGTCCACTGGTGTTTTTATGTTAACCCAAAAGTTTTCTTTTGTTTCTTTAACAAGTTTTATTATTTCAGGTTTAATTTTTGGGATGTTTTTGTATTCCTCTTCCGGTATAATTATCATAATGTGCATTGGTTTGGTGTCAGAGATTTCTTTTGGAACATTTTCTTCTTCTTCAAATAGCGGAGCTGCTGCTGCTGGCAAAACTGAAATTACCATCGTAAATTTAAATTTCTTTAAAACTTCTTTTTTAAATTCATCTAATTTCTTTTTAATTTTGTCAAAATCAATTGCTTCTTGCAAATTTGTTGAAGATGGAATTTGTGATGAAGAGGGTTTTGGTGTAGAATAAGGATTAGATGTAGGAGCAAATGTTTCTGCTTTTTCTGTAGAGGATTCGTCTTTTAGGTTTTTTTGTGGAGTAGACATATAAAATATAAATAATATTTATTTAAAAAGCTATGCTAGAAAATGGCTATGTAGAAAATTTACAATTAATTGAGTATTTTTATTTTTGTTGAAGAATTAAATTCAATTCCTAAAAAATTAAGAGGATATATATTGTTAGAAGATATTGAGAGAATTTATTTTAGAGCAACTGGCCCTGCCCAGAATCGAACTGGGGCTATCTCGACGTGAACGAGATGTTCTGCCATTAGACTACAGGGCCGCATTAATTGGTTTTTATTAAAATATGGCCCTGCCAAGGATCGAACTTGGGACCGCTCCGCGTAAGGGAGCTGTTTTGCCACTAGACTACAGGGCCTTATTTATTGATTAGGAGTGCTAATAGTTTTTAAAGTTTCTTTTTATGAATTTAGATATTTTTTTATTTGGTGGAATTTATTTAATTTTCAAACCTTTTATTTTTGCTTCCATTAAAAGAGAAGCAGGACATTTTTTGTTTGTAAATGCGCAAACAATGCAGCATTTAGAAGGAGGAGTTAGAATTTTTTGAGAACAACGCTTACACTCAAAGGATTGAGGGCAGTCATCTATTTTTAATTTTAGTTTATTTGTTTTTCCACAATTACTGCATTTTATAGCAACCTCTTTTGGTATTTTAATATATTTTTTACGTGCCATTATTTTAGAAAATTGCTATTTAAAAAGTTAAACCAACAACTTTTAAATAACCTTTTTGTTTGATTTTTGTATGCGCTGGTAGTATAGTGGTAGTACGTCTCGTTGCCAACGAGATGGCCCGGGTTCGATTCCCGGCCTGCGCATATTTTCATTTATTCTAAAACTTCATTTACAGGAGATGGTGCTTTTGAGCCTTTGCTAATTAATACATCGTCGATGCGCAAGATTAAGCTTGCGACTTCTGAAGCAGCAGTTATTGCTTGTGTTTTTACTTTCAATGGTTCGATAATTCCAGCTGAAAAAGTGTCTTCAATTTTGTCAATTAATAAATTAAGTCCATATGAGTACATACCAGATTCGTGTTTTCTTTTTAGTTCTGTAATAACTTCTAGCTGGTCTAAGCCCGCATTTTCAGCAAGTGCTTCAGGTATTACTTCTAAAGCATTTGCGAACTCTTCAATTGCAAGCTGTTCTCTGCCTTGAATAGTTGAGGCAAAAGCTCTTAATCTGCGAGCAAGCTCTATTTCGACAGCTCCTCCACCAGCAACTACTCTACCACTTTTAACAGCTGCAATTACATCCCCTATTCCATCTTTTATTGCTCTTTCTACCTCCTCAAGTAAGTGTTCTGAACCTCCTCTAATTGCAATTGTAACTGCTTTTGGATTTTTACAGCCTTTGATATAAACAAAACGCTCATTGCCTTCTTCTAATTCTTCAATTAAAGAAGCTGTTCCTATTGCTGAAGGAGAAAGGTCATTAATATTTGAGATAATTTTAGATCCTGTTGCTCTAGCAATAAGTTCTATGTCTGATTTAGAAACTCTTCTGCATGCAAAAATACCTGCTTTAGCTAAATAGTACTGAGCTAAATCATCTATTCCTTTTTGGCAAAATACTACATTTACTTGTATTGAACTTATTTTTTCAACAAGGGACTTTAAATATTGCTCTTCTGATGAAATGAAATTTTCTAGTTGTTCTGGTGTGGAAATTGATATTTTTGTTTCTGTTTCAGGGCTTTTTATTTCAAGAGGAAAGTCCAATAACAAAATTTTAGCGTTTGGAACTTTAGAAGGCATTTCTAGGTGGGTTCTTTCTTTTTCTAAAATAATTCCTTTGATTAATTCGCTGTTTTCAATGCCTTTTCCTTTTATTTTTTGTAATTTTATATCTTTTGAGCATACTTCATTGCCTTCTGCGATTTGCTCGACAGCTTCAACTACTATTCTTGCAAGAGTTTCTTTATCTCCTTCGGCAACTTTTCCAGTCATTGCCGTAGTGGCTATTTTTTGGAGCAAAATTTTGTTTTCTAAAGGATATGAAATGTCTTGCAAAATTGATAATGCACGAGAAGCAGCAAGGCGATAACCCTTTGTTATTATAGTAGGATGTATTTTTTTGTCTAAGAGTTTTTCAGCATTTTCAAGTAATTTTCCTGCTAAAAGGACTGCAGTTGTTGTTCCGTCTCCAACTTCAGCTTCCTGGGTTTTTGCTATTTCAACCATCATTTTTGCTGCTGGATGGTCTAATTCCATTTCTTCTAGAATTGTAACCCCATCATTTGTTACAATTATGTTGCCTGCAGAATCGACTAACATTTTATCCATGCCTTTGGGTCCTAGAGTTGTTTTTACAATTTCAGCAATTATTTTGGCTGCTAGTATATTGTTGCGTTGTGCATCTTTTCCTAATGTTCTAGAAACATTTTCTTGTAAAATATAGTCTTTATCATTCATTAAAAAAAATAAAAAAATATACTTTTTAAAAATATAGATAGTTCAATTATTTTTATGGAATAAAACAAAAGTTACCAATCTTCTTCTTCAGGATCTTCAGGGTTAGGCTCTTCGTCTTCGAGCTCTTCGTCTTTTTCTTCAAGTTCCCACTCTTCTACTTCTTCATCGGCAACTTCTTCGTTTTCTTCCACTTCTTTTTTTGTTTTGTTTTTGTTTTTCATTTTTGTTATATTTTAGCAAATATTTGTACTCTTTTTAAATCTTTTTATTGGATTTTACGGCTCCTGTTAAGTAAACCCTGAAACTTAACATCTCAGTTTTTGTGTAAAAAATCTCAAAAAGA
>Ga0315298_1008773_pt1 | contig 12741 bp, 9 predicted proteins | sample WHS_1_MG_FD_203077 | JGI IMG/M metagenome (GOLD analysis project Ga0315298, IMG submission 203077) | Extremophilic microbial mat communities from Washburn Hot Springs, YNP, Wyoming, USA - WHS_1_MG | ecosystem: Environmental > Aquatic > Thermal springs > Hot (42-90C) | place: USA: Wyoming...
ACGCGAGGGGATGGCGAAACTGGTGAAGACATCACGGCGAACCTCCGCACTGTCCCTTCTGTGCCCTTGCGCATCCCCGTACATGCCAATGGTCTGCCACCCCCGCGCAGATTGGTGGTGCGCGGTGAAGCCTATATGCGCATCAGCGATTTTGAGGAACTGAACCGCAGCCAACAGGAAAAGGGCGAAAAAACCTTTGCCAACCCGCGCAATGCTGCTGCCGGCAGCCTACGACAGCTTGATCCTGCGGTCACCGCATCCCGCCCATTGCGCCTGTTCACCTATGCCGTTGTCGCAAGCGAGGGAATCGAGTTGCGCACGCAATGGGAGGTATTGCATTACCTGATGGACATGGGGTTCCCGGTAAACCCAGATATCGCTCTCTTCGATGACTTGGAGCAAGCCATAGCCTACAGCGAACAGTGGATGCGGAAACGCGATACGCTGCCCTATGAGGCTGATGGGGTGGTGATTAAAGTAAATGACCTAGCCACACAGGAAAGCCTGGGGGTGGTGGGCAAAGACCCGCGTGGAATGATTGCTTTCAAGTTCCCGGCTCGTGAAGCAACAACCCGCCTAAAGGAGTTGGGCATTAATGTTGGGCGAACGGGGACTCTGAATCCGTTTGCAATCCTGGAACCTGTGCGGCTTGGTGGTGTAACTATCGAGCGAGCCACGCTGCATAACTTTGAGGACATTGCCCGTAAGGACATCCGTGTCGGCGATATGGTAGTGGTCAAACGGGCTGGTGATGTCATCCCGCAGGTTGAAAAGCCGATCGTTGAACTCAGAACGGGTGCGGAAAAAGTCATTACAATCCCTCAGCATTGCCCTGCCTGTGGTGCACCTACTCTCAAACCGGAAGGTGAGGTTGCTGTTTATTGCGTGAATCCCTCGTGTCCAGCGCAGGCTGTACAGCGCATCATTCACTGGGCTAGCACAATGGATATTGAAGGTTTTGGTGAACGCCTGGCGCAACTTTTCGTGGACCACGGCCTCTTACGTGATTTTGGCGATTTCTATTACTTGAAACGGGAGGACATACTGAAGCTGCCAGGCTTTGCGGAGAAAAGCACGGACAATTTGTTGGCTGCTATCGAAGCCAGCAAAAACCGTCCATTAGCCCGTGTGATTGCGGCATTAGGTATCCGCGGCGTTGGCAGTATCGTAGCAGAAACACTTGCCCAATATTTCCACTCCATAGATGAACTCAGTCGTGCTTCCCCTGAAGTGCTGCAAAGCATCCCTGGGCTAGGCCCGGTTAATGCCTCCAATATCGCTGCCTTCTTTGCTAGCGAACAAACCCGCCAATTGTTAGAAAAGCTGAAACGCGCGGGGGTCAAAATGGAGGAAGAAGCGGCACCCCGTGTCATAACCGGGCCATTAGTAGGAAAGACATTTGTGATCACGGGCACATTGCCTACGTTGACCCGCGAACAAGCCATCCAACTCATCGAAGCCAATGGTGGGCGAGTAGTAGATGCCGTGAGCAAGAAAACAGATTATTTGCTGCTCGGCGAGAACCCTGGCAGCAAGTACACCAAAGCCCGTGAATTGGGCATTCCCATCATTGATGAAGCACAGCTCCGTGCCATGATCGCCGGGAAGGCAGAGGCAAAGAGAGCAACGCAGTTGAGTTTGCCCACGGAATAGTTGGCTGCAGGATGACCATGGCTGCTCCTCGCTTGGACGTGGTTGGCTTGGGCTATTGCTCCTGGGATTATCTGGGCATCGTTGACGCCATTCCAGAATTTGATGCCCCTACGGTAAGCCTGGCTGATTTCGCTACCTCAGGTGGCGGCCCAGTGGCTACAGCGTTGGTAACTCTGGCTAGGCTGGGAGCCCGAACCGGTTTTATTGGCGCCATTGGAGATGACGACGCCGGTTGGCAGTGTAAGCAGGCTTTTGTGCAAGATGGTGTAGACTTCCAACGCATGCGGGTGCACGCAGGAGCGCGCACTCCGATCTGTATGATCCTCGTGCAATCTGGAAGCGGCCGGCGCTCTATTCTATGCTATCGGGGCACATGCCCGGAGGTAGAATTGGAGCCGGCAGACTACTCCTATCTCACCTTAGCTCGCTTTTTGCATTTGGATGGACACCACGTGAGTGCTGCGATTGAAGCAGCAAGATTGATGCATGAGATTGGCGGTACAGTAGTGCTGGATGTGAATAGGCCGCGCCCACGGCTAGATGAACTCCTACCTTGGGTGGATGTGCTCATCACCAATGCCTATTTCCCTGCAGCGTACACTGGTCAGCAAAATTTGGATCATGCTGCGCAGTTCCTGCAGCAAACTGGGGTACGGCTCGTTGTAACCACACTGGGAGAAAAGGGGTGCAAGTGTTTCACGGCAGAAGGGCAATGGTACGTACCAGGCTTCTCTGTACCCGTGGTAGATACGACTGGCGCTGGCGATGCTTTCCATGGCGCGTTTATCTACGGATTGCTGCAAAACTGGCCCTTAGAGCATACCGCTACTTTTGCCAATGCAGTGGCAGCGTTGAACTGCACTGCCTTGGGTGGACGAGCGGCCTTGCCCCGCTTGGAGCAAGTGTTTGCCTTTCTCCGGAGCACTGGGCGATGGGACCCCGCCATTACCCTGAACCAGTGATGCGCTTGCAGCAATCCTGCGCACTGCAAATGAGGCAACTTATAAGGTGACCCTGCTTATTGCTCATAACGTGGGAAGAGCACTTCTCCTGGAGAGAGCGTGGTACCGGCCGGATATGTCCCTACTGTAGTGAGCGCTTGCCACCCGGCACTGGGATCAAATTTTAAGCCCAATTGTTTCAGAAGCTCTCTTGCTTTACGTGGCATCACTGGTTCTACCATGTATCCCAACAGCCGCAACACATCCACTAGATTGTACAACACAGTAGCCAACCGCTCTCCTGCCTGTACTGAGCCATTTTTCTGCGCCTTGGCTAACTCCCAAGGAGCTGTGTCTTGCACATACCCGTTGGCTGCCTCGACCACTTTCCAGATGAGGATCAGCACTTCTTGCAAGGCAACTCGGCGTACTGCATCGGCGACTTGCTCCCCTAATCGCGCCGCCGCAGCCAAAAATTTCTGATCCAATGCTTCGGGTTTGCCCTTAGCCTCCGGTACAACGCCATCGAAGTAACGCACCACCATCTGCACCGTACGGTTCAGCAGGTTGCCAAAGTCATTGGCTAAATCCGCATTGTAACGGCGGACGAAAGCAGCATCTGTGTAATCCCAATCCGCGCCGAAGGCGCCTTCTCGCATGAAGAAATAGCGTACAGCGTCGGATCCAAATCTCCGCACCAAATCAAAGGGGTCAATAATGTTGCCGGTGGTCTTGCTCAGTTTTTGGCCATCTTTTGTCAGCCATCCATGCGCAAATACTAGGCGAGGCACCGGCAAGCCAACAGCCATGAGCATCGCCGGCCAGTACAGGCAATGGAAACGGATGATCTCCTTGGCCATCAGATGCACATCCGCTGGCCAGTAGCGTTGGAACGTTTCTGGATCATCTCCGTAGCCAATGGCGGTAATATAGTTGAGCAGCGCATCCACCCATACGTACAACACTTGCCGTGGGTCATCGGGCAAGGGAACACCCCAACGCACACGCTCACGAGAAATGCTAAAGTCTTGCAACCCTTGGCGCAAGACACCCAGAAGCTCATTGCGTCGCGCTTCTGGCTGTACGAAATCCGTCTCGGCGATCAAGTGGTATAGCCTATCCTGATAACGCGATAGGGCAAAGAAGTAATTTTCCTCTTCGGTCCACTCACAAGGGCGCTGATGCACGCTGCAGAGGTTTCCTGGCAAAAGCTCATCTTGCTGATAAAAGGCTTCGCAGCGAGAGCAATACCAACCGGCATAGCGGCCCCGGTAGACATCTTCAGAAGCCAGAAGCGCGCGAGCGAACTTTTGCACGGCTGCGATATGCCGTGCATCAGTGGTGCGTATAAAATAGTCATTGGAAATATCCAGCATCCGCCAGAGTTCTTTGAATTGAGCAACGATGCTATCGCAATACTCCTGCGGAGAAAGGCCCTTTTCCTCTGCGATGCGCTCGATATTCTGGCCATGCTCGTCCGTGCCAGTCAAGAAGAAAACATCATCTCCCATGAGACGATGATAGCGAGCTAGCACATCAGCCGCGATCGTGGTGTAAGCGTGCCCAATGTGTGGCACATCATTGACATAGTAGATTGGTGTTGTTACATAGAATTTGCCCATGCAAACCTCCTTCCAGGCCCAATCAGCTCTTCCTCGTAAATTTTGCATCCCGCTGCAAAAAGCACCAATACTATAAACTGTCCTATCATAACAAAAGACCCTCGTCCGTCAGGGACGAGGGGTCGCTCTCGTGGTACCACCCTAATTCGCTGTTGATTCACATCAACAGCCTCAGTCAGTGCCATCTATGCCGGCACTATGCCCATCTAACGGGGGCAAATCGGCTCAGCTTACTAGGTTAGGTGCCACGCCATGCTCGCGATGACAAGTTCATTTCTTCACGCACAGGGCCCTTCCCGTTCAGCTTGCGGCTCTGAGGCCATTTTCTACGGCTTATCTGCACTGCTTCTCAACCTCTGCGCAGCTCTCTGTAGCATCTAATGCCGTATACTCGTCCTCTTCATCGCCTTTGCGCATGATATTATTGTCTAGGGCTTGTAGCATTCACACCAAAACTGTATATTATTCTAACTACTTCGTTGGTTTTGTCAAAACATTTAATGGAGAGTGTTGAAAATCTTGTCACCCTGAGCGAAGCGAAGGGTCTCGCGTAACTTTAGCCGTATTTTCCCGAGTATTGCGAGATGCTTCACTTCGTTCAGCATGACATTGGAAGGGCTTTTTCAACACCCTCTTAATGGCCTTGTATTTATACCCAATTCCGCTGTATACTTTCGTTTGCACCGCTGTTATCACTGGCCCAACTAATAGCGAGATACGCTCGCTGGAGGGTACGAAAAATGGTCGAGATAGTAAATCTCCTCAGCAGGTTGCTCGAGATTGATCTGCGCAGAGCACTGTGTACGATCCTGTTGCTGTTTTTCCTCATGGCTGCTTACATCCAATCTTATGCCTTTGTGGACGACGTGCCGGGAGTGAACAAACCACCACTCTACGATTTGCTGCGACCTTTCGACTTCTGGGCACCAGCAATGTTGCTGATTATGCCCATGGCCTTGCTCACCTTGCCTTTGCAATGGTTGGGCTTTTCTCCCCTATCATCACCCTTGGTCTGGCCATTGCAAGCCATTTATCTCTATTTTCTCTCGTGTCTGCTTGCCTTTGGGCACGACCGCTGGGGGGCAAAATGGAGGAAGGGATGGCGTTGGCTCATCTGGTTCTTGCCCTTTCTCATCGTGGCTGTACTGTGGATGCCTAGCATGTTGGCCGGAATGAGCGCCTTTTGGAACGCCCTGCCCTTTTTTATCTCCTCCATCTTCTTCACTGGCTGTGTTTTGTCTTTGTACGTTTACATTGCTGCTTGCTTCGGCGTAGGTATGTATGAGAAACTGCGGGCTCACCCGTAGCCTCGTAGGAGGTAATTGGAAATGCGTTCCAAATGCAGGGGGTATGCAACAATCCTGCTGATAGTGGCAGCAATGCTCTGTGTTCTAGCCAGTTGTGGTTCGGGAGGACTGCCTCCAGAGGGCAAGACTGCCCTCGATGAAAGCATTGCTCGCTTGGCTGGCACGAAGGTCAATTACAGAATCATATCCGCACAAAAAGCGCCAGGAACAACTGATGAGCAGCGTATCGCTCCCCAATTGCCGTCCAGCAGTGGTGTGTCCGGATGTCCGCCGGATTCTGGCGATCGGGAGACCTGGTGCATTGTCATCGGTCAGGAGATTGCAGACAAGACGGGGCAGCGATATTCCCACTTTCTGCTCAGAAGGCTGGGTAGCTCCTGGTATGTAGAAGAATTGACCGACGCACAGGCTAACCGTTTTGAATACGTCGGTTGCACCAATTGGAATGTCAGGCGCTAGAAAAATAGGCGATTAGCTGGTCAAGTTCACACCAAGGGGCTGTACGCTCGTGACCAGATATCCGTATATGCGGCGACTTCTGCTTTCCACCGCGCATCGTCCCAACCCAGTTCCGGTTGGACGATGGCACGGATGGCTTCTATGATGGGCATAGCACCTTGTGGCAAGAGCAAGCCTATGCGCACCCGCCGCAGCAGCAGGTCATCTAGGTGGATTACTCCCTCATTGCGTGCAGCCCAACGCAGCTCTGCCCAGAGCGTATCTGTCTCGGGGATGACATCCAATTCTTCATGTGCCGCCGCAGCAACGAGGGCTGGAGCATGTGTGCCATAGCGCCCTAACAGACGCAAGCGCGCATAGGAATCCATCTTTGTAAGACCAGCCAGGTCCGCCGGCAGTGGCTCAAACATGAGAGCATTGCCATCGGGGCTGGGCATTGCGGGCCAAATGCGTCGTGCTGTGCGCAACGCATCTAATGCCATAGGACGAAAAGTGGTCAGTTTTCCTCCGGTAATGGTAACTAGGCCACTCTCTTCTAGCACGATGTGGGCACGCGACTCTTTATGCGGATCCACTCCTTTCCCTGAAGCAACAATGGGACGCACTCCGGAAAAGGTTGCCATGATATCCTTCGCCTGCAAACGCAAGGAAGGAAACTTGGCATCCAGCGCCTCCATAATATACTCGATCTCGTTAGGCTCCACATGCGGTTCTTCGTCAAGTGGCTGCTTATGATCCAGATCCGTGGTGCCGGCTAGAGTAGCTCCTTCCCAAGGGAGGACAAAAACGGGACGCTTGTCGCGCGGATGAACGAGGGTGATCGCCTGCGCCACTGGCAAGCGCCAGGCAGGGAAGAGGAGGTGACTGCCTCGGGAGGGGCGAATGCGGGGTGGGCCTCCTACTTGGCTGCGCAACTGATCCGCCCAGGCGCCAGTGGCGCTGATTACCACCCGTGCCTTTAACTCCAGCGTGCGTCCAGTTGTCCTGTCACGTACCACAACGCCTTTCACTTTCCCCTCACGATCCAAGAGCAGTTTCTCCGCCGCTGCGTAATTCAGGGCTGTACCGCCTGCATCCACCGCCTCACAGATAATGCGCAATACCATCCGCGCGTCATCTGTTACAGCGTCAAAATAACGGTAGCCACCTTTAAGGCGTTCCTGGTTGATATGCGGTGCAAGCATCAGAAAATCATCGCCCTTGTAATAGCGGTGTGCCCACTTATGTCCAAACAAGTCGTATACTGCCAGCCCAATGGCAGCAGCCCTTCGGTTTGGGGATTCGCCTTGATAGATACCAAAGAGAAAACCCAGGGTGTTGATCAGGCCAGGGGCTTGTTTCATCAACCATTCCCGTTCGCGCACAGACTCCCGTGTGACGCTGTACTGGCCCTGTGCCAAATAGCGAAGGCCACCATGGACGAGCTTCGTCGAACGGCTGGAAGTGCCCCAGGCGAAATCGTTCTTCTCTATCAAGAGCGTTCGTAGATGAAGATGCGTTGCCTGGCGTAGGATGCCTGCACCTGTAATGCCGCCTCCAATCACAATGATGTCCCAAGGCTGATCGAGTTGAGACCAGACATTATCGCGCCATTTACCCTGCCACATTGTTATGCTCCTGGATTTGGGATTCAAGATGCAGGTTGCAGAAACGTGCACTCAGACCATTTAGCATCTTGTACTTCTATTATCGCTCAATCAGTTTCCTGGGATTCATGATGCCATGTGGATCAAAGCATTGCGACAAGGCATGCAACGCTGCCATGCCCAATGCCCCCTTCTCGGCAGTGAGATAGGGCAAGTGATCCGTGCCAATACCATGCTGATGGGTGATCGTTCCGCCTGCTGCGATAATGGCTTGGCTGGCTGCCGTTTTCAAGACCTGCCAACGGCGCAGCGTCTCTTCCGGGTCACCATTTGCAGGGATACGGTAGAGATAAGTAGTGTAGACGTTAGAACCCCATGGGTAAGTATGAGATAAGTGGCTAAAAGCGAGCACTCGTTCACCGATATCCTGTAGGCCATTCCGCAATGCGCCCTCGATGACATCCACCATACGGGCGATGTTGCTCCACTGCGTTGCCGTTTCCAGAGTGTCCAGAGCATAGCCCATTTCCCACAAGGTGTTGCGCAGGTACGGAGTGCGGAATCTGCTTTTCCGCCACTGGTTGCCAAAGAGCTTCCCAACATGCACCCCACCGTATTTTCTAGCCATAGCCAGTGCTTCTTCACGACCGAGCCGCACCGATGATGCATTTCCGGTAATGCCGAGGATGAGCATGCAGCGTTGCTCGCCCACCCCGCGCAGACGCAACAACCCCTTGAGCCAGCGGATTACCTTCTCATGGCCAGCTAGAGCGAGCGTCGTTTCTGTCTCGAGCGGTGTGCTCAGGCGCAACATGGATAGCGGGAGACGCGCCTGCATGATCTCACGCACGGCTTCCTGGCCTTGTCGGAAATCCGGGAAAAAGACCGCGCGAAACTCTTCGCACTCTGGCAAGCGTCGAATGCGCACGGTCGCTTCAGTCAGGATGCCTAGTCGCCCTTCGGAGCCCAGTACAACCTCACGCAAATCCGGCCCAGCCGCTGAAGCGGGAAACGGCGGTAGGATCAAGGTGCCCGCGGGAGCTTCCAGTCGCCCTCCGGCGAACATGGCTTCGATGCGGCCATAGCCCAGCGACTGCTGGCCATTGGAACGGGTAACAATCCAGCCACCAAGGCTGGACAGTTCAAAAGACTGTGGGAAATGCCCTAAGGTAAAGCCGCGTGCGCGGAGTTGCGCCTCTAAATCAGGGCCGAAAATTCCTGCACCGAAGGTGGCTAGATGGCTGATCTCATCGAAATGCAGCAATCGGTTCATGCGACCCAAGTCTATTGTCAGCACTGGGGCTTCCCCAGGCAAGACATTGATGTGCCCAACCACGCTAGTTCCGCCACCGTAGGGAATTAACCGTGCTCCAACACGGGCAGCATAGGTGAGCAGCTCCCGTACCTGGGCGTTGGTAGTAGGATAAGCCACGCCATCGGGGAAAGCGGGAATGCGCCCACTGCGCAGAGCAATCCAATCCGGCAGGCTCTGTCCTCGGGCGTGGAGAACGCGGGCAAATGGCTCTGTATCCACTAAGGGATGGGAAGGCAAACGGGAGTCGGGTACTGAGGAAATCACTTCATCAAGAGCCGCGTCGTGTGGGGGTACAGCCGGGCCAATCCTATCCTGCAAGAATGGCACAGCAGAATCCGGCAAGGGATAGACAAACGTTTCATCACCCCATCCGTTCCATCGTCTCATACAAGCCACCTCCTTTGGCAACGTTGCTTCTTCGCCGTGCACCAATGCGCAGATTTATCTTGCTTGATAGCAGATGGGTATGCGCAGTTTACGTTTTCGCCTAAACAGGCTGTCCTACACGGATGATTTCCGTGCAAACTCAGCGACCGCTTCATCGGAGAGCGGATCATTGCCCATGGCGAGAAGCACGGCCAACGGTGCCGATATATGATGGGCACCTGCTAGCAGCGTCCTGACCGCTTCTTCCGGCGACTTGATACTCGCCGCTAGAACCTCCGTACCGCGGCCCACCGCTTTGCAGACCTCTGCCAATTCCCTGACGAAGCCAAAGCCATCCCCACGCAAACGCGTGGTACGATTCACGTAGGGCAGAAGATATTTTGCGCCAGCCTCACAGGCGAGATAAGCCTGCGCTGTATTGAACAGGGCGGTTACGGCTACCTCAACCCCCTTATCCGAGAATTCCGCAACAAGGGCCATGTTCTCAGTGGATGCAGGGATTTTCAAGCCAATTTTGCCTAGTTGCAGGGGATAGAATTCGCTAGCCGTTGGGTTCTTTTCCCATTCGGCAAACTGTTTGTCTTCCTCTTCACGGAATTCGTCGTTCAGGCGCAAAATCCGTTTGCCTTCTACCCGCCGTTCCGCTACGGTAGGTGCAGTCAGTTGATAAAACACGGTCCCTGTACAGATATGACACAGTTCGCGGAGAACCTCGGCTGCTGGACGCTTTACTTTTGCCAGGAGTGCGGGGTTCGTAGTGATACCTCGCACAAATCCTAGGCTCATCGCTTGACGCGCTTCCTCTGGTAATGCAGAATCGAGATAGATGCTCAAGGTCACCTCCGAGAAATAGATTGCGTATTTCGTGTTCCGTATCCCATTATTCGCTGCTTTTCAAGCCATGTCCGGTTAAAGGCAGCACAATCAAGTCATGAGGATGGAAGTGTTCACGCCAGCGCACCAATGCGGCTACTGGCACAGCCGCAGTGGGTTCTACGTACAAGCCGCGCTTGGCTAGCATCCCTCTCGCTGCTAGGATTTCTTCATCACTCACAGTCAGCACTGCGCCACCTGTTTCGCGCACAGCTTGCAATGCGTGTCTCCCCCACGCTGGACGAGCGATCGAGATGCCCTCTGCTACCGTATGTCCAGGTTCCACCACCTGGACATCCTCCCATCCATTCTGCCAGGCAGTGAAAAGAGGAGCACAAGCCTGGGACTGCACCGCAAAGAAATGTGGCAGAGTGCGCAGGAGCCCCGCTGCCTGCAGCCTTTTTACCGCTAGGTAAGTGGATGCAATGAGTGAACCATGGCCCACAGGGAAAATCAAATGATCCGGCATACGTCCACCTAGTTGCTCGAACAATTCATAGCCCATGGTCACTACGCCCTCCAGGAACATGGGGTGGTAAGCATGGCTGGCATAGTACGCCCCCTTTTTAACTGCCTCTAACACCGCTTCCGTCGCGCGAGGACGGGGACCCTCTACAAGGACAAGTTCTGCTCCATGTACCCGAATCTGCACCTGTTTGGCAGCGGAGGTATGCGCTGGGGCAAAAATGCGTACCCGTAGCCCTGCCCGTGCGCTATAAGCAGCTAAGGAGGCTCCTGCATTGCCTGAAGAATCATCCACGATATCGCGAATACCCCAAGCCCGCAAGAAGCTGACCAACAAAGAACTGCCACGATCCTTGAACGAACCTGTGGGATTCAAAAATTCCAGTTTGAACCCTATATAGAGGCCATCCCATTCTTCTAGCAATAGCGGCGTGCCGCCTTCGCCCATGCTGACCGGTTCGGCATAAGGGCCAATGGGAGGAAGGACATCTCGATAGCGCCATAACCCGGATTCCTGCGTTCTGACAGCCTCTAGGCGGAACGCAGGGACATCTTCCACGAAAAAGGGTTGGCCACATGGACAACACCAGCGCTGCGTGGGCCAGGTTTCCTTATTGCCGCAAAGAGCGCAGAAAAAGTTCATGCTGCCCCTGCCTCTGCCAAAACCAATGCGATCGCGCCAATTAAGCCAACATCATCTCCAAGCGCAGCAGGGACGATGCGAACACTACGCTGCGAGGCGGCAATCGCGCGTTCTGCGATGAGCGCGCGCACCGGCGCAAAAAGCAGTTCCCCAGCCTTGCTGACGCCGCCTCCGACAATGATCATCTCGGGATCAAAAGCGTGGATGAAAGAAATCATGCCAATACCCAAGTAGAAGGCAGCACGTTGCATGACTTCCAGAGCCAATGCATCTCCTTGCTGGGCAGCCTCGACCACCTCTTTTGCCGTGATGCGCGTGGGATCACCTTCGAACCGTGCTCGCAGCAGCGATGGCTTGCCTTCCTGCAACAGTTCTATGGCATGGCGGGCAATCGCTGGCCCTGACGCCAATGCTTGCAAGCAGCCGATATTGCCGCAATTGCACCGCGGGCCATGGGGGTCCACGATAACATGTCCCAATTCTGCTGCCCAGCCGTTTGCCCCCAACAGCAACTTCCCATTCTCGATAACGCCTGCCCCAATGCCTGTGCTAATGGTCAGATAGATCAGGAAATCAACGCCTTGTCCCGCCCCAAAGCGATGTTCGGCTAGAGCAGCAAGATTGGCATCATTGCCTACATAGACGGGCAGCTGCAGGCCCTGCACCAACAGGTCACGGAGCGGCCAATTCTCAAAGCCTCGTATATTGGATGCCTTGGCGACAATACCAGTGCGAGGATTCACTGCACCTGCTGTAGCCACTCCAACGCCTAACACCCGCTTGCGCTCAATCCCTTGCAGCACCTGCTCAATGCAATCAATGATGCGAGATGTCACCTGTTGTGCCCCTTCGTGAGCTGGTGTCAGTGTGTTCACGCGCCTAAGCACGGTGCGTTTGCGGTCAGCCAGCACAGCACGAATTTGGGTTCCCCCTACATCCACACCCACGATAAGTTCTTCCATCAGGCTTCTCCCCATCAGAGTAAGCCAAGTATACTGTCATCTTGATGGGGTGGCAAATAGACGAGGGCTGGAGTTGGGACAAGTCACAATATAGGGTTTGTAAAGTGAGAGGCTGTTTGCCAAAGTTCAGACGTTGAAGAAATGCATTTTTCAAGTGCAACAAAAACTCCGATATATACCTGGTACAGGCGCATGTCGTGCTATGCATTTGACGCAAAATGTGGTATAGTAAAATTATCGTGTTACGGAGGCTGTTTTGCATATGATGGACGATTGGGAACTTGGACCCTTTCCAACCAAGCTCTTGTTAGATGATAACATGGAACCGGAAGCGTTGCCCTTGCTGCCCGTACGGGATACCGTGCTGTTTCCCTATGTAGCAGCGCCTCTTTTTATCAGCCGCGACCGCTCCATGAAAGCGGTGGAAGCGGCGGTATCTGGCGACCAGCGTATTGCCGTTTTCACTCAGCGGGATCCCGAGGTGCAGGATCCCGGCATTGACGACCTTTACGAGTTTGGAACAGAGGC
>Ga0315298_1008774_pt1 | contig 12740 bp, 8 predicted proteins | sample WHS_1_MG_FD_203077 | JGI IMG/M metagenome (GOLD analysis project Ga0315298, IMG submission 203077) | Extremophilic microbial mat communities from Washburn Hot Springs, YNP, Wyoming, USA - WHS_1_MG | ecosystem: Environmental > Aquatic > Thermal springs > Hot (42-90C) | place: USA: Wyoming...
TTGAACGTTCCTGACCGGGTATATCGGACAGCGTGTCTGTCCCTCCATTTGCTATGCCGGCCTCCGAACATCGTGTCTGTCCCCATATCTGGCTGCCGCAGCCGGCTTGGACCGTCCGACCGGCGCTGGGTCAGGTCCACTGGATAAAAAACCCGGCCGCCTCAACTCCGTGTCTGTCCCCATATCCCGCCCACCATACGCCCTTTCGGTCACCCAGTTGAAAGTTGAGAGTTGAACGTTTCACGTTGAACGTTCCTGATCGGCATACCGGACATCGTGCCTGTCCCCATATCTGGGTGCCGCAGCCGGCTTGGACCGTCCGACCGGCGCTGGGTCAGGTCCACTGGATAAAAAACCCGGCCGCCTCAACTCCGTGTCTGTCCCCATATCCCGCCCCACCATGCGCCCTTCCGGTCACCCCATTGAAAGTTGAGCGTTGAACGTTTCACGTTGAACGTTCCTGATCGGCATACCGGACATCGTGTCTGTCCCCATATCTGGCTGCCGCAGCCGGCTTGGACTGTCCGACCGGCGCTTGGTCAGGTCCACCAGGCCAAGCGTCCGGTCGCCTAAATTCCGTGTCTGTCCCCATATCCCGCCCCCACCATGCGCCCTTCCGGTCACCCCATTGAAAGTTGAGAGTTGAACGTTTCACGTTGAACGTTCCTGACCGGGTATATCGGACAGCGTGTCTGTCCCTCCATTTGCTATGCCGGCCTCCGAACATCGTGTCTGTCCCCATATCTGGCTGCCGCAGCCGGCTTGGACCGTCCGACCGGCGCTTTGCCAGGTCCACCGGGCCAAGCGTCCAGTCGTCCAAATTCCGTGTCTGTCCCCATATCTGGCTGCCGCAGCCGGCTTGGACCGTCCGACCGGCGCTGGGTCAGGTCCACTGGATAAAAAACCCGGCCGCCTCAACTCCGTGTCTGTCCCCATGTCCCGCCCACCATGCGCCCTTTTTCGGTCACCCCGTTGAAAGTTGAGAGTTGAACGTTTCACGTTGAACGTTCCTGATCGGCATACCGGACATCGTGCCTGTCCCCATATCTGGCTGCCGCAGCCGGCTTGGACCGTCCGACCGGCGCTGGGTCAGGTCCACTGGATAAAAAACCCGGCCGCCTCAACTCCGTGTCTGTCCCCATGTCCCGCCCACCATGCGCCCTTTTTCGGTCACCCCGTTGAAAGTTGAGAGTTGAACGTTTCACGTTGAACGTTCCTGATCGGCATACCGGACATCGTGCCTGTCCCCATATCTGGGTGCCGCAGCCGGCTTGGACCGTCCGACCGGCGCTGGGTCAGGTCCACTGGATAAAAAACCCGGCCGCCTCAACTCCGTGTCTGTCCCCATATCCCGCCCACCATACGCCCTTTCGGTCACCCCATTGAAAGTTGAGCGTTGAACGTTTCACGTTGAACGTTCCTGATCGGCATACCGGACATCGTGTCTGTCCCCATATCTGGCTGCCGCAGCCGGCTTGGACCGTCCCACCGGCGCTTGGTCAGGTCCACCAGGCCAAGCGTCCGGTCGCCTAAATTCCGTGTCTGTCCCCATATCCCGCTCCACCATGCGCCCTTTTTCGGTCACCCCGTTGAAAGTTGAGAGTTGAACGTTTCACGTTGAACGTTCCTGATCGGCATACCGGACATCGTGTCTGTCCCCATATCTGGGCGCCGCAGCCGGCTTGGACCGTCCGACCGGCCCTTTGCCAGGTCCGGCAGATCAAAAGTCCGGTCGTCCAAATTTCGTGTCTGTCCCCATATCCCGCCCACCATACGCCCTTTCGGTCACCCAGTTGAAAGTTGAGCGTTGAACGTTTCACGCTGAACGTTCCTGATCGGCATACCGGACATCGTGTCTGTCCCCATATCTGGGCGCCGCAGCCGGCTTGGACCGTCCGACCGGCGCTTTGCCAGGTCCACCGGGCCAAGCGTCCAGTCGTCCAAATTCCGTGTCTGTCCCCATATCTGGCTGCCGCAGCCGGCTTGGACCGTCCGACCGGCGCTGGGTCAGGTCCACTGGATAAAAAACCCGGCCGCCTCAACTCCGTGTCTGTCCCCATGTCCCGCCCACCATGCGCCCTTTTCGGTCACCCCGTTGAAAGTTGAGAGTTGAACGTTTCACGTTGAACGTTCCTGATCGGCATACCGGACATTGTGTCTGTCCCCATATTTGGTCCCGCGCAGATTATCCAATGTAATACTTCGAAGGCCGCACCTGTCGCGAGAGCAATGCTCGGTACCAGAGAATCAGATACTGACAAATTGAGCAAACTGGCAGTCTGAAAATCTTAGCAAGATCGATTCGTCAGTATATGTATCCAGCCCGGCGTAGCCGCAACCGAATGCGCGAGGCGCAAAAACTGCGCCGGTTGCAGGAATAGCGCTGTGTCGCGCCGCGCTGAACGGGGCGACTTCGTCGCCCACTGGCCTTTGGCCTTTGCTGCCACTGCTCAGTGGCAAAAGCGCCAAAGGCGCAAACCACACAAGCGTGGGGCAACGCCCCACGAAACCGTCACCGCCACATCACCTAACTGAATCCAAGGGCTGTAGGCCCGCCCTATCCGCCGAACACGGCGCGGCATACAATCACCGACGCCACCATCCCGGCAAGATCTGCCAATAGCCCGGCCACTACAGCATGCCGCGCGCGCCGGACCGATACGGCCCCGAAGTAAACTGCTATCACGTAGAAAGTCGTCTCCGTGCTTCCCAGTAATGTGCCGCCCATCCGCGTCACAATATGATCCGGCCCGAGTGTCTTCGCCAGGTCGGCAAACAGTCCTATGGTCGCGCTCCCGCTCAACGGTCGTGTCAGTGCCATGGGCAACAGGTCAACCGGAAAACCAATCACCCCCAACACCGGAGAAAGCACCCTGCCGAGCATGTCAACACCCCCGGCCGCTCTGAACACGCCGATCGCCACCAGCATCGCAACAAGAAACGGAATGACGCGAATCGCAATCCCAAAGCCTTCCCTTGCGCCGGTCACAAACTCTTCATACACCTGAACCCCGCGCACCACGGCGCACAATGGCATCAGGCCGATGAGAAAAGGCACAGCCAACACTGATACCGCGTTCATTGCACGGATGAACAACCCCGATTCGCTCACCCCCAACTTCCGGGTCATCTCCCGCACAAAGAAAACCATGAACAGAAGCACAAACGCAAACACAACTGCCAATTGCCACGCGCGCCACGGGCCAGTTTTGTTGCCATTCACCTGCCCGTCCGGTTCAGCAGTCTTCCCGGCTTCCCTTGGAACGATCTCATTGGGATGAGGCGAGGGCAATCTGTAGCCCGGGAATTTCTCGAGCGTTTTGACTGCGATCAATCCAACCGCGGTGGAACAAAACGTTGCGATCAGTGTTGTGCCTACAATTGCTGTGGGATTGGCCGCGCCGGCCGCCGCCAGAATACCGATCGCGGTGGCGGGTACCAATTGCAGTGAACTTGTATTGAGCGCCAGAAAAGTGCACATGGCGTTTGTAGCCGTTCCGGGCGTGGGATTGAGTTTCTGAAGATCGTTCATCGCGCGAAGCCCGAGCGGCGTGGCGGCGTTGGCCAGTCCGATTACATTGGCTGCCATGTTCATGAGCATCGAGCCCATGGCGGGATGATCCGGAGGCACGTCCGGGAACAAACGCCGCATCAGAGGGCGCAACACCCGGGCCACCGCTTGAATCAGCCCCGCGCGCTCCGCCAATCGCATCAGCCCAAGCCATAGCGCAGTGATCCCGACAAGCGGCAGGGCGATCGACATCACCCCCGTCTTTGCGGAGTCAAAGGCAGCATCTGTCAGTTGCTGCAGTTTTCCCTGAAACCCGCCTATTGCGACGGCGAGGATCAGCAGGCCGAACCATATGTAGTTAAGCATTTGGTCAAGCAGGTCCCAGATTCTACCAGCGGACGTCCGGCCGCTGGAAGCCCCGTTTTCCGTTCAGGGAGATTCTCCACCGACCAAGGCCGCCTGCTGCGCGTGAACCTTCTCTCCAACTTGCAACCGCGGACATTGATCCGCGACACCGGTTTTGACATTCGCTCCATTGCATTGAAGCGTGGAACGCTACAACGCGCTGAAGTGCGTTTGCGTCAATTACCTTCGGTTGGCATTCCGAGCGCCCAAAGAATCCCGTTCGCCAACAGACGTCTGAAACACGGATTCCGAAAATCTTCTGGATGTCCCAACGAAGTGTAAAACACCCGCGATTGTCGTGGCCCGGCGATTCGGACCCAGGCAATCGGTTCGGCTCGTTGACCTGCAATTTGCCCCGTCAGTAGAACTGTGGTCCCGGCCTCGAGCGGACTGGCCTTGTAAAGCGACGCAGGGCTTGACCAAGACTCGAAAACGACACCTCTCAGCACCGGATGATCGACCGCCTCCGGCACAACGCTGACAGTGGTAATCGGACCGGCCGGATAATGTCCGCTGTAATTCCCACCCAGCACCTCGGAATCGAACTCGGGCCAATCTTCAAGCCCGGCATGCCCGAGTTTGGATCGGTCGGCCCCGCGCACCGAAAACGCATGGCTTGCAGTCCGGATGCCGGCTATTGGCTTGCCCGACCTGACGTGTTGTTTGAGCATGGCTGCCATTTCGAGCGGCATGGCGCGCCTGCGCGCGCTCACAAGCACAAGATCGGCCTCGTCAAGCACACGATAACCCTTAAACTGATAGTCATCGGTACGCACAGATGCGGTCACATATTCGATTCTCAAACCTGCCTTGAGCAGCGCCTCGGTGGCAAAAGTCGGCAGCGTTTCCCATGTGTGATACTCGCTTTCAGCAATTATCATGACCACTGCCGGCCTCGTGTCAGCCGAAAACCGGAACGCTCGTCCGCCGAGCATTTCGGCACTGGTGATCGTAGGGCACCAGTGCTTTTCGATGTGCTCGATTACAAGATCGGTTCCAGCGAAATGACTGACAAACGGGCGCATTCGCGAGTTGTACATCGTGTCTGTCAAATCGCGAACCAACACCACGTTTTTGCCGCGACCGACCATCGCCCGAATCCCGAACGGGCGCCCCAAAACGCACATGTTCGCATGCACGCCCAGCAGGATCACGTTCTCTATCCCGCGCTCCTGCATCAGGCCGACTATTTCCGGGCCACTGTCACTCACAACGTCTTGTTCCCCGATTTCGAGTGAATCGATCTGGCTTCGCCACGGGTTGCCCTGAGCGCACTTGGGATCGTCATCGCACCCGCCATCCGAATCATCGATTGGCAAAGATCCTTCTCGTGACCTGTCGAGAGGTTTCCATGAGTTCAAGTTCTCTCCGATGACTGATCCTTTCGCTTTCTCAGCCCTTTTTCGCTGCGGAGAATCCTTGTAGAATGCCATGGTTTCACTGGGCGCATGAATGATAAGCATCCCCGTTGCCCGGCATTTCTTCAGAAACTCGTTCATCCGCGGAGCCATCTCTGCAACCCGCGCCGTTGCGCCCTTGCACCAATGCTTGTCCCACATGTCACACACAATCACGGCGGTCCTTGTGCTTTCCCATTCCACCTCTCGGTATGCCAGGCTCGCAGATTCGTTCGGTCCGGCAGCCTGACGGAATCTTGCTGTGAACCTGATCGGCGCTGCCACACCATCAGCCACAAGCGCAATCAAGACAAGCACCGCAGCGACACAAACGACTCGCATGCGGCCTATCAGGCGTTCCCACAGGCGCGCTTTCCCTGTTCCGACGACTCCACGTGAACACGCCTGTTCCAAAACACGCCGTGCATGAATGACGCGTGTCCTCAGCGCGTGTTGGCTCATTGATTTGCAGATTCGCAATTTCATTGTACCAAAATGAAACACGGTCACAAACGTATGCGCGCGTAACTGATCGTCCCGGATGCGCTCGTCCTCGTCCCCAAAAGGTCCAGCCAACGTGAAGGTTCGCTTCCCGCCCGAACAGTTGCAGTGAAATAGGAGGAAAGCGGGTGTTGCAACGGTACCCTGACAGGCGCCGAAAAAGTCCCGCCGTTGGTCACCTCGTAAAGCCAGTTCTCCGAAATCGCCTTCCCGTCCGGCCCTGTGCCGCTCACGTAGCAAAACACGAAAAGCCGGCCCTCCGGTGTTGCGTGAAACCTTGGCAGTGACACAACCACACCCCGTTGACCTTCGTCCAAAGCTGCGAACGTCCGTTTCACATCAACACCGCCGTCCTTCAAAACAGCGTAGTTGGCTTCGTACCGCTGTTTCTGATCCGGAAAGAACTTTTCGCGCAATCGCTCGTCAATGGCGCGCTCCGTCCACACTATGTGCACACGTCCGTCAGGTCCAACCCACAGGTCGCCGGGCGATATCCATCCGCAGGTTTTGTCGCGACTTGCCAGCTCGATCCACGGAGCGAACCCGCCGCGTCGGATGTCAGCGCACCATGTGTAAAAGAGCCGGCGAAAATCGTAATCCCAATCGCGTCCTGTCAACTGCTTCTTGAACTCCCGCCATTTCCCATACGGCTCGACAATGTCGCTGACACCGACGAAATGAACCGCACCTTTCACAAGTGCGACATTCGGGTAACAGACCCGGATTGGCTGGGGTTTGTCGTATTCGGCGCCCCATGGCCATTTGAGTTGTCCGCGCATTGCCCATCGGCCTGAGGCGTCCCTGTAAGCATACTCGGCGTGTGTATAGCCGATGTTCTGGAAGATTATCAGCTCGCCGATCTGCCCGTCGGCGGCAAAACTCCTGTAGGAATGTTCAGTGAAATCAGGTTTCCCCTCCCACTCCGGCAACAACACAGCCGCAGGTTTGCCCAACTCGGGAAGTCTGAATTCGAGAATCTCGGGCCGCGCCGGGCCGCCCCCAGCCTGACCCGGCGGTGACAACGTTGGGTTCGCCGAAAGGAAAATTCTTTTCTGTTTCGGAAAAACGGCCAACGGACACGGTTCCCGCGTGCGCCCGTTCACGTCAGCGAGTGTCTGTCGCCACCCCTCAACCTCGCGTCGCCAGAGAGTCCAACGACAGTTGTTAAGCGGCGGCTGGTTTGTGAGCGTTTCCAATCCGCTGGCCACAACATCCTCGCCCACGCGCACCACGCAGGTCGAGCCATGACACCACATCGGACCTGCCCCGTTGTTGGCTGGTTCGTACCGGTAAACGTCTTCCTCGGCTTCAACTACAGGCGTTATTTGGGCAGCCAGGGTGTCGTGCACGAAAACACACAGAATTAGCAGAATGATCTTTGCCAAATTGCGCGCCAGCTCATGGCTGTTAAATCGCCCAAGTCGGAGATGATGCCGGCTCAGATGGATGAACGGCTCGACGCCAATGGTCTCGAACGATCCACTAATCTGCAATTGCTGAGCAGGTTTTCCAGGATAGCAGTACGCGATTGTCATCGGAATCTTGCCCGGCCATATCTAATCCGGAAATCATACCAGTTCAACAGCCAAAAACCCCAAAAGCTCCAGTCCGGCGGAATTTCCGGAGGCCGCCCAACTGTCCAATTGCGCTGTAGATGATCAATCTCGGCAACCAGAAAACGCATTTTGTTTTCGGCTCCAGAGCCAGTACACGGGAATTCCGCTCAACACAATGATCAGGCCGGGAAGCGTGTTCGCACTTGTCTTTTCTGCTACCAAAAGGTCCAGCGCAATTAACGATGCAATGACCATGTAAGCCGCTGGCACAAACGGATACCCCGGCACCGGGCGCGATCTTGCATTGCCCGACCACCTCTTGCGCAACACGAACAGGCCTCCAATCGTCAGTACATAGAATATCAGCGCCGCAAATATCACATAGTCCAACAGGTCTTCGTAGGTTCCCGACGCCGTCAAAAACACCGCCCACGCGCACTGAACAAGCAGACCGTTCCCCGGCACAGAGTTGCGATTCAGCCGCCCCACAAAATTGAAAAACAACCCATCCTGCGCCATCGCGTAATACACCCGCGCCCCCGCCAGAATCATGCCGTTTAAACACCCAAAAGTCGAAATCATGATCAACAGCGCCATCACCACTGACCCGCCCGGTCCAAACAACACTTCTGCTGCAGCCGTGGCAACGCGGTTTTGCGACGCGAATTGAATCCCGCGATCGAGCGCCGTGGCGCCCGCCGGATTCCCCCTCAGCGGTAGAACGTTTAGATACGCAATGTTCGCCAGCAAATACAACAGGCATACCAAACACGCACCATAAAACAGGCTCCGGGGCAGGTTGCGTTCCGGTTCCCTGACCTCGCCGGCAGTGAATGTTACGTTGTTCCATGCGTCGCTCGAGAACAACGAGCCCACCATCGCAGTCCCAAACGCAACCACAAGGGCAAACCCCGACAACGGAAAAGATGTTGCCGCAGCACCTGCCTTGCCATCGACGACGACCGACGACGCCGACCACAAATCACTGAAGTTGATCGACAACACACCCGACCTTGCCCCAAGCGTGCAACCGAGCAGGATCAGCAACACAAGCGCGCCAATCTTCGTCACCGTGAAGATGTTCTGCACAAGTTTTCCCGCGCGCAAACCGGTCGAGTTCGACCACGTCAGCAGAACCAGTATTCCCATGGCAACAAGCGACGTTGGCGTTAGTGAGAATCTGCCGAACCCGAACAGCTTGTGACTCTCAGATACCGCCGGAACCAACACCCCGAGGAACTTCGCAAAAGCCACTGCTACTGCGGCAATCGTTCCGGTCTGAATCACAAGAAACAAGGTCCACCCGTACAGGAACCCCCACAATCTTCCGTAAGCTTCCCGAAGGTAAACATACTGTCCGCCGGCTTCCGGCATCATCGCAGCCAACTCGCCGTAGCTCAGCGCGGCAGCCACCGTCAAAAGCCCGGTGAGCACCCACGCCGCCAGCAACCAACCTGCAGCCCCAAGCTGCCGCGCCATGTCCGCCGGCACAATGAATATCCCCGACCCGATCATCGACCCGGCAACGATCATGGTGGCGTCGAACGGTCCGAGAAGCCGTTTCAACTGCCGTGTTTGACCGCTTGCGTCACGCGACAACTGTTTGTTCATCAATGTCTCCTGCATGCACAGTTCCATTCACAACACCGACCCGCGCGTGGTGCAGGCTTCAGCCTGCGTCCGACACGCACGGCTTTCCCAGCCGCTCCAAATCCGCCCAAAGGCGGCACTACAAACCGCCGCAGTTCGTAATGCAGGCTTCAGCCTGCGTCCGACACGCACGGCTTTCCCAGCCGCTCCAAATCCGCCCAAAGGCGGCACTACAAACCGCCGCAGTTCGTAATGCAGGCTTCAGCCTGCGTCCGACATGCACCGCTTTCCCAGCCGCTCCAAATCCGCCTAAAGGCGGCACTACAAACCGCCGCAGTTCGTGGTGCAGGCTTCAGCCTGAGTCCCGTCGCCGGCCAACAGTACCACTGCACGGTGTCGGACGATTCTGGTCACTCGTACAGAAGCACACCCGCGCGCCGTTTCATGAAATCTGCGATATCCGAACTCCACAGTGCTCTGATGTCATTCAGCGATCTGCCTTCGCGCACCGCCTCGAGGGTGGGCCTGTCAGTAAGCAAATTGATGAACTTGTCGATGTTGAAGTCCTTCGGATACAGCCTGTGCAACGTCTGCGCGATGAGCAGACCGATGTCCAAGACCCTGCACCTGTCACGGTCTGTCAGAACAATCTGTACCCCGCCGCATTCGCGGTCCTTGAACACGCTGGCATTCGGCGTAAAACGAACCGGGACAAACCTGACACCTTCGAGGGCGGCTTTGTTCAGTTCCGCGGCAAGTGTGATGTCGTCTATGTAAGGCGCGCCAACGACCTCGAACGGCGTGCCTGTGCCACGACCCACCGACACCGCCGTTGTCTCGAGCAGGCCAACACCGGGGTAAAGCGCAGCTTCGGTCAAACTGCGCATGTTCGGCGACGGATTCGTCCACGGCAACCCTGTTTGGTCAAACCACATTGACCTGCGCCATCCTTCAATTCTGATAACAGTCAGGTCACATTTGCATCCGCGCTCGGCGTTGAACATTTTTGCCAGTTCGCCAACTGTCATCCCGTGAATCACGGGTATCTTGTGAAACGCGGTGAAACTGGATGAGCCTTTGTGGACAGGACCGTCCACCACAATGCCTCCTATCGGATTCACACGGTCCAGCACGAAGAACTTCAGTCCTGCTTTCGCGGATGCTTCCATGGCAAGGCCCATAGTGGAAATGTAAGTGTAAAACCTGCAACCAATGTCCTGGATATCGAACACTAACGCATCCAAATCCTTCAATTGCTCGGGCGTTGGCTGGCGCTTTTCACCGTACAGACTGTAAACCACCAGCCCGGTTTTCTCGTCAACGCTGTCCCCGATTTTCTCGTCTGCGGTTCCCCGCAACCCGTGCTCGGGGCTGAACAATGCCTTCAACTCAACACCCGGCGCCTGTCGCAACAAATCAACAGTCGAACGCCGCGCCCGGTCGTGGCCCGTATGATTTGTGATCAAACCGATGCGAAGACCTTTCAGCGGCGCGTATCCATGTTTCTCCAGCACATCAATCCCATTCAGCACTTCAGTTCGCCCGAGGACAGGCGCTTTCGCAGCCGGTTCACCGCTGCCTGCGCGCGGTTTCAACGCGCCCGGGACGTATGCAAAGTTGAACCCAATCACGGCTTCAGCCGCCAACGTCCCAAGCTTTCGGCGCAGCGGAAGGACATTCCCTTTTTCATCAGGATGATTCCGATTCGACAGGAATATGACAAACGTGCGTGAAAAAGGGTCGATCCACAGCGATGTCCCCGTCCATCCGGTATGACCATAGCCGCCCCGGGGAAAAACACTTCCGCGCTGTCCGGAATAAGGCGAATCAATGTCCCACCCCAACCCCCGCAAAGCCTCGATGTGCACCGGGGTCTGCACGCTGGTCATGAGATCAACCGTTTCAGACCTCAAAATGCGTTTCTGCCCTTGCCTGCCCTCGTCGAGCATCATGCGTGAAAACCGCGCCAAATCAGCCGCTGTCGTGAACAAACCGGCGTGCCCCGCAACGCCGTCCAATCGCCTTGCTCGCGGATCATGCACCGTGCCCCGGAGCGGTTTGCCATCCTCGACTGTTGTCGGGGCGACCCGATCAAGCTTCTCCCGCGGCGGTTTGAAGCACGTATCGCGCATGCCAAGCGGCTGATAAATCTCCCTCTTCACAAACTCATCAAGCCTTTGCCCGGTGATGCGGCGCACAATTTCACCCGCCAAAATCATGCCAGTGTCGCTGTAAATGAACTTCTCGCCCGGGCGCGCCTCGAGCGGTTCCGACACCGCCAGACGTATGAAAGCCTCCATCCCGGACCAATCAGGCCGAAGACTCACATCGGGCCGCAGACCCGAGGTGTGCGTCAGTAACTGCCGAACCGTGATGTTCTCTTTCCCGTTGCCGGTGAACTCGGGCAGATACGTTCGAACCGGCTCATCGAGCTTGAGCCGGCCACGCTCGACCAGCAGCATCACCGCCGGTGTCGTCGCAATAACCTTCGTCAGCGACGCCGCGTCGAATATTGTGTCAATCGTCATCGGCTCTCTCTCGGGAACCAATGCGCGCCAGCCGTAAGCCCTCTTATACGCGACGCCGTTTCGCTCGAGCCAGAAGACACCACCGGGACACTGTTTGTTGGTTATTGCTTCCTGGATTGCGGCGTCAATCTCCGCAAGCTTGTCAAGATGAAATGTCCGTGCGATGCTGCTCGGAGCAGTGGCCACTCTTGTCTCCCACCTTTGGCAGCCGACCACACATGCGATTACCACTGCGACAATGCCAACTGCCAACCGTGTTGTTACACTGACACTCTTTCCGGCGTTGTTCACGCGCTAAAGGCAATCAGATTCAATCGCCCACGCCAAGCCAGAGTTTTGGCATGGCCGACAACGTCAGTCGGCGTTGAACTCCCAACCCTCGTCAGCCCGCATATTTCCCAGCCCGGCGTCGCCGGAACCAAAGTTGCCTGACGCGCAAAGACGCGGTGCCACCCCCATTGATCGGAAATCTCTACGCCGCCGGGCTGGGAAATATCTCCTGCGACTCCGTCGCCTGCGCCCGGGCTCACGACCCCAGAAAAAAATACTAACGCTGCGGATAGGTACACAACAGTAGCGCCATGAACAGCCCAATGATACCTGTCGCCATAACTCCGTGTCTGTCCCCATATTCTGCCCACCATGCGCACTTTCGGTCACCCCGTTGAAAGTTGAGAGTTGAACGTTGGACGTCGGACGTTCCTGATCGGTACATCGGACATCGCGCCTGGACATCGTGCCTGTCCCCATATCTGTGTGTCCCAGCAGCCTCGACCGTCCGACGGGCGCTCGGAAATATCGTGTCTGTCACTCTATTCTGCCGCACCGCGCTGTCCGGGACTACGCCGGCACCCCCGCGGCGATGAGGCCGACCACATATCGTGTCTGTCCCTCTATTTGCTCCGCCGGCAGAAAACACCCCCCAACCACACTAAACAACCATCGGAAACCTCAGATTTGATCCAGCAAGGCGTCTCCAGCCCCGTTCAACGCCACTGAAACCCCGGATTTATCCCCAATCACCACACTGCCGACACGATCAACGACGTCACACAACAACAATCTCCCATCGCCGAACTCCATCGCCAGTCTTTCGGCCTGCTCAATCTCTGATTCCTGGAAATTTCCCTACCCCCTTGCTCCGACCTCGTGCTTTTCCCCTTACTCGATCGCGTTCACTTTGAGGTCGCGCAACGCATATACCTCCCCCAACAACATCCCAGGTATCCGCCTCGCCCCGCTCTTCCGCTTC
>Ga0315298_1008775_pt1 | contig 12740 bp, 12 predicted proteins | sample WHS_1_MG_FD_203077 | JGI IMG/M metagenome (GOLD analysis project Ga0315298, IMG submission 203077) | Extremophilic microbial mat communities from Washburn Hot Springs, YNP, Wyoming, USA - WHS_1_MG | ecosystem: Environmental > Aquatic > Thermal springs > Hot (42-90C) | place: USA: Wyoming...
AGACTTAGCAAGACCGATGGAAAGTACATGCTCATGTGGGAGAACACTCCCTTTAGTTAAAGAGATCATAGGTAGAATTGATGATATTCTGATAACTAAGAGAGGGGCTTACTTAGGTCGTTTGGATCATATATTTAAGGAGATGCATAATATTAAAGAAAGTCAAATAGTACAAGAAAATATTGACAAAATAATAGTTAAAGTTGTACCAAGGGAAGAATTTTCTGAAAAAGATATTGGCAAGCTGATTGAGGAATTTCAAAAAAGACTTGGTAGTGATATGGAAATAGAAATAAAACTTGTGGATCAGATTCCACGAGAGAAAAGCGGAAAGTTCAAAGCGGTAATCTCTAAAGTGCCTTTTAAGCTTTAGGGTTTCTACTTATTGAACTATTGCTGAAGCAAAAATGAGCAATGCTTTTGAAAAATGATACACGTTCTTCTTGACAACTCGTTAAATTATCCAGAAAAGTCACCTTTTTCTCCTCCAAGCAACTATTTAGAGATCCCATTTAGAGACCAATTAGACGAATCCAATAAAGTTTACCCCGCTATCCGTAAAATGTTCATGACTATGGAGCTTGATAAGGAAAACTATGGCACATCAAATTGGTCTCCGCTATCCGAATTTATCCAAAAAGGCGGTACTGTTCTTATAAAGCCAAACTTAGTTTATGACCGTAATCTCTCAGGAGATTCCATATTTGCTGTTATAACACATGCTTCACTCATTAGAGCTATTATAGACTATGCCTATAAAGCAGTGGGAGATAGCGGAAGAATAATAGTTGCAGATACTCCACAACACGATGCAGACTTCCAAAAAATCATGGAACTTACTGGCTTGAAGGAGACTGTCGAATATTTAAAGAGCAATTTTTCTGTTCCCGTAGAGCTTTACGACTTAAGAAAAGAATATGTTATCTACAAAGATGGTATTATCGTAAAGAGGATAACTCTACCTGGTGACCCTAAGGGGTATGTTAAAGTAGATTTGGGAAAATTAAGTATGCTTACAGAAATAGATTCTAATTATAAAAGGTTTTATGGTGCGGATTATAATAGGAAAGAAACTATGACTTACCATAACCCAGAACATCATATATACATTATTTCAAGAACTTTCTTAGAATCAGACCTAGTAGTAAATCTACCAAAACTTAAAACGCATATGAAAGCAGGGATAACAGTTTCTCTTAAGAATATGCTTGGAATTGTTGGAGAAAAAAATTGTATGGTTCACTATAGAATTGGTTCACCAGCAGAAGGCGGAGATGAGTATCCAAATCAAGATTCAAAGTTTAATGCTTTACTGCTAAAGCTTAACCGCATGTACTCCGATGTATTCTTGAGTAAAAACTTAGGATCCAATTTTTATAGGACAATAATTAAGTTAAGTGGAGGGAAATCAAAGTTTGGAAGCGAATCTGGAGAAATGGTACATAGCGGAAACTGGTATGGAAACGATACTGTCTGGAGAACAGTAGCAGACATAAATAAAATAGCATTGTATGCGGATAAAAATGGAGAAATACATGATACTCCAAAGAGAAAAATGTTGGCATTAGTTGATGGTATCATTGGAGGAGAAGGACAAGGTCCTCTAGCGCCTAAGGCTAAAAAATGCGGCGTAATAATTTCAGGAGATGATCCTTGGAGTGTCGACCTAGTAGCAATAAGACTTATGGGATTCGATGAGCATAAGATACCGCTCTTCTCAAAAACTCTCAATCTATCTGACTATGCTGATAGTGTTAAGATTAATTTAATTGAAAATGAACACTCAAAGACGATAGCATTTAAGGAAACATCAAATCTACATTTTATGCCACCAAAAAGTTGGCGTTTAATTCTAAACAAGGGAAATGATATACAGGAATAAAGTTAAGGAATGAGGATTCTACAAGTAGTTCCTTGGTTTTCTACAGGGAAGGCCGCTAGCGGTTATGTACAAGTTGTTTATAATGTGAGTAGAGAGCTTGTTAAACGAGGACATGAAGTAGAGGTTTATACCTCTAATTTTCTAGATGGTAAAATAAAAATGGAGAATGATTCTCTAGTAGTTGGCCAGATAAAGGTAAACTATTTTAATTATATAATGCATCATTATACGTTCTTTCTAACCCCTTCTATGATTCCAGCGGTAAGGAAAAACTTAAAAGAATTTGACGTAATTCACATCCACGATTTTAGAACTTTTCAAAGCATTGTTACCCACTACTATGCTAAGAAGTATGATGTTCCTTATATCTTGCAAGCTCATGGCTCACTTCCTAGGATTATGGCACGGCAGAGGTTGAAGTGGATTTATGATGTTTTGTTTGGTTATAGATTATTGAGGAATGCTTCTAAGGTTATTGCTCTTACTAGAGTTGAGGCTGAACAGTATAGGCGTATGTGTGTGCCTGAGGAGAAGGTCGCCATTATCCCTAATGGGATAGACATTTCAGAGTACACTGAACTGCCGCCTAAAGGAGCCTTCAAGAAAAAGTTTAACATACCAGAAGACAGGAAAATCATACTTTACCTAGGTAGGATTCATAGGACTAAAGGCATAGACTTTCTCATCAGAGCCTATGCTCACCTTAAAAATGAAATGAATTTTAAAGATGCCACTTTAGTAATAGCTGGACTAGATGATGGGTACTTAAGCGAAGCCGAGTCTCTGGTGCATAGGTTAGGCGTTTCAAACTCTATATTGTTTACTGGCTTATTATCTGAGGAGGATAAAATTAAGGCCTACACTGATGCTTCCATTGTTGCATATTTAGGACCTTTTGAGCCTTATGGTCTAGTCTCTCTAGAAGCCGCTGCCTGCGAAACACCAGTGATCGTTGCACAAGGAACACCTATGGCGGAGATTGTTAATAGAGGAAAATTTGGTTTTTCGGTTAATTACGGAGATATTGCCAGTCTTTCAAAGAGAATGTATGAGTTGATTTGCGATGATGTTTTGCGGGAGGAGCTGGGACGTAGAGGTCGCGATTTTGTCTTTAAGAATTTTTCATGGAGCAACATTGTTACAAAAATCGAAAAAGTTTATGAAGAGATTTTGAGAGATTAATGCACAACTCTAAGGTCTTAAAGCATGCAGTAGGCTTGAGATCATGGGCTACGCACATAAGTCGCACATGTTACCATGAAAATTTCTTTTTCACAAGGCACTTCTACGCGACTCCGTCGAATTTTTGCTTGTTGTATGTCGATTTGCATTTAGAATCAATCATTACAAACACGATTGTTAACATGTCCAAGATAGTATGGGCGAATTTTTCAACAGACTTCTGGCACTTCCAGTGCTTGCTAAATGGATTGAGTTATAGAATGCGTCACAGTTTGATTGAGAAATTTTTGTCAAAAATAATCAGGGCGTTATCAGTTGTAATTCTTCCAACTGGATGCGGAATATTGATTATCCCCCTCCTCAAAAGCTATGATGCTAGGTACGTATGAGAAATTTGTTGCAGAAGCCTTGTGCAGACGTTATGACCTGGCGATAATTTTCTGGATTTATGGGGCTTTTTCAGGGTACTACACGTTAATGTGTGCAAAGTTAATGAAAGGTAAGGACAGAATAATTGCTTTCGAGCCAAATCCAATAGTTTATCGTTATCTAAGGCTTAATTTGATTATTAATAACTTACACAATGTTACCGCTATCAATGTTGCAGTATCCGATTTTAATGGCCTCGGGAAATTAGTGATTCCAAAAAACTTAATGAATCAAGGTTGGTTAGTCACACGTATTACTGAAGGTTACGTTGTGCCAGTCGCGAAATTGGGTAGCTTCCTAAGCCGAATCGATTGTCATCCAGATGTGATTAAAATCGATGTGGAAGGTGAAGAAATGAAAGTGATTGAAGGAGCACTCCGCACACTTAGTAATGGGATCCGGACATTAATTGTCGAATTACATAATAAGGACGAAAAAGATAATATCGTAGGGTTATATACAAGATGGGATATAGAAACAAGATTTTAGCAAACCATTTGTTCTTTTTCGGAAATCGTGATGGGATTTGAAACCCATCTACATAGCATTCATCTCCTATAGCCATCCATTGGATTTTTCTGGGCCTTCCAGGTATGTCCATGAACTCTCAGTCGCACTCACAAGGCTTGGAAACAATGTAACCGTTTTTACTACAAAAAGAGCACACACGACAACAACCATACAGCCCTACGAAGTACGAGAAGTATCTTTCATAAATTTGTCATTCTTTAGGTATCCTTCTTTTGCGCTTGCTATCCCGAAGGAGATAAACAAAAATCAATTCGATATCATTCACTCTCACGCTGGTTCAGGGCTTTTTTCGCCAGTTCTGCACGTAGAAACTCATTACCACACTCCTCTTGACTATTATGCACTTCCACATTACTTGCCCGCGTTGATTTCTGCCATTCGAGCTAAGAAAGTAATTGCCGTGAGTGAATTCTCTAAGCTAGATCTGATGCGCTATGGAATTCCTCAGCACAATATCGTGGTAATTCACCTCGGAGTTGACTTCAGTCGTTTCAATCCTGGTGTAGATGGAACAAGTTTTAGAACCACTTTGGGAATTGGTGATAAAAAGCTCTTGCTCTATGTTGGAGGTTTTAATAAAAACAAGAACTTGGTTCTCTTGCTAAAAGTGATGAAGCAGTTAAAAGAAATGGGTGAAAGAGCTTTCCTTCTAATGGTAGGGAAGCAAGATGAAGATGAAAAAAGGTTGTCCAATTTAGCTAAAGAACTTAAAGTTTCTGATGTCGTAAGAACTGCTCAACTTTCTGATGATATATTGCCTAATGCATACGCTGCTTGCGATCTATTCGTTTACTCTTCTAAGAAGGAAGGCTTTGGCCTTCCAATTCTAGAAGCAGTCGCTTGTGGAAGGCGCTTTGTTTCAACACCTGTAGGTATAGCTCCTAAGCTTGCAAAAATGGGGTTTGGAAGGATATCATCCTATTCGACGATGGATTTTCTCTCGAAGGTTATTGAAGAATTGAATGAAAGGCCGCATAACCCTTCATTCCAGATCCTTAAAGAAGAATTCGACTGGGTTAATGTTGCCAAAAAAACTTTGCAAGTCTACAAAATGGTCCTTAATGACTGTGATAAGTGAAAGAAACTTACCGAAAGTGGCAATCGTTCACCCTATGGTAAGTTGGTATAGGTTACCCCTTTTCCGACAGTTAGCTAGAATATATCCAAACACAGTTGTTCTATTCACGCAATCTAACAGGTTACCTATTTATTCGCATGAAAAAGTGAGGGTTAACAAGCCGAAAGGCTTTAACTCAAAGTTATTTCCAAGTTATAAGTTATTCCCACCACCATACCCTCAGGAGGTCACACCAGGCATAATTTTTGAATTGATAAGGGGAAAATATCATGCCGTATTATGGGGGGAATCCCTAGTATCTATTGAGGCGCTTTTCATATTTTTAATGTGTAAAATCCTGAGAGAGCCACTTATTCTTTGGATCGATGAGTGGGGTATGCCTAAACCATTTCTCAGAAGACTTATTGACCCAGTAATAAGGTTCATGATTACTCATTCATCAGCCGTAATAGCACATGGAAAAAAACATTATAAATACTTTAGAAAGTTGGGTTTAGCAAAAGAGAAAATATTCGTTACGGGAAGTGTGAGCTGGATAACACCCACCAAAAAAGATTACGAAATGGCTGAGATGCTCTCGAATAAATTCAAGGGCAGGAAAATCCTTTATGTAGGAGGTCTTGTGGAAAGAAAAGGTGTCAAGTATTTGATAGAGGCTTTTGCAAAGTTGGTGAAAGAAAATGGAGATTTACACCTATGGATCGTTGGAGATGGACCTGAGAAAGATCCTTTAATAGATTTGGTTAAACGGTTAGGCCTAGAAGGAAAAATTACATTTTTTGGTTGGATAGACCATAGTAGGGTTGCTCCATTTTATTTAGCGGCGGACGTATTCGTTCTACCCTCTTGGAATGAACCATGGGGATTGGTGATAAACGAGGCTATGAGTGTAGGCAAACCAGTAATTACTACATATGAAGTTGGTTCATGCCTTGACTTAGTGAAAGATGGAATAAACGGTTTCATTGTACCCCCTAAAAACTCGACGGCGTTATATAATGCTATGAAAAAAATTATCAGTTCTGAAAGCTTAACTAAAGACATGGGTGAGAAGTCGCTGAAAATCGTTAAAAGTTATACATATGAAAGGATGGCATTAGGTTTCCTCAGAGCCATTCTATATGCTTTTGATGTAAAAGAAGGAAGAGAACCAAAAGGCGCTATTCGAAGCTGTTAACGTATTTCAGTCAGATATGAGCAGAGTGTATGGTATAGTTGCGTTGATAAAATCCATGATTAAATATAAAATAACCAGAGGCGTTAAGGAACCTTATAAAGTTTCCTATATCTCTCGCGCTATGATTATCTTAGATTTGGGTTGTGGAAAAAACAAATGGAGTGAATATAAGGATGTTAGCATAGGCATAGATCGAGTTCACGTAAATGGTGTAGATGTCGTCGCAGATTTGTCTCGTGGGATTCCTATTAGGGACTCATCCATAGATAAGATAATCGCTTTCTCGATTATAGAGCATCTTCGTGATCTAATTACTTTTATCGGAGAATGTCATCGAATATTAAAAAAGTATTACACAATGAACTTCTAAGCAGAATCTTAGGGAGAATGCCTCTTGTTCGTTCGATTCTAGGGTATCAAACAATTTATGTTTTTAAGAAGTAATTTCATTGAAGAGATCAACTATTATGCGACTAAATATATATTCTTGTTTTTAGGGTTTAGAATATGCAAGTCATCTATCAAATAGGAGAATTTGTTGGTCTGAATATTGGCCGTTCTCCTGCTTATTACGCCGTTTCGGGTTTGAACAAGTTTGGCTATCTGAAAAAACTTGTCAGCCTAAACACTTTGGAATCCAGGATGAAAAAGAAAATACATGTGAACTTAAGCGGAAAAATGGAGTTGTATGAGAGGGCTAAGGCAAATTATACACTGAAGTCTATTGTGACCAAACGGCATATTAATGAGACGATAATCCCCAGCCTATTTGATATTTACTCCGCCATATTTGAGGTTGAAGAATGTGATATATTTCATGTATGGAATAACTATGGGCTATTATCGTTACGAAAAGCGAAAAAATTCGGTGTAAAAGTAGTGGTTGAAAGAGCGTCCAGCTATATCGTATATGCAAATAGACTTCTAGAAGAAGAGTATAGTAAATGGGGGGTAAAGTACAACTCAACCCCAAAAATAAGCCTATATAGACAGATAAAAGAGCTTTTAGAAGCCGATTATATATTAGTTCCATCTGAATTCGCTAGATGTAGCTTCCTTGCCTACGGCTTTCCGGAAAAGAAAATTGTTAAAATTCCTTTTGGTGTAAGACTAGCTGATTCTCAACGTGAAAGAACAAGTTATGAGAATCATATCCTTAACCAGTTTAAAAAAGAAGAAAAGTTCAGAGTCCTGTACACTGGAAGCCTATCCTTAAGGAAAGGGGTGCAATACTTACTGCAGGCCTGGAAAGAACTTTCATTGAACAATGCAGAGTTAATACTGACTGGCCATGTAGCCCCCGACTTTAAAGACTTGTTTGAAGCGCTAACGAAAAAAATCTCAAGTATAAGATATTTGGGTCACTTACCTAACAGGGAAGCTTTATTCGAGCTTTTCAATTACTGCTCACTCTACGTTTTTCCGTCTCTTGAAGAAGGGTTAGCGATGAGCATGACTGAAGCGTTAGCGGGAGGCTTACCGGTGATAGCCACATTTAACTCAGGAGCAACAGAGCTGATAAGAGATGGCGCGGAGGGCTTCATAGTTCCCATAAGGGATGTCGAGGCGATTAAGAAAAAAATATTATATCTCTACGAAAACGAGGAAGAGCGTAGAAAAATGGCTAGGAATGCAAAGCTTCGAGCAAAGGAGTTTACGCCTGAAAAGTATGTGAACAATTTAGTAGCTTTTTATGAAAGGATTTTAGAGGACAAATAATGAGTATAAAGCAAAGAGTATTCCAATTAATAGAATTGCTTGTTCTGGATCTAGATTTTCAAAAGAGATAGAAATGGAAGAGCCACCTAATAATAGGAGATATAGAGACATTAGATGTCGGCTACGGTGGAGGTTTCTGGTCGGTTGAGTGTTTTTCAGAGGAAACAAAGTCCCAGGGATTGATGTTGAAGGGAAGATGATAAAATCTGCCCATGAAAGACTAAATAGATGGGGAATAAACTCTCCCCGCATAGCTTTTAAAGAAATCGACATTAGACACCTTCCAGAAGATAAGAAGTATGACCAAATCTTGTGCTTCGAAGTACTAGAGCATATTGTGAACGATGAAGATGTCATTCAAAAGCTTTGCTCATTACTCAACCTTCAGGGCATCTACTGATTTCAGTTCCAAGTAAAGATTTTTGTCCATTTTATGGCGAAAAGGTTACGTGGATTGAGGATGGAGGGCACGTAAGAAAAGGCTACTCATTCACATTTGGAGCAGAAATTGATTAAAGTTGGACTCGAAATTGTTGTAAGGGATAGTTGTGGAGGGTTTTTTACCCAAAAATGCCTTGCTTTAAGCAGGTTCTTAAGTGATAAACTAGCGAAAAAGGTATGGCTCACGTCTATTATTCACCTCTTATTGAGACCTTTGACCTGCCTTGATCCTTTGATACCTTACCCTAATTATACGATTAGGAAGTAGAACAATTGAAATATAGTAGTATTAAGTGGTTGGTTTTCGGAAGAGATGGCTGTTGCAATTTGGAGTGGTATATAGCAAAAGCCCTAGTTAGATTGGGTTTTAACGTAAGAAAAGTCTTATTCAAAGAAGACCTTTTCACTCCTTACCTTTTTTTTAAAAGGACGATCATTAGGAAGCTTCTAATTCGTGAGGCTTCTAATCTTAAACCTGACATACTCCTTATATTTAAGGGTGTGTACATCACTCCAAGAGATTTAGAAACCATACGTAAAAAGTGCGGTTGCTTAATAGTTCATCTGATGAATGATGAGGGCGATGACAACAATTTTGAGAGATACTCGCTACCGATAGCTGAGAAATCCGATGTTGTGTTTACAGCTCAGGAGTCTTACATAGCGAAATATAAAGAGCATGGAATCAGCAATGTTTACCACTTTACGTACGCATGTGATCCAGAAATCCATCGTTCCATGAAGTTAAGCGACGAGGATCTGCTAAAATATGGGTGTGAAGTTTCATTTGCAGGAACTTATAGGCCTGAGAGGGTTAAGATGATCCAAGCCGTTGCAAAGTTTAAACCAGCTTTATGGGGGAGTGGTTGGCGATTTTACAGAACCCCAAGAGAAGTGAAGCGTTTCCTACATGGTGGAGCACTTTCAATGAATGAGCTGGTTAAATTGTATAACGCTTCTAAAATCACGCTCAACATGCATAAGCCATACGAAATTTACGATGGAACTAAGGCAAACATGCGAGTCTTCGAGGCTACAGCATCAGGGGTACTGCTGATCACAGACCGACCAAGAGGTTTAGAGGAGATGTTCAATCTAGGCAAGGAGCTTGTATGTTATGACGATCTAGACGATCTTTCAGAGCTTGTCAGTTATTATCTTGATAATGTTGAAGAAAGGGATGTCATAGCAAGGCGTGGCCAAATGAGATCCAGAAAAGATCACACTTACATGAAGAGGGTTCAAAACATCATTTCAAAGATTCCACTATGATAACTTATAAAAAATAATATGGTTAATTTTTGAATTGCTATGTTCAATATTAAATACAATTAAGGTGCTCATAAGAATGTTGACGAAATGTGTATGCGCACATAAATTCATATGGCTTGTCCTTAAAAATGTTAGGAATCCTGCCAAAGTGTTCCTGATGTACTTGGATGGCAAGCCTAGAATAGTTAAGTTCTGGAACGGATTTTCTGAAGTATTAGATCCGCACTCAATACAAACCTTAATAGAGTTTATCTCACGTGGCTGGAATTTGAGGAATCTAAAAGAGGGTAAGTTTGTTGCTTCAAAGGGGAATTTACGTGTAGTATTTGAAAGACTGAAGCATAAAGATAAGCATAACTTCTATCAACTTAGCTGTTATAAAGTCTCTTCAACCGTATCAGACACGACGGAGACTTGGTTGATGGATGGAATGAAGCTTGTAGGTACACTTAGTCAATTCCATATATTGTTTGATGGGCTAGAACAGCAATATAGAGTCTTTAACTATAACGACAAGGTGGTTCTTGACGTTGGCGGATTTATAGGCGAAACAGCCGTGCTATTTAAGTTCTGAGGAGCAAAACGAATCATAGTCTATGAGCCAAACCTTCTGTTGTGTGATCAAATTAAAATTAATACTTCGCTGAATAAAGTAAATTACTGAAATCCATTGTACAGGGATATATCCGATTGTAACATTTCCAAGATACTTAACGATAGCATTGACATAGCTAAATTTGATTGTGAAGGTTGCGAATACTCATTGCTTACGGTTTCATGTAGAATCTTGAGAAAAATTCCGATGTACGTCATAGAATATCATAGTGGTTATCGTACTCTTGTAGGGAAGTTCAAAGCCTGCGGTTTCAACGTAGAGCTTATTAAAGGAAGTACAATGAAACAAGGGCTTTTCAGGGCATGGCGGAATGATTAAAGCCGAATTCAAATGAAAGAAAAGAAAACCGTGAGTATCGTAATTTTAAATTATAACGGTAAAAATTACACTATAAAGCTGTTAGATTCTATTAGGGCTAATGTTAATGAAGATGTGGAGGTGATAGTTGTAGATAACGGCTCTTCTGATGGATCTATTCGTGCGATAAAGGAGCAACATCCATGGGTTAATCTAATATCGCTTCAAAAGAATTTTGGCTTTTCTAAGGCGAACAATATTGGTGTGAGAGTTGCAAGGGGCAGTTACGTTCTGGTACTTAATAATGATACTCTAATTGAGAAGGGAGCCATAGAATCACTTTTAAAATTCATGGAAGAGAATCCTGATGTCGGGATAGTTCAACCCATTTTAATAGACTACAAAAATCACGACGTGATTGGTAACGCTGGAGAATTCATTGACATTTTTGGACACCAAGTGAGTCGGGGTGCTGGTCTAAAGAATAACGGCCAGTATTCAACATCTCCAATCTTCTACGCTATAGGCGCCGCTATGTTCATGAAAAGGAATTTATTTCTGAAGTTGGGAGGCTTTGATGAAGATTATTTCATGTGGTTCGAGGATTTAGACTTGTGTTGGCGAGCATGGTTAAATGGCTATAAAGTTGCACTTTGCCCTTCAGCAATAGTATATCACTATGGCAGCGCAACAAACCCATACGCTTTCACCTCTTTTCTTAAAGCATACCATCACACGAAAAATCACATACTCACTTTATTAAAGAACTGCTCCGCAATCCACATATTATCTGTAACTCCAATATTATTTATAGAATATTCTCTCCTTTTCATAGAATATGTATTTAAATGTAAGCTTGATAACGTAAAAGGAATAATACAAGGATTTTTGTGGAATTTATTAAATCTAAAATCAACGATTGAGAAGAGGAGAAGAATTTTTCCGCAGAAAAATTCTTATATAACCATTAAAAATCTAATGATTAAGCATAATTTGTTTTTTGAATACCTGATTAATAAAGACTTATGGCGTAAGAGAATAGAAAATCCATTAGATCCCTGAACGATATCAATGTTTGCAGACAATAAAAATTGAAGATGCTTCTTGGTGGCTGGTGGGGAGAGAACATCCAGGTTCTTTGGTAACTTTACTGCGCTTAGCAACACCCTTAATTTACTTGAACCATGAAGTGTCTGCGCTCAGCACCTCAAACCACGTGGATGCGCCTAATGAACTTAACTTAAGGGACAAGTTTATATTTAATAAAAAATTAAGTGCCTTATGGCAATATAAGAGACTTTTAAAGAACTATGACATTTTGTATACTTTTTCCTATAACCGTCTACAACTCCCTTATCTCATTTATACGCAAGGCAATCTGCCCAAACTGATCATAGACCTCAATGTAGATACTATCGATTTGGTTGATAATATGTTAGTAAAGATGATTATCAGAAAAATCCTGAAAGCTTCAGAGTATATCACTACACCATCTCTATATTATAAGCTGTACTTAGTTAAAAACTGGAAATTGCCCCCTGAAAAAATTAAACATATTTACTATAGCGTAGGCGATAGTATTCTAAGAAAAGAAACAGAAAGTTTTAGAAATAGAATTTTAATTACCCTCGATTTGGATCCTTCTTTGAAGACTATCGTTCATACTGATCAAGTAAGTGAATTTCAAATGAAAGTTTATTCGAGACTTATGAAAATGTTCAATCTCAACCTTTGTATGATAGGCTCTGACCTTAAAAGGCAAAAGTCGTAAATTACATCAAGTTGTTGGAAAACAAATATCCTACAAGGTTTAAAGCTATAAAGAGATACGTGCCTTATAACGAGATATGTAATTTTTTAAAAGCATCAGACCTATTTATTGTTCATTATGCTCAGTATATGATTGGTCACCCACAAAAACTGTATGATTATTTGGCTACGGGGAAACTCTCATAGTAAATGAGACACCAGGAGATCAAGGATATTGTTAACAATGGAAATGCTATTTTAATCAAAGATAATGGAGATATCGTTATAGAATATATTGAGGCGACTTCCCGAAATTTTGGGCGATGAAGATAAAGCAAAGATTATAGGCACGAAGGCAAGAGAATTT
>Ga0315298_1008776_pt1 | contig 12734 bp, 15 predicted proteins | sample WHS_1_MG_FD_203077 | JGI IMG/M metagenome (GOLD analysis project Ga0315298, IMG submission 203077) | Extremophilic microbial mat communities from Washburn Hot Springs, YNP, Wyoming, USA - WHS_1_MG | ecosystem: Environmental > Aquatic > Thermal springs > Hot (42-90C) | place: USA: Wyoming...
AACCCATCAATACTACAGCCAGTATAATGAACCCTGCTTGATACATAAACCCTCTTAAAACACCACCCAGTATTCTACCCGCAACTAGTTGTCCACGAGTAACAGGTAGAGACACTAAGTAGTGCGTCACCTCACGCCTCAACTCGATGCCAACTTCTCTACCAATACTGAACGCTGATATGAAGATCGATAAGCACAATATACCTGGAGTAATGAATCTAATGTAGTCAGGTATGTAAGCAGGATTCACTAACCCTCTGAAAATAACTGCGAATATCACTAAATCCGCAATGTTCATTGCTAGTTGCCCAGCAAGCCAGTATATGTTCCGCCAGAACCTCGCGAGATCTCTTTGAGCAACTAGTAGTAGTCCTCTAAGCCAATCCATCACTTCCAGCCACCTGCTTCAAGTTTTCTCTCATAGTACTCTATTGCGAGAACAAGTAAACCCATGGAGAATGCAACCATGTAGACAACTATTGGTGCAACACCATACTTGAAAACCATGTAGTACTCTGGGAAAACAAGTATTCTCAGGAAATCAGCTAGATTAGATATTGGGTTCATTAAGGCAATAACATAGTAGGGTGCTATACCAGATGCTTCAATAACGGGTAATGGGTAAAACACAGTACTCAACCTAACTAGTAATGCATCTATTGCACCTACAAGTATGTCCGTTAAATCAGTTGATTTAACGGAGAAAACAAGTAGTAGCACGAAGCTGACTACACCAATGGAGAACACGAGTGCTGAGATCAAAGATACAATTATGGAGAACAAGTTACTCACACCTAGAATAACATACACTACTATCATCATGGGTAATGTGAAGATAATAGTTGACAAACTACTCCCCAGGACTCGGCCAACAGCGAAAACCCCTCTCTTAATTGGTAGAGATAAATGGTACTCAACTATTCCATCGTCGAATTCATCTGCGATAACGTAACCTCTCGAAATACTCGTAGAGTATATCAGAGATGTATATATTCCAAGCAAGTAGAAGTAATAGTAGTCCACTCCACCAGTGTACTCTAGGATGCTTTGACTAACAATGAATGAGATTGCTCTAGCGAATACTAGTACTTGTAGAGTAAACCAAGCTACACGCATAGCTAAGAACACTTTCTGGTTCTTGAGCTTCATTAAATCCCATGATGCCACTAGAAGAATGCTCCTAATATTGCTCGTGAAACTAGGATTCCTCACGTAGCTTCGCCCCCGTTATATACGTGAAAACATCATCTAGTGTTGGTTCTTTAACCATGATTCTCAGTATTTTAACGTTGTATCTTCTAAATAACTCAATGATATCTATCACTTTCTCCTCTCCTTTCTCCACGTACACTTTGAGCACACTTGAACCGGCTTCAACTCTCCCAATATCACTTAGAGCTCTTAGGAGACCCTCGGGAATTCCACCACCCTCGAATTGAACCTCTACTAAGTCACCACTGGGTATAGAGTCCTTTAACTCACTTATTGTTCCAAGAGCGCGTAGTTTACCCTTATATATGATAGCTATTCTCTCGCAGACTTTCTCGGCTTCGAACATGTCATTTGTCGCTATGATAACAGTTGTACCTTCATCTCTGAGTTTCTTGATTACATCCCACAGCGCGTGCTTCGATAAAACATCGACTTGAGCTGTTGGTTCATCGAGTATTGCTACTCTAGGCTTCTGGATCAGTACTTTCGCTAACTCAACTTTCTTCCTAGTACCCCCGCTCAACTGATAGAATTGCTTGTTCCTATGCTCCCATAATCCAAGTAGCTCCATTACGTCTTGAACCACTTTCTTCGCTTCACTAGACGAGTACCCTACTATTCTCGCATGCCATGTCAACAACTCATATGGCTTATCAATCCACATCGCCTTAGGATCCTGGAAAGCTATTCCAACGAGTTTTCTCACCACGTAGTCTTCTCTTGTAACACTGTGCCCGTATACGTAGATATCTCCACTCGTAGGTTTGTAAACAGTGGCGATTGTCAGTAGAGTCGTTGTTTTACCTGAGCCATTTGGACCAAGTAAACCGAATACCTCGTTCTCATATATATCTAGGTTCAAGTTATCTACAGCTGTGAAGTCGCCGAATTTCTTCGTGAAGTTCTCTATTTCAACAGCCTTCGACTTCACTCTGTAATCACCATGTTAAGCTACTTATTTTTAAATTTTTACGTGTTAATTACTTAAATTTGGTTGAGAAATTGAATGAGTACTTAGAGTTAGTTATGCTTATTGGAGCCCCTCTATACGTTGCTGCAGTTATATTGTACTCAGTTAGATTACTTAAGGGTCCAACAATACCGGATATTATTCTAGCGGTTGACTGTCTCTCATATGACCTCGCTGTTTTCTTAATGGCTCTCACATTATACTATAAGACACCGTTCCTGGTTGCACCCTCAATTATGCTAGCTCTATGGGTTTACCTACTGGATGTATATGTATCAAAGTACCTTGTGACACGAGAGGTGGGAAAATGATTGAACTCATATTATTCTGGACTGGAGCATGCTTATTCATTGTGGGCGGTGTATTCGACTTATTGGCAGCTATTGGAATGATCAGGTTCCCGAACTTCTACGTTAGATTACACGCTGCAACCATTGGAGCAATATATGGAGCCGTACTACCACTCATAGGCATATCATTAATGGCCCTGGGCTCACCAGACATCCCGAGTAGATATGCTGTAGCTGGTGCATCGCTTGTAACTGCTCTTATACTACTAGTGGTTTCACCTGTTGGAAGCCATGTTTTAGCTTACGCTGCACATAAATCTCGTAGTGTACCATGGAGCCCTGTAGTTGATGCACTAGAGGAGGATGAAGAGAAATGATTATAACACTGATTCTACTAATAGCTTCCTCAATCCTTAGTATTGTATTCGTTTACATGGCTATTACTGAGCGGGATTTATTGAAAGCAACAGCGTTCTCAGCTGGTCAAAGCATTTGCTACGCTACAATACTTCAAGCAATGGGAGCTGCTGACATCGCCATGACCTACGTAGCCGTCTCCGCTGGATTATACTCCGCTATACTTGTTTTCGTTATAAGTAAAACGGAGAGATTCGAAGAGGTGGGCTCAGAGTGAAGAGAGTTATTGTGCTTGTTGTTTTAGTTTTAATCGCAGTGGTTTCCTCAGTGATTACTCCACTAGTGATCAGCATTGAAGTACCCCGGTGCCTGAGAGACCTAAGCAGGTACTATATTATTAACACAATCAAGGACACAGCGAGCCCGGAAGCTGTTGCAGCCATAGTATGGGATTACAGGGGATTAGATACTGTTTATGAAACACTGGTATTATACCTAGCTATCGTGGGTGGATTAACCATATTCATGTATACGGGTGAGCTCGCGAGAGAAACACCTGTAGGTTTAACGCTGCTGTCTAGAACCGCTACGAAGATTATCACGGTACTCATATCCACGGTGTCAGCGGCAATAGCTTTCCACGGTCATTTAACACCTGGCGGCGGATTCCCCGGTGGATCAGCTCTAGCTGTTGCAACAATGCTCATTATACCAGTATTCTCAATTAACACTCTACTAGAGAAGGGTGTGACGTCAACTAAGCTTGTGGCGATAAGAGGAGTCTCTCTAACAGGGTTGGGGTTAGTTGCTTTACTACCAGTAATTAGAGGCTTAGAGATTGTTACGAATCAGAGATTCTACCCTGGCTACTTAGATGGATTTATTCTAAGTGGTAGTATATCACTATATAATCTCCTAGAATTCTTAGCTGTCGCATCAGGTTTCACAGCTGTAGCACTCTACTTATCTATACCCGAGGAATACTATAAAGGTGGAGACAATGCTTGAAGAATTCACTTTCACTCTACTAATCAGCGTCTTAGCAATAAACTTCCTGATATCTATATACGGCATAGTATATAGAAGGAGTTTAACCAAGAAATTAATATCTCTCACGATTCTCTCAGACACAGTATTCGTTGCAATAATCCTCGCGGGGCTCATATACACATACCCTATTGTTCCACCAGTATACAGTGACATGCAGGGTGGAGAAGCAGAGTTCCTGGCAACTCACGCATCTGATCCACTGCCACAGGCACTTGTCTTAACTGGTATAGTGATAGGTTTAGCTACTAATTCATTAATAGCTTTCGGGATAATTCAAACCTATCGGTTGACAGGGACCATTGATGCGAGAAAAGCCGTTAAAACGCTTCTAGAGGAGGGTGTGGAGTAGTGATCAAGTACATAGTAGTTGGTTTACTAGTATTCCTGGTTTACATAGTGTTCGTGGGTTCTCTCTCACTATACACTGTTTTAACAGGTTTACTCGTATCATTTATCTTAAGCGCTGTCTCAGCGAAGTACCTTGTAGTGGATGAGAAGAAGCTACTTGATGCTGGGAGACTATTATATATGGTATACTACTTCTTCAAGTACATAACCATCATAGAGATCAAAGCACACATGGATGTGGTTAAGAGAATCATAAACATGGATATTAATCCAGGAATAGTCAAAGTACCCGTGAACGTTAAATCAAGGTACGCGAGACTATTAGTAATGGGCTCTATAACTAATACACCTGGAACAGTGGTAGTTGATGAGAGAAACGACTACTTCTACGTTAACTGGATAAGTGTAACCACGAAGGAACCAGTTAAAGCGAGAAAGGAGATCAGCGAGGAGTTCGAGTACTATGCTTACAAGATATTTGAGTAAGTGGTGTATGAGATGATCGAGATCATAGCTGGCCTTATCCCATTCCTCCCAGCATTCGCTGGCTTCACTATCCCAGTAGTATACTTAGTTTCCAGGAAGAGATTAGTTGTCATGGGTTACGCTGCGCTCGTAATGAGCATTGTAGCGGCTTTATCCGCAATTGTTGCAGTGGAAGCCTACAGCGTGGACCACCCCCTCGTGTTCAAAGCAGGTGGTTGGCCTGCACCAGTTGGGATAACCTACATTGTAGATAGATTCTGTGCAGTAGTGGGTTTACTGACTTCTCTCATCGTGCTCGCCATAATGCTTTATAGTTTAAGCTACATTGTTGATGAAGCATACCCCTGGTACACGATATTACTACTAGGCAACGAGGCTGGATTACTCGGTGTAGCTTACACTGGTGACTTATTTAATTTATTCGTGATGCTTGAAGTCACAGGTGTATCAGCTTACGGGCTGGTAATGTATTATAGGAGGAGACCTATATCCCTTATCTCGGGTTTAAAGTATGCTTTCATTGGTTCACTGGGTACATCACTCTACCTCCTAGCAATGGGGTTAACATATAGTTTCTACGGCACATTGAACCTAGTGGATTTCTCCTACAAAGCAATAAGTAGTAGTGAATTACAAGTATTCGCTTATGGTTTAATACTTGTACTCGCTTCTTGGACTTTCAGCATTAAAAGCGGGGTTTTCCCAAACCACTTCTGGTTACCGGATGCACACCCAGCTGCTCCAACCCCTATATCTGCACTGCTAAGTGGGCTCGTCGTTAACACGGGGGTAATTGGTTTATACAAGTTCTTTTACATTGCCTCATGGAGTACTACTAAACCCCCATTAAACACAATAACGCACTTAGTATCTCTTGTAACAATCACGATGGGTGCATTATCAGGTGTTTTCGGAGCACTATTAATGAATATTCAGAGAGATATTAAGAGATTGATAGCGTACTCAACGGTTATGAATCTAGGTTTCTTATTCATGGGTGTTAGTTGCTTAACACTGAAGGGTTTACAGGCCACATTATACTACGTTATAACTCACTCACTCGCTAAATCAACATTATTCCTGAGTACTGGTGTATTCATTAAAGCAGCGGAGTCAAGGAACCTAAGTGACTTATCTGGTGCAGGAATGAAGTTTAAAGTTGCTGGCGTAGCTTTCGCTGCTTCAACTCTAACGCTAGCCGGGATACCTCCTCTACCAGGGTTCCTTGCTAAACTACTGCTATATGAGGCCCTCTTCGAGTACAACGTGGTATTAGCTGTACTGATGATAATTGCAAGCGCTATTGGTTTACTAGCTTACATGAGAATGATGTACATCATAGTGTTCGGGACAACTGTGACTCAGCTCAGAGGAGTAGACATGAAGCTGGCTCAAACAACACTAGTAGTTCTCACAGCTCTCATAGTGTTAGTGGGAGTGGTCTTCCTATTCAACCCTGATTTAACGCAGAGCATAGTGGGTTCAGCTGCAATGCAATCAACCGTTAACATTGAGGAGTACGTTGAGTACGTGAAAAACACTTTTATCCAACCATAGTCAGCAAGCTACATAACACTACTCGCTTAGCTCTATTTCGACTACGTCTCCATCACTTAAACCAAGTACCTCCCTTAGTTTAACTCCCGACACAACTTCCAGTACTCTGCAGTCATGCCTAGTTAAAGCAGGTTTAACAACGAGTACGCGTATGCCTCTTAAGAAACCGCGGTAAGCATAGACTACTCCAAGACCTGGTTTAGGTGGAGGAATAATGAGCGGCTTGAAGCCCCCTATGATTTCCTCCAGGCATTTATCGAGTTTAATGTTCAATGTCCCTGGGTATGGTTTAACACCGAGTAATTTCTCGAACTCTAAACCATATTCCTCCACGTACCTAGATGCTTCACGAGTACCAGATACAATTACTCCACGTATATTGAGCGTCAAATAATAACTCCCTCTTTAAGATTCATCGACTATACTTGCATAGAAGACACTGTAATTATAGGTGAAGTAAGAGTAAAAACTACTTTAATTCAATTATTTTCTCGAGGACAGGTATCACGTACTCTAATTCGAGTTTTCTAAGTGTATCCCTTCTGGGTACTCCTCTCTCATCCCATCCACGTAGATCATAGTACATGTCGAGCATTTCATTGTACTTCTGGAAATCTAATTTGTGCCCAGCATAAGGCCCCTTAGTTAATGGGTACTTAAACCACTTCAATGGAGCATAATCCATTTCTCTACTCCAATACCCGTGTTCACGTATCCAGTAGGCTCTAATCAATGAGTATATTCTACTACCAATCACTCTGATTTCATCCAAGCTCCACGCTAACCCAGTTACGGCTGTCAATAGCCTAGGGTAGTACTCTAAGTCTAATCCTACTTCAACCCATGGTAGCCTACAAGTAGTCAGTGACTCGAACATTCCGCCCCTGATATCCTGTAGGAACACGAGTCTCTCGGTTTTATCCCTAGTGTATCCAAGTCTATCTGTTTTAACCTCGTAACTTATAATCCACGCATCCTTATGGTGTGCTCCTATAGGTGATGTACCGTAAGCTAGAGCCATTCCTGGTGCAACGTGGCAGTCATACGCTGAAACCTCTAATCCTTTAACGTGTACTGCGAAGTCCTCTGCTTCTCTACCGAGGCTTCTAGCCATTCTCGCAACTCCCTCAGCGATGAATGCTCCCAACCCTCTCCTGTAAGCTACATCCAGCGTTAACCTCTTGATCTCCCTGTAGTCCCCCCAGTCGAGTTTCTCATGCACTAATCCCCGCTCACTTGCCTCCATGTAGAATCCCAGTGAGTTACCTAGACTGATTGTGTCTACACCTAGTTTATCAGCTAGTTTATTTACTTCTCCAACTCTGCGTAAGTCACTTAGGAGTATGTTACTACCGAGCATTGCAACATTCTCGTAGTCTAATTCGCTCTCCTCGCCCGTATCATCAAGGATCACGTTTCCGCACGCCATATTGCAGAATGGGCACCCACGCCTATTGACTTTGAGTTTCTCCATTAAATCTCCGCTTATTGATTCATACTTATCCCATACTCCCTCCCTGAAATTCATTGTGGGTAGACAACTGTTCTGATTACTCCAAACTATTGTCCCCATTGTACCCTGCCTGATCCAGAACTCGTAGTTATCGCTCCTCAGTATCCTATTGTATGCTTCCTCAGTTAACCTCCTGAATTCCTCTTTATTCGCTACTGATGGTTCAAGAGAGCCCTTAACAACAATCGCCTTAAGCTTCTTACTACCCATGACTGCTCCAATACCAGGTCTACCTCCACTTCTACCCTTCTGCGAGATGATGGTAGCATATCTAACGAGGTTTTCGCCTGCTGGACCAATCAACAGTATACCTGTATTTCTACCGTGTTCCCTAACTAGCTTCTCCTCCGCTGTAAAAGCATCTAAACCCCACAAGTCCCCGGCATCCCTGAACTCGACTCTATTATTCTCAACGTAGAGGTAGCCGGGTTTCCTGAATGCTCCTGTTACAATTATTGCGTCAAACCCTGTTCTCTTCAAGTGGAAACTAGCCATGGATCCAAGGTTTCCGTCACCGTAACCGAGTGTCAGCGGGCTCTTAGATGCGACTTGCACTTTCCCACTGCTGGGTAGAGGCAGCGATGAAAGAGGCCCCGTGGCGACGACGAGGTGGTTATAGGGTGAAAACGGGTCTACTCCAATAGGGTTTAAATCCCACAGGAGCCTCGCTGCTAATCCTCTACCACCCAGGTAATCAGTGTAGTAGGATGGATCAAGAGTTACTTCCTTGACTTGTTTAACAGTGAGATCCACGTATAGTACTTTACCCCACCAACCATGCAAGAATATACACCATGATTAAATAAGAGTAGCTTATAAAAATACTTTAAACACGGCAACTAGGTTTAAAAATCTCGGTTAAATAATACATGGATTAGGGGCCCGTAGCTCAGCTTGGTGGAGCGCCCGGCTGATAACCGGGAGGACCGGGGTTCAAATCCCCGCGGGCCCACTACACATACATTTAGTCAACTACTTGTCCCTACGGATCAAGAATCTCTATTAGCTCTGAGCATGATGGGATAATCCAATGCTTTACTCTACATTATCACGTGGTAAAATAATACTAGTCTCAGTTCTCTCTGATCCCTTCCCAATCATTTCATTGAATTTCTCAACGAGCAAATTGAACTCTAACCTACTATATAGTACTAGGCCTCCATTAAAGCATTTAATATCAATGAGTTACTTTTACTCAGCATATCTAGTGCTTCAATCAAAGTAAAAGAATGAGGCTCCACTGGTAAATCTACTTCATTTAGAGCACTGAGCATGTCTCTTATTCTATCTAAGTATTGTTCATTGAAGTCAGCTATTATTAATAAGTCGTAGATGCTCCAAGGTTTAAAGTCTCCTCTAGCCCTGGAACCAAATGAAAATACTGCTACTGAATTATACTTCTCCACCAGTAAGTCAACAATTATCCAGATCTCTTGACCAAACAACTTGCTACGCGTCGTTAACCGCATCCCTGCACACTCACTTGCTGTATTTGATGCTCTTTGACGCCTCCCCATCGTAAGCTTCATGAGGCGATCCAGCTGAGTGTTAGGACACATTGAGGGAATATAGCAACGGTCGAGCTCCCCAGCGCACACTAATTCATTAATGGTTGATCCCGAAGCAGTGAAATATCGTTGAAGCAGTTGCCGAACACTATGCCCCCAGGATACTTCTTTAATGCGGTGTAAGAGTGCTTTAGCGGCCTTTGCAGCTGCTTGAAGCGAGTAGAATGCTGCAATGTTTAATCTTTTCCCCCATGCAATACTTTAACTGTATCGAGGCCCTTTAATGCTTCGTCAAGCCACCTAATTGACTCGCTCCTCGATATTCACCCCTAAAAATGTTGATTACTACCTGGTTCAACATTACTTTTTACTGTGCATAGCTATAATTCCATGTGAAACATGGAATTAAAGTTTGGTTCTCGCTTGATAACCGACTTGTTCTCCTCTAGTTTTCTTTTTTAAGATCTCATTGATTTTAACTACTGGTATAGCTAGGTTTTCCCCGTGCTCGTAGAATACGTCTCCCCCAATTAATACTATGTCTGGTTGCTGGGATCTAGCGAGTAGTTTGTAGGAGTGGTCTCCATTAATTAACGGCATGGATTTCAATGGGTTTTTCAAATCATATATTATTAGGTCGGATGCTGAATCTTTCTCAACGAAGCCGTTATCTATTCCAGTTGCTCTGTATAGGTTTGTCAGTAGTTTAAAGGATAAACTTGGGTCACCGGTAGCCATGTATACTTCCTCAATAGCTGTCGTAGTGTTCCCGTATCCTCTAGCATCTACTAGTACGCAGTTGTCTCTTATTTCACTTGGTTTACAGATCGCTGATGAATAGTGACTTATCTTCTTGTCCTCGTAGTAAATGTACTCACCGTCTTGTTCAAGTAGTACGGTGAAGGGGTTCCCTGAAACAGTTCCCCTCTCAGCAATGATCCCTAATCGCAGACTATTCTCTCTAGCTATATCTACAACGACCTCCGGGTGACTCGTTGAAGCCACGGGCAACGTTACACCACTCATATACGCGTTCACTACTCCGGCTTTAGCTAATTTCCTCAACTCCTCTCTAGTGAAGACGCTTAAATCGAAGTCTCTTATTCCTCTTACAACGTACTCAACTATGTCTACTAGTAGACTGTAGCCATGAGCTATAACTGCGTCTCCATCGAAGTCGTAAACTAGCTCCGATAACTCGTACTCTGGTTCGGGTTCGTCCTCACCAGTGTCTCTTATCCTAGTTCCATAAATGAACACGTAGCCTTGCTTGAAACCAGTACTGGAGAGATACCAAGCGTTCTTAAACAAACACCTAGTGGTTAAACCAGTGGACAAACCCCTCTCCCTTGTTAACCATGGATTCACCAATATGAAATGAAATAGAACACTTTAAAACCTCATTTAGAGCTGGTACATCACGCACCTCAGATTATCCGCTGTTAATCATCGGAAACACGGCCGGGTTGAATGCGTCAACAATCATCACGAGTCAGGCCGCCCGTCGACTCCATCCCCGGCTACTATACTAGTATTAAATCGAGATTATTATAAATTAGCATGGAGGAACCAGCTATGAGGAGAATGATTGTACTTTTAACTGATTACGGTTACAGAGACCCGTATGTGGGGGTAGTTAAAGGAGTCATTAAATCAATTAACCCCGAAGTAGAAGTCATTGATTTAACTCATGGAGTCGAGAGACACAATGTACTAGAAGCAGCTGTAATACTAGCTGTTTCAGCGAGGTATTTCCCAAAGAACACTATTTTCATGGTAGTAGTGGATCCCGGGGTGGGTGGCTCCAGGAGAGCAATCCTATTGGAGACAAGTAACTATATCCTCCTCGGACCCGACAATGGTTGCTTAACGCTACTAGCGGAACTAGATGGAGTTAAACGAGTAATAGATATATCTAACTCCAAGTACAAGTTACCTGAGGTCTCACATACCTTCCATGGTAGAGATATATTTGCACCCGTGGCCGCATGGATTAGTCGAGGAGTACCAGTTGAGGAAACAGGCGTAGAGATAGACTACAGTGAAATAGTTAAATTAAAGATCGAGAGACCATTAGTGAACCCTGAGAACAAGGCCATTAAAGCTTCAATTCTGTACATAGATGTATTCGGAAACATTATGACTAATGCTAGTAGCATCGATGTATCAAAATTGAATCCATCACATGGTTCAAGAATACTAGTTGAAGCGAACTCATCTAAACACATATGCGTCTTTGAAGCAAGCTTCAGCAGAGTACCAGAACATGAACTAGCATGCTACATTAACTCCTGGGGTTACCTAGAAGTAGCTGTTAATAAGGGCAACGCTGCGGAATTACTTAGAGTTAAGCAAGGAGATACTTTAACCATGAAAATACTGAGTTAACTAATGGGTGAAAGCTACGTGCTCGTAAACATTGATAAAACAATCCACGCTCCAATGGCGATCATAACTAGTGCCGCGTACTTCTTCACTTTAACCCACTCTAATCTACTACTCGCAACTTTAGCTATTGTTAAACCAACAGTGTTCGCTAAAGCGTAACCAATGAATCCCCCTATTAGAACAACTAATGGGTAACCGTAGAGAATAGTTGATGAAAAAACAGCTAACTGCGTTTTATCACCCATCTCCGATAATAAAACCGCTAGGAAGCAAGCAGTTAACCCTACTCTTCTAACTCCAGTATCTTCTCCGTTGCTACTGATAAGCATCCATATACCTATGATAATGAATAACGCAGCGGCCAGTAACTGGATAATGCTTAGATCAACTATTTGTCTAACAGCATAACCAACTCCAACCGCTAAAACATTAGCTAGTGTAAAACCACAAATTGAGGTCACAAACACCGCTATAAACCGCTGAGTTTGAACAGCAAATATAGCTGTAGATAGCATTGTCTTATCTCCGAGTTCAGCTATGAAAACCAGTGCAATCGTCGTAACCAAAGTGTAAATAACACTATTATTCAACCCTAAACCCCGCTCACATGATGCCCTCTCAATTCAGGCAACCATGTTTAGTTAACTCTCCTAACCTTTATATAACAATTAACCCCCTGGCTCTCATGCACGAGGAAAAGAAGTGAAGTAAGGTGAATGCTTTGAGGTAATTGATGCTGGTCAATACGGGAAATAATCAATACTGTTTAATCTCTCATACATCATCTCTCATACTATGAGTATGTAATTACATATATATCCCTGTTAAGGAATCTATCAAATCAATAATGGGTTTTAACAGGTGATCTGATTGAAAATAGGTATTTATGGTTTTGGATCAATTGGTAGACTCCTAGCTAAGGTTTCAACGCGGAGAGGACATGAATTATTATCCGTTGTAGATGTCGATGAGAGTATTTTAGGGAAAGATGCTGGTGAATTAATTGGTGTAGGGAAACTCGGTGTCCCCGTGACGAAGAATGTTGAATCACTCGC
>Ga0315298_1008778_pt1 | contig 12734 bp, 5 predicted proteins | sample WHS_1_MG_FD_203077 | JGI IMG/M metagenome (GOLD analysis project Ga0315298, IMG submission 203077) | Extremophilic microbial mat communities from Washburn Hot Springs, YNP, Wyoming, USA - WHS_1_MG | ecosystem: Environmental > Aquatic > Thermal springs > Hot (42-90C) | place: USA: Wyoming...
ATAACGGTGGAGAGCGAAGCGGAGTCGCACGCGCGCTACGAGATAGTGAAGACGATGCGCGCCAGCATCTGCGTGCTCGGGCCGCTTCTGGCGAAGCGCGGGAAAGCGATAGTGGCTTTGCCCGGAGGTTGCGCCATAGGCGACAGGCCCATAGACCTGCACCTTCAGGGCCTTCGGAAACTGGGCGCGGAGTTTCGCACGGAAAACGGGAACATCATCGGAACCGTCCCCAGGCGTCTGAAAGGATGCCGCATGTATCTGGGCGGCGCCCAGGGGCCCACCGTGCTGGGAACGATCAACGTGATGACGGCGGCAGCGCTGGCCGAAGGCGAAACCCTGATCGTCGGCGCGGCATGCGAGCCCGAGGTGGTCGATTGCGCAGAACTGCTCAACAAGATGGGCGCGCGCATACGCGGCCACGGATCGCCCGAGATACGCGTGGAAGGCGTGGACAGGCTTACCGGCTGCGTGCACCGGATCATTCCCGACCGCATCGAGGCCGGAACCTACATGATGGCCGCCGCGATAACCAACGGCGAACTGGAACTGCGCAACTGCAACCTCGATCATCTGGTGGCGGTTACAGATATGCTCGAGGAGGTGGGGGTGCGGATAGTGCGTGAAAACGGCGTGGTGCGGTGCTGGTCGGAGCGGCGTCTGAACCCGGCCGAGATGACCACGCAGCCCTACCCGGGGTTCCCGACTGATCTTCAGGCTCAGCTGATGGCGCTGCTGTGTCTGGCCGACGGCATGAGCATGGTAACCGAGCGGGTTTTTCCCGATCGCTTCCTGCACGTGGGCGAACTCAATCGCATGGGCGCGCGCATACGCAAGGAGGGCGCTACGGCGATCGTGCACGGCGTGCGCGAGCTTCAGGGAGCCACGGTAATGGCGAGCGATCTGCGGGCCTCGGCGGCGCTTGTGCTGGCGGGGCTGGCCGCCAGGGGCACGACGCGGCTCGACCGCATATACCACATCGATCGCGGATACGAGAAGATAGAGGAGAAGCTGGCCGCCGTGGGAGCGGCCATCAAGCGCGTGAGCGATGCGCCGGCGGCGGCCGAGACGGCCGCAGTGCGGGCCGCGTGAGACAGCAGGGGGGGCTGTGCAAGGCTCAGCCGCGCACAACGGACGTTGAGCACGGCGGGTCGCAGCTTTCTCCACGCCGCGTCGATATCTATCGCTGATACAGCGGCAGATAGTGGTACGGCATCGCGAGAATGGTGGTATAGACGGCCGTGCAGAAGATCGTCCCGACGCCGCGACCGCCATCCCAGCGGGGCGTCCAGTACACCAGTTCGCCCTCGCGTTTTGCCGCCGGCACCAGCAGATCGCGCATGTAGGTGTACCATTTCTGCCAGGTGTCGCCGCCGATCATGTATTGCGCCGGAGCGGCGTAGAAGTTGCCATAGGTGAACCACTGATGATCGTCGCGACGTTTGAAGAGATACTCTGAACCCGTTTTGACGCGCGGGTCGTCATACTGGCCGCACACCTGAAGCGAATAGATGGCAGCGGCGGTGCGGGCGAAGCCGGGCTGGTTGTTGCGGGGCTGATAGGTGAATCCGCCGCTTCGCTGGTCGTAGCAGCTCCGCACGTACTTCACAGCGCGGTCGATTGTGGCCTGCGGCACGTCCAATCCGGCATTCTTCGCGGCGCGCAGGGCCACGACCTGAAGCACGGTTACCGAAATGTCGGCATCCTGGGCGCGCGGCATGTAGCGCCAGCCGCCCTCGTGGTTCTGACATTGCACGATGAGGCGAACGACCATTTCCAGTTTCTGGCGGATGCGCGGATCCCGCGTCTGGCCGTACACCTCGGCCAGAGCGATGGTCGCAATGCCATGCCCATACATGTAATTGGCGTTGGGCTGCATTGTGCCGTCCGGCCGCACGGTATTGAGAATGAACTGCACGCCGCTGGCAACGTGGCGCCCGAACTCGCCCTCGTCGGGCAACTGTCCGGCCGCCAGAAACGCCATGAGGACGTAGCCGGTCATGGCCAGTTCCTGCCGTTCGCCGTCCGCGTGCCATGATCCGTTGGCGTTCTGCCGCGAGGCCAGATAGCGCAGCGCGCCGCGTATGACGGCCTCGGTTTTCTCATCGATGGTGACAACCTCCTGGCCCGTTCCGGCGAGGCGCGGCAGGGGGGTGTCGGCGGCGCCGTAACCAATCGCGGCCGCTGCCAGAAGTATCGTTGCGGAAATGAGCGACAGAGACTTCATATGGTGTTCCGTAGCCTGTGCGCCGTAGGCGCGGCTGCCGCGGAGAAACGCGCGGCGCTATTTTTCCGCGACGTCGGGATCGGCCAGATTGCGCAGATACTGCTCCACCGCCGGACCATACTCCTGCGGGTATTTGTCCGATTGCGACTGAAGTATGGCTTTGCGGTCGCGCTCGGGCAGGCCGAGGAACATTCCCGCGGTTTTCTCATCGCGGCGCGGCCCGCCTTCAGCAAATGAGCCGGCCATGCCGGAGCGGTTGCCGCTGCTTCGCCCCTGGCCCTGCATCTGGCCTCCCTGTGTCGGTCCCTGCGCCTGGCCCTGACCTTGTCCCTGGCCTTGGCCTTGACCTTGGCCTTGGCCTTGACCCTGGCCCTGCCCCTGGCCTTGTTGGCCCTGTCCCTGGCCTTGTTGGCCCTGCCCCTGCTGTCCCTGTCCCTGTTGTCCGGCTGCGGCCATCTGTCCGCCCATACCCGCCTGGGCGAGCGACACGGCCGCCGCTGCCTGGGAGAGGGCCGCCTGCGCCTGCGCAGCGCCGGCCTGAGCCTGAGCGGCGTTGCCGGCGGAAGCGGCGGCGGCCGCTCCCGACGAAGCGGCGGCGGCCTGCTGGAGCGCCCCGGCGGCTGCGGCAGGCATGGCGCCCTGCGCGCCCGCAGCAAGTTGTGCCGCCTGCTGGGCTACGTTACTGAGCATGTTGGCCGCCTGCTGCATCGGACCACCAGCCTGCTGGCCAGCGAGCAGCTGCTGAACCGCCTGCTGAATGTCGGCCTGTTTCTGGGCCAGCTGCGGCAGAGACTGACCTCCCTGCTGACCACCTTGTTGACCTCCCTGCTGACCGCCTTGTTGTCCACCTTGCTGACCACCCTGTTGTCCTCCCTGCTGGCCACCTTGCTGGCCTCCCTGTTGACCGCCTTGTTGTCCGCCTTGCTGACCGCCTTGCTGGCCGGCTTGTTGTCCACCTTGCTGACCACCCTGTTGTCCTCCCTGCTGGCCACCTTGCTGGCCTCCCTGTTGACCGGCCTGTTGGCCGCCTTGCTGGCCACCTTGTTGCCCTCCCTGTTGGCCACCCTGCTGGCCGCCCTGTTGCCCACCTTGCTGGGCACCCTGTTGGGCAGATTGCTGACCTCCCTGCTGTCCAGCTTGCTGCGCTCCTTGCTGGCCTCCCTGTTGGGCTCCCTGCATGCCCGCCTGCTGCTGGCCTGCCTGCTGAGCTCCCTGCATGCCCGCCTGCTGCATGGCCTGCTGCATGCCTGCCTGCGCCTGGTCCATGGCCTGCAATGCGCCCTGTAGATTGCCCTGCGCGAGCTGGTTGGCAGCGTTTCCGGCAGCCTGGGCAGCCTGTCCGAGCGGCTGGGCGTTCTGGTTGGCCTGAGCCATTTCGCCCAGCGCTCTGGCGACCTCGCGCTGCTGCTGCTCAAGTTGTTTGACGAGGTCGGCCGGGTTGCTGTTCATGGCCTCCTGAGCCTGCTGCACCTGCTGCTGGAGGTCCTCGATTTTCTGGGCTGCCGCCGCGAGGTCGGCCGGATTGGGCTGCTCTCCCAGCTGCTGCTGAAGTTCTTGTATCCTTCTGTCCAGCGCCTCAAGGGCCTTGAACAGGTCCACAATGGCCTGCTGCTGCGCCGGGTGGGCCTTATGAAGGTCGGCTGCGTCGAGGCTGGTCTTGGCCTCGAGCATGTTCTTGCGCGCGCTTTCCAGAGGGGGCGCGGCCGTTTTCTCGTCGTCGAGAAGCTCCTGCCGGACTTTTTCTGTTTCAGTGGCTATCTGAGCCTGCTGCCCGGACAGTTCGCGCGGGTCCGCGGGCAAACTGGCGGGCTTCTGTTCGGCGGCCATCATATTCACATCACCGGCCTTGCGCTGCGCCGGCTGTCTGGCAGGCTGGTTCGCCGGCGACGCATCGTCCCTGGGCCGGATCCTGGCCGCAGCTCTGGCCGTGGCGGTTTCCACGCGCTGCTGCTGTTCGATGAGACGGCGTATTTTCGCCCGCGAGTCGAGGAGATCGGCGAGCTCCTGTTTTGCCTGCTCGAGTCTGGCAATCTGATTGCCGAGTTGTTCGTCGGCCTGTTTGAGCGCTGCTATGGCCGCCGACTGCGCCTCCTGCGCAGCGCGGGCGCTCTGATTATCGCCGCGGGCGAGGTTCTTCTCGGCTTTGTCCATCTGGCCGGCAGCCTCGCCGGCCGACTGTGCCGCGTCGGGGGCGACGGCGGCGGCGTCTTTCTGGAGTTCGCGCGTCCGGTTTTCCAGAGCATCCTGGCGCGGAGCGAGATTACGGAGCTCGGCGGGATTCTTCTTCTCGGCGGCGGCGGTCTGCGCTTTGAGATCTTCCTCCTGTTTGATCAGTTCCCGCGTGCGCTGCTGGAGGTCGCGGGCGGCCGCCAGTTTATCGTCTATTCTTTTCGCCGGTTCGGCCTTGGCGAGCTCATCCTGTATGGCGGAACGCGCCCGCTCCAGTTTCGCCAGAGCGGCCTTTTCATTGTCCAGCGCCTGATCCCGGCGTTTTTCCAGGAGATCGGCGCGCGCTTCCTGCATTTCGTCCATCGCCTGTTTCAGCTCTTCGGCGACCTGCGGCGAAACGTTCTGAACGTCCTCGCGGGTCAGATTGGTGTCATAGACGACGTCCGCCTGAGCGCTTTCCACCTGTGCGAAATCGCCCTTGCGCGAGTCGAGCTGCTGCGTCTGCTCGACGATGCGCTTTTCGGCATCGATCGCGCGCTCCACCTGCGCCAGAGCCTGTTTCAGCGCCGCCATGGTATCTTTCGGCGGCGATATCGCCCTGGCCAGTTTGCGCAGCTCATCGTGAATGCGCTGCTGCGTGCCGGCAGCCCGAAAGAGGTTGGCAGTCTTCAGGTCGTCAACAGCCTGATCCAGCGCCGGCCTGAGCCCGCTGGACTGAAGCTGTTCCATCGCCGCCGCCAGGCGCTCGCGCGCCGGGCCGTCGGCGTCGCGCGCAATAGCCTGGAGCCGCGCCAGCACCGGGTTCACTTCGTCCCGGATAGCGCCCTGCTCCACGGTCTGAAGGTCGAGCGTCGCGCGCTGGCTGTCGTCGAAACTGGCGCCGGTACGATTGCCGACCAGCCTCGCCAGTTCCACCGTAGATTTGAGATTCAGATGCTGCCGCCGGGCCAGATTCTCCAACCGCAGCGATATTTCGTACAGCGCCTGCTGCCGCTGATATTCCAGCAGAAGCTGGCGGAACTGCACGACGATGTTCTTCTGCCCGGCCACGGCGCTGACCACCGCGCGCCGGGTGACGTTCTCGTCGGCAGCGCTGCGGGCGTCCTGAAGCGCGGCGATGACGCGCCGCATCTCCTCTTCGCTGAGTTTGTCGAGGATGCGGCGTATGGCCTGAAGCACCTCCACATCCGCTCCGTCGAGGCCATTGCGCTTGAACTCCTGGATTATGGCATCGAGCTGTCTGGCCACCTGCTGGGTCTGGTTGCGTATGTGCTGCTGGCGCATCTCTCCCTGGCGGATGGTGTCCGTGGCAGACTGCTGAGCCAGAACGACGGCGCAGACCGCTGCCATTGCCACCGTCGCAAGCAGATTCGGTATCCGGGTCATGGCGACCTCCGGCGCTATAACGCGCATTTGCCGGGCGGCGCAAAAGCGCCGTCCGCAGTTCATTTCTTTTCCAGTATCAGCCCGCCGAGCTGCTGGCTGAGCTTCTCCTGATCCTGCGTTACATACTCGACCGTGCCGAGATGGTCGTTCAGCCGGTTCATCAGATCGGCGCGTTTATCCATCTCGCTGACGACCTTGGCGCGATAGTGCTCGCTGGATGCCTTGCCCGGCCCGGTCACGTTGTTGGCGTCGTGCACCTCGATCCAGTACTCGATCACGCTGCCTTCGCTGGGCATGGGCTTCAGGGCGCCCAGATCGAACTCGTACGCCTTGCGGATACGCCTGCGGTCCGGCTCGCTGCCGGGTTCGAGCTCTATCGACCGGGCCGCGCTCAGCTCCTCGGTATCGTATTTGTGTCTCAGGAATATCTTATCCACTCCGAAATCGTCGGTCGCCTCGAAACCGACGAGCACGCGGGCCTGGCGCGTCACCAGTTCTTCCTTGCGGTCAGGCCAGGTAATGCGCACCGTCGGTTCCTTATCGAGCACGATGTCGATGGGATAAACCGTTTCGGCGCGGGACGTTATGCCGTCCTCGTCCATCATCCGCAGCGACAATCCCGACAAACCTCTGGCAGGTATGTTCACAACGGCCCACGCCTGCGTTTTGTCGGTGCCCACGGTCATCGGTTTGTCCTGCTCCAGACCCACCAGGCGCACGACCGCGGCCCGGAGCGGTTTGCTGGCCTTCACGTCCACGCGCAGCGTGCTGCCGGCCAGCAGCGACAGATCGCCTGGCGAGCGCTGCTCGGCGGGCCGCCGCGTGTATGCCGGGTACTCCTGTGTGAAGCGTATCGCCACCACGGCCGGCCGCGGCAGGGCCGTTATCCTGTACCACCGCGTCTGGGCGTCGTTCAGGCGTATGCGGTAGGAGAACGATTCCTGAACGTTGTCGATGGTGCGCGCGAAGCGGCCGGAGTCGGCCGGCACCGTCGCAGGGCGGGTGGCGGCGCCGTTGACGGGCTCCATGCTGAACTGCTGATGTCGTCCCGACTGATAACGCAGGTCCACCGTGCCGCTGCGGGGCACAACTCCTTCGGCTACCGCTTCCAGGGTTATGCCGTCGCCGATGGCTATGGTGCGGTTGAGCGTCAGACAGGTGATGCGCGTATTGCGGGGAACCGGCACATCGCTGAGGAAGGCCCGCTTGAGAAGTTCGGCGGCGGTATTGCCGCCGGCAACGAAAACGGCCATGCCCAGCAGCACGATCAGAGCTGCCAGCGCCTGCGTGCGCAGCATGGCATCCAGACGGATGACCCCGGCGAAGTCGAGCGGCTCGGCCATTCTCTCGGTGCGGGCGATCATGGCGCGCACGATCGCCCGCGAGCACCCGGGGGGAATCGCGCCGGGGCGACTGAGCTGCACCGACGCTATCAGGCTGGTGCGGAACTGCGGCATGTGGCGTTCCACCAGCAGGGCGATGTCTTCATCATCCGGGCCGAAGAACACCGGTCTGACGACATGCCACAGCAGGACATAGGCTATGGCCGCCACGTCCGCCGCCAGAAGCATCGCGCGGAGCCACTGCGGCAGCTCGAAGAACCAGTCCAGCAGCATGCCCGCCGCCAGCAGCAGCACCAGCACCGCCAGCGCCGCAGCCACGCCCTGAAGCATCTGCACCAGCGAGTGCTTGCGGCGCACGCGGGAGATTTTGGTAAACAGCAGCTCGCTCATGGCCGTGTCGTCTGCTTCATTTCAGTTGCGAAATCTTCCTGATTATCCATTCCGCCGTCACCGCGATCAGCATCAGCAGGAAATAGAATGGCGAAAACGCCACGTCCGCTTCCATGGTCGTGCGCTTGAGGTCCGACCGCGCCGCCACCTGCTCGGGCAGCTTGTGAAGGTCCTCCTCGCGGAAGAACCTGCCTCCGCTGGCGTCGGCCATTCTGCGCAGGAGCGGCTCATTCATCGCCGGGTCGGCCAGCTCCTGGCGCGGGTCGGTTATGGCGAACTCGAGTTTGACCGATCTGTCGTGGTCAACAACAAACTCGTATTTGCCCGGCGGCGCCTCGGACAGCTGTCCGCGATACATGCCCGGCTGGTCGGGGATCAGCCGCAGTTGAACCGGCCGCACGCGCGACGGGTCAGCAGTGTTCCACGCCGAACCGTTCACGACGGCCTGAGTCATCGGCTCGAAGCTGTCCGTGTACAGCCTGGCATATATGGTGACGGGCTGGCCGGTAGTGTACTCTTTCTGGTCGGTGCTGAGCTGCGTGCGTTTGGCGCCGCCCAGCAGATGCGGCAGGGCCATGCGCTGGATCATCTGGCCCCACAGAGCCGCGTGATATTTGTCGCCGGCGTTCTTCCGCCAGCGCCACAGGTTGTCGGTGCCCACGTACAGCACCTGCCCCATGCCGTATCCGTGGATCGCCACCACCGGCATCTTGCCCTGGCGGGAGGCCTTGGCGGGGTCCGGATCGACCACCAGCACCTCGGCGGCAGGCTTGGGACGCGCGACTTTCGCCGTCCAGTAAATGGGCGGGAACTGTCCCCATATCTGCATGCTGTCGAACTCCCTTTCGGCCAGTCGCAACATGGGGCTGGCTTTGCCCGCCGGCGCCAGTTCCAGACGGAACGGACGATTGGCCATTACCGGCCCGCCCGCGTCGGCGGGATCGAGTTCCACGGGCAGGAGCTTCTCAATGAGCGTCTTGCGCCAGGCCACAGGCATGAATCTCTTGCCGGCGACGATCACCAGGGCGCCGCCGAACCTGGAGACGAACTCGCCGATCATGTCCACCTGCGCGGGCGCCAGGGCCTTCGGATCGACGTCGCCCATTATGAGCACATCGTATTTGAACAGGTCTTCCTTCTTCTTCGGGAACTCCTCCAGATAGGGGGTTTTCTCGCCGCGGGCGATGGCCGGGTCGCCCTCCAGGAGAACGCACTTGAAATCGACGCGGCGGTCGCGCATCAGCGCCGCCTGAACGTATTTGAACTCCCACCGCGGGCTCTGCTCGAGATACAGAACCTTGATCTTTTCTTCGATGACGCGAATGCGCTGGCTGGCCGAGTTGTTGTCCTTTATCAGCTCATCTTCGCGCGGCGGCACGGTGGCCGTGAGCTCCAGTTCACCGGGCTTTTTCGGCGTGAGGCTGACGGTGACGATGGTTTCGCCGTCGGCGTTGAACTCCACGTCCTTCTCGGCCTTCTCGTCGCCGAGCGTGACCACCACGCGCGCCGTCTGTCCCGCCATGCCCATGGAGCGCACGCGCACGCCGACGGGAACCTCATCCTTGACGAAGGCTATCTCCGGAGCGAAAAGCGTGCTGCCGACGATGATGTCGCGCGGCGCGGTGATGCCCACTCCCCAGATATACAGCGGCACCTTGTCCTGGCCGGCCAGCCGGGCGGCGTCCAGCGGCTGAACGCCGCTGTTGCTGGCGCCGTCGCTTATGAGCAGCACGCCCGCTATCGGCTGACCGCGCTTGCGCGAAATCACCTCGCGGACCGCATCGCCGACGGCCGAGACCGCCCCCTTTGCCTCCAGTCCGTCGATCCAGCGCAGGTTGAGGGCCTCGCGGACCTCCTCGAGATTTTCCGCGGGCACAGGCGCAGAGGCGGCCGGCCTCCCGCCCGGCAGTACTGCAAAGACAATCCCCGCAAGTATGCCCAGAATCGCCACGCCGGCGCCGATCAGCCGGCATGGACGATTGTATATCAGATAACCGGCGCCCAGGGCGGCCAGTCCGCCCAGCAGCAGCACAAGCGGCACGAGCCAGCGGAGCGTTGTCCACAGCGACGATGCGCCGGCGCTTTCCTCGGGAAGATGCCGTCCGCGCCATGCGGCCGCGGGTATTTCCGCCAGCTTTCCGTCGAACGCATACACGTTCAGGTCGTAGTCGCGCGCCAGCCGCGGCAGCAGGTCCAGCCGCATATTCTTCAAAGCCGCCTTCACCAGGTCGATGCGCGGCGGCTGTCCGAGGCCGGTAGCGCCGGGCGGCAGGGGCTGATCCATTCCGGCGGCAGGGTCGAGCAGTCCCCTGGCTATGGCAGCGCGCTTCAGATCTTTCTCATCGGTGCGCTGGTCCTGTATCTGGCTCATGCTGGCGCTGGTGTCGATGAGTATCAGCAGCGACCGCCGGATGGACTGCTCGAAAGTGACGGCGAGGACCGGCCGCAGCAGCAGGCCGAGTATCAGCAGCAGAAACACCGCGCGCAGCGCGGTGAGCACCGCCCGGCGCGTCGCCGACAGTTCCCACGCGGAGCGCCGGTACATCCAGAAAACCAGCGTTCCCAGCAGCAGCGCCGCCACCAGCACATAAGCCGGGTTGATGCCATGGAGCGCCGGCTGCCACGCCACCAGGCGCGATGCCCCGGTCGTCTGTATTCCGAATAGCCTGAGCAGAAAGTCGCTCATCGCTGCGCTTTCAGTTACCCGATGTACGCTTCACTTCGGTCTGCTGAACCAGTGTGCGAGAACAGTTTCCATGACGGCCAGCACCAGCGCTATTGCCGCCACCGGAAGCCAGAGTTCCGTGCCGATGCGGCTCTGGCGCAGACTGTCGGCAAAGGCGGCGGCGGTAGTCCAGCGCAGCACGGTTGCTGTTCCGGACAATGCGTCCAGCTGCTCCGCGGTCAGTTCGTCCAGCACCGATTCGTCGGGGTCGCTCTGGACGGCGAACCGCACCAGCAGCGTATCGCCCGTTCTGGCCTCGTAAGGCCCGGCCAGATTGGTCGCCTTGAACGCCAGCAGCGGCGTTCCGTCAACGAGCTCTATGCGCCGCGATTCTTCGAGCTCGTTGGTGCCGGGGGGCGCTTCCGACCACGGGCGGGCGCGTTTGGTTATCATCACATCGCGGTTTATGAACTTGATCGAGGGAGTATGAACGAAATCGCGGCCCACGCGGATCGTCAGATGTTCATCCTGCCTCGCCACCAGGCGCCCCAGAGTACGATGCATCAGCGGCACGAAGATGCCTGCCCGCGCAGGCAGGTCGGTCCATTCGGTGTTGGCGGTGCTGGCGAAGAGTATCGTGCGCCCCATGCCCACGTCTTTCTCCACGATGGCCGGCGTGTTGTCGGCAAAGCGCGCCACCACGCGCGTCGCCGCCGAGCCGGGCGCTTTGCCGCCGGCCTTTTCGCCGGGCACGAGCAGCTCGAAAATCTTGAAGAATCTGGCCGATGAAAGCGTGCCGGCGGCGGGGTCCTTCCACAGCGACACGATGTCGTGCTCGAAGAACCTGTCGCTCAGCGAAAACCACTTCTCCTGGCTTTTAGCATCGCCGCGCGTCTCGCCGAGCCTGGCCGGCAGCAGACCGAGGCGGTCGTGCAGCTGCTCGTTGTAGAAAGTCCGGTTGACCTTCTCGCCCGGGAAGACCAGCATCGTGCCGCCGGCGCGGACGTACGCGGCAAGCTGCTCGACCGCCGCCGGCGAGAAATCGGTCACATTGGCCGCCACCACCGCGGCGTAATCCTCAAAGTGCAGACCCTCGAGTTCGGCGGGCGTTCTTGTTACAAGTTTGATGTAATAGTCGTCCCACTCCGCCCGCGGCACGGGGCGCAGCGCGAGCTTGAGGAAGAACACTGCGCTTTCGCGGGGCTCGCGCCCCGGGTCGCCGTCGATGAGCAGCACGGCGACATCCTTTATCGCGCGGAACGCCGCCGAGCGCCAGTCGTCGGCCGGCATGTGGTCGCTGTCGATGCGGGCGGTGACCGTGTGATAGCCCTCGTTGCGCACGCGGACGAACATCACGGCGCTGCGCTCTTCGCCGGGCGGAAGCGGGCCGACGGTGGCCTGATCCATCGGCGGTTCGTCATCCACCGCCACGCTGACGGTTACGGGATTTGCCTGCGATCTGCCGTAGTTGCGCACGCGCGCTTCGACGCGGATGGGCTGGTTGACAGCGCACAATCCGCTGTCGATGCGCAGCGAGCTTATGCCCAGGTTGCGTTCGAGGCTGTTGCCCACAAGCACCACGTGCGCGGTGATCTCGCGGCGATTCTGTTCGAGCAGGGCGCGGATGGCGTCCATCTGCTTCCATCCCGACGCCTGGCCGTCGGTGATGACGTATATCTCGCGGCCGATGGTGGGACGCCCGCGAAGCAGGTCCACCGCGCGGCGTATGCTTTCGTAAAGATCGGTCGGACGGTCGAAAAGCGCCGCCTGCCGGACGGTGTTTGCCGCCAGCGTCAGATCGAACGTGGGTTCGGGTATCAGTTCGTGAGCGATGTCGCTGGCGAGGAGCACGGCCGCGGAAGACCCGGCCGGCAGATTGCGCAGTATCTGCTCGGCCGCGTCCTTCGCCAGCTGAAATCGCGTATGTACGCCGTCCTTCTGGGACATGCTGGCGGAGTTGTCGAGAACCACGACGGCCGTCACCTTCGCCTGCCCGAGCAATGATCCTGCCGCGCGAATCACGGGCCTGGCCAGCGCCAGAACCAGCAGCGTCAGCAGCAGGCAGCGGACTATGAGCAGGATTATGTCTTCGATCTGTATTCTGCGCTGGTTCTGTTCGACGCTGACGCGCAGGAAGCGCATGGCGGCCCACACCACCCGCTCGAATCGTCTGCGGTTGAGCAGGTGGATGATGATCGGCACTGAGATCGCCGTCAGGCCGAAGAGCATGATGGGATTCAGAAACATGGCTTGCGGTCTGTGGATGCTCTTTCTGGTGCGGCGGCAGGGGGGCTGTGCCGGCGCCGTACCCGCCGGCAGGCCGCTGCCATTTCCCTGTTCTGTCGCCTTATGCTCATCTGGTCGTAGTCCGCAGTCTGAAAGCCAGATATCCCGCAAGCACTTCGTGCAGCGGGCTGGCGGTGTTGACCGTCACGTAATGCACAAGGTTGCGTTCGCACCCCTCCCGTATGCGCTGCCGGAAGGCTTCCAGTTCCCGCAGATAACTGCGGCGGATCTCGCGGGGGCGGGTCATGATAATGCCCGTGTCCTCCAGGCC
>Ga0315298_1008779_pt1 | contig 12733 bp, 15 predicted proteins | sample WHS_1_MG_FD_203077 | JGI IMG/M metagenome (GOLD analysis project Ga0315298, IMG submission 203077) | Extremophilic microbial mat communities from Washburn Hot Springs, YNP, Wyoming, USA - WHS_1_MG | ecosystem: Environmental > Aquatic > Thermal springs > Hot (42-90C) | place: USA: Wyoming...
GGACGGTGTCCTCAAGCACCGGGAGACCTACGAGATCATGCGCGCCGAGGACGTGGGCTGGGCGGCCAACCGCATGACCCTGGGCAAGCTCTCGGGCCGGGCGGCGGTGCGGGCGCGCCTGGAGGCCTTGGGTATCCATCTGGACAAGGATGCCCTCGACATGGTCTTCAGGCGCTTCAAGGAGTTGGCCGACCGCAAGGCGGAAATCTTCGATGAGGATCTGCAGGCCCTCGTCAACGAGGATCTCCAGGAGGAGCAGGCGGAACGCTATCGCCTGGGCTACCTGCGCGTCTGCTCGGAGATGGGTACCCATCCCGAAGCCCGGGTGGAGGTCCTGGTGGAAGGCGTGGCCAAGACCGCCGCGGCCGTGGGCGGAGGGCCGGTGGATGCCGCCTTCAAGGCCATCGAAGCGGTGGTGGCAAGTGGTGCGCAATTATTGCTGTATTCGGTCAATGCCATCACGACCGGCACCGATGCCCAAGGGGAGGTCACGGTGCGCTTGCAGCAGGACGGCCGCATCGTCAATGGTCAGGGGGCGGATACGGACATCGTCCTCGCCAGCGCCAAGGCCTATCTCTCGGCCCTGAACCGTCTGCAACAGCCCCAAGGGCGACGGCATCCGCAGATCTAGGATGTCATGCCCTCCCTCCCCGATCCCCTGAGGGCGTTTTTCTTCAGGGGTCTTTTTCCGCCGAAGCGGGATCCCGCCTTCCTCAACGCCCAGGAATATCCGCCGCCTGCGGCTCGCTTTCCCGGGCGGCTGGCGCCGGCTTCCCCGTCGCCGCCAATTGCTCCAGCCCCCACTTGTGCATCGCCATGAGGACGGGCCAAAGGCTCTTCCCCAGGGGGGTGAGGGAATATTCGACCTTGGGCGGCACCTCGGCGTATACCAGTCGGTTCACGATGCCGTGCCTCTCCATCTCCCGCAATTGCTGGGCGAGCATCTTCTGGGTGATGCCGTGAACGGCTCTGTGGATTTCCGAGAACCTCCGGGTTCCTGTGAATAAATCCTGAAGAATTAGCACCTTCCATCTTCCGCCAATGACGTGGAGGGTGACATCCACCGCACAGGGCTCCTCTTCTGCCATCTCTCTTCCCTCCGTGAGCAAGGTTGGGAATCCCCTTTCATTCATACTTACTAAAAACATACTTACTATTATTTTTGAATGTATATAACAAGAAAGTGCATACTTCACAAGACAAACTGTATGGGGTACTAATATCCCATCGAAGCGCCAGCCGCGCTGACCTGAAGCCATGCACAACAACCCCGCTACTTTTGCTGCCAACCGCTCGATCAGGAGGTGGATTGCCATGAAATTGTATTACAGCCCCGGCGCATGTTCCCTTTCTCCCCATATCATCCTCAACGAAGGAGGATTCAGCTTCGACAAGGAAAGGGTGGACCTCGCCAGCAAAAAAACGGAAACCGGTGCCGACTATGTCGCCATCAACCCTGACGGCTACGTGCCCGCCCTGCTGCTCGACGACGGGCAGGTGCTCACCGAGGGGCCGGCCATCATTCAGTACCTTGCCGACCGCGTGCCCGAAAAGAAGCTCGCCCCGCCCCTGGGCACGCTGGAGCGCTACCGGCTCATGCAGTGGCTCAATTTCATCTCTACGGAACTGCATAAGGGTTTTTCTCCCTTATTCAATCCGCAGGCGCCCGAGGAATGGAAGGCGGTGGCCGCTGCCCAACTCGGGCGGCGCCTGAGCACGGTCAGCCGGCAACTGGAGGGCAAGGATTGGTTGCTGGGCGAGGGCTTCTCGGTAGCCGACGCCTATCTCTTTACGGTATTGGGCTGGGGCCGGCATGTGGGCATTGAACTGGAGCAATGGCCGGTACTCCAGGCGTATCAGGAGCGGGTATCCATGCGGCCGGCGGTGCAATCGGCCCTGAAGGCGGAAGGGCTTCTCCAGGATACCTGAGATCGGATGGTTTCTATATGCTTTTCCCAAAGCTTCCCAACGACCGGAGGAAACGGCATGATCTCAGCCCTTGAGGACATGAAAGGCGCGGTAAATCAGTCCAGGGGAGGGCACGGGGCCCGGCGCCACCCCATTCAAGTGCGGCTGACGGCCGGCGCGGAGCGCGCCTTGGCGGTGCATCCCGCCCCGCTGCTCGTGGAACTGGAGTTGCTTTTTAGCTGCCTGATCCGCAAGCGCGTGCGCTTTCCCGCCACCCCCCATGTCGACGCCATTCCGGTGCCCGGAACGGATCCGCGCCTGACGTTGTATTTCCATCCGGTATGCACCAAGGTCTGCGCCATCGGCGATGCCGAGGTGCCGGATTTGCTGACCTTCCCCATCCGCCGCGTGACACCGTTCATTCCCCGCGCCGTAACTTTGGATTATCGGAAGGGTGGCTGGATAGGAGATTTTTCTTATCCCCGGGAACGACGATGATGGCGCACCTGCGGATGGCCCCTGGCGGGCCGGCATGATGCCGCTTCCGGCGGGTGCAACGATGGGATAAATGGATATATTTTTTGCCCAATACGGCGAGGAGCGACCCTTCATGAGCGGCGAAACAAGCAAAGCACAAATGTTATGCGGTATGTGCGTATATTTCCCGCCGAATCTCCCGGAAGGGAAATATCCTCGGGAGGACTGGCTGGATCTGCAAAAGAAATCCTGTTCTTTTGATTATGTCCCGGGCGACGCCGACTGTCTGGCCAGCAGGAAAACAAGCTGTAGCCTGGTGGACCTGGAAAACCCGGGCAGCGGCGGAGCAAATGGATAGGCCGTGGCGACAGGACCAGGCGGCGCGGCGGACCCTTCCGTCCAGGCTGGTGCAGATCCGAATTCCGCCAGGATATTATGGTAGGATGAGGGAGATCTGCATATTAACGCATGCAAGAAGTAGACTGCACCCAAGCCGGATCGAGATGCTTGGGTGTAGGTAACGCTTCAGGGCATGGTGTTTGCGCCATACCTATTCGCGATGGGCCTTGGCGATCATCGGCCATGGCCGGCGTGATGGAGCCAGGGAGGGGGAGAAGGTAATGGAAAAAATATCCGAATTGGGTTTCTGGCAGCGGATGGCGGCGGAGCGGGGCCTGATTATCCTCTTTTTCAGCTCGGCGGGCTGCCATTCCTGCCGCATCTGGCGGGGTTTGCTGCGGGAGTATGAGATGACCCGCGAGGATCTGCGTGTCTGGGAGGTGGATGCCGGTATCGACATGGGGCTGACCCAGGAGTTTGAGGTTTATCACCTACCGGCGCTCTTTCTCTTCAAGGATGGCCGCTACCTGCGGCCCTTGCAGGTGGAGGCGCGGCCCCAGGCCCTGCATCGTCTGGTGGAGTCGGTGAAAGATCTGCCAGGCGAGGAGCAGCCGTGAGCGTTTTCGACGCCCAGGGCTGGCATGGGGCGGCCCGGCGCGCGCCATCGCCGTTTTTTGACCAACGCCCGCCCATTGCCGTGGATCTGCTGGTCGTTCATGCGATCAGCCTGCCGCCGGACACCTTCGGCAGCGGGGACGTGCAGCGCTTTTTCATGGGCGAGCTGGATTTCGAGCGCCACCCCTATTATGACGGGATCCGCCACCTGCGGGTTTCGGCCCATTTTTTCATTCCCCGCGACGGAGCATTATGGCAGCATGTCGGCGTTTTTCAGCGCGCCTGGCACGCCGGTCAATCCCAATGGGCGGGGCGTCCGGCCTGCAACGATTATAGTATCGGGGTAGAATTGGAAGGGACGGCGACGCGGCCTTTTACACCGGAGCAATACCGCGCCCTGGGGCATTTGGGGCGGGATTTGCAAACGCTCTTTCCGGCTCTGTCGCGGGAGCGCGTGGTGGGGCACGCGGATATCGCCCCGGGGCGAAAATGGGATCCAGGCCCCTGTTTTTCCTGGCAAACCCTTTGGGAGGAGTGGGCGGATGGCTGATGAACCGGTAGCGCAACAGGTACCGCGGCGCAACTGGCGCAAGGGCTGGTTATGGCCCTTCGTGGCCTTCCTGGCCATGCTCCTGTTTACCTTGCTGTGGCTAGGGGTCTTCCGTCAGGCGACGGTGGATAGGGCGTCAATGGGGCCTTATCTCTATGTTTATGAACCATTTGCTGGCCGTTATCCGGATATGGTGAAGGCCCGGGAGTCGCTGAAAAAGCGCTTGCTGTCAGCGGGGTTGAAGCCGGCTTCGGCCATGACCCTCGTAGAGCAGGAGCAGGGAGGACAATCGGCGGCGGTGAAGGCGCGGGTGGGGGTTCTGGTGAATCCCGGCAGCCCGGTGCCTGCGGGCTTGCAGCAAGGGGTGTGGCCGCGGCAGATGGCGGTGAGCGTCGAGGTGAATGCCTACCACGCGGTGGCCTCCCTCAAGGCGTACTCCGCCCTCAAGGCGTGGCTGAAGGCGCGGGGGCTGTCGGCGCACTATCCCTTGCTGGAGATCATCGGCCCCGGTGACCGTTACCGCTTGCTGATGTCGTCGTCGGCGCCGACTGCGGGGGGGGCCGCGCCGGCCGTTTCGCCCCGTCCGTAAAACTGGACGCCGCGAACGATCTTGGGGCGGCCCTGGGCGATGCGGTGGTGGTTGGAATCGCGCAGGGAATAGACGCAGCCGCAATATTCCTGCTGGTAAAAGCTTTCTTCCTTGGCAATCTCGATCATGCGCTGGCTGCCGCCGCCCTTGCGCCAGTTGTAGGTCCAGTACTGCAGGCCCCCATGGCGGGCGGCGGCCCGTTCGCCGCAGGCGTTGATCTGGGCCATGTCCTTCCAGCGGGAAATGCCCAGGGTGCTGGTAAAGACCGTGAAGCCGTGTTCTCTGGCATAGAGGGCGGAACGCTCGAAACGCATGTCGAAACAGGCGGTGCAACGCGCGCCCCGTTCCGGTTCCCATTCCAGGCCCTTGACCCGTTCAAACCAGCGGTCCTTGTCGTAGTCCAGGTCCACGAAGGGTACACCGAGCTTTTCCGCGTAACGGATATTCTCTTCCTTGCGCAACTCGTATTCCGCCGTGGGGTGGATGTTGGGATTGTAGAAAAGGACGGTGAAGTCGATGCTGGCAGCGCGGATATCGTCCATGATGGGTCCGGCGCAGGGGGCGCAGCAGGAGTGCAGCAGGATATGTCGGCTGCCATCGGGGGTTTGCAGAGGCGTGGCGGGCTTTTTGGACATGGAACAGTTCCCTGACGAATGGCGGCGTTGATGGCGCAAGAATAGCGCCTCGTACCGGTCTTGCCAAAGGGCGGATAACAATGGGGCGTGATTTGCGCTGGTGCGGCAAACACTCCGGTCCGGGACATTTCGCCGACTGTACGTTGCCGGTCAACGACGCCGCACAGGGGGGGCCGCTACGCTGGCGACCACCCATGTTGCTGGGGCCCGCAACTACGCAATGCCTGCGACCTTGACTATTGCGCAGGACGCAGAAGCGGTCGCATGCCTTCCCGGACCTGGCGCTGAATGAAGGCGGCGCGGCCGGGCTCGCGTTTGTCCAATTCAGCGGCACACTGGGAATCGGTCAGTGCGGCGGCGCTGAGCATCACTTCCAGTTCGCAGGTATCCACCTTGGGATCGGTGAGTGCGGTCGGCGCGACATTCATCTGATCGCCAACCTGCCAGAACATCCGCGCATTCCACATACGCAGGCGCACATCTGGGCTCTGAAAAAGTTCTACGCAACGGGTATTGAGGGCCTTTGGGTCCACTGTCATCCTCCTGTTTAAACGGGCAAAGCCATCGCCTGTCGTGGCGGGCGTGCCTAAGCATACCCGAAAAATATGCCCGGAGGGGAGGTTTTTGTCGATTGAAGTATTCCATGCCCGGATAGATTCCGTGCAAAAACAAAAAACCCCGCGCAAAGGCGGGGTCATTTTGCGCATCAAACCGAATCAGGCGGAAACCATCTTCATATTGATGTTTTGATTGGTGGCCAGTTCGGGGTTGTAGAGGTATTCCACATTGCCCTGTTCCACCTGCTTGAGATAATCCTGGAAGTCGGCCTTGGCCTTGTCCCAGCTGATGCCCATCTTTTCCACCAGGTCTTCACAGGGCGAAGCATGCCACTGCAACTGCACGATCTTGAAGGGATCGGCGCCACAGGCCAGGGCCGCGAGCTGGACGTCGGCGACAATGGGAATGCTGTAGTTCATGTCGTGGGCCTTGCCGATCCACTGGTTCTTGTCCATGGTGGTGATACAGCCAGTATCAATACCGACCATCACATCGGCGTTGGCTTCTTCCCGGGCGACCTTGATCTTGCGATTCATCGTAAAACTGCGGGTGAACTCGCGCTCGGAGATGATGTGGCGGAACCCGAAGCCGCAGCAGTCATACCAGGTGGAGTAGTCGATGACCTGGGCACCCAGGGCCTGGGCGACGGAGGTACCGACGGCGGTACGATTACCGCCCAGCACCGTGTTGTCGTAGACGGCGTCTTCCTGCACCATCTTGTAATAGTGGCAGGCGGCATGGACGGTGACGCGAATGTTGCTCATATCCATCACCTGCAACTCGCTGGCGATGCGGTTGCGCATGACGTGCAACCATTCACTATAGTGGACCACTTCCTCGGGAATGACGATCTTGCCGTCCACCAGGCGTCCCAGCTTGCCGAGGATCTTCTTGACCTTCTCCCGCAGTTCGGCGGACTCGATGAGGTATTTGCGGATCTCCTTGTAGTTGCCGAAGGAAGTGCCGCAGTGCACCAGGGGGAAGAAGTGGCCGTTCTCGAAGCCATGCTGCTTGCCGGAGACATAGGCCTGATGGAAGTTGCGCAGGAAGACGGCGGCCAGGGATTCCACATTGCCGATGCCGGAGCCGTGGTAGTTCCAGGCGGTACAGGAGGTCTGGTCGGTCTCGTCGAGGTAGTCGATGCCCAGCTTGTTCATGAACCACATGAGGCTGGTGGGATAGCCGGGAATATTGCCGCACTGTCCGCAGCTCTTGTGATGCCAGAGGTTGTTGGTGGGGATCTTTTTGTCCCAACCATAGAGGGTCTGCACCGTTTCCGCACGATGTTCGGGATTGATGCGGTGGACGATGATTTCGCCTTCCTTCTCCAGTTCCCACATGTGGTCGCGGATGTCGTCCATGCGCTCGCCCAGATCGACGCTGCGGCGATCCACATGGCTGCGCACCCAGGCCGTAGCCGTTTCCGCTTCGTTCGCCGAAAGATTCGTGTCCTGAAAGAAGGCACCGTGACCTGCTACGCCTTGCTGTGTGCTGTTGTTGTCGTCGTTCATAGATTGACTCCCCGGGCATCAAGCCGCTTAACCGGAATACACTGTGGAACACACCGTACATCCATGCGAATAGTTGACTATTATGCTCCACAATGATTCCGTTGCCAAGTAAATGGCTTTATGATCGTCGCCGTGGGTGGTGATCCGCATCGGTAACGACTTGAAAGGGGTATTATGGAAAACCTGGATGTGATCCCGATTCCCGCGCCGGCGGAGATAGCCGCACGTTGTCGCGCGTTTTATCTGGCCCCCGCAGTGCGCAGCAAAGGATGGTTGCCGAATCTCTTCTGGCGTCCGGCAACGCGGGATAATCCCTTTGGGACGCTGCGGGTCGATCCCTGGGAACTGGAGGTACTCTTTGCCGCGATCAGCGGTGCGCCCGCCCTGTCAAGGACGGCGCTGGAACAGCGGTCGCCGGGGCGGGCAGGTTTCATCGAGCGATCCATCGGGCACGGCGAGTTGCCCCTGCTCAGTTTCCATGAGGATGTAGCCTAGGCATGGCTGCGGCGCCCCGCGTAGCCATTCTTTCGCGCCATGCGGAGCTCTATTCGACTCGCCGCCTGCTGGATGCGGTTGTTGCTGCGGGCGCCGATCCGGTCCTGCTTCAGCCTGAACAGTGTTTGCTGATGCTACACGACACGCAGGCCGCGCTTTATTATGGATCCTCTCCGCTGGCACCCTGTGCGGCGGTGATTCCACGGGTGGGCGCCCCAATCACGCGCCTGGGTGCGCGTCTGCTGCGTTATTTTGCCGGGGAGGGAAGTTGCTGCCTCAATAGTGCAGGGGCGTTGGAGCTTTCCCGGGATAAATTCGCCTCCCTTCAGGTCCTGGCGGCGGCGGGCATTGCCGTACCGCAAACCGCCTACTTCACCCAGGCGGGACAGCGCGATCTGGCGGTCTCCTCCTTGGGAATGCCGCTGGTGCATAAATTACTCAGCGGCTCGCAAGGGGTGGGTGTCAGTCTGGCAGATACACCTGCCGCTGCTCGGGGCATGCTGGATACCGTCCTCCACCTGCAGCACGAGGCGATGGCGCAGCGCTTTCTCGGCGGGCGCCAGGATATCCGCGTGATCGTCCTGTTCGGCAGGGTCATTGCGGCCATGCGCAGGGAAGCATCTGCCGAGGATTTTCGCAGCAATTTGCATTGCGGGGGGAGGGCGTCGGCATTGCCCGATCTGCCCGAAGATTTCGCCGCCATTGCCCGCCGGTCGGCTGCTGCTCTGGGTCTGGGCTTTGCCGGAGTAGATATTATGCTGGCAGAAGATCAGCGGCCTCTGGTGCTGGAGGTGAACCCCGTCCCCAGTCTGGAAGGCATCGAAGCGGTTACGGGGCAGGATATCGCTGGTACGCTGGTCAAAGCGCTTTTGCGGCAGGCCTCGTCCCCATCTCCGCAATCGCAGCCGTAATCCAGTCGTGCGCCTGCTGGTTGAGGGAGCCCGCCTTCCCTGCGGGGGGCAGCGCGGGGCCAATATGCACTTCGACGACCCCCGGCCGTTTTCGCCAGTCTGTACGCGACCAGAAACACCCGCTATTCACAGCGATCGGCAGAAGGGGAACCTGAGCACGGATGGCCAGCCCGGCAGCGGTGCTGCTGAAGGGGCCGACTGTGCCGCAGGGGTGGCGGGTGCCTTCCGGAAAAATGACCACATGAAAGCCCGCAGCCAGCCGGAGTTTTCCCTGTTCAATCACCTGCAGCAGGGCTTCTCTGCCCCCGTTGCGGTCGATCCCGATGGGCCAGGCCAGGCGCAGGCCCCAGCCGATCACCGGGATGCGGAAGAGTTCCTTTTTCAGTACAAAGGAGAGTTGCGGAAAGATGCACCAAAAGAGCAGGGTCTCCAGCGCCGACTGATGATTGGCGACGATGACGCAGGGTGTGGCGGGAATATTGGCGAGACCGGAAACCCGATAACGCAGGCCGCAGCTCCAATGGAGCCAGCCGACGCCGGTGCGTGCCCATAAACGACTGGCCCAGACCCGCGCCGGCAGCGGCAACGGTGCTACGGCTAGACTGAAAATAGCCCAGATCAGCGTCCAGATCGTAAAGCCCCCATAGAACAATGCGCTGCGGATGGTGCGTATCATGGAGTGCCGAGAATGGCGTGTACCGCCGCGGTAAGGTCAGCGAAGATGGGAAAGCCCGCGGCCCGCGCTTCGAGGCGCGCCTCTTGACCTTTCCCCGTCAGTACCAGCATGGGTCGTGCGCCCGCTTCCTGTGCCGGGAGCAGATCGCGCATACTGTCACCAATGGCGGGAACCTGTTCCAGCGAGATTTGCAGCCGCTCCTGTATTTCCTGAAACAGACCCGGCGCCGGTTTGCGGCAGGCGCATGCTGCCTCCGGAGCATGGGGGCAGAAAAAAATGGCATCGATCCGGCCGCCTGCGGCGGCCAACTCCTGACGCATGCGCTGGTGGATAGCGGTCAGGGTGCGGATATCAAAAAGCCCCCGTCCCACACCAGACTGGTTGGTGGCCACCACCACCTGGTAACCGGCACGGTTCAGTCGCGCGATGGCCTCCAGACTGCCGGGGATGGGGCGCCACTCTGCGGGTGATTTGATATAAGCGTTACTGTCCTCGTTAATCACACCGTCACGATCCAGAATGACGATCTGCCCCATCAGGCCCCCTGCAACTGCGAGAAGTCGGCAATGCGCAGGAACGCTTCCTGAAGCCGGGCCAGCAGCGCCAGGCGGTTCTGGCGCAGCACCGGATCTTCGGCCAGGACCATGACCCCATCAAAAAATTGGTCGACAGCGGGACGCAGGCCTGCGAGCAGCACGAGGGCCGCGGCATAGCGACGTTCTGCAAGCTGTGCATGGAGGGGCTGCTCCATAGCCCGCCAGTAGTCCCAGAGTGCGTTCTCTACCGGATCCATAAAGTATTGGGGATCTATGGGCCGGTCGCCGGGGATCGCTTCTTTGCGTAACAGATGGTTGATCCGTTTGATCAGCGCTGCGAGGGCACCTGCCGCCGCATGCTCAGCCTGGAAAAGGGCGAGGGCTTCGAGACGCTGGCGTGCGTCCAATGGCTCGTGGGGCTGGCGGCTGAGCACGGCGGCGATCTGGTCGGCGCGGAAGCCCTCCTCCCTGAAGTAGACCCGCATCCGATCCTGAAAGAAGTCGAGCACCGCGCTCCGTATCTCCGTCCGGTTCTTGGCGAAGGCACCACCGTAAGCGGCCAGCGTGCGGGTTACCGCTTCATCCAGGTTCAGGGGCACTCCGGCATCCAGCACGATCCGCAGCACCCCCAGCGCAGCGCGGCGCAGGGCAAAGGGATCGCGGTCCCCGGTAGGTACTTTGCCGATGGCAAAAAAACCGCAGAGGGTATCCAGCTTGTCGGCGATGGCCAAGCACTGACCGTGCGCATCCGCCGGGATTTCGTCGTCGCGCCCACTGGGCAGGTAATGCTGGGCGATGGCTGTGGCAACACGGTTGTTTTCCCCGTCATGCCGGGCGTAGTGGCCGCCCATGATGCCTTGCAATTCCGGAAACTCGCCCACCAAACCGCTGAGCAGATCACTTTTGCAGAGTTCCGCGGCGCGGTTCATGTCACCCGCATCCACCGCGAACTGCGGTGAGAGGGCTGCGGCAAGCTCCTGCAGACGCACCGTCTTATCGAAAATGCTGCCGAGGCCGTCCTGAAACAGCACCCCGTCGAGTGCGGCCCGTCGTGTCTGCAGGGAGATCTGGCGATCCTGATCCCAAAAAAAGGCGGCATCCGCGAGGCGGGCACGCAGTACCCGGTTATTTCCATCAATGACGACCTGCGTATCCCGGCTGTGGAGGTTGGCCGCGAACAGATAATAGGGTACCAGGCGCTCATCCTGACCGCGCAGGGGGACATAACGCTGGTGCTGCATCATGACCGTAATCAGCGCTTCTTCGGGCACCCGCAGATAGTCCGCGGCGAAGCTACCGGCAAGAATGACCGGCCATTCGTTGAGGCCGGTGATCTCGTCCAGCAAGGCCTCCGGCAGAATCGGAGTGACCGCCATCTCGCCTGCCAGGGCGGCCATTTTACCGGAAATGTGCGCGCGGCGCCCGGCGAAATCCACCATCACCTTTGCCTGCAGCAAGGATCCGGCGTAACCGGCAGGCGTGTTGATCTGCACCGCCTGGGGATGGTGGACGCGATGTCCGAAGCTCTCGCCGCCGGCATCCAGACCAAACATATTCCAGTCCAGCACCTGGCCGCCCTGACGCAGCAAAAGCCAGCGTACCGGACGCAGGAAACTGTCGGAACGAGCCCCCCAGTGCATGCGTTTGCGCAGGGGCAGACTGGTGACCAGCTTGCTGGCGATCTCGGGTAACAGAGCATGGCTGTCCTGCGCTGCGCCGACCTCCCGCCAGGCCAGAACGGGGCCTTTTTCAGTCTCCAGGATGAGCAGGTCGTCCAGGCTGACCCCACAGGAGCGGGCAAAGCCCTCTGCCGCCGCCGTGGGCTTGCCCTGCGCATCACGGGCGCGCGCCACGAGGGGACCGCGGCGCAGGGTCTCCTGCGGCAGGCTCTGCCGGGAGACGTCTTTGATCCAGAGAGCGAGCCGTCGCGGCGTGACATAGCCGTGAATGCTCCCAAACTGCAATCCGGCCGCATCGAGCAGTTGGCCTATGATCCCGGTCGCGGCGTCCTGCAGGGGCATTTGTTCCCGCGCCGGCAACTCTTCACAACCCAGTTCCAGCAGGAGATCTTCAGGCGCGGACATCTTGGCTCCTCAGCAGGGGGTGACCGAGGGCGGCACGGGCCTCGGCATAGTGCTCGGCCACACCTCGCGCCAGCGTACGGACGCGGCCGATGAATCGAGCGCGCTCGTTGACGCCAATGGCATGGCGTGCGTCCAGCAGGTTAAAGGTATGGGAGCAGTCCAGCACCCGTTCGTAGGCGGGTAGAGGGAGTTCGGCCGCCAGCAAGGCGTGACCGTCTTTTTCCGCCTGGTCAAAGCGCTGAAAGAGGTCTTCTACGGGCGCCAGTTCAAAATTATAGCGCGATTGCTCCACTTCGTTCTGATGGAATACGTCCCCGTAGAGTACGTTCGGGGTCCACACCAGGTCATAGACACTTTCGACGCCCTGCAGGTACATGGCCAGTCGTTCCAGACCATAGGTGACCTCGCCCATCACGGGATGGCAATCCAGACCGCCCACCTGCTGGAAATAGGTGAATTGGGTGACTTCCATGCCATTCAGCCAGACCTCCCACCCCAGTCCCCAGGCCCCCAGGGTTGGTGACTCCCAGTCGTCTTCGACGAAACGGATATCCTGGACCCCGGAATCAATACCGAGGGCCGCCAGCGATTCGAGGTAGAGTTCCTGCAGATTTACCGGGTTCGGTTTGAGTACCGCCTGAAACTGGTAGTAGTGCTGGAGACGATTGGGATTATCCCCATAACGGCCGTCCGTGGGGCGCCTGGAGGGCTGTACGTAAGCTGCCCGCCATGGTTCTGGGCCGATGGCCCGCAAAAAGGTGGCGGGGTGGAAGGTTCCGGCACCTACCGGCATATCCATGGGCTGGAGCAGAACACAGCCTTGATCGGCCCAGAAGCCTTGCAGCCGCT
>Ga0315298_1008781_pt1 | contig 12728 bp, 11 predicted proteins | sample WHS_1_MG_FD_203077 | JGI IMG/M metagenome (GOLD analysis project Ga0315298, IMG submission 203077) | Extremophilic microbial mat communities from Washburn Hot Springs, YNP, Wyoming, USA - WHS_1_MG | ecosystem: Environmental > Aquatic > Thermal springs > Hot (42-90C) | place: USA: Wyoming...
AGTTCTGCCAGGGCCTCGCCGAAGGCTTGCCTGGTCGCCATTTTCTTCGTCATCGAGCACCTCCCCCATAACCCTTGATGCCTGTCTCTCGCTCCACGAGCGCCGTCAGCTCACTCATAGCCTGGGCCATCTGCTCGGGAGTTAGCGCCGAGTTGTGGAAATTGAAGCGGTCTTCGATAAACGACACGCCCTTGCCTTTGACCGTACGGGCAATGATGGCAGTAGGCTTGTCTGTCCACTCCGTAGCCTGATCCAGGGCTGAGCAAATCTGCGTCAGGTCGTGGCCGTCTATCTTGAGTGTATGCCACCCGAACGCCTGCCACTTGGCAGCGATATCCTCCAGTCGCTTGGCCTCTTCGGTGCGTCCCATACCCTGGAGAGTATTGCGGTCGATCAACACGGTAACGTTGTCCAAACCGTAGTGAGCGGTCGTCATCGCCGCTTCCCAGATCTGGCCCTCATCCAGCTCGCCATCGCCTACAAGCACATAAGCGTGAGACGGACGTTTGTCCAGGCGCGCCGCTAGCGCCAGGCCATTGGCGAAGGAAAGGCCCATGCCTAGCGAGCCAGTGGGGGCTTCAATGCCGGGCGTCTTGCGCATGTCCGGGTGCCCCTGAAGTCGGCTCCCCAGTTTCTTCAGCGTTCTCAGCTCCTCCATTGGGAAGACGCCAAGCATCGCCAGGGCAACGTATTGGGCTGGCACCGAGTGACCTTTGCTCATTACAAACAAGTCGCGGTCCGGCCATTTTGGATCGGCTGGGTTGTAGCGCATCTTGTAGAAGTACAGGCAGGCAACCATATCGGTGGCCGATAGCGACCCTCCGAAGTGATGGGGCTTATTGGGCCCCATCGAGTCCACGATGTGCCAGCGCATTAGCGCGGCCCTGCCTCGCAGCTCCGCGAGCTTCTCGTCGGTGAGCATGCGGCCTCCTTTTGGAACTGGATACTTGTTGGAAATGGATGCTAGTCGGAAACGGATACTCTTGGGAAAGGGACACTTCCTGCAAAGGGATACTCTTTGGCCATTATACGCCCGCTCAATGGCGTGTCAATCCTTAGCCGTGCCCTGAGCTAGCCCGAACGAAGAGATTGACTACGCCCGCGCACAGAGTTAGAATGCCGGTGCTTGTGAGGATCCCCTCTCGTGTGCAGGAGGAGGCCGATGGGGCTGGTGAGGGTTTCTCGCGTGCCTGAAACCGTTCCCCATCGCAGTCTGTCCTGGCTTCTGCCTCGGATTGCTGGCTTGCGGCCTGGCTCCAACCGCTGGCATCGTTCCCTGTACTTCGTCAGCTCCCTCCTGATCTTGCTGGGATCCTTGTTAATCCCTTCTGGCAGCGGCCCTCGATCGGAGCCTTCCACTTTGCTATTGAGCACACAGAGACCAGTTGCCGTCAAGGCACTGTATGCGATGACGCCGCTTGGTGCCGATCGACTACGGAACGCCGGTGCAGTAGAAAAGGCAGTTGGCTTTCTGCTGAGCCTTCAGCCTGATGGCTCTTATATACTCACCTCACCGGGCGTGGACGACGTTGTGCATATGGACGTGGCGCATGCAGCAATCGCATTGGCCAAAGTCGGTCGCCTGGCCGAAGCGGAAGCGGCTATGAATTGGCTGCTCGCGCTAATGACCACGCCTGGTAGCGCCGATCAGTATGGAGAGGCCGAGTTTGATGGGCAGACGGTGCGTATCGATTACGCTGGAAGCTGGTACGACCACTATCATACCAGTGGCGAACCGAAGCGTGAGATGACGAGGGGGCGCGGAGAAGGGGTGGGGATGGCCCTAATTGCTATCTACGCCATTTACCGCGAGGACCCTTCTTACCTGCAGGCCACCTCAGGGGGTGCTTCTGTCCTGGATCGGGTGGCGCTGGCGGTTCGTTATCTGACTTCGCCGTCGATGCAGCATCCCGATGGCCGCTTCAACCATCGGCCTGACTACAGGGTGTCCTTTGGCGAAGAGGCAGCTCGTATGTCGCTGGGCCTCAAACTGGCAGCGACCATGCTGCGGGAATCCGGAGATGAGCTGACGGCCCGGTTGGCCGATGCGGGGGGAAATCGTGGCCTCAGCACGCTTCACTCCGGCGAAGGCCTGAACTACGGGATGGCCTTCGACTACTTCGCGATGGGTATCTGGGGGCTTGCTACTCCGAACGAGGCGAGGGAAGAGCTTCGCCGCCTGGATGAAGCGGGGATGGTTACCAGTGATGGCGTCCGCAACTGGGATTGGCAGGTGCTCAACGCTGACAACTGGCAGGATCGGCTCTATTTCTGGATTGCCAGCCAGACGATAGGCCCTTCGCAGACCTTCGATTGGGCCATCGCCAGCATTGCTGCTGGGCGTGTGGCCGATGCTCTGGAGGTGGAGCGCCGCTGGCTTCGCTTGCAGCGCGATGATGGATCCTTCGCCGGCTGCTATGCGCTTGGTTTGCGCTTGGGTATCGGTCCGCCGAATTCCTACGCCGCCGCTCGCTTCATACTGCTTGAGCGCATGTTGAACGATGCTCTCGCGCCCGGTGCGCCGCGGGCAATCATCACGTCGCCGAGCGCAGGCACGGGCAACCCTGGTGAGCGACACGCTGGGTAGAACAGGTGGCCTTGAGGGTGCTGAGCGTGAGAGGGCGATCCGAACTGAGCTAGGGGGCAGAGTTGGCGCACCCAAGGATATCGCTTATGGCGCCCTCCATCTGGCCTCGGACGAGGCAAGCTGGGTCACCGGCACCAACCTGGTAATCGACGGTGGGATGTCGGTCCTTGGCCAGACAGAGCGCTTCTGAGGAACGACAGATGGGAACTTGGCCCGACAAGAATCGGCTCTTCCTGACCGCAGGAATGGTGCTACTGATCCTGCTGGGATTGGTGGCGTGGCTGAGCCGACAGCCAGTGCCCCCTCCGCTATCGGTGATCGAGCCCACCCCCTCAATACTAGCGAACCTGAAGGTATACGTCAGCGGCGCCGTCAGGAACCCTGGCGTCTATAGCCTCAGCCCAGAGGGGCGAGTGGTGGATGCGGTCATAGCTGCCGGAGGGGCACTCTCGGAAGCGGATCTGGACGCAATCAACCTCGCGGCGAAGCTGCGCGACGAGATGCAAGTCAAAGTGCCGCGTAGGTCGGCGGCCGCCGGGGCCACAGCTATCAGCGCCGGCCCGACGATGCCAGCCTTGCTCGACCTCAACAAAGCCAGCCAGGCCGAGCTAGAGGCTCTTCCTGGCATCGGCCCTGTCACCGCGAGCAAGATATTGGCCTACCGTGCTGAGCACGGAAGCTTCCACAGCGTCGAAGAGCTGCAGGATGCCAAGTTGGTCAATCGCTCCACTTACGAGAAGATCAAGGACTTGGTCGTCGTCCCCTAAGACCTGCGCGGCTTGATGTGGAACCGGCGTTGTGCCGGGCCTGCTTCCGGTGGATGCCAGCCCACGCTTCTGCTATAATCGGGCGGTGGAGTACTCTGCCTGTCGGGCGTCAGCGCCATTCAGCGCTGTCCCTTTTGCTCGTCGCCAAGACTGCAGCGAGGTGAACGTCTTGAGTGCTAGCAGGCCCGCCATGACCGCCGCCGAGCAGCTGGTGGCTTCACCGGAAACAAAGTGGATCAACCTTGGCCACCCCAGTTACGTCTGGCGGTTCGGACAAGAGCGGCGGCTCAGTCTCATTCGCCGTTACGTGCCGCTGAACCGACGCCGCATTCTGGATGTCGGCTGCGGCATCGGCACCTACGTGCGTCGTTTTCGCGACTTCACCGACGATGCCTACGGGGTAGATATCGATCGCGAGAAGGTGGAGGAAGCCTCACGCTACCTGCCCAACATCTCCGTCGCTCCGGCAGAAGAACTGCCCTTCCCCGATGGCGATTTCGACGTCGTTCTCTTGCACGAGGTGCTCGAACACGTCGTGGACGATTCGCAGGCGGTGCTGGAAGCCGCTCGCGTCTTGCGGCCTGGTGGGCATCTCGTAATCTTTGCGCCCAACCGCCTTTACCCTTTCGAAACTCACGGCATCTATTTGGGTCGCCGGTATGTGTTTCGGTTGGTGCCGTTCGTGAACTACCTGCCCGATCGGCTGCGCCGCTTCTTCTGTCCGCACGTGCGAGCGTATACCGCCGGTGACCTCAGGAAATTGCTGGAGCGGGCATCGCTGAAGGTAACCGTCCAGACCTGCATTTACCCTGGTTTTGACAACATAGCAGCGCGACACCCAGCGTTTGGCAACCTTTTGCGCCGATTGCTATACTTTGCGGAGGGCACCTGGCTCTGCCGGTTCGGCCTGTCCCATTTCATCGTTGCTGCGAAGCTGCCTTCTGATCCGTGAGGGCGGGTTAGGTTAGGGCAGCCGCAATACCGAAGCCGGAAGAGGGTAACTCCAATGGGCCGACTTGGCGACCTCTATCGCGAAGCTCGCCTCGCCAAGGGCGTCTCTCTGGCGGAGGTTGAGCAGGCCACGCACATTCGCGAGCGCGTCCTGGCTGGGCTGGAGGACGGCGACTACTCTCGACTGCCTCCGCCGGTGTTTCTGCGTGGCCTAGCACGCACCTACGCGTCGTACCTGGAGCTCGACCAGGCGGAAGTGAGTGCCCTTCTTGATGAAGAGATCGGCGCCCTGGACCATCCCGAGGTACGGCCCGCGGTAGAAGACTTGCATACCCCAGGGGTCATCACCGGGCCTATGGTGGGAACGATTCTTAGCCTGGTAGTAGTGCTTGCACTGGGTTGGTACTTGTCATCTCGAATCGGGGCTTTGGCTTCCAGTCTAGCGTCGGGAACGTCCGCTCTGGCCGCCCAAACGCCAGTGCCTACTCATGTGCGAGCCCGAGAAACGCCGCTTCCCTCGCCGACGATCATCGAGGTAGCGGAGACGGTCTCGACCCCTACGCCGACTCCCAGCGCCACGGCCGTGCCCACGCGAGCAGCCTCCCCGACTGCCACCAGCACTCCCAGTCCCTCGCCAACCCCCGAGTTCGGGGTCATAATCCAGGCGCATTTCACCAAGCGCTGCTGGGTAGAAGTAAAAGTGGATGGTGAAGTGGCCACGTCGGAAACGATTCCGGCCGGGGAAACGCGGATCTGGCGCGGACGCAATAGCGTTTCGATGCACGCAGGAGTGCCTGATGGAGTGGAGATCACGTTCAACGGCAAGTATCAGGGTCTCCTCGGCACCAGCGGCGGGACGGTCAAAGTCGAGTGGACGCGTCCCTGAGGCTATTGGCAACGAGTGGGCTCGAAAGAACCGTGTCCTGCGATCTCTCTTAGTATAGGTATCTGTTATCGAGGATGACATACAAACCGGATGCAGGTTTACATACATACGCTCGGATGCCCCAAGAACGAGGTAGATAGCGAGTGGATGGCATCACTGCTCCTGCGGTCAGGCCACTCAATCGTGGCGGATCCCAGTCGGGCGGATGCCATCGTTGTCAATACGTGCGGTTTCGTCGAAACCGCACGGTCGGAGAGCATCGAGTGGCTGCGGCGCTATACGAAACTCAAGCGCGATGTCTCTCGCAAACGACACCGCCGCCACGACCGTGGGAAAAACGGCGGGGTGATATCCCGTAGCACCGGTCAAGGTCCCGCTGTGGTGGCTGCTGGTTGTCTGGCACAGCGCTACGGACAGCGCCTGCTACAGGAAATCCCCGACCTGAGCGGGGTGCTGGGCAGCCTTCGCTGGTCGGAGATCGAGCGTTGCCTTCGGGAGGTAACAGAAGGGGGCCGTCCCTGCTGGACTGGGCCCGCTCGCGAGGAGCCACCTGTGGCTCGCCTGTTGAGGGGACCGAGCGTCTACCTGAAGATCGCCGACGGATGCAGCACCAGATGCGCTTTCTGTGCCATCCCTCAGATCAAGGGGCCTCTGCGCAGCCGCCCGAGAGCCGAAATCGTCGCCGAAGCTTGCGAGCTCGCCCGCCGGGGAGCCACCGAGATAGTGCTTGTCGCTCAGGATACCACCGCCTACGGCCTGGATCGCGGTGAGAAGGACGGGCTGGCTACTCTTATCGAAGAGATCGCCGAGAACGTTCCCGACCTTCTCTGGTTGCGCATACTCTACGCCCATCCGGAGCACCTCAGCCCGAGGTTGCTGCAGGTAATGGCCAGCATACCGATGGTGGTGAAGTACCTCGATCTCCCTCTTCAGCACGCTCACCCGGCCGTGCTAGCGCGTATGGCCCGTCCAGTGCAGGACCTCTTGCGAGTGGTGAGCGATATCCGCGCTGCCGTGCCCAGCATAGCCCTGCGCAGCACGTTCATCGTGGGCTATCCTGGCGAGACCGACGAGGAGTTCGATTCGCTGCTGTCCTTCCTTTGCGAGGCGAAGCTTGACCGCGTCGGTGCCTTCGTGTACTCTCCGGAGGAGGGCACCCTCGCTGCCACACTGGACAATCAGGTGGAGGAGGGCATCAAGCTTCAGCGATACGACCTTCTGATGCGCGTACAACAGCTAGTCTCGTTGGCGCGCAATCGGGAATTCGTAGGACAGGAGCTTGACGTCCTGGTGGAATCGGATGAGCTGCCGAGGGAGCGCAGAAAATCCCTCGGCGAGCGAGGAGGCTTCGGGCGCTCATACCGCGATGCACCTGAAATCGATGGGTTGGTCTATTTCGGCACCGGAGGGTTGACGACGCCGGTGAATCGGGGAAGCCTGCTGTCAGTGCGGATCACTGGAGCCGAGGAGTACGATCTTGTCGGCGAAGCGGTCAAGCCGACTTTGTCCAGGGCTTAGCACGATCGTTTCCTGAGCCTCCGGCACTGTATGGCGCTGACTAACCCTCTGGGAACCGCCTCTCGAGGGTGGAATACGATTGCAGCCCGGTGGCTGTGGATACTGTGACTTTGCATGAGGAGGAAACGTGAGTTCTGAGAAGCGGGAGTACGCTCCCATCAATCCCCCCGAGCGCATCCTAATGGCGCCTGGACCGTGCAATCTGCACCCGGCCGTGCAGCGGGCTGCCATTGCTCCCCTGATGGGCCACATGGATCCAGTGCTGTTCCAGATCATGGACGATACGGTAGATTTGCTGCGCTACGCATTCCAGACCGAGAACGGCCTGACACTCGTGTTCCCGGGAACCGGCGGGGCTGGGATGTCCGGGTCGTTCATGAACGTAGTGGAGCCCGGTGACCGGGTTGTCGTCGGCGTGGGTGGCGTCTTCGCTGGGCGCATGGTGGACGTTGCCAGCCGCTTGGGCGCGGATGTCAAGGTGGTTGAGACCCCCTGGGGAACGGCCGTCGATCCCGAGGCGATGCGCCAGGCAATACGTCAGCACCAGCCGAAAGTAGTGGCTGTAGTGCACGGCGAGACTTCCACCGGCGTGGAGCAGCCGTTGGCAGAGATTGGCCAGATCGCGCACGAGCACGGGGCGCTCTACCTCGTCGACACCGTCGCGACTCTGGGCGGAGTGGATGTGCCCGTAGACAAGCTCGACATCGACGTTTGCTACAGTGGGAGCCAGAAGTGTCTGGGAGCGCCTCCGGGGCTGGCGCCGGTTACCTTCAGCGAGCGCGCAGTGGAGGTAATGCGCAACCGCAAGACCAAGACGCTCGACTGGTACCTCGACGCTTCGATGCTGGAGAAGTACTGGAACAAGGAGCGCGTCTACCACCACACCGCACCAGTGCTGATGATCTACACTCTGCGAGAGGCGTTGCGCATTGTCTATGAAGAGGGGCTAGAAGCGCGTTTTACGCGGCATCGCCGCTGTGCCGAGGCACTGGTGGCTGGCTTGCAGGCGATGGGGTTGAAGCTATTCGCTGACCCGGCGGTGCGTTTGGTGTCCGTAACCTCAGTGGTAGTACCCGAGGGAGTGGACGACGGTAAGGTGCGTGCCGGCCTGCTGAATGAGTACGGCATCGAGATCGCGGGCGGTCTTGGGGCCTACCGTGGTAAGATGTGGCGGATCGGCGTAATGGGATACTCCGCGCAACCCAAGAACATACTTCTCCTCCTAGCGGCGCTGGAGACTATGCTGCGTCGCCAGGGGTTCAAGGTGCCGGATGGCGCCGGCGTGGCGGCGGCCGAGATGGTGCTCGGCTGATCGCCGAGCCTTGCTTAATGTGCGCCCGGGCTGTATGCTTTAGGGGTGCACGATGGGAGTGGATGGGGCCCGGTGGCCTTCGCGGTCTTCAAAACCGTTGCGGGGGCGCTAGCGCGTTCCTGGGTGGGTTCGACCCCCACGCACTCCCGCCAGATGTTGTACTCAGGAGACTGTCAGGCACCATATCCTGTGGCTGCCACACCACTCGCACCACAACACTACCCAGAAAGGCTTTGTGGAAGTGTCGTACCAGCTTGGCAGCCCAAGACGAAAGCCGGCCAGATGGCGCTTGGTGGGTCCAGAGAATGCTGTACACGAGCCATCAAGCCCCTGCTGAATTGGGCATCATCAGGCCAGACCGTTCCCCTCGCTTACGGCTCGAACACCCTTCGGTGTTCCGGCTCGGATGCGACATCCTTCCGCCCTGTCTGCCCCATTGGCCCCATTAGCCCCATTAGCCCCATTATGGGGAAGGGGGGTTCCCGTACCCTGCACTAATGGGGTGCTATTCGGGGCAGGGGTCGGAGCGTCGGGCAACACAGGCTTGAAGCCGTATCCCCGCGCTATGCTGTCCAGTTGATACAGGGTCAGCAGCCGCTTCCGCTTCTGGCCGCTGCTCTTCGGCACCTCCTTTAGCCTCAGGGCGGAAAGGATACGCCCCACCTTCCTGATGCTGGTGTACTCGCCGCTGCTGCCGTCGGCCAGGTCTTCGTCTATCGCCAGTTGGTTCACCTTGCCGGTAACATCCGATACCGCAATCTCGAATGGGGCCCCGGGGTTGCTTAATGGGGCTAATGGGGCAGATGGGGCTAATGGGGCGGCAATCTCTACCAGCGCCCGCACCACCAATCGCGTCAGGTCGGCGCCTTCCAGCTCCGCTCGCTCGGTCTGGTAAGCCCTGGCCAAATCGCACAGGTGTGGGTACAGCCCGGCTTCGCCCTCGGCGTGTGCGAGTCGGGTGCCTGCGTCTGCCAAGGGCGCACCGCCGTGTTATTCGCTGCGCCCAGTGCGTTTGTCGGCTACTGACAACCGATACACTAATCGGCGTGGAAGCTGCAGCTCCTCGGCAACCAGGGAGACTGCATCACGAGGCGAGAGACCTCTCCCTTCGGCTTCTGCTAGCCGTCGTTTGACCTCTTGCTCATCCCACTCAGTGGTATGCGGGGCAGGCTCGCCGCCGATGACGATCGTGATCTCCCCTCGCGGCTCGTGCGCACGGAAATGGGAAAGCAACTCGGACAGCGTGCCTCTCACTGTTTCCTCGTGCAGCTTGGTGAGCTCTCGGCAAACCGCGGCTGGTCGGTCACCGAGGACAAGTAACGCATCTTCAAGGCATTCCCGCAGGCGGTGCGGAGCCTCGTACGCTACCAATGTCGGCCGACAACCGCGCACTTCGTTCAGAGTTTGCCGGCGCGCAGCCGCGCGGCGGGGCAGGAAGCCGAGATACACGAACCGATCCGTGGGCAGCCCAGAGACGGCGAGAGCGAGAACGAAGGCCGACGGCCCCGGAATGGGGACCACCCTAATCCCTCGTTTTGCTGCTTCGCGGACTAGCTCGTAGCCGGGGTCGGAGATGCCAGGCATGCCGGCTTCAGAGACCAAGGCCACGTCTTTTTCGGCCGCGGTGGCCAGAATAGAGTCGAGCTTGGTCAGCTTGTTGTGTTCGAAGTAGCTGGTGAGGGGGGTAGCGATCTGCAAATGGGAGAGCAGGCGGCGTGTGGTGCGCGTATCTTCGGCGGCGATCAGCGACACCTCGCGTAATACGCGTATAGCGCGCAGGCTGATGTCCTCCAGGTTCCCGATGGGAGTGGCGACCAGGTACAGCAAGTGCTTTCCACCTAGCGGGCGGGCAGATATCAGAGTGCCTGTTGAGGGCAAACGCGCCCTTTGGGATCGAAGCGTGCCCAAGCTGCCTCGACGAGGGCGACCAGACCGCCGGAAACGATAGAATGCCCGCCCAAGACCAGCGGGATCGGCGCCTCCCGCGCTGCGCGCGTGAATTCGCGTAGACGCGGATCCGAGATCGCCTCTGGCTGCAACAGATCGGCGTGGAAGCGGTCGGCAGGAGGGGGATCGAGCTTGAGGTGGCGGAAGATCACACGGGTGTCGAGAATGGCTGCTTGGCCTAGCGAGGCCAGCGACTGAAAGAAGGAGCAGGGCCCGACCGCCTCCAGGTGTAGCCCCAATAGGGAAACTACCTCGCCTCTTGCTTCTCTGCCGCTGGCGCGCATTCCTCTCTCTTCGGAGAAGACTCGCTTACGGCAGGCTGCTTCCTTTTCAAGATATGACCAGGTCTGGGAACTGATCCGGCCAGCTACCAACACTTCCGCGTTCTGGTCTACCAAACATTTCATCGCGGCCTCCAGGCGGTCCAGGCCCAGTTCCAGACTTCGAACATATTCTCGCAAGTGCGAGCCCACGCGGGGATGGAGTGCCAAGACCGCGAGGTCAGCGGGCGTGTCGATGTCCATCTGGGTGGCCGCCGACCAGGGCAGTGGCCGGTTCGGCAGGCCAGCGCGATTGACGAGCAGAAAGGCGAGGTCGTTGTCGATAGCCGGCAGCGCAACAAGGTCGAGGGCATCGGCAGGGTGAAAGGCCAGGAAGTCAGACGAGTAATAGTTGTTGGCGATGACGCCGGCATCGAGGGAAAGGAGCTGGGCGAGTATTCGCTCCAGGTCTGCCTGCGAGAGGAGCGGAGCGCTACCGCCCCCCAAGTAGAAGGGGCGCTGGATGCGGTATTTCTCGATGAGGGAACGCAATTGGCGCCCGAAGTGAAACTCGCCTAGCGTGAGTTCTAATCGGACTGGGTAGTGGCACAGCTCTCTCGCAAAAGCCAGTGAGTCGGTAGAGACGACAATGAGATCGCAAAGGCCGGTGGCCAGCAGTCGCTCTATCGTATCCAGAGCGCTTGCCTGCTGGCCCCGACTCACCATCTGCTCGACCTCGCTGTCTCCGCCGCCGCCCACGAAGATGAGCGCGCCCACGTTCGGCAAGCTGAACCTCTCCCGGAGCAAGATCATATTCGAAAGCCAGGCCGCTACCTAGGCAGAAACCGAGAGCGGCCGCGTTTAGCCGAGCTCTGGTTCCAACAAGCCGTAGGTGCCGTCTTCGCGTCTGTATACGACCTTGGTCTGGCCGGTGGCATCATCGAGGAACACGAAGAAGTCGTGGCCGAGCAACTCCATCTGGTCGACGGCCTCATCGGGCGACATCGGTTTCATGGGGAAGCGTTTGACGCGCGCAATGCGGGAAACGCCCTCCTCCTCAGCAGGCACGGGTCCTTCCTCCGTCGGCACCTGCCGAATCGATGGCCCTCGCTCGCGAGAGAACCAGTACTTGCCCTTGTAGTGCTCGATCTGCCTCTGGATAACGTCAGCCACGGTGTCGACGGCGCTCTTGAACTCCGCCGCCTTCTCCTGCGCTCGCAGTATGGTCCCGTTCACCGTCAGCGTCACTTGTACCACGTGTCGGTCGTTGGCGGTTCTGGTCTTCTCTCGCGAAAGCTCTACTTCCGCTTTCGTGATGTTGTCCAGATAACGGTCCAGCTTGCCCAGCTTCGCCTCCACGTAAGCACGCTGAGCCTCGCTCAGTTCAATGTTCTTGCCCTTCACCACCAGAGTTAGCAACCGTCACCCTCCTCGATGAGATTGGCTGCACTTGTCCTTTCACGGACACGAAGAACCGGGATGTCTCAGTACCATCCGGCGTCTGATGGCTCATAGGGCGCAGCGCCCCAAATAGCGCGAAACGCTCCACTGAAAGACTCGGGAACGAGCCTCAGTAGAGCATCACTCGTGCAGCCGTCAAGTATGAGCATGCTTTCCCGCTTTTCCAACGATACCATCGACGACACGAAAAGTCAAACTGCGTGCCAGCTTAGGCAGAGCATTCTGGCATGCGAAGGCGGCGTCGGAGTGTCCGGACGCCGCCGTGGAAAGCTCAGGTACCAGGTTGCATCGTAAGGGCGCTTCGGTGTGGCCAGGCTCAGTTCCCGGCTCAACCACTAGCAGCGGTAGCTTGCCTCTGTTTCTGCGTTGTTGTATGCCGCCAGAGGTGCGCTGACGGAGCCTGAAACCTCAGTCGGGCTTTCCGGCAAGAAGCGCTCCGGCGACGCATCGGCTTGCTTCACCAGCTCGGCTACCTCTTCGCCTGTCAGTTCCTCTCTCTCGATTAGCTGCCGGGCGATGGCATGGAGGGCTGCCTTGTGCTGCTCGATCAGGGTTTTCACCTCCTCGAACTGCTCCTTTAGCAGCTTATCCACGGATTCGGCTGACTTGCCATCCAAAGTGGCTTGCCCCAGCGCCCGCATGGAAACCAGGCTCCCATTCATTCCCCACATGCCCACGCACATCATCGCCAGGCGGGTAGCCTGTTCCAGGTCGCTAGTGACGCCGTTGAGTTCCGTCTTCAGAGCGATATGCTCGGCGGCTCGGCTGGCAAGGCTTACCTTGATGTGTGCCAGGAGTTCGTTGCGGTCTGCCGTATACGTCTGCTCCACCGGCTTGGTCGCGCTCAGGCCCAGGGCCTGGCCGTACCGAACGACCGTCACCTTCGATACTCTTTCTCTGGGGAGAAGCAGGTATTGCGCCAGAGCGTGTCCCGCTTCATGGTAGGCCAGCCGACGCCGGTCTTCCGGTGACATATTCTTGATCGGTTGACGCAGGCCCCACTCGTACACCTCGCGCGCTCGGGTGATATCATCGTAGT
>Ga0315298_1008782_pt1 | contig 12727 bp, 10 predicted proteins | sample WHS_1_MG_FD_203077 | JGI IMG/M metagenome (GOLD analysis project Ga0315298, IMG submission 203077) | Extremophilic microbial mat communities from Washburn Hot Springs, YNP, Wyoming, USA - WHS_1_MG | ecosystem: Environmental > Aquatic > Thermal springs > Hot (42-90C) | place: USA: Wyoming...
ACACCAAGATTAAGATGTTGCAACGCATTTCCTATGGCTTAAGGAACGTGGAGGTATACTGCAGAAAAATGCTATTGGGGTTTGTACCATCCCGAAGCTATTTCCACACTATTTGAAAAAGAGCCGTTCTGGAGAGTTTACTTTACCCTCTATACCAACGACCATATATGGGGAATCGGTCCATGATTTCCTAGCCACTGCAAGGACATCGATTATTCTTCGCTCATCGGTAAACCATTGACTCATTGCGGTGACTATACTTGGCTCGCTTGGGATTTGGTAATTCTGCGTGAGCAAATTCACGAAGGAACGAAAGAATCTGTCTCCCAACTGGTGTGTCTCACTCGAGTCAAGCAAAAACCTTAACGCTTCGGTCAATGCCCTCTCTTTCAAAATGGAAGAAAGGACTGAGAACGAGTTTGGTGCAATCGATGCAATCTTGATATTTGACGTCATATGAATCACCCCCCTGCCTTCTGTGTTGTACTGTAAAATCTTAGCTGTGCGGACCGTATGAGAAACCAGATTGGGATGCCGTTGACTTCCAGCCTCTCGTTCCAAGCTGTCTCAGGAACGATGCCCTCGGCGTGCTTTTGGATGCACTCTTGCCAGATTTCATGACAATCGAAAGGTTGGCCTTGGTCTGTCATCTCCGTAGCATCCAGAAAGCCAAGGTAAACCAGCACAACTGGGACTCCCATCGTGGCAAGCTTCCATGCCCAAGCGAAGCGGTTGCTGAGCTGATAATGCGAATCGCGAGAGAGGCCCCAGCCAGGCACTACCGCGTCTAGCCCTGCATTAGCTTGGGCAATCGCGGTCTTGATTTGCTCGTGATTTAGCCTGCCGTTTTCCGAGGTTGGTTCTGATTTCCCGGCATCGGACAGCTCCTTATCATGTGCCTTGGCTTCTACCAGCAGAAGCCCTTTTCTCCCTTCGATAGTGCAAGTTGAAGCGATGTCCCAGTTTGGCAACATTGCCCCGCGGGGCTTCTTCAACCACCAGTACTTCAGTTGCCGCTGTGTGTTACGTGGGACAAAATGCTCACTTTCTACCAGTGTGGTTTCTTTGTAGTTCCTTAACCCCTGAGGCATCCAGTAATCTTGGGGTGAAATCACAACGTCAGCAAGATTTATGAGGCAGGTCAGTGTTTCGGCGACACGAGGTGCGGGTAGTCCTGTCAACAATAGGCATCTTAGGAGACTGCCGCGGAGTCTATCAACCGCCAGCCTTGCCATACACTTCCCTTCTTCCCAGTCTAGCCTTATTAAACTTGATGTAGGAATATTCATCGCTTTTTCAACCTGATGGCCTTTGGCAACTTGAGTTCTTGCTTCTCCGCTGCTTTCGCCAGCGCAGGGTTTTGCTCTATCAGCTTTTGGGTGAGTTGGGCTGCGATTGATACCCATGGTTCTGCGTTGGGGTTCTCAAGGCAATTTACTGTCGTTTTGAAATCTCCATCAGTGGTAACGAGCTCGTCGGCCTCGGCTATGACAGCAGCCGCATATACAATTGCATCCGGTACATCCATGAGTATGCTTCCCATCACGAGGCTTGCGGCTTCAATTACTTGCCCCCAGTAGTCACTATCCTCCTCTTCTAATACCCTCAGTTCGACGTCGTAGTGGCTAAGTTTTTTCTTTAGCTGCTCCCACTCGTCACATGCGTTTGAGTAATCGGTTTGGTCTAAACTGGTCAAATACGACTCGCTCCATTCGTGACTACGCAATCTCAGGGGTATTCCCGCATTTAATAAATGCTCATGGGCCTGCTTTTCGAGGAGGAGATGAAGAAACTCCAATCTACAAAACTGGGAGGTTTTTATCTCCGAACCCAGTAGTGCCTCTTTCACGACATAATTAAATAGCTTCTTGCCATCTTGCAGCCTGTCCATTTCCAACCGCTTCTTCTGAATGCCATATTTGCTGAGTGTTTCGTCGTTTAATACGGAAGGATTTGTAGGCTCGAGACCAACCGTCATGCACAATTTGAAGAATAGCGATAAGTAGATGATATAACATGTATCGAGAAATATGGTCTTAGGGCGTACCAGGCCTCTACTCTGGGCGGTTACCACTGGAACCTCCCTTTGCTTCGGGGAACAACTTGTCCATTACTTGTTGCACAAATTCTTTACGAATTGGTGCTTCCTCTTGATTCTGTGCCGCTTCCTGCAGTACGAAAAAGCCAAATCTGACCAAACGCCTCGGGTACAGAACTAATCGCTGCTCCAGCATTGACACTATCTCATCAGGAAAAGGAAAGAGAGTACATTTCTTGGAATCATCAATCCTTGCTCTATCCAGCCACCAGACCAGCAATGATTTGCCGTCTTCCGTTTGCAAGGGCTTCAATTCAAATTTATATTGGCCTTCTGACGTATATCTTTCCCACAATGCTGGGTCAAGCTTTTCCGTCGCTGTTGCTCCTTCCTCTGTCATAGCTGTAATCAACCAAAGAGGTTCCTTCTCAGAAAGATTTATCAATCTGTGCAGTGTGGCCAAGTACTCGTGTCCCTTCCTTTTAGATATACGGCGTTCGGAGGACACCTCCTCGAACTCGTCAATCAAGAATGCTATACCGCTCACATTGTTCACTCGCAGCAATGCCCGGACTAGCGTTCTAAAATATGGTGGCTCCTGTCTTTCAGCAACTAGCGACTCTTTGCCGCCCGCAACAAAATCCCTGTAGTCAAAATACGGTTTTACTACAGTCTGTGTGACGAGCAGAGCTAGTCTATAGGCGATTTCTTCGTCTTCTGTCAGCTCGAGATTTGTCTCAAATACTTGCCGCAGCGTACCTAAGGCCTTGTCCCTCTGTTGCTTGGACGAAATACTTTGTAGCCACTCTTCAAAAGTCAGCTCAATTAACCTTGGTTGGCCACTGTATAGATATGTTTTTGATAATTCCCAGAGTCCCTTGGAAAATTCATATCTGCCCACTTTCCTCATCAGCATGTTTGCCAGGTCGTAGAATTGAAGGCCTGGGTTATCAAAGAAATAAGGCAAAATTCCTTCGTTAAGGAAAAACTGTTCGAGCCACCTCATTAAATATGTCTTACCACTTCCGTACCTACCAATTATGGGAAAGGCTTTTGGTCCCGTGCCTCCTTTAAGGAGTTCTATCAAATGTGTAAGTTCCGAATTCCAACTCGATGGAATCCAAAGCTCCCTTCTGATGTCGATGCCAGTAGTAGCTGGCGGGAAAGGATTATGCTTAAGATAATATTTTCCTCTTATGTGTTGCAACGGTTGGTCCAAAGTAGCCATCAGCGCACCTCTTTAGCGGCATATTTTTCCCAGATTTCGCGGTGAAGCCTCACATGAGATATGAATCGACCTTGTGAATCTTTAATATATCCCTTGAAGATGACATTATCTTGTTTCCAGAACGGCGTTCTGATGTTAATAAAACTCTCAGAGGTCGGAATAAAATCGACGAATTGAGGGAAACGGTTTCTAAGCATCCTGATTGCGTCATGCAGCTCTGTAGTTGAAAGCCTAAGAGATAAAGCAAATCTCCTTGTAATGTCAGGCATACCAAATGTTGCCCACGGGTCACCAGGCTGCAACTCTCTTAGCAGTCTGTCTATGATTTGTGACACTTCCACGCTTCCCTTTGCCAATACAGGAAATATTAAGCGCCCCTCCGGATAAACGAATAATTCGTCAGTAAGTTCAAGGTCTAAAGCCCATAGTCTCACACCCCAGAAGATAGCCTGTAGCTTATCATTCGTGTCTAAGACAATACTTGCCGCCGTTTTTGGGTTTTTTAACACCACAGCGCCTTTCTCAGCTGTCTGGGCCACAATATGCGAAGCTTCGGTCCTAAACTGGTGTATACTTTTGAACGTGTCCTGCTTCAGCGAGAAAATACTAAAAAAGTGCCGTTGACAGTCGGCATTGCGTAGGATTACATCTGCAAAGAACTCTTTTTGCTCAGGCGAGAGCTCTTGCCGATACTCTTCCCGCCACACGAGTTTGGCCAACTCACTCGAACCTTCCAAGAAGTAGCGTTGTTTTTCGACCCTTACTAAGTTCAGGTGCTCCATAACCTTCCTATAGTGGTACATCGTTGTGTGCGAAAAAGGCCTGCCACTTCGGCGAACAAAGATACCTGTCTTTATGCCCAAGCTTTCTAGGTCCTTAGCCTGCAACTGGCCATCATGCTCCGATATGAGACGCAACACGCCCCTCATCTTACTGAAGTCAATATCACGCATCCACAGGCTTTTTCTATTCTCGCTCATTTCCGCAATATTACGACGCTCTCGCGCGACGGCTCCTTGCCAAATTTATCCATTTGCTGCGCGCTGTTACCTCTTAACCGAATGACCCAGGTTTTTTCGTGATTTAAACCCGCTTGTTCACCCAGGTCAATGAGTATTTCATCCACTGGAACGACGACACCTGCATACCTAACGTTGCCCACAACAAATGCAGCAGGAGCCCCAGGTTTTAGCACATTGTAAGCAACCTTTAAGCATGCGTATAAATCCTCAAAATAGCCTGCCAGCATCGGGGCTACCCGCTCGTCAGCCCCTTGCTGCACATCATCTAAGACCGTTTTCAAGCTATCGGGCACTGTGTATCCAGAAAACGGAAGCCTATTGACATCGGGCTTCTGAGCTTCCACATGGGACCGCAATGACCTGCGTCTCAAGTTGGATACGTCCGGTTCCCTTTTCCCCAATAGGAGCAATTCAATGTGGAAAATCCTAGAGTAGTCATGCCGGTTGGCATAAGGCGGTGACGTAACGAGACCGTCGAATACCCCCTTTTCTAAATCAAGATAGCGAGAATCTGCCTCTTCTGCTATGAGTACTTGTCCTTCTCTTAAAGGAGGTGAGGTACCGATGTCGTCAACCATCAATGTGACTTGCTGTTCAAAGTAAGGAACCACATCAGCACTACGGTCGTCTTTCTCCACCCACCGGAACCAGCCCCCATCAGCCACTGCCCGGCTAAAGCTCTTGACAATTTGAAGTAGTGCCACCATGAAAAAATCACTTATCTGTGGTTGCTGCAGAAGTATAGCCTTTTTCAGTCTGCCAAATACCCTTCTCTCATTTTCTGAGAATGCTTTCTTCAAACGCTCAGATTCCCAATCATTGGTTGTATTACTGTTCTTAACTTGTCGAATAACGTCTGCCAGGCTATCTCGTATCTGACTAGCAGCATAGTCTTTAGATTTCACATTGCTCACGAGAACAGCTAATGGAGATAGGTCAAATCCAGTTGCACTAAAGCCTCGTTCTCTGGCCACGACCATAGTTGTCCCGGCACCGACAAAAGGGTCAAGTATATGAGCGCCGGGCGGCAACTGCCATTCGTGCAGAATCGTGTTCACAAGTTCGTCCGAATAGCTGTGAGGAAAGACAAACCATCGATGGCGAGGGCGATTCTTCAAATCTCTTGCCGTCGCCGCCCGGGCTAAATCTAAACGGTACACAAAGCCCTGCGGGAGTTCTGGAAGCGTATGTTGTCGGACAATCGTCATGCTCTTACCCGTCCCTGTTGGAAAGGTGGTTTTGGAAACATAATCTTAACTGGCTGCCGGTAAATGGGGTGTGACAGTATTAATTCTCCCTTATTCAGTTGGGTGAGATGTCCTCGCACCTCACGGTCGATGAAACGGTATGGCCCCTCATTTATTTCAGCGCTATCAGTACGTCCGAGAATCTTTGTAGCGGCATTACCAGCCACTCTGGGGTGAACTGCGCTCAAGAATTGCTGTGCTGAAAACAGAATGACGCCGAAGGACCGCCCTCGCTCAGCAATATCAAGAACCTGGTCTAATATTGGCGTTTCCTGTCCCCGTGCGCTCGCAGGGGCATACTTATTCAACTCATCGACAAAGACAATAACTTTATCAGGTAACTCTTCGCTCTCATCAAGGCCACTTTCACCTGAGTACAGGCCGTAGATGGTCCGTAACACGTCACCGAATACGAGTGTCTGTTCATCAGCCTGAAGTCTGGCTATATCAACTACATAAGTATGGCCGCCCTTGATGCCCGCAATAGCCTTATCTAGGCGTGTCATTTTGGTACTCAGTTGTGGAACGAATATTCCTGATTGCCGGGTCTTGACCACTCTTCTAAGCAGACGAACGAACCGCCCTACACTGGAAGGGCGAACCTGACCGACAGCTTGAGGGGCTCCCTGGTCCATTAGTGGTGGTTTGGTAAGCAGGTCATCCCAGGTGCCAATACTACGGAAGCGGGGCTCACTGTTCTGAATGCCGTTCATTACCTCACCCAACAGGGCACCAATCGTGTCCCAGGGGTCTGGGACCTGAGAAAACAGAAGGTCGAGCTTATCGGCTGTTTCCTTCAAAGCATAAGCGTACATCTGGAACGGGAAAGGGGGGTCGCCAAAGCTATTAGGCCTTCCAGTTGTCTGGGACATCTTCCCCCAGGGAAGCAGATAATGCACTTTGTCTTTAGGGAAGGGTTCCGCTTTAAGCCCGAGCCGTTCCCACATCTCGTGTTCCTCAGGCTCGAGAGCTCTTGGCTCATGGATATGGAGAAGGTCATCGTACTTTACATTCAGAAGGATGGTGGCAATTTTTGACGCATCAAGGGTTTGAAGGATTGACTGGATGAGGAAAATCACATAAGAGGTTTTTGTTGCCAGCCCTGAGATACCGGAAACGTTGACGTGCGCTGCTTCAGGACCCAGGACGTAATCCACATCTAGGTAAGCCACGGCCTCAGCCCCGTTGCTCATCCGGATAACGCCGGCGGGGACACGGACAGTCCTGTGTTCTCGCTGTTCTTTTTCCCGCATGGAATCTATGCCAAGCGCATTGTGGATGCCAGCTTCATCGGCGAAACGAACCTTTGATTCACTCTGGATGGGCATATAGATATCCCTATTATTTGAGAGCACAGCAACCTCGGCTACGTTGGTTCCCTGTCTGGGTGTGTTTGGCTCAGCTACCATCTCGCCGAAGTCATTAGATATGTAGTTGGATAGGTGACTGGCGGCATCGGTGAGGTGCCTGATATTGGTAACCAGTCCATAGGTTCGACTATCTTCAAAATGCTCAGCGCCAACGATATCGAAAGGATTAACACGAAAGCCCGGGCGCAACCAGAAGGAGAATTTGTCGGCACTATTGGCATCTCGTTCGGTAGCTGATGCTCTGCCAATAACAGACTCGGTCTCTTCAGCGCCTGCTTTCTGTTCTTCTCCTAGGGTCTCCTTAGTTACCTGTTCATCCGTCATCTCGCGCCTCCTACACTGAAACAGCCGGAGCTTCAGGCCAGCGAATAGCTGCTTTCAGCACTTCTTCTGAATAAAACTGGTCCTTAATAACCCTCTCGGCTACAGAAATGGGATAGAGATGGGCATGCCAGCGGGAATCCCTGCCGTGTGGCGTGACACTACGTTCTGCTGTTACGGCTCCGCTTATCATGTCCACAAAATCCGAGTCAAGTGCTTCACGAGTCGGGTTGGGCATTTCAACTTTGACAACACCCATCAGAGGGTAATCGAGTCCTCGCTGCGGTCGGATACGGACATACCAGAATACAATCTTACCCTCCCGTGCCTCTCCAGCCCAGCGTGGGAAAACCGCCGTGCGGTGTCCTTCTTCTAGCCCAGCCAGCAAAGCATATAGATTCAGCGTTCGTGATTGTGGTCCTGACCCCAGCTTAAATTGCAGGTCTCGTTGAAAGGACTTGGCAACCCCAATTAAGGGCGCCCCTTTCCAGTCGAGGTACTCATTCCCTAAGCCGCCGTCGACAACCAGCCACTCTTCTTTCGGTCTTGCAGCTAAATCGTCTCTCGCCAGGGCAATCTCTTCTTCCCGCATGGCCCAGTTTGCCTTATGAGCACCCTTTGACCTTTTCTCCTGGACCGCTTTCCCAAATGGGTCATCTTCTGAAGTACTCCGTAGCTTACAGTTCGGTATCACGGCTACAGCCTGCTCAAGCTTGCTCCACAAGACATCAGATAGGGCAGATTTGTCCAGGAGCAACAGGAGTTTATGCCTCACCGGACGGACAACCCGAAGACAGCCATCGTCCTCCCGGTGGACCGCGGCAGCACCGACCTGGGCAATTTGCACCGGGCTGGAGCGTTCGTGCTCCAGAACTGTACCGATGAAGTAGGTACGCGTGGAGCCGTCTTGGAAATAGCGCAGGAAATGCTTCTCGGAACGTGGAATGGGCTGAACAGGATGATATAGAGTCCTCCGGGTCTCCCATATACCCTCAACCGATTGAGTTTCGCTGATAGCCCGGTCATAAGTTTCCTCAGGGTCAGCGGCAGCCAGGTCAATAATTGCCTGACCGGTGGCTGGTAACACACGCCCCTCGGTAGCCAAGACTTCTAACGCCGGTGCCAGCGAAGCAAATGGATTAGGCACACTTTCCTCCCTACTTCTTGAGTTCCTTCACAATCAGCGCGACAACTTCATCCCGCAGAGCCTGAAAACCTTTTTGCAAAACCGCTTGTTTGGCACTAAGACGCACGCGACCGGTCTCCCATTGTTCTGGTGGCAAGCACTTTGTCACGTCAAACCGAAGGCGGAGGGGCCATAAAGCCTGTTTGTCTCGCACCTCCTCCGCCCACAGTGGCTTGTTCTCCTGGAGCTTTTCTTTTACAGTGCCATACCCCACCACCCCTTTAACCGGGCTGGTTAGGTAAAAGAAGAGCATGTCTTGAGGCGAGACCCGGTTCCAGAAATACTCATACCGCTTGGTCATCCCCCACGTATGAGCCTCTAGAGCGCGCTTCCAGCTCTCCACTGGACCTATTGCTAACCAGTTCATGTATTTGCCTCCTGTACTTCGCTGTCAGCTACTTCAGCTGTTTCTAACTCGGTAATGCCACGAATTTCAGCGAAGTTACGCTTTATCTCCTTCAACTCCTTATCGGTGATGCCCCATAACTCCGCTGCGACCTCATCTACTTCATGTTCTATGGCTTTCAATTCCTCTCCTTGCTTAAGGGTTGCCTCCCGTCCGAGCTGCGCCAGTTTTCTGTGGATGGTGTTAGTAGGTACGAATTTAGGTATGCGAAGATTTTCTAAAATGTGTGGCGAGCCGAAACTCTTACCACCAGTCTGGGAATAAGCGATGGCAGAAAAGCGAAAAGGTACCGAGTTCATGATAGCGCATACATAGTCTGCTTCCTCTTGAGAAGATACGCCAATCAAAGTTATTGTCTCTTGAGGGATTACTTCCGACTTCACCACAGCAGCAACAATGTCAGAGGCTATTCTTGTCCACACTACTTTATAGGGTGCGAGGGTATATTCGCCAACGGAGAACATTGAATAGAATGGACCACCGCTTTCGACGATTCCCCTAGTGCCACGGTCACGCCGCTCTCGTAGGACAGGCTCAAAATGCTTCAGGTAAGCGTAGGTTTTGGGACAACGATGTTGAAGCTCGTCCTCATCAATACCCTTTCTTTTATCTGGGTCCTGAACCAGGAGAATATTTGCTGATGGATACGGATGCCACCGCTGTATATCGCCGGCTCGCAATAAGGAATAAACGAAGTCAGATTCGATGTCAACGGTTACGGATTCGACTTGACGTTTGGCTCCTTCCGTTATGTTTCGAACCACCAGTAACTCATCAGGACGTTTAGATATAATCTCGAGCCAATAAACGCCGTTCGCACCCCCAGAGTAAACACCAGCGTGGGCCACGTAATCTGATTTTCCCAGCACCTTTTCAATAGCTTTGATAGCGCCCACACGGGCAGTAAGCCACGGAGAAGTGGGGTCATCGGAGCTGACAGGTTTGGCGCGGAGTTCCATACGCTTAACCATAGAGAAGACCTCACTTAAGTCGCTGTCGTAATCAATACCCTTACCTTTCACCGACTTGCGCCAGTACGTGTAGGGGATTGGGTAACTTGTAGCCCGTCCCTTCTGAATAATTACAACGGACGTACGATTGCTTGCTCCCTCGAAAGGCTGTAACTCGGTCAAGTCATCAACATGGATGACTCGCAGAGGCTTCTGGTCAGGAAGCTGAAAGCGTCTAAAGCCCTGAGCGGCGCCGGCGGTCTTGAACACAGATTGTGTGATAACAAATGCCAGCTTGCCATTGTTCTTGAGATACTTATCCATTGATACATACGCCATGAGCGTAGATATATCTTTCTTGCCTTTGCCCAGAATAGTATCCATGCCAGAGTGTACGAACAAACCATAGTCCTGCCAGAGATAGGCTATTTGCGAGCGGTATCCGTCGGGCAAGCTCTCCCAGTTGACCCATGGGGGATTACCAGCCACGTAGTCAAACTGCCCGATAAAAAGGGGCATAAAGGCGTTCTTGATGACGCGGGCCCAGATGCCGTTCAGCCCTCTGCGTTCCAGTTCAAGCAAGTCCTCGTAGAGCTTGCGCAGATTGGCTTCGTCCAGGCTACCTGAGTGGATGCTCAAGTCCTTGCACGCCCTTTCCATAAAAGCATCAGTATTGAACTGGGAAGAAACATATTCATCCAGAAGGTCAGTGAGCTTGATGATTGCCTCGTGGGAATTGACGCACTTCGGAATCAAAAACTTACCAACTACCGTATCCAGCGGCAGCCCCTGCTCAAAAAGGGTCTTTCCTTCTGAGGGGGTCTTAATTGAGTCAGCAAGGTAAACCGGAATAGTCACGGGTCCACGGCGGTAGCGGATGAGGTCGGCAATAGCTAGGAGGTAGTTGACCCGGCCTGCCATCACCGCCAAAGGGTTAAGGTCAATGCCGACGACGTTATTCAAAATATAATCGAGAGTATCCGCTTCTCCAAGACCTTGGCGGGCGCAGTTCTCTTTTATGGCTCTAATCGCTAAAATCAAGAAGGTGCCAGAGCCGCAAGCCGGGTCCAGCAGGCGCCTTGCCGGGAATAACTTAGCCGGCTGCCGGTCCCCCTTGGGTATCACGTAGAGAGGTTCATTAAGCTGGGTCAAGACACGCTCGGCAAGCCAATCAGGAGTATAGTATTCTCCCAGGTCATGTCGCAGTTCGCGTGGTAAAAGGTAGTGATATAGCTTCTTGAGAAGGTCCCGGGCAGCAAAGGGGTCTTCCTCAATCGTTGCCGGGTTATATTCTGCTAATTGCGACAGAACCAGGCGCAAAGCGCTTTCAACCTCTGGTGACCAGGCCTGCAGATACCATGAGAAGAAATCTCCTTCCAGAAGGTTTGTCAGCCCCAGGGTATGGAAGATGCCACCGTCTTCCAGCCGTCGGAGTTCTGTTCTCAATGGTTCACCTTCCAGGTTTGCCAGCACTGTCATTGGGGTTGTCCCAAGCTGACCACCGGAGTAACGCTCCAGCACCAGCCGGGCAATTGCTTTTACTAAAAAAGAGAAATATGTGTGGATGGTGAAGAAGAGACGGGGAGGGTCGGTGGTTTCGGGTCTCAAGCCCATGCCGCGGGCAAACTGCCGCAGTTCCTTCTTATCGCGAAGTCGGGCACTCGCTTCATCGTACCCACTCACCTGACTGAAGAACATCTGCCACTGGCGGAAAAGGTTAGCTGGTAGGTCATCCGTATGTCCCTCGAGAGCGTGATAAAGAGCCCGGGCTATCCGCTGGCTCCGGAGGTTATTCGCGCCAAAGTCCTCAACCAGGTTTTCTGGAATAAGAGCACGACCTGATGATAGGGAAACAAGCGAACGCAGAAAGCGTTCGACTGCCTGCCGATTGACCTCCAATGGCGGTTCTTCATACCAGTGCCCATCCCGGTAGCGGCAAAAGACCATTACTGTGCCATCCCATGCAATGCCTAGCAACCGGTCTCGGTCATGTCTCTCGCGTTTAGCTACGTCCTCAATGTATTGCTTCACTTGATTGATGGCATGCCTGGTACGCGCATGGTCGAGGTTAGGCCGCATAGAACCTGGCTTTTCGTATTCGATAACGAGGCGGTTGTAAACAGCATCTGCACGTCCGGTCGCCAATGTATACTCTTCCCTGAAGAGAAGGTCAACGCCTACTCTGGTAGAAAAATCCTCGATAAATCGGGTGATTCTTGTCTGGAATTCCCGCTCATTATGCGATGAAGCCACAGAGTCTGTGACTGCTTTCAAAAAAGCTGGCGCTTCTCCATCTACCAAACGATATAGAGTCTCCAAGCGGTCAGTACTCATAAGTCACCCCCCGGTTTAGACTTATGAGTTTTGACTCCCTGGAGCTCCATCCATTGGTCAATTTTCTCTTTCTTAAATCTCCAGCGTTTTCCCACCCTTGATACCGGGATTTTCCCCAATTGAGCCAGACGGTAGATTTGGTCTGTACTGAATTGCAGATAATCAGCTACTTCTTTGACCGTCATCCATCTATCATTCATATTTTTTATTCCTTTGGCTCGTAGTGCGGTCCTATCGCATTTATCTTAACCTTTCATATTCCAGTAGTCAAGAACAAATTCTATCAGAAATAAATGGTAATTTGCAGACTAAAACGGCACAAAGAAGGTAAAGACCAAGTATACCTGCCACAACAGAAACAAAAAAGGCCTCAGGGAATCCCTGAGGCCTTTTTGAATCTTACACCAGGACTTTAGAATTCAAACAGCGCTGGTTGTTCTGCGAACCTGTTTCAAATTTCCGGGGGTAGAAAGGGAAAGCCCATCCACTGTATCCTGCTTATAAACAACACTCTATAAAGAAAGGATACGGGGTGGATGGGCAATAGTAGTATAACGCAGGGAATGAAGAAAGAAAAGGAGGCACAGGGAGATAGCTTTGACTGGGAGGAGAGATTTTTCCGTCA
>Ga0315298_1008783_pt1 | contig 12726 bp, 12 predicted proteins | sample WHS_1_MG_FD_203077 | JGI IMG/M metagenome (GOLD analysis project Ga0315298, IMG submission 203077) | Extremophilic microbial mat communities from Washburn Hot Springs, YNP, Wyoming, USA - WHS_1_MG | ecosystem: Environmental > Aquatic > Thermal springs > Hot (42-90C) | place: USA: Wyoming...
CAGCCACATTCAGCGCCTGAGCTATTCCGGAGGCTACAATGTCTCGCCCTCCTACGCCCCGGATGGTCGCTGGATTGCTTTTGTGCATGCCTATCGTGGCGTGCTTTCCCTGGCGGAAATGCGACCCGATGGCAGTGGCGTGCAGGTGCTGTATGACGGTGGCAACTGCGAGCATCCCAGCTTTGCGCGTGATGGTCGCATGATTGTTTTTGCCACCCATCGTGGTGGTCAGAAGGTATTGGGTGAAGTAGCCATCAACGGCAAAGGCCTGCATTTTTTATCTATTGCCGGGCAGACTAATGAACCGGCCTGGGCTCCGCGCTGAGTACCTGCGGCTTCACGCGCGGGTCCAGAGGCCAATGGTAGATGGCAGTAATCACGCACTGCGCCGCTTCGGAATGCTGCGGATTGATCAGCACGTTCGGAGTCCCGGACAGCTGCACACGGGGCCCGCGTAGCAGCGCAGGCTGACTACCAGCAAGCCAACAAACTTTCGAATCTCCAAAAGTCCATGTACCTGCAGCAGAAAGCGCGGCGGAGGAATTTTTGATGAAGTACTTGACCGATGTCTTGGGTATCGTTATATATGATCGTATATATTCAAAAAGGAGAACACCCACAATGAAACCACGCAACACCGCTGTTTACCTCATCGCTGCCACTACCCTGATGACCCTGCCGGTCATCGCCAGTGCTCAGGACTTTCGCGTCGCCTATGCCGGCTCCATGGGTGCCGTCATGGATTTGCACCTGGGGCCGGCCTTTGCCAAAGCGCACAAGGTCAATTATCAAGGAGAAGGACAAGGAGCCTATGGTCTGGCACATCTCATCGCCGGACACAAACTGCGCACCGATGTGTTTGTCTCCATCACTCCCGGACCCATTGAAGTCCTCATGAAAGCCGGTCTGGTCAAGGAAGCCTATCCCGTAGCCAGCACCGCCATGTGCATTGCATATAGTCCCAACAGCCCCTATGCCAAGGATTTTGAAAAGGCGGCTGCGGGTAAAATGCCCTGGTACAAGGTATTGCAAATGCCGGGCGTGCGTTTTGGCCGTACCGACCCCAAAACCGACCCGCAGGGACAGAACATTGTTTTCACCTTCATGCTGGCAGAAAAGTATTATCACCAGCCGGATCTGGTCAAAAACATTCTCGGCCCGGTCGAGAACCAGCAGCAGATTTTCACCGAAGCCTCCCTGCTGGCGCGACTCAAAAGTGGTCAGATGGCGGCTTCTTCGGGTTACTTAAGCGCCGTAAAATCCCTGCATCTGCCCTACATTACCCTGCCCGATCAAATCAATCTCAGCGATCCGGCCATGTCCAAGGACTGGTACAGCAAGGTCCATTTCACCCTGAATGTGGATGGCAAAACCAAAACCGTCCACACCCAGCCGCTGGTGTTTTATGCGGCAGTGCCCAGCGACGCACCTGATCCCAAACTGGGCATGGCGTTCATCCATTTCATGACCAGCCCCCAGGGCCAGGCCATGTTCAAGGAAACCGGATACAGCGAACCCAAAGGCCCCGTCCTGAAGTAAGTTTTTTCTGCGCCTGTTCGTTTCCTGATGCGGGCCGGACATAGTTCATGTCCGGCTTGCTGCATTACCAACAGCTCATGGATTGATTGTCTGTTTCGTCACCGCTTTCGCTGCTCTTGAGTGCCATTCGCTATATATCAAAAAACCTATCGCATTTAACCATCGTTCTATTTGGAGTTCTTTCATGAAAAAAATGCTCGTAACGGCCATGACTGCCGCCAGCATACTGAGCTGCGTCCATGCTCAGGCTGAAACCCTGGGCCAGTTTTTTGCAAAAAGCAAAATCGACGGACAAATTCGCTCTTACTACTTCAGCCGTCTGTACGGCACAGCGGATACGCCCAACGCCTATGCTTACTCTCTGGCAGGACGCATCAATGTTTTAACCGCTCCTTTTTTATCGGGATTCCGGGTAGGAGTCAGTTTTTATACGGCCAACGCCATGGGTACCCTCGCCAGCAATCCTGACCGGGTCGATAAGACCCTGATGGGCGATAGTCCCTCCGTCAACGCGCTTGGACAAGCCTACCTGGAATATCAGGATCACTGGATCACCGCCAAGGTCGGCAATCAACTGGTCGATACTCCCTGGCTGAATCGGGTGGGTGGCCGCGTCATTCCCGTCACCTATCAGGGTGTTACCCTAGAGGCTCATCCCGTCAGTGGGCTGACCCTGAGCGCCCTGCGGATTTTCCGCTGGAAGGACCGTACTACTGACCAGTTCTACCGGGACAATCTCTATTACCCTGGCCACTATGATGGTGACTCTCTCTATGGTGGACCCAACGTCCTGCCCGCCGACACTCCGGCCAGCAACGGGGTACTCGCCTTTGGTGCCGGATACCACTGGCTCACAGCCAAAACTGATGCCTGGTTTTATCAGTTTGATCAATTTGCCAACATGTTCTACTGGAGCGGCCACTACGCCCTGCCGACATCCTTCGTCCTCAAACCCTTTGTAGACGCCCAGTTCACACGGGAATGGGGTGCCGGAGAAGCCTTTGCCAGCACTGGAACCACTCTGTTTGGTCAATCCGGACAAGGCGTCAACAGTACCAACTGGGGAATCAAAACCGGCGTCAGCTTTCCCCACGGAAGTTTATGGTGGGGCTATGATGCTACCGAATTACACGCTCACGCCCTCGGTGGTGGAGCCATTATCTCTCCCTACACCGTCGGCTATACGGCGGACCCACTGTATGTGGACAGCATGATTCAGGGTCTGGTGGGTGTCGGCCCCGGACATGGCTGGCGGGTCCGCGCCGCTTACTGGGTTTTGCCCAAAGAGGTACAACTCACCGCTGGGTATTCGCAGTTTACCACCTATTTTTCCGGCAACAGCAACTGGACCCACTTCAACGTCAGCTATTTTCCGCAGGGCATGTTCAAAGGACTGTGCTTGCGGGATCAGGTGGAAGTCGGCAATGGCGGCGTGCAGGGCTTATTCCCCGGCTCCCCTCAGCACTCCTTCGTTTATAATCGGGTGATGTTTACCTATAAATTTTAACGGCGGTATAGTCACCGCTTGGGAATGGTCAAGGCAATAGCAGTGATTAAAACACTCGCCATTGCCGAGAATCCGTGGCAGCAGTTGCAGGGTAATCGGACAGCGACACGCCCTGCTCTGCGTTACGGTGGATCGCCTGGAAAAGTCGCTTCAGGGTTTTTCGATACTGACTTCACTGGCTTTGATAGCCGCGAAAACTTCGTCACCCTCTTTGAGTTTAAGACGTTCGACACTCCGTGTGGTAATCACAGAGGTAATCATACCTGCAGAGGTCTCCACTACGACTTCCGAAACCACGCTGTCTTTGATGATTTCAACCACTTTACCCTTCAGATGATTACGTAAACTGGATTCCATAACTCCCTCCTGATTAATCTATAAGTGGTTAATAGTATAGCCTGCTTGGACGTGCAGAAATAGGCAATTGCCGCGACTATAGCTTGCATCCGAAATGCCTTTCTCCTACTTTCCTACAGCCATGCAGCCCCCCAGACCGAAACCGACCCTTTCCGAACAGATTCACACAGACCAGGCTCCACAAGCCTAACGTACTTTAAGTTCCAAATTCTGAGGGGACCCTATTAACGAATAACGCTCAGAATGTTGTGCTTATTTGAGCAAATGCGTTGATGGGTTGCGCCAACTGATAGGCGGCACCTGCCGAACTGGTACTGGGTGAAGCGCTGAGTGCGTAATCATTATTGAACAGATTGTTGACATGCACAGAGATTTGCAAATTAGGTAGGCTGTAGCCTCTCCATAAGGAAATCGCTCCCGTGTCGTAAGCAACGCTGAGGTTACCAGCCACATACCCACCCAGTTTTGAATTGCCCGTTGCGCTCGTGGCGTAATATCGAGAACCGATTTGCTGTACCGCCAGCATGCCCTGCCAGTGCGTCGTTTTTACGTTTAATCCAACAGCCTCGGTGTGGTGAGGAGCTTGCAAGGCCGGCTGATTTTTAGAAGTCATACGCGCATCCAGAATGCCGAAATTGGCAAATGCAGACAGCCAGGGAGTGATCTGGTAGGTGTTGCTGAATTCCAGCCCCTGATAAATGGCAGCACCCGCATTGCTCTGGGTACTGAACACCTGATTCCCGATGACTACAGGCGTTGACAGGATGTAATTCTCGAAATTAGTGCGAAATGCCGTGAAACGACCGCCCCATGCTGCTTGATGCCAGTACGTTCCGACTTCATAGCTGTTTGCAATTTCCGGTTGGAGACCACTGTTGAAATAACTGGCGGTAAGCTGGCTGGAACTTGGCGCTTCGGCGGAGCGGGTGTAATTGAAATAGAGATGCCAATCGGGTTGGAGCGCGTAATTCATACCAAAAGAGGGTAACCACTGGTTGAAGTTTGCCGTCCGTTCCTCTTTACTCACATAATTGCGCCAGGTCCGATGCAGGTTTAACAATTTCACTCCGGTAGTCAGGCGTAAATGAGTAACTGGTGACCATTCCCCTTGCACATAGGGCTGAACGCTTTCTGTCACGACCGGCTGATTGACGGGTGCCGACACCAAGGCACCGGTAAATCGGTTATACAGGTTCGACTGGTACTGAAATGCGGTTTCATTATCAGAGTCTACCCAAATTCCTGCTTGGAGGCTGCCGGTGCTAAAAGGGTAGCGTGCCTTGAAGATGTTTCCAAATTCGTGTACCGGAAATAATCTGGTAGCCAGATAGAATCCACCGGGAGCCGAGCGATTGTTTTGTGTGAAAGTGCCACCACCCTTACCATAGAAATAATAATATTGATCAGAAAGCTCCAGCCTGCCGATGTGAAAGGCATATTTCACATAAGATTGCCAATTCAAGAAATTTTTGAAGTTTGTCCCATAATAATTTGGTGACTCCGGATCGGCCGAATTACCACTATAACGCCGTCCATAGGTTGCAATTTCATGATCGGTGGCACCATTATAAAAATTCCAGGTCTGGTTATTCTGAAAGAAAAATAAGGTAAGTTGTCCCGGCCCGATATGACTGATGGATTTAAACATAAATGTGTATTTATAGCTTTGTGTATTGTAAAAATAGCCATGGCTTCTGGTGCTGGTCGCACCCAGGAAAATCCTGGTAGGAATGATGCCGCCTAATATTTCTCCGCTGTTGATGACTCCACCGTAAGATTGCGTACCAAAAGATCCGTATCCATAAAACGGAGTTGCCGAGAAATGCTCGGATGGAGTCACCGAATGTATGGCAATCGTACCAGCAAAATTGGCGTTACCAATCGTGGCAGCAGAACCGGCTCCCGGTTTAACATTGATGGCGGAAATATATTGTGGCGGCAGGTTCTCATTAGAGTAAAAACTGTAGCCGATGGGCGCGTTGATTGGTATCCCATCCATGGTGAAGTTGATGAGAGACTGATCCATACCCCGCATATATATGTTGGATCCGTCGATACCGTTATTGCCGGTGGGCACGATATTCATATTTGGCAGGTTTGCCAGACTCTGGGCAAAATCTCCAGTGGGATTCATGGCAGAGATGGCTTGACCGGTAATGGTTTCTTCTGTTTGCGTCGAATTCAGCGGGGAGGAATAAGGTGCAGTTGTGGAGTTTCCGGATGTGCTTCCCAAATTGGCGGCAGTGCTTTCTACCATGGGGAGTACAGGTGTATCGGCCATGGCCGATTGTTGCGTTGCGATTGATGAAATAGCCAATGACAAAGCCATCTTGAGTAACTGGCGGGATAGGCGGGGCTGTTTGAAATTCAACATGATTTTTCTCCGAATAAAACAAGTCATACAACTAAGGGAAGTTTTTGGTTTGCAGCGGGAACAAGGACACGCCGACCGTCACCAAGGTCCGCAAATTCAACATCTACACCGTACAATGCGCGCATGTGATCTGAGCAAATCACGCTTTCCGCAGGGCCATCGGCCAGCACGCGACCATCCTTGAGGAGAATAACCCGGGTAGCTGCCGCCAATGCGTGTTCCGGATAATGGCTGCTCTGTAAAATGGCAAAGCCACTACGCGCCAGATCCTGGATTTGCGCCATAAGGCGGTGTTGATTGCCGTAATCGAGGCCGGTCACGGGTTCATCAAGAATCAGGATGGGCGCTTCCTGCGCGAGCGCCCGGGCGATCAGCACCAGTTGTCGCTGCCCACCGCTCAATTCGGTATAGGATCGGCGCGCAAGATCAGCAATACCCAGGCGCTCCAGAGCTTTTTCCACTTCTGCCCGGTCATGGGCGCGCGCACCCCCAAGCCAGGATTGGTGCGGCATCCGACCCATCAGCACCACATCCTGCACCAGGAAAGGGAACACGGCCCCATGATCCTGGGGAACATAGGCCAGACGGCGAGCGCGCTCTCTGGACGTAAGGGCAGAAAGGGGGATGTCATCGATCCGGATTTCCCCGCTCAGGGGCTGAATAATCCCCAATAGCAGACGAATCAGGGTGCTTTTGCCGCTACCATTGGCACCCAACAGGGCGACAGATTCTCCAGGACGAATTTCGAGAGAGATATTCTCCAAAACGGTCCGGCGACCATAAGCGTAAGCCAACTGTGAGGCAGAAAGATTCATACCTTCCACCCCTTACGCAAGCGGTGCAAAACCAGCACGAAGGCGATGATACCGACCAGATCAGTTACTACTCCCAAAGGGATTTCCACTGGAAAAACGGTGCGGGAGATATCGTCGGCAATGACCAAAAACAGACCGCCCATCAATGCACTGGCGGGGATCAGTAGGCGGTTATCCGGTCCGACCATGAAACGGGCAATATGCGGAACGATCAGCCCCACCCAGCCGATCATCCCCGCCAGAGAAACCGTCAAAGCACTGGCGATGGTGGCTATAACAATGATCCATATGCGGGCCCAATGTACCGAAACCCCCAAGGCGTGCGCTTCTTCGTCGCCCATACTCAACACATTCATGGTTTTTCCGAGAGCGGTCAGGGCAAGCACGGCCAGAATAATGGGAATCGCCATTATACGCAGCTCACTCAATCGAACCCCGCTGAGATTTCCCATCAGCCAATAAACGATGGTCGGAAGCTGGGTATAGGGGTTGGCCAGATATTGCACCATAGTCAACAGAGCCGTGAACAAAGCGCCACTGATGATGCCCCCAAGTACCAGCATCAGCACTGGATTCACGGGATAGAGCCGGGAGATGAACAGCGCAACGAGCACGGCGAGCAGGCCGAATCCAAAGGAAATGACTTGAGCCAGGCCCCAGGGTAAACCCAGAACGATGCCCAGTGCCGCACCAAAAGCCGCGCCTGACAACACGCCCAAAATGGAAGGGGAAACCAGGGGATTCATGAACAGCGCCTGGAAAGTGCTGCCGGACACGGACAAGGCCGCCCCGACCATGACTGCCGCCAGAATTTCTGGAAGGCGCACATGGACAAGCAGAGCGTGTAACAGCGGATTAGTACCTGAAACGGCAGCCCCGAGTGCTGAGAGAGGAATCGGGTAGCGACCGATCAGCAAAGAACCAGCCGAAACAAGGAGAAGCGCGACAAAAAGAATGGGGAGTCGCCCGATGCGAGTCATGGCTGCATGATCTCCCGAAGCTGGGTATCGCTGATTTTCACTCCGAGAAACTGCTGATAAAAATGCTGGATATCTTTGTCGTTAAAGGCGAACTGTTGGGGATAGAGCTTATGGGCAAGCCATTGCGCGCCCAGTATCTGCATGAATGAATACAGCCTGTTGAACCAACTGAAGGGTTGCTGGGGAATATAGTAAATGCGATGGCGCTGCACTGCCTGCAAAGGTGCCCATGCAGGATTGGTATATACCTTGCTCAAAAATATCGGGTTATCCGTGACAATCACCTCGGGATTCCAGCGCAGTAGCTGCCCCAAGCTGACTTGCTGATAACCCTGAAAATGATTGACCGTACAGTGAAAAACATTTTCACCTCCCGCCCATTGTATGGTGGCGGTCGGCATGGACTCATCACAGCCACTGCGTAATCCATCGGGGTTACCGGCGAAATACACTGTTACCCGATTCTGTTCTGGAATCCGGGTACGGAGTTTTTGCAGCGCGTCATTTTTTTCAGAAAGATACTGGATGAGTTTGTCGGCACGTTTCTGCTTATTAAACACTTCACCAAGCAGCCGATACGCCTGCATATAATCCGTCAGATTATGGAGTTTTATATTGAATACCGGCAGTCCCAGCGCACGCAATTTGCTCACCACACTCGCCTGCGGACCCATATAGGGATACCAGAATACGATAAGATCAGGATGCGCCTGTAAAATCGTGCCGATATCGGCGTTGTAGCCCTGCCCGAACCAACCACCGAGGACAGGCAGTTGACGCGCCGCCGGATCCAGATATTGGCGTTGCGATGGCGACAGGGGCAGATTCCATCCGGCGAGAAGACGGGGATCCAGGGTGTAAATGAGGGCATTGACCGGAGGTGCGCTACCAAAGACCTTGTGGAGTGCTTGGGGAATGTTTACCGCTTTCCCGGACATATCTATGACAACTTGCGCGTTCGCGCTCTGGAACAAGGCAATACTGGTGATCACCGCAAATATCACCATGCCCAGAAAAAGCCGGCGCTTAGGAAAAATAGTCATAGTGCGCACTCTGCAAGTTCACGCGCTTTGCTCATTGCCTGATTGAAAGACACCCTTTCAGGCGGTAAGGCGCGGCCGCGACGATTGATCACCCGCAAAGAAACGGACTCTATCCATCGCCAATAGATTTCTCCGGCATCTAATGGAAACCCGGTGTCGACCAGGCTCTTTGCGTAGAGGTCCAGCCAGAGTTCCCGATCCGCTTCGGTAATGGTAAAAGGTAAATGCCGGATTCCCAGGCTGGCAGAACCGCGCACTGAACTGTAGTACTTGGGGCCACCGCAAGCTTCGACGTGAAAATCCGCTGTCCTGTTTGCTATGATCTCAAAGCGTTTTTCACTATCACCAAAAATATCTTTCAGCGGACTCGCAAAAAGTAATTGATGGTGATAAATAACCAGATCACGGATTTTCTGCTCACCGGCGATCCGAAAAACATGGGGCGCGGGAGAAATTACATCGGGATAAGTCCAATAGGCTGTTGCCGGGGCCATGATCTCGCTGAACTCTCCGACTTCCGGATGATGACCGGATGTCCCGAGATACTGCCTTAACGTCTCTATTTCATGATTTACATCAATGAGTAAACGCTCTCTAGTTGTCATATTTTTTCCTTTTAACTGCCATTGTTCAAACGAAAACGAATGGGTATCTCTACCCACATGGGCACGACTTTCCCGTCGCGGGTGCCGGGGGTAAAACGCCAGTGCCGCACAGTCTGTTCTGCCGCCCGATCCAGGCTGCTGTAGCCGGAACTGTGGGCTACCGTTATTTTTTCCGGCAGGCCGGACACTTTGACCAGCACCCGCAGCATTACGGTGCCCTCCTCGCCATCCCAGCGCGCCGACTGGGGATACTCCGGGGCGGGGTTGCGGGCATAAGCAGGAATGCTGGGGCGGGTTTCCGCCGGGGCCGGAGGAGATGGAGCTAAGGCGGGTACGGCAGGTGATGCTGCGGCCGATGTCACAGCTGCGGGCATGCGGGAGATTGTGGACGGGGCTGCGGGTGCCACCCGCTTAGTCGGCGCCAGGCGCGGAGTGCGGAGCGGCACTTTGACCTCGCGCGGCGGTCTCGGCGACAGCCTGGGCGGAGCGGGAACGGGTTTGGGTGCTATCGGCACAGTGGTCCGGGGTGATGGCGGATGGGGACTGGGTTGTGGAGTGGCACCAGGGTGCGGCCAGGAAACCAGTTGGACCGCCATGGGCGGAGTGATCACCGGCCTGGGCAGAGGTGATGGCCGCAAGCAGAGAGCCAGAACCGCCAGAATGCCCGCTTCCAGGATCAGAGCCAGCAGAAAAACCACGGCCCTGGGCGGCTGCGGGTTGGAGGGGAGCGCCAGCGTACTCACGACCGCCCCGCACGGGTAGCGATGCCCATCTGGCTGATGCCGGCGTGGCGGCAGGCATCCATGACGCTCACCAACTGCTGCAGAGTCACATTTTTCGCGCCCGCCAGGATGACCTGCGGGTGATTGGCGTCGTTTTGGGTCAACTGCTGCTCCAGTTGGGTCAGCGTCACCGCTTTATCGTGAAAAAGCAGACGGCCGTCGCTGTGCAACTCCACCACCAGAGGCGTTTTGGGCAAAACCTGGGCATTGCTGCTGGTCGGCAAGTGGGTGCTGACCCCTGTCGCGGGAATCATGCGCAAGGTGATCATGATGAAGAACACCAACAGAAAAAGCATGATGTCGATCATGGGAATGATCTCGATGCGCCCCTTGCGGGCATCGAAATAACGCATCTCAGACATCCCCTCGCCGTGCCAGCAGACTGACAGAGACATCTCCATGGGTCCTGACAGGCTGTCGGTAGAGACGATTCAGGGTGCTCACCTTGATCCTTTCCATCTGATGCAGCACCAGACGGACCCGTTGCTGAAGTCCGTTAAAAAACACCAGGCCCACAATGGCAATGGCCAAACCCGTTGCCGTGGCCACCAGGGCTTCCGCCACATGGCCGGTAATGGCCGTTGGCGCGGTATCCGGATTACCCAATATCTGAAAGGCATTGAACATCCCGATGATGGTACCCAGCAGGCCGAGTAGAGGTGCCAGGGTGACAGCCGTATCCAGAATCCATAAGCCCCGGTCCAACAAGGTCGCCTGGGCGAGCATCGCCTCTTCGGCGTAGGCTTCGCCACTGGCCAGATCATGGGATGCGAGAACCGCTGCGAATACCACCTGTTGCGGACAGGATGGCGTCTTGGCCAGTTCCATTTCCAGGAATTCCCGGCCTTTTCTGCTTTGTAGATCGCGTAACAGATCGTCGCCCTTGCGCCGGATCATGATCAGCGCCCAGCCCCGCTCCAAAGCCACGACAAGCACCACCAACAATAGCAGCGGCATCAGATAAAGAATGCCTCCGGATACGGCGGCAAGGTGGAATAAAACCTCCATGGCATGCTCTCTATATATATAATGAAAATCATATTTGGCCAGCTCGTTAGCTACGGGCACCGGCTACTCGGCCCACCCAGCAGGTGGGAAATATCACTTCGTGGAAATGCCTAACGGTGATAACCGGACATACAATGGAATCCACATCGCCAAAACGACAGATATCCGCGCTTCCGAACCAGGGCAGTGCGGACCATCCACCGACAGGACCGCGTCATTACGGAAGGGAAAATTCAGGACGGCAGATCTTTTCTGTTCCATGTTCATTTTCTCTTATCAATATACGGCCGGATATGACGCATCACGCGCGCCCTCCCCGAGAAATCAAAGCGAGCCCTTCAATAACCGGACCCGCATACATTATATTCTTACAAATATATCGAACCCCAAAAAAAACACAACCATAATATTACGTTAAAGTTATATTTCGAGTTCATATAAGTGGCTGGGCATTTTTTGTTGATTCCTGGAGTTGCCCTGTAGCCTGTCCGAGGCGAAAGTGTCCCTTTAGGCCACGACTTGCGCTGAAATCTACACTGCAGTCGCCCTGGCGCACTGAGATGGGGCCTTGCGGCCCTTTTTTCAGGCTGCGAAGAGTTTCTCGGCCAGTAACTTGAAAGCGTCCAGCCCCATTCCGGCATTTTTCCCTTCGTCTTGAAGAAGAGATTTTTGTACTGCATTATCCATCGCCAGGATTTTACTGGGATCGCGGCACTCAAAAACTCCGTTTTTCGTCATTAAATTTCAATAATCAACATCCAAATTGAATGAATGTCTCCTAACTAAGCGTCGTAGATAGTTACAACCGTATGCAACCTAAAATGGCGCACTTGTACCAAACAGTACTAGCAACCACCTCTTCTTGACATTAAATGTTATGAAGATTTGCGTTGAGATTTTGTTACCATAGTGACTTTCTTTGAAGAAGAAGATACATCTGGTTTCACTTTTTTTGGCGTCATCGATTTTTTTTCAGCCCTCAACTCCTTGGAATAAGATTGGGCTGGCTGACAATATCCACAGTCATTCTGCTTTTGATAAGAATCAGGAAATGGAACACCGGTATTTGTGGTAATATCCGCCTGTGCAACACCACAAAAAACAACAGTTAACATCGCCAGAATTATGGACATTTTTTTCATGATATCACTCCTTAATAGTAGATTTAACATTGTTGAAACAATAGTTTCCACACTGAATCTAATGCATGGTTTTGCCTAAAAACGGCTCTGCCGAAGCAGAGCCAAACTCCCATCAAAAACGATGGGGAGGAGGTCGCCTACACCGTAAATCAATACCACATCACTTTGCTTAAACGCCCTTAAAAGGCGTACTGCAACATCAAACGATCATCAATAAAGGTTCCGTGATAGTTCGCATAGGGATTGCTATGATCGATAGCCAGACGGTTACGCAGAGATAATCCCTTCCAGAATCCTCCCGGGGTATAGGTCACATCCAGATAGTTGGCGTCTACGTTCGGCAGGTAGGGATGCGTACAATACATGCTGTAGGAATACTTGATCCGCAATTGCCGTAGGGGATGGATCAAAAAGCCAAACTTCCAGGCATGTCCCGCCGCAGAAGATGAGACCAGCCCATAATCCATGATGCTGGTGTACAGTGGATCGGCACTGTACTGTTGGGTATAGGGAGAAACAAATCCGCCGTTATACAAAGTCCGGCCACCCATGGAAAACGGACTGCGACCGGGAA
>Ga0315298_1008785_pt1 | contig 12723 bp, 11 predicted proteins | sample WHS_1_MG_FD_203077 | JGI IMG/M metagenome (GOLD analysis project Ga0315298, IMG submission 203077) | Extremophilic microbial mat communities from Washburn Hot Springs, YNP, Wyoming, USA - WHS_1_MG | ecosystem: Environmental > Aquatic > Thermal springs > Hot (42-90C) | place: USA: Wyoming...
AAAGGGTCTCCTTCTGATTGTGAGACAGCTCCCCGAAGAAGGCCGAATACTGAATCCGCTCCAGACCGAAGTCGAGACAGACATCGGCAACCTTGGCCCGGAGCTTATCCTCGGTGATGTCGTAGATAACAATACAGTTCATTGGCCTTGGCCCCTCGCGTCTCAAAAATGCCTTTCGAATTCATGGATATGACGCCGGAAAGAAGAGACACCCTCGCTCGAACCGAACGGCACATCCCCCATAACCAACCGCTCTTTCGTAAGATCCCTTTGCTCTTCTTCAGCACTCGGATGATTTCATCTCTTGGGTATGTATCGAGCATCCATCTCGCATCGCCGAGCTCACTTCGTCGAGCTCGCTAAATTCGATGATCCGCCGAATAACATAAGCTTTATGTCTTCCCGGACTCACCTCGGCTCTGCTCACATCCCAGAAAAGCCTCTTGACTCTCTCTGGAATCACCCTTCTACCGCCGGGCTCCTTATTTGGGTCTCGTCAGACCCGCGAGAATTTTCCAACATCCTTCTCCTCAATCGAGAGAATTTTTTCTCGGTTCAATGGCCTCCGGGCCTTGCTCAAAAGAGTCCTGAACTTACGTGGAGCGCCCTGACCGAGCGCCGCCCGGGCATCGGACAGAATGTTCTTCTGGAGGGGGGAAGACAAATCCGCATCCTGGACCACCTTCTTGAAACGCACTCTCATAGGCTCAGAGATCTGGAGGACCCCGCTCGGTGGATCGTATAGTTCGAAGACCATCCTCCAATAAATGCTGGTCAGCTCTACGGCATCGAAGAAACGGTCCATGTAGCCCTCGAAATACCGGCTGAATTTCTCCGAATGAAGGCCTTCGTCTTTCAGCTCCTCATAGGCCGTTTTATAGGGTCCCGCCCATTTGATTCCTCTCAGAATCAGGAGCAGGCCATCCACCCAGTCCTCGATCTCCCCTTCCTTGGGATAGACCCCGTGGCTCTCCACGAAGGCCCTCTGGATGAAGTATCTGAACCAATCGGGAGCGTTATGGCTGCTCTCCGGTTCGAGATCCACCCAGAGGTTGAAGGACTTATCCATGAAATCCTCCTGGGGATAGAGTTCCTGAAAAAGAGCAACGTCCTGGTATATCTCGCATTCTCGGTGGACTCTTCGGTTCTCTCCTTTTCGATAGTAAGGGCCGGCGATATCGTTCACCATGGGGTGAATCAACTGATCGGAGGCCATGTGAGAGAGAAACCCACAGGTAAACGCAAATTTATACTGATCGACCTCCTCCCATTCTTCCTGCTCCCACCGAGTATCCTTCCAGGTCAGCTCGATCAAGGTCAGAGGAAAGACATTGGGCTGCTTTGAATGGAGAAGATAGGACCATCCATCCACCCCAAGCGGTTTATCAGATTGCTCGAAGAGGAGAGCCTGCAGGCCTTCCCACTGGCTCCCGTAATAGGAAAGGTCGGGTCCAATGGAGCCCAGGTTGAGATAGGGCTTGCACCGATCGGAATCGAGAACATTGATGAACTCCTCATAGGCATCCCCGTTCTGCAGGGCCTTCACCGCCTTGTTACAAATCAAAAGATGGGCAATGTTGGCTGGCATTTTCGTCTCCCTTGTTTTTCATTGGTTTCTCTTACGCCCATGGATCCCCGCGAAACACTTTTGAAACTTCTCCCCTTCGGTGCTTTCGACGGCTCTTCAGGTTTGTCCACCTCACACAATGTTTTCCCGCGGGCGACACGGTTGACCTGTTTCGCTTCGGGTCCCCTTACCCAACATAACCTGATTTCCGACTCTCCCTCCCAGAAGGTTTGTCTGTCCACTTTGTCTTACTTTCATTTGGTTGACAAAAAAGGAGCAGTTATATATACTGTTTTTAAAGGAGTAAACTTCAACTGTCGGAGGTAAGACAATGCCCGTTGTGGCGGTTTCAACCAAAGGGCAACTGGTAATCCCAAAGGAGATTAGAGATGCCCTCGGCATCAAACCCGGGCAGAAAGTGTTTCTGAAACTTGTCAGAGACCATGCGGAGATCGAGCCGCTGCCCGAGGACCCTGTCGAGCACTTTTGCGGTATCTTTAAGGAGGGACCTTCCCTCACGAAGGCCCTGCTCAAAGTACGCAGGGAGGATAAGAAACGTGAAGAAAAAAAGCCTGCTCGATTCATACGCTGTTCTGGCCTATCTAAAACAAGAAGAGAGGTATAAAAAGGTAAAAGACCTTCTCTCCTCGGACGAAGTCCGGATCTTGATGAATGATATTAACGTCGGCGAAACATACTATATCCTCGCAAGAGAGCGAGGTCGAGAAAGAGCGGAATATTTTTTGAATATAATCCTGCCAAGCCTTCCTATCACCGTGTTGGGCAATTCCCTTCAAGAAGTGATTCAAGCTGCCGTGATCAAGTCCGAGTATCCCATCTCCTATGCCGATGCCTTTGTTGTCGCAACAGCCCAAAGAGAAGGCGCCACGATTATCACGGGCGATCCCGATTTCAAACAGGTCGAGGATCTTGTGAAAATCGAATGGTTGTAGCCACCTTGATCATCACGATCCCTTGATCGTAGCCGGATGCGCGGCCCTTTTTTACCCCAGCAGGTGACATCTTTTCAAATACCATTCGGGTATATGTATCGTCTCGCCCTCGAATTCGAATCGCTGAAAGTTTTCCTTCTCGCGGGATCGCCCACGAAGAATGAGATATCGCATCGTAGCCACAACAATATCATAGGACACAAACTTGGAGACATCTCCCAGAGTGACTTGGATGAACGGGGTATCGAATCTACCCTCTGCAATATCACTTTCAGCAATTCCCGTAAGGGCCACTATCTGGAACATCGTCCGCTTCTTACCCATGACGAACGTCTGCCGCTCCACAAAGCCTTCAAGTAGTTCTGGCCGTGGCGAAAAAGCATACGTCTTGAGACGTCCGTCCGGCTTGATGGCCTGGATGGTGCCATAGGTCGGGACGTGATAGGGCCGATCCTTCTCCGTCAGGCTGTCTTTCTTGAACACATAGGTCTTGCTGGTGCTGGGATAGAACTCGTGCACCACGTTGAAAGCGGTTGTATCCAAGTGACCGCCGGGCAGGCGAGGGCTTCCATCGACCATGAAGATGCCCGGCAGGAACCAGATGGGCATGGCGGCCACGTCATAGGCCAGGGTGAAATCGACCGGGTCATCCCTCAAGTCAATCGTACGTGGCCGCCAGGTGCCCCCGCGGGTCAAGCTGGCATAGAGGGCCTCGCTGGTGACGTGGGTGTGGGTGCGATAGTCTGACCCAAAGTCGGAGGCCACCACGGTGAATCGCCCGCAATTTCGAAGGGTAATGGCTCTGGCGAAGAGCATAGCCCACCTCCTAACTCAGGGCCTTGAAGTACGCGTCAAAGGCCTCCTTGAGTTTTCCAGCCAGGGCTTCGATCTCCTCATCGAAAAGCCCCACGGTGCCGTTCAGGTCATCAAAGCAGAAGCTCACCATGGTCCTCCTCAGTTACTTACCGTTGCCCACTTTTCGGCCAGGAGAGAAGCGGAGATACCTCTTTTCTGATGCGCATCGGCGTAGATCGGAATGCCCTGTTTGAAGCGTAACCCATATCGAGACCAAATAACATCTTGCACATGCCAACGTATTCCTCCGCTTGTACCTTCCGAGCGAATAGGGACCCTATAGAGCAAGGCTTCTATTGGGAATGCGCCCAGCTCCTGGATAGGCACAACAGCTATTGCTTCTTCCTTACCGTCAGCTTCTCGGCGTTGAAACTGGGTCAGACAAGGGTAGGCTGTGTATTCGATTTGTACCAAACCCTTTTTGGCAATCCTCGCAACCCGCCCGCGCACCATGCGGTGAAGCGCACGAAGAGACTCCTCATCATGGGCTACCACTACGAACCGCAATTCCTCGGCGAGGTACTCCTCGATCACCGCCAGTTTTTTGCCCTCGTTTCTTCCGGCCTTCCATGCGTAAGCCTCGTAATTGAAACTTAACGAGCCGATATGGGCACGGAAGTGACGCCGCGATAACTGTCCTCCAGTTGGATATGCCCCCAGCGCAACTACGTTGTGGTACTCCGGCAACTCATGCAGATGCCGCACCTGGTTATTATTTGCCTCGTACCACTTCGTTTCGCCCACTATGTCTGCTAAGAAGCCTGAAGCCCCCGTCGGCGGCAGGAAGGGGTAGCTACTCCAGGTGACGTTCGACTTCAGGGCATTGCGCGCCATCAGTGGTGTCAGCAACGTGCCCTGCAGTTCCAGCATCCACAGGATATCATTCGTTTGCGCTCTCATCGCCTCCCTCCGTGCTCTCGCTCTCCCCGGCAGAGGCGGTTTCAGCCCTCTGTTTCGGGCTAATGGCGTTAATGTACTCCTGGATTGCCGTTATGAATTGGCTTGCACCTAGACTCATGAATTTTTGTTTCGCCGCCAGTTGTTTCTCCCGGAGGTAGCCCAGTGCCCTCTCGCCCACGTAACGGGTCATCACAACCTGGCCGTTTTGTCTAACAGTAATTATCCCAGCAGATTCCTCGAGGGATAGTTGGTTGGTAGGCTGGGATGTTTGCTCCGCAGTATTTGATTCCGATGTATTAACAACTTGTTCTACCGGAGCTGAGCCAGTCGGCGTGGGCGAGGCGGGCAAAGGTTCCTGTTCAGAGGTATTAGCAACTTGTTCTATGTTCACAGTAAAGCCCTGGGCTTCCAGCGCACTATTCAGCTCCTGTACGTTCATTGCGGCTTGAAATACCTTCTGTGCCTGGTGCCAGTCGGTTTCCCATCCTGCGATTTTGGGCACGGCAAGAGGGAAAATGCCGTGGGGAGATTCGTCCACAACGATAAGAGGTTTATCGTCCTGCACGGCAAACTTCATGCCACCCTGGCCGCGCGATGCAGCTGTGTAGCGATTGGTGTTGATGTTCTCCAGCAGGGCATGGGCAAAGGCGCCGATTTCCCAGTCGATCACATGGATTAGTGCAGTGTAGGTTGGAAAATGAACACCGGCCACGATGACCTGCTCTTCATGGATGCCGGCCGCCCCGGCCGTAGTCTGGGTCTTCTCGTCCACCTGGTTCCGCGAATGAACGTTTAGTCCCTTTTGGACTTCTTCTACGGACACCGACGTTGCATAGAGCACACGCGACTTGGCATTGATCTCTTTTTGTTGCGTTGTGCCCGTGAAACCATAGAGCCAGCAAACCGGACACTTCCCGCACAGGTTGGGTATGTAACACGTGGTATGGTTCCAATGTTGATCGCGCAATTCGTGAATGGTGCGCCGGTCCACGCCGCGCCGTTTGCTGCCTGCCCAGATGAGTTTATGCACTTGGTTGCCATCAGGCGAGATGACCATATCGGTCTCGGTCACGGTAAGACCGACATCGGTTCCATCACCAAAACGCACTTGCCCGATCACTTCCACGATGGCACTGACGAGAACGGTTTTAGTATTACAGGCGTTCACACCGGTCAACTCAGTGACGGGCAGCGTCTGGCTTCCATTGGCCTGCTGCGAGGTCTCGGCAGATGCCGTCTGTGTGGATTTGGATTTTCGTGCCATGATAGATAACCTCCTTGTCTTTTGAGTTTTTGAGTCTATTTCGATTTGTCCTGCTGCCGGACGTTCAACATCAAGAGCGCCAGGGTACGGGCCTGCACTTCGCGCAGGAACTTCTGCCAGGTAGCGTGCTCCTTACCGTACGTGCTATAGTAGAGAGCCAGTTTCTGCTCCAACTGTATGGGATGTGTTTGGCGAAACTCGTCCCAGACATTCGCCACCTCCTCGCCCGATTTGCCTTTGGTGTCAGGACTGCCGCCGTAGAGCTGGGTGAAAGTGGTATGCTTGACCCACCCGTCGCCATCCCGTTCTGCCTGATCGGCCTCCTGACAGAGCGTGTAGAGGAACTTACCAGCCATGCCCTCAGCGAACTCGCGTTGGATCAGGTCGGTGTATTTGCGAGCAATGCCTGACACCGAAGAGCCGCTCTTCTGTACCTCCCGTCGTACCAGAGGATGGAGCAGAGCGAATAAGTAGTCCGAGAATTCCTTGATATCCTGATAGATGTTTTGATCCATTGTTCTACCTCCTAACGATTTCGCCAGTAGTTGGCGAAACTGGTTGATGAATGTCTCATAAGCCGCCAGGTCGTTAGTAAGAACTTGCCGCTCAAAGGCACGTCCTTTCTCGTCAGCGCTGTATTGGACGGCTACGTACAAAGCCTGGTATGGCTTGCCTTCCTGGAGAGCGCGGACAATTTCGTATGCAAGACCCTTGCGCTCGGAATCCTGGGTTTCGTAATAAGGCGGCAACTGACGAAAATAGTTCAGACCAATAGCTACGTGGGGCAGAATCTCGGACCACATATGGGGCATACTGCCCTCAATTTGCACCCGCATGGGGCGGTCCACCTGCTGAAGCAGGTGCGTCTGCCCACGCAATTGCAGGTAGACCTGGGTCTTCCCATCCATCCGCCCCCGACCATCCCTGTGGGAGAGAAGTAGATAGCGGTTCGGAAATACAGACAGGCTGGCAACACGGTTGACATACTTCAATGCCACCAGAGCGGAGATACCCTGTAGATGTTCGTGAAGCGCGAAGAGTTCTAAGAAGTTGTCGGCAGGAAACTCCACGATGCTCAGGTCAGACGAGGGATATATGCTCGAAAGATAGGCAATGAAGGCGCAGTTGCTGCAAATGTAGGCCGATTCCTCTCGCGCAGGACTCTCATAATGTCGCTTCTTTGCCTCCGGCAGGAAACTTTTCGCGCCAGCCAATAGATCGAGATCTGAGCCGCATACGATACATCGCGGAGTGGACGAGAGTCTTCTCGTCTTCGCTAGCGCTTCCTTCCCTATCCTAAAGCATTGAAACGGAGCATGGTCTGCCTGTGTTTGGGAGGAATCCAAATATTCAATGGTACCAAGTGGTTCTACCTTGAGCAGAGTTTTTGTCCCTGCAGGTTTACGTTTCTTCAGGAAGCGCAATGCCCACTCCTTTTCAAGTGGGACACGACTAAGCGTTTTAACGGACCAATTGAATATCACAAGAGACGGTTGGTCTTGAAATTCTTGGGCTAGTCGTCGGGCCAGGCACAGCTCGAGAGTTCGCTGTATAGCACCACGCACCTCGCGATTGTGATCCTCTATATTCTTACGTAGAGCAGGCACCAGGGTTTGGGCGCGACATTTCCGCTCAATAGTGTCGAGCAACGGCGTAGCATTTAGCTCTGGCGGTCTGCTACCAGAACCTGAACTCAGCGCATCTCTAATATTTGAGATGGCATTATTAATCCAATCCCTGTGCTTCTGGCTATCCAGTTCGGATTTGACCCATTCATGCAAATCGCGTGTGTTTTGGCGCTTGGCGTCCAATTGACCCAGGAGATGCATTACCGCATTATCAACCTGCTGGGCTCGCTTAGCCTTGTCTTTTGGAGGTTCCGGCATGGCATCTCGCGATCCCCCTCGCCGGTTTACGCTACTACCTTCGCCCATCCAGCAAGCTTTGAATGTCCGTACTTGTATGGGTTGTTCTCGGTTTATATTCCTCACAACACCTACAGCTATTTGTTTAGCGATTTCATGTGGTTGACTGTTTTCCTGCCACCCTCGTTGCCATATATCCACCAAAAGCTCAATTGCAATACTCGCGCCTTGTTGTGCTAACCACGCATCCACATCCCTGGTAAAGTAGAAATCAAGCCGCATACCGCCCTGGCTCTGAAACTTGCGTTCAAATCGTGGAAGCACAGAGAGGAACGCCTTCAGTAGTGCAGTTTCGACCATCGTTTCCGTAACATTAATGCCTCCGATGGTCTTCCCAATAGCTCCCAGGGTTGCTTCTAGCCCTTCTGCTACTGCCTTTGCCACGAGAGGTGATTTTTTGAACTCGGCCCACAAGGCATCTCCGTCGGGTAGCGCACATTCAGCATACAGACGCGCAACTCCTTCGTTAACCTCTGTTGGCACGACGCCGTAAGTTTGATAAAGGTACTTCAGAAGGAGCCCTGAAAACACACTATATGCAATACGCATGCGCGGCTCGACAGGGACAGGGAAAGAGAGTAAGTAGTTGGCTTCAGGTATTTCAAGAAACCTTGCTTCCCAAGCCGTGCCTGAATTTCGATAGCGCATGAAGTAACCATCTTCATCTTTGGCGAAGAGGCCGGCGGCGCGAAGTAGATTGGTGAAGGCTATCTGTTGTTCGTACCTTTCACCCAGATAACCTTGCAGTGTCGCTGCCGTAGCAACAGCAACATCAATATCAGGCTCATCCACATGCCGCAAGAGGCACCAGACGATCCTCCGAATGGCTTCGGCGCGTCTCATCGCTTCTTGCCTCCTCTCTTCCTCTCGCCAAGCTCCGGCGTCAAAAAATCGCAATCTGTTACGTAATAATCCACCACAAACACCCATTCACTCGGGGCGGGACAGTCGGGCGCCTTGAGCGTAACCTGCCCTTGGACATGGGCATCCTCCCGTAGGTTTTCTTCTGGGCTTGAAACTGGCTCAATAGAAAACTCGCTGAATCTGAACCTGCCTTCCGGTTTCTCTTCCCCGTTTTCCAACTTTTGCACGACAAATTCCGCCCAGCGAGAGGCTTCCTGATCGGCAGTGATCAGGCAATACAAGTCGTTGATGATGTCCTCACCGTATTCGGCCGCGGCTGCTACGAGTTTATCAACCTGAAAATTGTGATGGAGTTGGATAAGAGTGTGCACATAATCCAGCTGGCCGTCCGCTACTCCTCTCAAATCCGTGCGCTCTATCATAGCGGCATGTTGTCCAAATGGTGGATCCAGTTGGTAACGCACCTCTTCAACCGGGGAATTCTCATCTTCAGGGTTTTGATAAACGGGAAAAGGCTTTGCGTGACCTTGCTTGAGGAAAGCCAGGTATCGTTGTATAGCTTCTTCAGCAGTGAAGGTTTCGCCTCCACTAGCTGATTGACAGAAATCGTCTCTCAGTCTTTGCTGTGTTAGACGTTTATCCCGCTGAGTAAAATCGGGCTGTAGGTATATTTTCTTGCCGATATCATGGAGGTAGGCGGCCTGGCGTAAATTCTCATTGGCATTAGGATAGAACCAGTCAAGCATTTGAATGACATGCCGAATGTGCTCTTCCGTCTCTATGAAGGCCAGACGGTTAACTCTTAACGGAGTAGAACGGATCTGGATAACTTTGCCAATGGTGAATATCTGTGTCATGACCCCCGTCCTCCTTCAACAGGCTCATACCAGTAGAGCGGCAAGATCACCTTTCCTTTATCTTTTCGAAGTTCTACCTGGCGCACCCGCAGAAGCGGAGAAGGCGAACGCTTTGTAGGGATGACGAAGCGCGGCCGATATATAAACCCCCTGTTGTCATCTAGATACACTTTGCCTGCGACCTCGCCGCCCAATAAAAAAACCAGGGGCAATCCGATGGCGTAAATCTCCTGTGACTTGTTCTCGTCGTTAGAACGCCACTTGTAGCCGGCCTCTGTCAGAACCTCCTTAAGAGTACGCCCTTGTTTCCCGCCTACAGGGACGCGCTGAGGATGATAGAATTCGGCATTAAAGGTGTCGAAAACCCACGCACAATATGGGGCAATGTCTGCAGCACAACTGAGGGGCAACAGAACCTTATCCCTTAGTTCCGCTCCTCGCCAGAATTCACGTTCAGGAACGCCCCCGATATAAGTTTGACCATCCCGCTTTTCACTTCGTACAAGAGGAATGCACGGTTCCCATTCACGAGTAATCAGGACTCCTTGCTCCCATATTTCCCTATTTTCCTGCACGAAGTCGTAGATGTAGCGGTAAAGCGTCAGATCCTGTACATATTCCAGTCGCAAATGGACCGTCTCTAATTGTGGCGGCTTGTTCAGCGAATTCAGATGCTTCTTGTGACTTGTATCCAGCTCAGTGTTCTTAGACAGGTTTTTGAGGTAGTCTATCAATGTTGCCGTACGTGGCGGCGCAGGATCGGATTGAATCAAATAGACTTTGCCTGTTTCGCCTTTGCGCCTGGCACACCTACCAATACGCTGCACGAAGGAATCAGGCTCACACAGATCTGTGATCATTACATCGCACGAAACATCCACTCCCACCTCCATTGCCGATGTGGTCAAGAGAAGGTAAGGATGTTTGGCTTCGTCTAACTCCTTGAGCTGTTCAAGCACCATTTGGCGGTAAAATGGTATTTGATGCCCATGATACGTCAAAATAGAACCAGCTACTTTGCCGCCTTCGTACTGTGCCAGTTCTTGTGACCTTCCTTCGTCGGTAGCGTATCCCATCAGTGTCTCCCAGACCTCCTGGAGGGCATTATTTGTTTCATCTGTTTCCCCTTCCTTGTCATCCTCTGGCTTTACGACACGGCGAAGGACCATAATCACACGCTTACCTTGCTTGTAGCTCTGCCACGCCTGCTCAATAGCGCTGTCCGCTGATACAAAGCCTTCAAAGCAAATATGACCTGTTCGTATCTCCTTATCTTCAACGACTTCAAAGAATACTCCTTCTTTAGAAGAACGAGGAAAGAACTTACGGTCAGTATCACGCAACGCCTCTATCATTACGTCTGGAAGTGTTGCCGATAGTAGAAGCGTCTGCACATTCTGCTCATAAGTCAGTTTCTTCAGAATAAACCAGAAATGAGCGAAGGCTGTCTCCTCATAGGCATGAGCCTCATCGAGGATCAGAATTGATGGTCGGATACCCTTGCCACAAATACGGTATGGAAACAGGTACCCAAATCGTTTCCTTCCGTATCCAAACATGCGATACAGGAATTTATCCAGGTTTGTCAGTACGATATGCGCCGAATAGTAAGAAGGATCATCTTCGTCGCCTGTGTCCACAGCGATGTGCCTTAATGCCTGCTCCGGAGTACAATTTTTTGCCTCGTGCCACAACTCTGCCACTCGCTCTAATTGATCCTGGAGTAGCGCCTTCGTTGGATACAGCAAGAGCAACCGTTTACCAGTTTCCAGCGCCGGCAACAATGAGGCCTCAGTCTTGCCACTCCCCGTCCCCGCTGAGATGACCACGTTTTTACCCTGGGCAATGTGTTGCCAAGTCTCTATCTGAAAATAGTACGGTTCAAAGCCTGCAATCCGTCTGAATCTCTCACGAATTTCCTCTTCTTGCATTGGGTACCTCCTAACGAAGGATGGATCAAAGGCAAACGGTGACCTCTAGTGCACAGTTCTCTGTCGTGTACAGATGCGCCTCCATCACCCGTTTCCGTAGCCACTCTGGTACCACCACCTGTACCTGTGCGCCAGAGTATGAATCGCCCGCCGCACCATCCCTGCTGTGACGTCCACAACGGACGATGGCATAGGACTTTGGGACGGGGCTTGGCGGTTATTCGTGACCCACCTCCTGAAGGATTCGCTCAGCCAGGGCGAAAATCTCATCGGCGAAAATGATCGCCTACCGAGCGAATGTCTCAAGGTCTTGAGTCCAGTGTGCATGGGCCTTGCCTCAACCAGCCTTGCAACCAGATATTTTGACATGGGTGTTTGGCTTGCGAATCATCCGCTATTTTTTTCAAGGCCCCTATCCTTTTTTTTTCAGCGCCATTGGCGGTCAGATACCCCAGTTGAAAGAGGTCTTCCCGATGGCGTGATAGTATCCATCATAACACAGCCTCTCCCCCAAAAGATGTCCTACACCCTTGCACGGTCAGCGGTAAAGTCGGGCCATCTTCTGGATTTCTTTCTTGATCTCCTGCCGAAGAACGGCTGGGGAGAGAACTTCGACGCTCGATCCGAAGCGAAGAATCTCCCTTCGGACCTCAAAAAAATCGGCCACGGGAAACCGAAGACAGAGCGTCCCGTCCTCATTGCGACTGAGCTTCTGACCCTTGTGCCAGATCTGCTCGGCGATCCAATCGGCCACTTCGGGAGAAAACTTCAGGCTGACCTCCGTGGACTTCGCTCCTGCGATCACTCCAAAGTTTCGCCGGAGGTATTGCCGAACGGAAGGGAGACCTCGAGGCAGCGGAATTGCCTCGGCCATCACCTCCATCGCTTTCACCCTCGAGAGAACAAAGTCGCGAATTTCTCCTTTGAGGCTGCAGAAGGCAATGAGATGCCACGTCCCCATGTAGCACAGCAGGTGGAGGGGCTGGACCACCCTCTCCGTGGTCTCGTGTTTGAACGGAGAATGGTAAGAGAGCTTGATCGCCTGGTTCCGAAAAAGGGCATCTACGACTTGGTGAAAAACGGTCTCCTCGACACGGGCATATTCGATGTTTTTGACAGAGACCTTCTCCCGGATCTCATCGAGAACCGGAGAGGAGCCCAGGTAGCGAAAGGAGGCAAACCTTTCAAGGAGATTGTAAAGAGAGTTCTTGAAGGCCCGATCAGGGAGGGTCGCGGCCAGCCTCAAAGCGATGGAGAGGGCTATCAATTCCTCTTCTTTGAACCAGACGGGGGGGAGCTCGTAGCCGCTCTTTTCGTAGTAATAACCTTTTTTCAAGGGATCGTAGCACAAAGGCGCGTTGATCCGGTCACGGATGAACTCAATGTCCCTTTGGGCCTGCTTGGGAGAGATCTCGAAACGCTCGGCCAGTTGCCGTGCATTTGGATAAAGGCCCGCCTTGATCTGTCCGTGAAACCAGTGAAATCTTTCGTAGGCAAGCTTTCCCGCCATCCCCTCCTCCTCGGATTAACAAGGACTGCCGATTTACGCTGTGGCCGGAATCCCTCGGTCCCCGGCTGAATCGGTCCATTTGGAAGATGACATCCAA
>Ga0315298_1008788_pt1 | contig 12721 bp, 11 predicted proteins | sample WHS_1_MG_FD_203077 | JGI IMG/M metagenome (GOLD analysis project Ga0315298, IMG submission 203077) | Extremophilic microbial mat communities from Washburn Hot Springs, YNP, Wyoming, USA - WHS_1_MG | ecosystem: Environmental > Aquatic > Thermal springs > Hot (42-90C) | place: USA: Wyoming...
CCCGCCTCGGCGGGGCTTCTCCGCGCCAGGGCTTTCACTCAAGAATGCCCTGGCCATAATCAAGAGCCGCTACCGGTACTATGGAGCAGAAACGCTTGATCAACATGACCAGAGATCTGGGGGTCACTCCATCCCCTTCCAAAGAGAGATCGTAAGTAAAAACGAGCTGCCTCTCTGAGGCAGACGCCCGCACCAGAATGTAGTCCGAGTTGATCTTATTTGCACAAAACATCTTCTCCGGCTCTCTGGCCTTGTCGGTAAACCGGTACACGGTCAAGAGACGGATCCTCCGTTGGTCCCTGTTGGGTAAGACGTAGCAGGTGCACTGCTCTTTGACGCCCACATCTCCGTCGCTGTCAATGAAGGTGTTCATACAGGCGGTATCTAGCGTCTCCTTAAGTAGCGCGGTGGAAACATTGTCGGAGGTGATCGAAGCGACGGCCATGACGAGCTCCTTTCCTGTGGCAAGACCAGGCTTTCCAGAGGGCAAGAGCAGGCAACGCAGGTCGCACAAGAGAGGGCCCGAGCTACTCGGCTGAAGCCTCGGAAACTACTGCAGTGTGCGCCCAACCGAGGTAACTGTCAAGAGGCCTGGCACCTGGTCTGGCATCCGTCTGGCACGCACCAGAGGTTCGTGGTTGCCTAGGGCCGGCTCGGCTACGCTGGGCGCAGCAGAAAGTCAGCCCAGGCTGACCAGCAGGCACGTGCTAGCCATGGATGAAGCCCCTCAGGAGCTTTTCTGCCCATTAGCTGCTAGGCCAGCCCTAGGCCGAGGGCGGCAAAACGCCAGCAATCGCTCCAGCCCCACCCGGAGCCGCTGCTTGTTGGGCAACGTTCCCTGCTCAGCGTCAGCCGCCCACGACCGCAGAACTACTCGAGGCCGAATTCCAAGAACGTCTTCACACAGGCCTGAGCACCATCTTGACCTCAGCGGATATCCTTGAAAACCACGTCCTCGTAGGTCTCCACCGGTACCCAGGTCATCCTGTCCGCAGCCATTGCCGTCTTCATCACGTAGAGATTGCCTTTGCCCACCCAGGCATCGCCGTACTTCTCGAAGCTGTAGGGACCGGCTGGCGTATTTAGCGAAATAGAAGCTAATGCCTCTTTCAAGGCCTTTGGTGAGACGTCACCATTAGTCTTCTTGACGGCCTCAGCAAACAGGTTGACCGCAATCCAGCCAGCGGAGCTCTGAGTCTGAGGATACTCGCCCCCCCATTGTGCACGGAAGTCCTCAACAAACTTGGCATTGATCTCGTTCTTCAGCTCGGGCGTGTAGTACTCTATGCCCCAAATGCCGGCCGCAATGTCCCCAAGGTCATGCATTTGTCCTTCGGTAAGGTTACACGGCGTCGGCGTAATCAATGGAGCGCCGATGTTGTAATCGTGATACTGCTGGATAAACGGGACCGCCGCCGGCCCGAACACCCAATATAGCGTACAGTCAGCAGAGAACCTTGCCACCAGCCTCTTCAAACCCCTTCTGGAATCCAGCTTGAATCTCGTATGCCGCCGTATCCTCTAGATACAGACAACTCACAGTTTTATATTTCAGTTTTTCGACTACGTACTTGCCAAAATAGTAGGCCCCGCAGCTCAAGAAACCCTGAGGCACAAAGGACAAGTTATTGGCCGTCTTCATGTTCTCACTCGACCAACCTAAGATGGCCACCTCCGGTATTCCCCCCGCCTTAGCCAAATAGTCAGTGACTGCCGCAGCAGCAGGAGCAAAAATGGGGCCCATGTGCATGTGGATCCCCTTGGTCTCCACGAACTGCCGTGCCTTGTCCACAGCTTGCACAGGATCCAACGCGTTGTCAGCCTTTAGGTACTCTATTGGCTTCCCTAGAACTTGACTACCGAGCTGCTTGAGAGCCGTTTGTATGCCCTGATCAGTTAGCGCCGAATCGTACGACATAGGGCCTGTGAAACCATCCTGGTAGGCAATCTTAAATGTGGAAACGGAACTCGAACCCTGTTGAGCGGAAGTGGCCGGCACAGAAGTCGTCGGAGCACTCGTGCTTTCCGAGGAGGTTTGACCGCAAGCCAAGCCAAACAAAGCGACGAGCGCGACCAACACGGCCATTACAAGGAACACAGATTTTCGACACATGACACTCCCCCCTTTGATTCCCGAGCGCGCATCTTGCCGCAGTTGCATTTCGGCGCAACTCCACGCCATTTGGGTTGCCTCTCCCAAACCAAATGAGGGCCGGCGCAACTCTCGCCAGCCGGCCCTCGGTGTAGGCTGCCTCGTCAGCTAGGCCGCCAAGTTGAAGCGGCCTCGTCTTTCCTCTAGTTCAGCCTTAAAGCTTCCTAACCTCCTCGATCAGTATCTCCGTGGCCCTAAGAGCGTACTCCCGCGGGATGACAAGAGGCGGCATGAACCTGAACACGTTGCCGTAGCGTCCGCAGGGCGTGATGATGATGCCGCGGTTAAGGAGCCGCAGAGCCAGCTCCCCCACCTGTTTCGGTTCCGGCGGCTGCTTGGTCTTCTGGTCCACCACTAATTCCACTCCGATCATCAGACCGCGTCCGCGCACATCGCCAATGGTCTTCACTGTCTTTTGGGCCTCTTGCAGCACGCCCTTAATCTCTTCGCCCAGCTGCGCCGCCCGGCCGATCAAATCCATCTCTGGGTCAGTGAGAAGATCGATGTTGGTAAGGCAAACCTCGCAGCCAAGAGCATTGCCGGCAAAGGTGGAGGGTTGAGAGCCTTCTGCCAGGCTCGCTTCGATGTCTGCCCGGTAGGTAAGACCAGCCATGGGCAAGTCACCACCCATGCCCTTGCCCCAGGTGAGCATGTCCGGTTCCACCCCGGCATGCTCGATGGCCCACATCTTGCCGGTGCGCCCGGCGCCTGACTGCACCTCATCGGCCACGTATAGGCAGCCGTATTTCTCGCAAGCTTCCTTAATGATCTGGAAGAATTCGGGCGGCGGAGCCACATAGCCACCTTCGCCCTGTTGGGACTCGATGATGACCGCAGCCACGTCATCGGCCGCGGTGTAAGGAGTGTTAAGCACATAGTCCACGTACCGGGCACACTGCACGTCGCACGCCGGATAGGTCATGTTAAAGGCGCAGCGGTAGCAGTAGGCGTAAGGTAGATGCTGCACACCGGGGATGAGCGGTCCCCACCCGTGCCGATAGTTATAGCCGGTGGTGAGGGCACTCGTACCACACCATACTCCGTGGTAGGCCCCCTGGAAAGCAATGATCTGGCTCCGGCCGGTGTGACGGCGGGCAAATTTGATGGCGGTCTCCACCGCATCCGACCCCGCCTGGAAAAAGGCGGTGTGGCAGTTGTCCCTGAGCCCCGCCGGCATCACCGAAGAAACTCGTTTGGCAAGCTCAATACGTTTAGGATTGGTGATATCGGTGGTGTGCATGATCTTTTCGCTCTGGCGGCGAATGGCCTCCAGGATGCGGGGATGGCTGCGGCCAACCGCGTTCACCGCTACCCCAGCCGACATGTCGATATAGAGATTACCGTCAGCATCTATAGCGGTAGCGCCTTTGCCCTGCTCAAGGATGACCGGAAACGACCCGCCTCCACGGGTGAAGGCCTCATAGCGTCGCGACTCCTCCATGAGCGCGCTCACTTTGGGACCCGGTACCGAGCAGACCATCTTGGGAGCACCCGGAAACGAGAGCTCCATGAGTTCAGCTTCTGAGATCATAGCTTCCTCCCCTTGTCGTTCGAGCGCTTGGAGCTTGCCCTTTAGTTAAGAAGACCGGCTTCTTCATAGGAACAGTAGTCGATACCTGTGCCTTCCGCCACCGCCTGACAGACTAGCTTCCCCTTGAACACGTTAAGGCCCTTGAGCAGAGCAGGATCGGAGCGTAGCGCCCTCTCCCAGCCCAGGTTGGCCAGCTTGGAAACGTAGGGGAAAGTGGCGTTGGTGAGGGCAAAGGTTGAAGTGCGCGCCACGCAGCCTGGCAAGTTAGCCACGCAGTACATCGTCACCCCCTCCAGGGTGAAGACCGGGTTCTCATGGGTGGTGGGCACGGCCCCTTCCACGCAGCCACCTTGATCGATGGCTACATCCACAATCACCGACCCGGGGCGCATCTTAGCGATCATTTCACGCGTCACCACTTTCTTGGCTTTCGCTCCCGGTATGAGAAGGGCCCCGATCACCAAATCAGCCTCCACCACCGCCTGCTCGATGGTGTAAGAGTCAGAGGCCAGCACGGTGAGGCGCCCGGAAAGCACGTCAGCAAGATAACGGAGCCGTTCCAGGTTGATGTCGAGGATGGTCACCTGGGCGCCCATGCCCAAAGCTACTTTGGCAGCGTTGAGGCCTACCGTTCCCCCGCCGACAATAGCCACTCGGCCCGGAGACGTGCCCGGCACCCCGCCCAGAAGCACGCCGCTGCCGCCGTTTTCCTTTTCCAGCCAGTGAGCGCCAACCTGCACCGCCAGTTTGCCTGCTACCTCGCTCATCGGGGTTAGCAAGGGAAGCGACCCGTCCTCACGCTGAACAGTCTCGTAGGCGATGCCGATGATCTCGCGCTCGAGCAGGGCCTTGGTCAACTCAGGCGCAGGAGCCAGATGAAGGTAGGTGAAAAGCACCTGACCGGGGCGCAGAAGGTTATACTCCGGCGGGAGCGGCTCCTTCACCTTAACAATCATCTCCGCTTCGGCATAGACTGCCTCAGCGCTCGGTAGAATGCGCGCTCCGGCTGCTTCGTATTCCGCGTCGGAAATGCCTGAGCCCTGACCAGCTTGCGTCTCAATCACCACGGTGTGACCGTCGTGCACGAGGCTACGGACCCCGGCGGGCACCATAGCCACGCGGTATTCGTGATTTTTTATCTCCTTAGGAACACCTATGATCACGGCGACTCCTTTCTCGCCCTAGTCAAAGTACCTACGTGTACGACGTGCATACTTCACTCACTCGCCGGCTGCTCGGACTCTCCCTCATAGAGCTGAGCTAGAGTCTGCTCCATGAAGGCGTTCCACAGACTAAGCAGCCGCGACACTTCCACGCTTCCCGGTTCAGCGAGCACTTGAACGGCAAGACCGTCTGTTAGCGCTACTGTCATGGCGGCCAAGTCCCGCACCAGCTGGGGTGCCTCGCCGCTGTGGCCCGCCCAGAGCGCGCGCACGTTGTGGTCTCGATACCCACGATAAAGATCGGCTAGCTGCTCGGCCATGCGCGGATCTTCAAGCAGCCGTGGGAAGAGGTCAAAGAAAAGCTCGTATGAGGCCGGGTCGCTCAGTAGCTCCCGGCTTACATCCGTGACCGCCTCCGCGGGGCTTCGACCAAGGTCCCCACGGGCAAGCCGCTGGCGGCTCCGCCACAGCGTCTCTGCCACAAGCGAGTCCACCAAGGCCACCACCAGTCCAGCCTTTGAGCGGAAGTAATAGCGAACAAGAGCCTTGTTCTCTCCTGACTCCTGCGCAATGGCCTCCAAGGTCAAACCGTTATAGCCGGAGCGCGCCAGCACCCGCCGAGCCCCTTCCAGAAGACGTCGCGCGGCTGGGGCGAGATCGGGGCCTGCGCCGGGCAGGCCGATCGCTGCAGCCCGCTTTGCCGGGCGGCGGGCCCTGGGGGAGCGACCCACTCTTTTTACTCTAGTGCTAACACCGTTCACGTTTGGTGCACTCATCGTTCAGCCTCATTTGCTACTCTGACCGCGCCCGCGGCACGACTCGCAAGTAGGAGACGCTCGTCTTTAACTAATTGTACAACTATTCCCTGCCAGCGTCTAGACTTACCATCCCACAGCGCGCCGGCCGCGCACGGGCAAACTCCCCCGCCTCTCGACAAACCACGGGGGCCTAGCAAACCCTCCAACCTAGCATCCTTCGGTTAACCGCCCGACTAAATCCCCGGACCTCACATGCTCTGTGGCACCCGGTCACAGCACCCGCACTATGTCGGCCTAAACCTGCTGCGACTCTCTTCGACCGCTCGCCGCTTGAAAGCCTGGCCTTCTGCCCACAGCCGGAACCGGGGCAGAAGGCCAGATGAGCTTCTCGAGACGGCCTAGAAAAGCTTGCCTGCTATCTCGTCTACTCGCCCAGTTGGACTTGCGGAATGATCTTCAACGGCACCCACTGCAACACACCGTCCACTTCCTTAACCTCGAGGATGAAGAAGTCGCGCGTGGGGATGTAGGCGCCCTTGTAGGGGGACATCGTGATCTTCCCAGCGGGTGAGTCGAAGGTCATAGTCGACATTGCTTCAATCAGCTTGGCCGGCGTCGGGTCACCGCCAGTAAGTTCAAGGCCCTTGGCAAACATAAATAGAGCTTGAGCGGCGCCATATCCTTGCGGCATAGGATATTCGCCTGGATAAAGCTCCTGATACTTGGCCACGAATTCCTTGTTGGCCGGGTTGTCCAAGGTGTCCACATAGATGTCGCAGGCCACCATGCCCACAGCCAGCTGGCCTAGCTCCGCCAGCTGCTCCCGACTGAAATTGTTGGCCATGGGCACAAGCAGCGGGGCTTTCAAACCATAGTCGTGGTACTGCTTGACAAACGGTACAGCCCCATTCCCGAAGATCCAGAACAGCGTGCAGTCAGCCGGCTTCAGGGCGCTCAGGTAGGCACTGAAGTCAACCGTGTCCAGCGGCACATAGTTGACGCTCAAGATCTGGCCGCCACCTTCCTTGAAGCCTCTCTCGAAACCTCCCTGCAACCCATGGGCGGCTGTGTCGTCGTAGTGAATGCAGTTCACCGTCTTATATCCCAAGGTCTCAGCACAGTACTTGCCAAAGAAGTACCCATGGGAGCCGTATAGACCTTGAGGAATGAAGGCCAGATTGTTGGCCGTATCCAAGTTCTCGCTGGGCTGACCCATTATTGATATGTCGGGAATACCGCCGGCCTTAGCCAGATAGTCACATACCGCCGCTGTCGCCGGCGAGAAAATGGGCCCGTCCATCAGCTGGACCTTGTCACTCTCCACCAGCTGGCGTGCCTTATCCACCGCCACGACCGGGTCGGAGGCGTAGTCCACTTTCAGCACCTCCAGCGGCCGCCCCATTATCTGGTTTCCTAGCATGGCCCGCACTGTTTCAAGGCCTTTGTCGGCCAGCTCGTCATCGTAGGCCATGAACCCCGTGAATCCAGCCAGAAACCCGACCTTGTAGGCTTTTCCGCCCCCGGCCGAGGTGGTTTGAGGGGCAGTAGCCGTCGTGCTGGTCTGGGGAGCGGTAGCCGTGGTCCCAGAGCCACCAGCAGTGGTGCTGGCTGGCTCTTCCTTACCGCAGGCTGCCAAAGTCAACGACACCCCCAGCACGAGAACCAGCACCATGACAATAGTCCTAGTTTTCACAGTTAGTCACCTCCCTGGACGATCTTGATGGAAAGGATTCCTAGAGAAAGGAGCAGGATCGTCAGGCCCCCACCCCTAGGTAAAGACTCTTGACGGTCTCGTTGTTGATCAAGTCTTCAGGCTTGGACTCATAGACAATGAGCCCCTTGTTCATGACATAGGCGTAGTCGGCCACACTCATGGCCATGGCAAAGTCCTGCTCCACAAGGAGTATCGATTGCCCCGCCGCCCGCAGCTCACTCATCACTCGGAAGACTTCCTCCACGATCACCGGAGCCAGGCCTTCTGAGGGCTCATCGAAAAGCAGAAGGTCCGGGTTGGTCATCAGTGCTCGAGCAATGGTAAGCATCTGCTGCTCGCCGCCGGAGAGCAGGTTCCCCTTGTTCTTGCGCCTTTCGTAGAGCTTAGGGAAAAGGCTGAAAATCTTCTCAAGCGTCCAAGGGTCCTTCTTCCCGCTGGTCCGAGCAGCCATGGTCAGATTCTCGGTTACCGACAGCGATGGGAAGATCATTCGCCCTTGGGGTATCAAACCGATCCCTAGTCGTGCTATCCGGAAGGGAGGAAGACCGATCAGTTCTTGCCCCTTAAAGCGAATGCTGCCTTTCCGTGGGGGTGTCAGACCCATGATTGACCGTATGGTTGTGGTCTTACCCATGCCGTTACGACCTAGCAGGGCGACGATTGTCCCCTCTTTGACCTCCAGCGAGACTCCCTGCAGGATGTAGGAGTCTCCGTACCAGGTGTGGATGTCTCTAACCTCTAACATTGTTCAAGTCGTGGGTCCGGCCAGTGATCTACGCGACCCCATGTAAATCTCCCTGACCATTTCGTTTGACCTGATCTCTTCGCAGGTTCCCTCGGCTACGATCTCGCCGTAGTGAAGCAACATCACCCGTTCCGCCACACCAAACACCAGGTCCATGTCGTGGGCGATCATGACCACCGTGATCTTCGGGCCCAGTTCCTTAATTAGCGCGGTGATTTCGGCGCTCTCCTGCGCGGTCAGCCCGCAGCTTGGCTCATCCAACAAAAGCAGCTCGGGGTCGCTGGCCAGACTAAGAGCAATCTCCAGCTTGCGCTGCTGACCGTAGGCAAGGGAACTCACGATCTGGTCTCTTAGCTCCCACAGGCCGTGAGCCTCGAGTAGCCTCTGAGCAGCTGCCTGCATTTCTTTGTCCCTCATCAGATAGCGCGTGAGGTTGTAACGGCTACGCCGTACACCCTGAAGAGCGATGAGCGCATTGACTTTCACGCTCTGGTAGGGGAAGAGACTAGTGATCTGAAACGACCGCGCCATGCCCCGATGGGTCCGGGCATACACCGGCAGGTGAGTTATATCTTCGCCTTTGAAGAACACCCTGCCGGAACTAGGCTTGATCTGCCCGGTAAGTACGTTGAACAAGGTGGTCTTGCCAGCGCCGTTTGGTCCTATGAGAGCCAGTCTCTCTCCCGGTTCAACCCCGAAGGACACGTTTCTCAGCGCGGCGAGACCCCCAAAATGAACGGAAACGCCCTGCACCTCAAGCAGCTGCACGGAACAGCCTCCTCCAGCCGCGTACGATGCGCACCCCCAACCCCTCCGGGACCAGTACGATGGTGAGCACGAACATGGCCCCAAAGATCAGTGGCCAGCGGTCGGGGAGATACAGGCTGGCCAGATACTCGATGCCAACATACAAAAGACTCGCGACCAGCGGCCCGAAGAAAACAGTAGTACTACCTAGAATGACCAGCAAGAAAGCGATGTCGCTCGTCACCATGGCCAGGTTGGTCGGATGCATGATGCCGCCAAAGTAGGCAAACAAGATCCCGGCCACTCCGCCAAAAACCGCAGCCAGGACCCACGAGGTGTACTTGTAGAGCCAGGTGTTGTAGCCCAACGCCTGCATGCGGCGCTCATTGTCGTGGATCCCTCTCAAGGCATAGCCATAGGGCGAGCCAACGATGCGATATAAGAGATAGATGCACACCACCGTGACCACGAACACTAGGTAGTAATAGCGACCGGAGGTCATCTTGAAGCCCAGCCCCAGAGCCGGCTCGGGTATCCCGGCAAGACCGGTAGAACCACCAGTAACCGGCCGTATAGCAATCGCCACCCTCGACAAGATTTCGCCAAAAGCAATGGTGGCAAGAAGGAAGTAAATGGGATTAGTCGCACCCGCCCCCACGCCGAACACCCGGAAGGCGGGAAATCCCAGAATGGCCGCCACCACCGCGGTGGCAAGAACAGCAAGTAGAAAATTCAGCCAGAAATTGGAAATGCCCGCTTTAAGGATGAGAATACCTGCAGTGTATCCTCCCACCCCGAAAAAGGCGGCATGACCAAAGCTGGGAATGCCAGCGTAACCCCAGATCAGGTTCAGGCTCATACCGAACAGCCCGTAGATCATCATCTTGGTCACCAGGCTGGAGACAAAGGTGGGAACAAACGAAGGTAGGACAAGAATTATTATGGCAATCACACCTATGGTGATCCCCAGGCTGCCCCGGACGCGCCATGTCTCTCTGCCCGCAGCAATCTTTGAGGCCTGAGCACCCATTTCGGCCAAAGATTGGTGGTTCTCTGAAGACCCACTCATTAGAAGACCTTCCTACCAATCAACCCGCTCGGTCTGACAAGCAGGATGAAAATGAAGACGATATAGGCGAAGAATAACGCCGCCTTGGGAACATACGCTTTGCCGAAAGTGTCAAGCATGCCTATGACAAGAGCCCCCAACATAGTGCCCTGGATGTAGCCTGTTCCCCCCACAACCACCACGATCAGGGCCAGGAGCAACAGGTTGTCGCCCATGGTGGGGTAGACCCCAAGAATAGGAGCCCCCAGAATGCCAGCCACCCCAGCCAGAGCTACCCCTAGTATGAACACCAGGGTGCTTACTAATGGGTAGTTGACGCCGAGACTGAGGGCCATCTCTTTGTTATCCATGCCCGCTCGGATGATGGCCCCCCAGCGCGTCCGGTCCTGAATCCACCACAGGAGACCGAGGATCACCAACCCAACCGCGCAGATAAACACCCGGTAGAGGGGAAAGTGGAGGTCGCCAACAGTAAGAGAGCCCGCAAACACCTCCGGCGTATGGGCAATCTGAGCGCGCGGGCCCCACACCCACAGGATCAGGTTCGCCGCCATGTAGGCAAGACCTATGGTCAGGACTGCTTGCTCAGGCACCCTTCCGTGCAGCCGCCTGAGAAAGAGAAAGTAGATGAAAAACCCAATGATGCCGAGGGCTATGGCTGCAATCGTCACAGCCAACCAGAATTGCCCGAAGGAATCGATGATCTGCAGTCCTACATAAGTCCCGAAGACCACCAAGGCCCCGTGCGAAAGATTGAGGACTCCCATCACTCCGAAGGTGAGAGAGAAGCCAGCAGAGAGCATGAAGAGTATAAAGGCATACGATAGGCCGTTAAGCCCTGTCACTGCAGCCTGACTCATGAGCCCCCTCTTGTGATCAGCTTGCTTCGCTCCCCGTCTTGGCAACCTGCCCGGCATCAGCGCCTCGCACAGGCCGTTCGCCATGCTACCACTAGGCTCGAAGCGACGCAAGTTTAACTATTCGTACAACTAGCAGCTTGTGTACCGGCCGCCAGGAAGCTAGAATGTTTTTTCGGTGAGGAGCCGAACCAAACGGGGTCTACCTCCCCAGAATGTTTAAACCTATAGATAAACCCACGGGAAAGACAACAAGCTAGGTCCGGCAGGGAAGCAGCGCCGCTGTTTCGAGACTGGCTTTCTGGGGAAAACTTGCAATCGGCACGATGCAGAGTCGGTGGCCAAACAAGATGGGAAAGCCAAGACATGTGAGTCCGGCAGTAGCAACCGGTAAGTGGTCTTTCGCCGTTGGGCTGCAGGGGGGATTCGCCCAGGCGCTAAGTCAGCTGCTAGTCGGCAAATGGGCGATTCAGCGGCACCGGAACACTCTGGGACATTGGCGTCCTCCGCCTCTTACCTATTTTGTTAACGGCCCATAGGGCCAGGCACCTTACCTCGGAACTGGGGGTTTCCCGCCTTAAGGGGTATCCGTCTTAGGGCGCAAAGTGACAGGACAAGCACCAACTAATCAAGGAACGGGGGGGATATGAAGACACGAAGCTTCGTACCATTCTTGCTCATGGCTCTTCTTCTAGCGGCGATCCTCGGACTCGTCGCCTGCGGCGAGGAGAGCACCACCACTACAACCGCGGCACCGACCACCCAGACCACCCAGGCGTCCAGCACCACCCAGGCACCTAGCACCACGCAGGCAAGTACTACCCAGAGCTCGGCTGCGCCAGGTGGTGAACCCATCAAGATCGGCTATGACGAAGGCTTCACGGGATTCATGGCCTATGACTGCGAGCTGGCGGAGAAGGGCATTCTGACAGCACTTGAAATGCTCAACCACGAGTTTCAGGGTCGGCCCATCCAGTACCTGAAAGAGGACAACGGCTCTGATCCCGTGGTCGCGGTGGACAAGGCGAGGAAGTTGGTGGAAAACGACAAGATCAACGTGATGATCGGCCCCATTTTCTCACCGTCCGCCAAAGCCGTGACCGACTACCTGGGTAAGTCCTCCCGTATCCCGCAGATTTCCATCGTGGGCCAGCCAACGGAGAACCTCGAAACGGCAAACGGTCTTGCTTTCATCCACACCGGTTTCTTTGACTCCCACGGCTACTACTTTGGCAAGTTCCTGGCGGAGAAGGGCTTCAAGACCGCTAATGTCATCAACTACGACGACACCCCGGCCTATGCGCTGACCGCTGGCTTCAAGAAGGCCTTCGTCGATGAAGGCGGGGGCAAGGTACTGAGCGAGAACTACGTGCCTTTGGACACGGTTGATTTCAGCTCGTATCTGTCGGCCATGAAGCCCGCAGATGTGACCTTCTTCTGGATCTTTGGTAACGGGGCCGTGCCATTTGTCAAGCAGTACCACGACTACGGCTTAAAAGCTCCCTTGGCAGCGCCCATGTCCAACAACTTCAGCGACGAGCAGCTTGCTGAGTTGGGCGACATCGGCTTAGGGATGTTGGCTTGCGACTACTATGCCTATACGCTTGACAATCCGCAAAACAAGGAGTTCATAGCCGCCTATCAGAAGCTCTATCCTGGGCAATACCCGACTCCGCAGGCCTATGGCGCTTGGCAGGGCGTGATGATGTACATTGAGGGCCTGAAAAAGACCGGGGGTGACACCACGCCGGCTAAGGTCATTGAAGCTATGTCCAACCTGAGCCTGGACACGCCAGCAGGCAAGATGACCATCGTCCCCTATAAGACCGCCTTCATCGCCAAGCGTGACTTCCTCATGCTGGAGACGCAGAAGGTGGGAGACCGCATCACCTGGGTGCCGGTTCACATCTACGAACAGGTTCTCTTGGGAGAGCTCAAGTAGCTCAAGTGATGTCTTCGTCCGCAGGGACGCCTTTTTGGGGGCG
>Ga0315298_1008790_pt1 | contig 12719 bp, 7 predicted proteins | sample WHS_1_MG_FD_203077 | JGI IMG/M metagenome (GOLD analysis project Ga0315298, IMG submission 203077) | Extremophilic microbial mat communities from Washburn Hot Springs, YNP, Wyoming, USA - WHS_1_MG | ecosystem: Environmental > Aquatic > Thermal springs > Hot (42-90C) | place: USA: Wyoming...
GGTTAATTTTTTAAAGTTCATAAGCGTCGGGCTGATGTTGCAAAGCCCCTTCGGGGCTCAAAACAGCCCGCAGGGCTTTGCTGAATCAGCCCGACGGTTCACCGTCGGGCTTAAATTGATGCCCATGGGGCAGGCGCAAGGCCTGCCCCTACATTATCCCCGCACCATCACCAACCCGCTGGGGCGCTGCGGGGGGCGCTTCTCCTCCGGCCGCGCCGGCACCATGGCCCGGGCCAGTTCCAGAGCGCGGGCCGCCTTCTGCGCGACCTCCTCCTCCCCCCGCGCCCGAAAGTCCTGCTCCATCCGCTCCAGAAGTTCCAGGAACTCCCCGGTGAGCATCTGCGAGTTCGCCTCCAGGACCTGCCGCATCGCCTCCTCGTCCGGGGCTTCCATCAGTTGGGTCATCAGGAGCAGTTCGGGGGGCACCTGCTCCTGGAGAATCTGCATCACCAGCCGCCAGACCTCCTGCAGGCGGGAGAGGGTCTCCTGGTCGCCGGCCTGCTGGGCGTTCTCTATCTCCGAAGCCAGGACGTTCAGGAAGAGGTCGTCCATCTCCACCAGCCGACGGCGGGCCAGGAGTTCCGGCTGCTCCGAGGTCAGCAGGTCCCGCAGCAGGCGCAGTTTGGCCTGCACTTCCTCCCGGGCCTGCGCCCGAATCTGCTCCCGAATCCCCATCACCTCTTCCCGCAGGGCCTCCAGGCGCTTCCGCTTCTCCTCGTCGGTCTCGCTCTCTATGCGACGGGTCAGTTTCTGGAAGAACAGGTAGTCCACCAGCGGCTGCCCGAAGGTGACCAGGACCGCACGGGTCGCCGGGTCTTCGGTCTCCACCAGCAGGTCCAGCAGTTTCTCCCGGGTGGGGTCGGCCTGCAGGGCCTGAAGGGCGCGGGAGCGGGCGGCCAGTTTGCGGCCCACGGCCGTCTGCTCCAGGAGCAGCGCGCGCACTTCCATCAGGCGCTGAAACGCCTCCCCCCGCCCCAGCGCGTCGGCCTGCTCCAGGTTCAGGGAGAGGATGCGGAAGAAACTCTCGTCCAGCATCGCCTCGTTTTCCTGAATCAGCGCCATGCGCTCCTCGGGCGTGGATGCCTCCAGCAGTCGCTTCAGGAGGTCCGCCCGGTCCCGCTGGGCCTGGATCATCTCCTGTGTGACGCCGTCGGCCTCCAACACCCGGTTGACCAGACTCTCGTAGGAGAGGAAGACCTGAGGGGAGAGCAGGTAACTCTTCCGCTGGTCCTGGGGAAGGGTGCTCATGACCGCGCGGGAGAGGGCGCCGATGGCCTGCTGCCGCTCCATGTCGGTCCGTCCGGCGGCCATGGGCATGTAGACCAGCGCCAGTTCCTTGCGCGGGTCGTGGTAGATGAAGGGAATCTCCAGGATGCTGGCGAACCCACACGTGGGGCAGACGGCCAGGTTGACCTGACCCGCCAGCAGTCGGGCTTTGGCCGACGGGTCCATTTCCACATCCAGGACCTGCTCCACCGGGACGGCGAAGGATGTCCGGCAGTTGGGACAGGTCAGTCGGGCCAGAAGTTGTTGTTGTGCCATTTTCCTCCTTCAAAGGATACAAGGATACAAGTAGACAAGGAAACAGGGAGACGGGGAGGGCGGTTGTTATACCGGCACCGGGAGGTGGTCGGCGCGGGGGCGGGGAAGGGTGTCGCGGGGGCGGGGAAGGCTGAAGGAGAAGGTGGCACCTTTCCCCGGCTCGCTCTCCACCCAGATACGGCCTCCGTGCGCCTCCACGATGGCCCGGGCCAGGTAGAGGCCCAGGCCCACGCCGCCCGCCTGTCGGACGGGCGCCTCGTCCACCCGGTAGAAGGGGTCAAAGATGCGCCCCTGTTCGGTCGCCGGGATGCCGATGCCCTCGTCGCTCACCGAGATGATGACCTCCTCGGGCCGGACTTCCCCCCGGATGCGGATGCGCCCCCCCTCCGGCGAGTACTTGATGGCGTTGGAGACCAGGTTGTTCAGCACCTGCTCCAGGCGCATCGGGTCCCCCTGGACGGTGGGGAAGTCCGGCGGGAAGCGGACGGCGATGTCGTGGCGGTCGGTCTGGGGCTGGAACCGTTGGGCGACCCGATGGGCCAGCACCTCCAGGTCCACCTCCTCCTGCTTCAGCGGCAGCGCCCGGGCCTGGATGCGGGACGCGTCCAGTAGGTCGGTGATCAGACGGTCCAGCCGCCGGGCCTCCTCCTGGATGACTCTGGCCAGTTCCCGGACCGTCTCCGGGTCCCACTGAGCGTCCGGGCGGGCCAGGGTTTCCGCGTAGCCCAGAATCGTCGCCACGGGCGTCTTCAGTTCGTGGGAGACGACGGAGACGAAGGTGGACTTGAGCCGGTCCGCCTCCCGGAAGCGGGTGATGTCCCGCACGTTGGCGATGATGTTGACCAGTTTCCCCTCCCGGTCCAGGAGGGGGGCGTAGGTGATGCCCACGCTGAGGACGCCGCCGGTGCGGCGGCGCAGGTCGCCCTCCACGTAGAGGACGGCCTTCCCCCGGGACTGGGCCAGGGGCCAGCCGCCCGCGGTGGCCCGGCTCAGGTCCATGTCCGTATCCCGCCGCGCCCAGACGATGACCTCGTCGTGGTGGCGGCCGATGGCCTCCGCCGCCGACCAGCCGGTCATCTCCGCCAGCGCGCGGTTGAAGACGGTGATGCGCTGGCCGGGGTCCAGGATCATCACCCCGTCGGCGCTGTGCTCCAGGATGGCGTCCAGACGCCGTTTCTCCTGGGCCAGCCGCTGGTACAACTGGGCGTTGTGGACGGCGATGGCGGCCTGGTCGGCGAAACTGGCCAGGACCTGCCGGTCGTCCAGCGTGAAGGCCGCGCCGTAGGCCCGGATGACGTAGAGGACGCCGATCAGTTCCTGCCCGATGCGCATCGGCAGGGCGATGACCTGGCTGAAGGGCAGGCCCGTCCGCAGGGCAATCTCCGCCAGTTTCGCTTCCAGGTTGGGAATCTGGAAGAGAAACGGGTCCACCTGGTTGGGAATGTCCAACAGCAGGAGGGAGAAATACTCCTGGAGCCGGGCGGGGAAGCCGCGCGCGGCGCGGATGGTGAACCGCCCGTCCGGCTCCCGGACGGCGATGAGGGCCGCCTGCCCGCCCAGCATCTCCATGGCCGCCTTCAGCACTTCGGCCAGGACGGCATCCAGGTCCAGTTGGGCCGTGAGCGCGCGGCTGATTTTCAGCAGATAGTCCCGCTGGCGAATCCAGTACATGGACGACGGACGATAGACGACAGACCACTGTGCCCTCACCCCTCCCCTGGCCCCTCCCCTCTCCCGCACGGCGGGAGAGGGGAGGGGGTTGGGGGTGGGGTGAGGCTCAGTGCAGGTAGACCAAGGGGTCTACCGGTACCCCGTTATGGCGAAGTTCAAAGTGCAGGTGGGGGCCGGTGGAGCGGCCCGTGCTCCCGGCCGCGCCGATGATTTCCCCCTGCCGCACCTGCTGACCGACCACGACCGAGAAGGCCGAGAGGTGGGCGTACCAGGACTGCCAGCCGTCGGCGTGGTCTATGACGACCAGGTTGCCGTAGCCGCCGGACACGTCCGCAAAAGAGACCACCCCGTCGGCCGTGGCGAAGATGGGGTCGTGGAGCGCGGCCGCGATGTCCAGCCCGATGTGGCGGGGGTTGGACGGGTCGTGAAAGTACCAGCCCGAGATGGCCCGCCGGGGCGCCGGCCAGGCGAACCCGGAACTGCCGGTGGGGAGTTCGTCCAGCGGCCAGCCCGCCGGTGGCCCGCCGCTGTAGACCTCCGGTCGGGTCAGGTAGCGCTCCTGGGATAGCGTGACCAGCAGGGTGTAGCGGCCCGGCGTGCCCGAAAGCGCGTCCAGCCGCAGGAGATACGAGCCGGTCCGGGGGAGTTCCTGCTCCACGATGTACGGCGGCAGGGTGACCGTGCCCTCCTGCTCCGTCAGCGTCGCGCCGTCCGGCCCGACCAGGGTGACCCGCAGGGACGCCTCCGGGCCGGAGGCGGTGCTGGGGCGAAACCAGACCTCCACGGTGGCCAGATTCGGCGTACCCATGTCCCCTCCGGCCGCTGCGAAGACCCAGCGGTCCGTCTCCCCGGCCTCCAGCGTCCCCTCGGCGCTCTCCCCGGGGATCAGCAGGGACTGGGGCGGGGGCGTCGCCTGGACCGGGGAGGCGCCGTCGCCGTCGGGCGCGCCGCCGCCGTTCCCCGCCGGTGAGCAGGCCGCCAGCACCAGGGCCAGGGCCAGCCCGCAGGCCCACCCGGGCAGGCGTCTCATTGCCCCTCCACCTCCCGCTCCCAGACGTGGCGGACTTCCACCTCCGGGTCGGCCTGGATGGCCGCCAGCAGTGCCTGGCGGTCCACCCCCTCCACCCGCAGCGTCAAGTCCATCTGGCCGGTGGCCCCCGGAGAGTGGGAGACCACGGAGCAGATGTTGCCGCCCGCCTGGGCGATGCGCCCGGCCAGTTTCGCCAGTTCCCCGGGCCGGTTGGGCACCCGGACGGTGACCCGGATGGCCGCGGTGTCGGCGCCCAGTGCTTCGGCGAACTGGGCGAAGATGTCGGAGCGGGTGATGATGCCGACCAGGCGGCCCGTCTCATCCGTCACCGGCAGCCCGCTGAGGTTGTGGCGAATCATCAGCCGGGCGGCCTCCTCCAGGGGGTAATCGGGCGGCACGGAGACGACCGGGGACCTCATCACCTGCTCCACCCGGTGTTGCCGCTGGAGGACGCCCGGAGAGGGCGCGGTCGCCAGGAAATGCTTCAGTTCGTCCTCGGTGACCATTCCCACCAGACGGCCGGCCTCGTCCACCACCGGCAGGTGGCAGAAGCCGCCGCTCTTGCAGATGGCCAGCCCGGCCAGCGGGTCGCTGCCGGGGCGCAGGGTGATCGGGTTCGGGGTCATCCGGTCTCGCACCAGCATCGGTTCCTCCCAGGGGGAATTATACCCCCGATGCGGGGAGGGAGCAACCGGGGCTTGTAGGACAACTGCGAGCAGTTGTCCTACAAGCCTGCTTCCTCTGGACAATTTTCCCAATCAATGGCATACTTATGCGCGTATCGCATATCGCATGTTGCATATTGTAGTGTCTGGCCACCTGACGGTTTGAAATCAGGACACGGATACACACGGGTTTCACGGATCAACACGGATAAAAATCCGTGAAAATCCGTACCATCCGTGCCCATCGTGTCCCATTGAACGGGAAGCAAGAGTAAGACAGATATTTCAGGTTAGCAATCCGTGCCTATCCGTAGCATCCGTGTGAATCCGTGTACCGCCCGATCAAAAGTGTCAGGTAGCCAGTTGTAGTATCAGAGATTGTTCGTTGGCGAACAATGATTCGCAGAAGTGGTCAGCGATTGGCGATTCGCAATTCGCGATCGGCGATCAGCGATTAGCGATACGCGATCAGCGATAAGCAATTAGCGACCATGTACCTGAGCCGACGACGACGGAAACGATCCAATCCCTGGCGGGTTCTCCTCCTGCTCCTGCTCATCGGGGCCGCTGGATACGTCTATTTCCGGGTCCAGCCGCAGGAGGTGGAGGTCACCATCGTGCCCACCCCGACCCCCACCCGTTCCCCCCAGTCCTACCAGATAGAGGCGGACGGGTACTACTGGGACGGGGACCTGCGGAATGCCATCGCGACCTACCAGCGCGCCATCCAAATTTTCCCCAACGACGTCTCCCTCTACGCGCCCCTGGTCCGCTTCCTGGTGCTGGACGGCAAACCGCTGGAGGCGGTCCGGTACGGGGAGCAGGCGGTGGCGATAGACCCGAACTCCGCCCCTGCCTGGGCCGCCCTCTGCCTGGCCTACGACTGGGTGGGGTGGATAGACGACGCGCTGGACGCCTGCGACCGGGCCATCGGCCTGGACCCCGCCGACGCCGGGGCCTACGCCGCCCTCTCCGAGACGTACATGGACAGCGGGCAGTGGAACGCCGCGCTGGAGGCCGCCCGGACGGCCCAGAAACTGGACCCCCGCAACGTGGAGGGGTGGCGGGCCTACGGCTACGCGCTGGAGATGATGGGCAACTACAGCGGGGCCATTGAGGCCTACCAGAAAGCGCTGGAAATTCACCCCAAACTGGCGTACCTCTATCTGGACATCGGACGGAACCAGCAGGCGCTGGTGAACCCGTCCGGCGCCATCGCCGCCTACCGCCAGGCGGTGGAACTGGCGCCGTACCGGGCCGACGCCCTGGCCCAACTGGGGTGGGCCTACTACGCCATTGAGGAGTACCAGGAGGCCCGGCGGTACCTGGAACAGGCCATCCAGGCCGACCCGGAATACGCCCCCGCCTACGGCCGTCTGGCGACCGTCTACTGGACCCAGCGCAACTACGAATCGGCCATCCCCAACTTTGAGAAGGCGATAGAAATGGCCTACCGGGCCTCCCGCCGGGCCACGCGCGGCTTCTACGTGACGGTGGAGCCCGTCCAGAACGCGTACACCTACCCGACCCTCGCCCGCAAAATCCTGGAGGGGCGGCTGCGTCCCACCGATAACGCGATGGTCCACCTCTCCGCCGACCTGGCGCCGACCGACCGGGCCGGCGCCTGGGCCGCCGCGCGCGGCCGGGCCACCCTGAACGCGGTGACCGGGGAGGCCACGGTGTCGCTGGAACGGATGCCCGACCCGCCCGCCGGTCAGGTCTACGTGGGCTGGTTCAGCGGCCTGCGGACTCTGGCCAACACCCCGCTGAACACCGGCCCCCTCTGGGTGGGGTCCGACGGCACGGTGACGGTCACGTTGAAGGCGGAGCCGGTCCGGGGCCCCCGTATTGAGTACCTCTACACCCTGGGGCTGTGCTACTACTACATGGCCCAGTGCGAGCGGGCCTACCCCCTCTTTGACGCCGCGCTCCAGATAGACCCCAACGACGTCAACGCCCAGGAGGGCATCCGCCTCTGCCGCCAGGCGGAGGGAACGCCGACGCCGTAGCAGGGAGCAGGGGAGCGGAGGGGCGTGAAACGTGAAGCGTGAAGCGTGAAACGTGAAGCGTGAAATGTGAAGCGTGAAACGTGAAGCGTGAAACGTAAAACGTGAAGCGTGAGGCGTGAGATATGGGCGCGGAACTGGCCCGACATTTGATTCGCCTGCTGGTGGCTCTCCTCAGGCACCAGGCCCGGACCTGGCTGGGGGAGGAGTTTATGGAGGCCGCCGGGGACGTGCTGGCGGAGATCGGCGGGGAGGAACTGCAGCGCGGCCTGGATGAATGGCTGCGCGCCCCCCAGGTCGCGGACCAGTTGCTGCAGGCCGCCCGGCGCGCCGAGGCGTACGTCCAGGCCCACTGCCCCGACCCGGCCCTGCGCGGCGCGCTGACCCTGCGCTTTGCCGACCTCCCCGCCGTCCAGGCCGCGCTGGCCGACCTGCCCGGCGCGCTGGACTCCTCCGGCGTGGAGCGGGCCCTGCAGGAAGCCCTGACGCGCGACCTGGGCCGGGTCCTCGCCCCCGCCCAGATAGACGCCGCCGCGCGGCTCTACACCGACGCCCTCCTGCGCGCTGTCTCCACCCTCAAGGACTTTGCTCTGCCCATCATCGCCCAGACCGTCCAGGACATCCGCCGGGAGCAGCGGGAGGCTTTCGCCGAAGTCCTGAACCGCCTGGACCAGATTCAGGAATCCCTGAGACAGGGCCGCCCCCCATCCTCCCAGGACATGGCGGCCCTGCGGCGTGCGGAATGGGAAGGGCAGGTGTCCATCGCCATAGGGGAGCGAGCCGTTTCCCTCGGTGGAGGACCCCACGATGTCGTTGTCGTCACAGGAGACCGCAACATTGTGCTGATTCTGAAAGGGCCGGAGGCTGAGGCCTTTCGGCAGGCCCTCGTCCATCCGCAGGAAAACGTTCCCCCACTGCCGCCGGAAGTCCCCCAGCTCCAGACGTTGGTCGGGCGCCGGGCCGAAGAGCGGGCCCTGCAGGAAATATATGCCCAGGTATCCCGGAAGCGCCGAGGCCAGACGGTCTTCCTGACCGGCCGCGTGGGAAGTGGACGCCACCTCCTTGTCCAGCGGATGCAGGAAACCGTCTTCGCTCAGGGAGGCAACGTGGCGGCCACCTGGTTCTGGGACCCCCGCCAGGTGCAGCCGGAGGACGCCACGCGCCTCTACTGGGACAGCGGGGCGATGATCCGCTATGGCCCCCAATTGGCGGATGCCCTTCCTCAGGCCGTCGGGCTCATCGGCGACTCCTGGCTCTCCCTGGCTGCCCAGTTGACCCAGTTGACCCAGTTGGCCCAGCAGGGCGCTTCCGGGCTCCCGGCCACCCTGGGGATAGATGACCCCCGCGCGCTGGTCCAGTTTGTGCGTCTGGCAGCGGCGGAAAGGCCCATCCTGCTCACCGTGGAGTATCTCCACTGGGCCCACTCCGTCTGGATTGACCTCCTGCGGACCCTGGCGGACGAAATCTTCCAGGACCTCCCCGTGCTGCTCCTGGTGACCCTGGACTCCCCTGCTCCGGTGGACCAGTTGAGCCCGCGCCAGCACACCGAGGTGACCCGCCTGGTGGAGACCCTGCTGAGGCAGGGCATCGCTCAGTCCTTCCACCTGGGCCCAGTCTCTGCCCACGAAATCGCGGAGGCGCTCCACACCGAGGCGGTGCTGGCCCAGCGCCTGGAGGAACTCTCCGGAGGGGACCCCTGGGTGGTGCAACTCCTGTGGGAGGAGTGGAAGCGGCACCAGGCGGTGGAACGGCGGCCCGACGGCACCTGGGGGATCAACTACGCCCGTGAGGGGGAATGGTGGGTCTACGGCGAGACCCGGGACCACGCCGAGGCCCTCCTGAAGCGCCTGCTGGACCGGGACCCGCCCCCGCCCTTCTCGCTGGAGGAGACCATCGCCATTTTGAACTGCGCGGCGATAGAGGGGGAGGTGTTCACCGCCCAGGCCGTGGCCGAAGCGCTGGAGATAGACCCCGACGACCTCATGGATTTCCTGGACGACTACCTCTGTGCCGCCCCGGACAACGGCCCCGACACGGGAGTGGTCTGCGAGGTAGGGTTTGAGAGCGTGCCGGGCGGCTCCATCTTCCGGTATCGCTTCGCCCGCCCCTACCTTTACCACGTCTTCGCCAAATACCCCGCGCGCCCGGTAGAGCGGCAGGAGTGGAGCCAACGGCTCGCCGAGGCCCTGGAGCGGCTGCATTATCCCCTCACTGCCCTGATCGCGGATACCCTCTACCGGCTGTTTGAGGCCGCGGGATTGCCGGAGCGGGCCGAACCCTACCGCCGCGTCCCGGTGGAGACACCCTCGCTGGACCTGCTCCGCTGGCACGTCCATTTCCTCCGGGAGACCGTTCCCGACGACGAAGTTTTCGGGAACTACCGTTTCCTGGAGGTGGGCTTCCAGCTCAGCAACCTGATCGGAGAACGACGGCCGGACCTCTGGGAGGAGGGATACGAACTGGCCCTTGAACTCCACCGCCGGGCCTGCCTCCTGGGAGACCTCCAGCGGCAGGGGGATGCCCGGTACGACGCAGCCTGGCACCTCCTGAACGGGGGCCATCTCCGGGAGGCCCTGCCCCTGGCGCAGGAGGCCGTCCGGCTGTACGAAGAGCGGGCCTCCCTGGACCCCCTCCGGCTTTCCAGAGGGCTGAACATCCTGGGCCGGGTGCTGCAGGACCTGGGCGACCTGGCCGGGGCGAAGGCCTGCTACGAGCGCGCGCTGGGCATCTGGGAGCGGGCCCTGGGGCCGGAGCATCCGCAGGTCGCCACCGCTGTCAACAACCTGGGCCGGGTGCTGCAGGACATGGGCGACCTGGCCGGGGCGAAGGGCTGCTACGAGCGCGCACTGCGCATCTTCCGCCAGCGCCTCCCGCCGGGCCATCCCGACATCCGGATTGTGGAGGAGAACCTGCGGAGAGTGGCCCTCCACGAATAGGGCACGAATACACGAATTTCACGAATCACGTTTCACGTTTCACGTTTCACGCTTCACGTTTCACGTTTTACGTTTTACGTTTCACGCTTCACGTTTCACGCTTCACGTTTCACGCACCATGCTCCACGGTCTCGTCATCCGCGCTCAGAGTGGCTTCTACACCGTCCACACCGACCAGGGGGATTTCGTCTGCTACCTGCGGGGCCGGCTGAAGAAGCGGCGGCTGGATACCGACCCCGTCGCCGTGGGGGACCGGGTGCGCATCCGGCCCGTCCCGGGGAAGGCCGGCGTCATTGAGGAGGTGCTCCCCCGGGAGCGGGCGCTGGCCCGCCTGGCCCCACCCCCCGGCGGCCGGGGCACCCGCCGCTGGGACCGGGAGGGGTACCTGGCCGAACGGGAGCAGGTCATCCTGGCCAACCCCGACCAGGCCGTCTTCGTCTTCGCCTGCGCGGAGCCGGAGCCCAACCTGCGCCTCCTGGACCGCCTCCTGGTGGGGGCCGAAATCCAGCACATCCCCGCCGTCGTCTGCGCCAACAAGATTGACCTGGTGGGAAAGGACGAGGCCCACCGCCTCTTCGGCATCTACGAAGAGATCGGCTACCCCGTCCTCTACACCAGCGCGGAGACGGGGGAGGGGGTGGAGGAACTGGCCCGACAACTGGAGGGGCGGGTCTCGGCGCTGGTGGGCCCCTCGGGCGTGGGCAAGAGCAGTCTCCTCAACGCCATCCAGCCCGGGCTGGGGCTGGCGGTCCGGGAAGTGAGCGAGGCCACCGGCGAGGGCCGCCACACCACCGCCGTCCGCCAACTCTTCCCCCTGGACCGGGGCGGCTGGGTGGCCGACACCCCCGGCATCCGCGCCCTGGCCCTCTTTGACGTGGACCCGGAGGAACTGGACGCCTATTTTCCGGACATCGCGCCCTACGTGGCCGACTGTCGCTTCTCCGACTGCACCCACACCGTGGAGCCGGGGTGCGCGGTGGTCGCGGCGGTGGAGGCGGGACGGGTCCACCGTCACCGCTACGAGAGTTACGTCCGCCTGCGCCAGGAGCACCAGCGGCTGGCGGATATGTACTGGTGGGGGATCAAGTCGGAGTATCTGTAGCCCTCGCCCTCACCCCTTCCCCCTGCACCCTCCCCCTCTCCCACTTGTGGGAGAGGGGGAGGGGGTTGGGGGGTGGGGGTGAGGGCCCAAAGGAGTCCCATGCCCAATCGTCTCATTCACGAAACCAGCCCTTATCTGCGCCAGCACGCCGAAAATCCGGTGGACTGGTACCCCTGGGGGGAGGAGGCGCTGGAGAAGGCCCGGCGGGAGGATAAACCCATCTTCCTCAGCATCGGCTACGCCGCCTGCCACTGGTGCCACGTCATGGCCCACGAGTCCTTTGAGGACCCCGAAACCGCCGCCATCCTCAACCAGCACTTCGTCCCCGTCAAGGTGGACCGCGAGGAGCGCCCCGACCTGGACGCCATCTACATCCAGGCCGTCCAGATGCTCACGGGGAGCGCGGGCTGGCCCCTCTCCGTCTTCCTGACCCCGGACGGGCGTCCCTTCTTCGGCGGCACCTACTTCCCGCCCGTCCCCCGCTACGGCATGCCCGCCTTTCGGGACGTCCTGCTGGCCGTCGCCGGGGCCTGGCGGGACCGGCGGACGGAGATTCTGGAGGGGAGCGCGCAGATTGCCGACGCCATCCGGCGGCAAATGGCCGCGTACCCCCTCCGGAAGGACCTGGACCCGGCGACGCTGGAGGAGGCCGTCCGCCGCCTGCAGGCCGAATTTGACCCCGTCCACGGCGGCTGGGGCGGCGCGCCCCGCTTCCCCCAGCCCATGGCCCTGGAGTTCCTCCTCCGCCGCCACGCCGCGGGTGACCCCCGCGCCCTCCCCGTAGTCGTCCAGACCCTGGAGGCTATGGCCCGGGGCGGCCTCTACGACCAGTTGGGCGGCGGCTTCCACCGCTACTCCGTAGACGACCGCTGGCTGGTCCCCCACTTTGAAAAAATGCTCTACGACAACGCCCAACTGGCCCGCGTCTACCTCTACGCCTTTCAGGTGACGGGCGTTCCCCTCTTCCGCGCCGTCGCCGAAGAGACCCTGGACTTTCTCCTGCGGGAACTGGGGGCACCCGCCGGGGGCTTCTACGCCACCCTGGACGCCGACAGCGAGGGGGAGGAGGGGAAGTTCTACCTGTGGACGGTGGAGGAAATCCGGGCCGCGCTGGGGCCCCAGGCCGACCGGTTCCTGGCCCTCTACGGCGTCACGCCCGGGGGCAACTTTGAGGGCAGGAACATTCTCACCTTCGCCGGGACGTGGGAGGAGCGGCTGGCGACGGCCGACCTGCGGCGGCGACTCTGGGAGGTCCGGGAGCGGCGGGTCCGCCCCGCGCGGGACGAGAAGGTCCTGGTCTCCTGGAACGGCCTGGCCCTGGCCGCCTTCGCCGACGGGGCCCGGATTCTGGGGCGGGCGGACTACCGGGCCGTGGCCGAAAAGAGCGCCCGTTTTCTGCTGGAGAACCTCCGCCGCCCCGACGGCCGCCTCTGGCACGTCTGGGCGGAGGGGCAGGCCCGGGTGGAGGGGTTTCTGGACGACTACGCGCACCTGGCGGACGGCCTGCTGGCCCTCTACGGGGCCACCTTTGACCCCCACTGGTACCGGGCGACGGCGGACCTGGTGGCGGTGATGCGGGCCCGCTTCGCCGCGCCCGTGGGCTTCTACGACACCGCCGACGACCACGAATCCCTCATCGCCCGGCCCCGCAACCTGCAGGACAACGCCGTCCCCTCCGGCAGCGCTATGGCCGCCTTTGTCCTCCTGCGACTGGCGGGGCTCTCCGGCGACGCGGGCCTGGCGGAGGAGGCCCGGCGGAGCCTGGGG
>Ga0315298_1008791_pt1 | contig 12719 bp, 11 predicted proteins | sample WHS_1_MG_FD_203077 | JGI IMG/M metagenome (GOLD analysis project Ga0315298, IMG submission 203077) | Extremophilic microbial mat communities from Washburn Hot Springs, YNP, Wyoming, USA - WHS_1_MG | ecosystem: Environmental > Aquatic > Thermal springs > Hot (42-90C) | place: USA: Wyoming...
GGATATCATCCCCATCATCCTAGGGGTCTTGACATCCATGACCAACTACGATGGCCTCAACCTAGAGACCATCAAATGGATGGGCTTGAAAAATTACGCCCGCGCCTTCACCGACCCGGAGGTAGCCTATTCCTTCGGGCGCAGCCTGCTTTGGAGCGCCATCAACACACCGACTTGGATCATCCTCTCCTTCATCCTCGCCTTGATCTTGAACCAAGCGGTGAAGGGGCGCGATTTCTTCCGCACCCTTTACTATTTGCCCAGCGTGATACCGGTGGTGGCCGTGGCGCGCATCTGGATGATCTTCCTGGATACCAACAACGGCCTTCTGAACGGCATCCTCAGCCTCTTCCGCCCCGGCACGGCCATCCGCTGGTTGAGCGACTATGCCCTGCCGGCTTGTACGGCCATCTCGGTGTGGGGCGGCCTGGGTGCGGGCATGGTCATCTTCCTGGCCGGTTTGCAGAGCATCCCTCAGGAACTGGAGGAGGCCGCGCTCATTGATGGCGCGAACAAGCTGCGCGTCTTTCGGCATGTCACCATCCCCTTGATGACGCCGATCATCTTTTTCCAGTTGGTCATGGCCTTGATCAATTCCCTGCAAACCTTCGCCTTGCCGATGATCGTGTACGGGGGTGGGGCCATGCACGGCGCCGTAGCTCGCGAAGTGTACCTCTACGTGATCAACACCTATCGGCACATCTTTGCCTTCCAGCGCTTCGGTTACGGCACGGCGCTCTTGTGGTTGATGTCCATCGTCATCATGGGGCTGACGGCGATCGTCTTTCGCACGGCGCGTTATTGGGTCTATTACGAGGCCGAGGCTAAGGGAGGTGCCGCATGACGATTCGCTATATCCGGATGCACCCGACCAGGGCGCTTTCAAACTTTTTACTCTATACGCTACTCATCGTCGTGGCCTTCTGCATTGGGTTGCCGGTCCTCTGGTTCTTGATCAGCTCGTTCAAGACCGAATCGGAGTACATCGCCTACCCGATCAAGTTCTTCCCCAAGGTCATCCAGTGGAAAAACTATGTGGATGCCGTCACCCTGATAGACTATTGGGGCTATGCCTCGCACTCCCTTTTCCTGGCGCTGATGTATGCGACCCTTTGCCTGATCACCAGCTCGGCGGCGGGATTCGCCTTTGCGCGTTTCAAAGTTGCCGGCTCCGATGTCCTCTTCAGCATTATCCTGGCCATGATGATCGTCCCCGGCATGGTGACGCTGATCCCGCAGTTCATCGTCTTCTCCCGCCTGCATTTGACCAATACCTACTGGCCCTGGTTCCTATGGGGCATCGCCGGAGCGCCCTTCCACATCTTCCTCTTCCGCCAGTTCTTCACTACCATCCCGGCGCAGTTAGAAGAGGCCGCCGAAGTGGACGGTTGCACCCCCTTCCGCATCTATTGGCAGATCTTTTTGCCCAACTCCAAGCCGGTGCTGGCCACCTCCTTCATCTTCAACTTCTCCGCCACCTGGTCCGATTGGTTTGGTCCCCTCATCTATCTGGACGATAAAAAGACCACGCTGGCGGTCAAGATCAACCACGGCTACATGAACCCGCAGGGCTTTCCCATGATGATGCCCACCTTGGCGGCGGCGACCATCTACACCTTGCCGCTGATCATCCTCTTCTTCATCGGCCAAAAGTACATCATCCAGGGGGTAGTCACCAGCGGGATCAAAGGATGATGGCCGGGGCTGAAACGGAAAACGCTAGGGTTCGTAGTGTGCCCGTCAGGGCATCAACGCCTCACGGCGTCACTACGAGCGGTTCGTAGTGTGCCCGTCAGGGCATCAACGCCTCACGGCGTCACTACGAGCGGTTCGTAGTGTGCCCGTCAGGGCATCAACGCCTTGCGGCGTCACCACGAGCGGTTCGTAGTGTGCCCGTCAGGGCATCAACGCCTTGCGGCGTCACCACGGTGCAGTGCGTAGGCAACCTGGGCGTTCTTCCAAAAGTACTTTTCGCTGGCCTCCGCGCCTTTGCGCCCGAAGTACTCGCCGACCAGCCGCTGCACCGTGGCGTAGCTGGCGAAGGGCTCACAAACGGGCCAATTGCTACCGTAGATGAGCCGCTCCTCGCCGAAGGCATTCCAAAGCACCTCTAGGGTTGGGAGGTAATAGTCCAAATTCGTCGGCGCCGGCCTTTGGCCCGTCTGTTCGGCCAGGCCCGAGACCTTGCAAAAGACGTTAGGGCAGGTTGCTACTTGCCGGATGCCCTCTACCCAGGCACTATCTGGTGCGCGCCCATCAATGCGTACCCCGGCGACGTGATCCAAGACCAAGCGCAAGCTCGGGATGCGTTGGGCCAGCTCGTAAACGGCCGGCAAATCCGCCGGCCCCAAGAGGAGGTCCAGTTCTAGGTCCTTGGCTGCCAGTGTCTCTAGATCATCCAGCTGTCCGGTGTGCACTAGTTCCCGAATAGCCGCGCCACTTGCCCTGAGGCCGCGAAAGAGGGGATTAGCCGCAAAGCGCTCCAGGTTTGCCCTGAAATCCTCCGCCCCCAGCCGCAGGTTCCCCACATAGCCCACGATGAAGGGCTCCTTCGCCGCCAGGTCCAAGATCCACTGGTTGTCCTCTACCCACGGGCTGGCCTCGACGACCACGGTACCCGTCACCCCTTCGGGGATGGCCAGGGCTTTATAATGTTCGGGGAGCACGGGCCTATAGAGCGCTTTCTCCTTGGGGCTGGGCCAGGGGACACCTTGGGGGCGGGTGGGGTCGTAGAAATGGGTGTGGGTATCAATAAGCACAAGTCCCTCCAGAGAAGATGTTGAGTGGGCCTGTAAGCCGAATTCTGTAACCCGCATGCGCGGGTTGGCGGTCATCCCTCTGGGGCGCCGATTACTCGGCGCCTCAAGCGGCCTACCCGAGGAAGCGGACGAGCAGCCCGCGATGGCTTGCGCCATCAACCTCTTGCTTGGCCTTGCTCCCGATGGGGTTTGCCTAGCCGGCCCAGTCACCTGGACCGCTGGTGGTCTCTTACACCACCGTTTCACTCTTACCGCACAGGGCAAACCCTGGCGGCGACCTGCTTTCTGTTGCACTATGCCGTCGGGTCACCCCGCCTGGGCGTTACCCAGCATCGTGCTCTATGGAGTTCGGACTTTCCTCATGGCCGGGCCTCACGGCCCCGCCACGCGACCGCCCGGCCCACTCAAAAAAAATGATAGCATGGGTGACGCATGTTGTCAAACTTGACGCTTTACTGAATGCCGGTTCTGAGCTGCCCAATAAGGGGCCATAAGGGTGGAGCATCCCTTGCCTCTTGCCAGGAGGGCAGGAGGCCGCCGCCTCATTTCGCCCCCTATCGTTTGACAGTAACTCTGCCGTAGGCTATCATCCTTCTAGTTACTGGGCCTGTGAGCGGAAGGAGCTTATGCAGTGGCGGCTCATCGCCAAGGCGCGCCGCATTTTGGAGAGCGAATCGGGCGCTATCGTCAGCGATTGGGGGGGAAAGGTTCCCGTTGTCCTGGCCTATCCCAATAGCTACGCCGTGGGCATGTCCAGCCTGGCGATGCATAGCCTCTATCGCTGGTTCAACGCCTTGCCCGGTGTCGTCTGCGAGCGGGCCTTTGCCTTTCTAGACGGGCATCCTTCTCCGGCAGAGCCTTTGATCACCCTGGAATCGCAGCGCCCGGTGAGGGATGCAGCGGTGTTGGCCATCTCGGCCTCGTTTGAGATGGATTACTTTAACATCGTCTCCATGTTACGGCGCGCAGGTGTGCCCTTGCGCGCCGAGGAGCGGAGACCAGAGCACCCTTTTGTGATCTTGGGTGGGCCGGCCGTCGCCGCTAACCCCGAACCTTTGGCTATCCTAGCCGACGCGATCGTCATCGGCGAGGCCGAAGCCCTCTTGGGCGACTTGATAGCGTGCGTGCGCGATAGCTGGGGGCGCGAGCGCTTATCGGTCTTGGAGGGCCTGGGGCGCTTGCCGGGGGTTTATGTGCCCTTGATCCGTTCGGGGGAAGCCGTGGCCCGCCAATGGGTGCCCGATTTAGATGCCTATCCCACGGCCTCTAGCATCGTGGCCCCCGGCGCGGAATTCGGCGATATGCATCTCATTGAGATCTCGCGTGGCTGCGGGTGGGGCTGTCGCTTCTGTCTGGCGGGGTATTGGTATCGCCCGCCACGCGAGCGCAGTTTGGAGCTGATCTTGGATCAGGCGCGGCAGGGCCTCGGTCGCTTGAAGAAAGTCGGGCTGGTCGCGGCGGCGGTCTCGGATTACAGCCGCATTGAGGAGCTGGTGCTCGGCCTGAGAAATTTGGGGGCAGAGATCTCCGTTTCCTCGTTGCGGGTTGCGCCGCTTTCCCCTCTGCTCGTGCAGGCCTTGGCCGAAGGCGGCTCGCGGACCTTGACCCTGGCGCCGGAGGCGGGGTCGGAGCGGCTTCGCCGGGTGATCAACAAATGTGTGAGCCATGAGGATATCCTGCGGGCCGCGACCTTAGCCGCGTTGCATCGTCTGGAGGCTCTCAAGCTCTACTTCATGGTCGGCTTGCCCGGCGAATCGGAGGGGGATATTGAGGAGTTAATTGGGCTTTGCCGCGAGGTCAAAGAGGTTTTCCCACGCAAACTGGTGGTGAACCTGACGCCCTTCGTGCCCAAGGCTCATACCCCTTTTGAGCGCGTGGCGATGGCCCCTGAACCGGTGCTTGATGAGCGCCTTGTGCGCGTTCAGGAGGCTCTGAGCCGGATGCAGGTTGAGGTGCGCGCGGAGCCGCCCCGGGAGGCACGCGTCCAAGGGATCCTCGCGCGAGGGGACCGGCGAGTGGGTGAGGCCCTCTTGGGGATGCGTGCTCCCACGCCGGCGCGCTGGAAGGCAGCCCTGCACGCCCAGGGCTTGACGGAAGATGAATACTTACGTGAGCGCGCGCCTGAGGAGCCGCTCCCCTGGGATTTTGTGGATAGTCGCGTCGCCCCGGCGTACCTGGCCGCCGAGCGGCGGCGGGCTGCGGAAGAGCTCGTCACGGGAGCTTGTATCCCGGTGGAGTGTTCTCGGTGTGGAGTCTGCACAACGAAGGAGCAACGATGATCCTCGTCCGTGAGGGGGCGCTTTCGCGCTATTGTTTTGAGTCCTTTGAGGGCCCTTCACTTATCCATGGCGTCTTTACGCGCCTGGGAGGCTTTAGTCAAGGGGCTTTCGCCAGCTTGAATGTGGGGCGCACCGTGGGCGATGATCCGGCTGCGGTGGAGGCCAATCACCTGGCGATCTACCGCGCCCTGGGCATATCGGAGCAGGCTGTGGTGACGGTGCGCCAGGTGCACGGTGACCGTGTGGTGCCCGTCTCTCCCGGCGACGGAGGCAAATCGCTTGGGGAGGCGGATGCGCTCATCTCCAATGTGCCGGGCTTGGTGCTCCTGTTGCGCTTTGCCGATTGCGTACCCGTGTTCCTCTACGCGCCACGGGAGAACGCCGTGGGACTGGTGCATGCCGGATGGCAGGGCACGGCCCAGGAGATCGCCGCTAAGGCCGCTCAGGCGATGATCTCAACCTACGGCTGCCAGCCTGAGGAGATCCTCGCCGGAATCGGCCCGGCGATAGGCCCCTGTTGTTTTGATGTCGGCCCGGATGTGCTTCGGGCCATACAAGGGAAGGCCTGGGCTGAAGAAGTGCTTACAACGCGGGAGGACGGCAAGACCTATATGGACCTCTGGCGGGCAAACGCGCTCCAATTGCAAGGGGTCGGCCTGAGGCAGATTGAGCATTCCTGTATGTGTACTGCGTGCCTGCTGGAGGAGTTTTACTCCCATCGCGCTGAGAGGGGACACACCGGGCGCTTTGCAGCGCTCATAGGCCTTTCGCCGTAAAAGTGATCAGCTGTCAGCTTTCAGTGGTCGGCCTTCTTACCGTTTCGTGTGGTTAACCTTACGCCCTCCTAGATCCGAGCGGGGGCCAGGGCGGGACTGAAAGCCGACTACTGCGAGCTGAGAACCGATCGCCTTTCAAAGGAGAGCACGTCATGGCGGACGAGTTAGAGCGGAACATCGCGGCCAACTTGGAGGACGTGGAACGGCGCATCGCGGCAGCCTGTGCTCGCGTGGGGCGCGGACGAAACGAGGTGACCCTGATCGCCGTGAGCAAAACGCGCTCCCCCGCCGAGATCCTGGCTGCCTATCGCGCCGGGGTGCGCCATTTCGGCGAGAACCGCATTGAAGAGGCCGAGGAAAAGATCCCCTTGCTCCGCGAGAGCTTTATCGCCGGCCCGGTCACCTGGCATATGGTCGGCCATGTGCAAAGCCGCAAGGCCAAGCGCGTCGTGGAGTTTTGCGATGTGATCCACTCTGTGGATTCGCTTCATCTGGCGGCACGGCTGGAGCGCTTCGCCGCCGAGCTAGGCAAGCAAGTGCCTATCCTCCTAGAGGTTAATGTCTCCGGCGAGGAAAGCAAGTATGGTTTTGCCGCCAGCACCCCTGTGGCGCGTGCGGATTTCCTCAGTCAAGTGGGGCAGTTTGCCGTCTTCACGCACCTGCGGGTAGAGGGGTTGATGACCATGGCCCCCATCGTCCCCGATCCCGAGCAGGCCCGCCCCGTGTTTCGGGCCTTGCGCGAGCTGCGCGAAGCCCTGCGGGATCGTGCCCCCTTTTCCTCCTGGGCCGAGCTTTCCATGGGCATGACCGACGATTTTGAGGTGGCCATTGAAGAGGGGGCCACGATGGTGCGCATTGGGCGGGCTATCTTCGGCCCGGCAAGTTATTAGAAGTCGGTTTTCAGTCGTCAGTTATCAGCTGGCCGATTAGCGCGGTCCATGGTTCTGGCGAGAGTTTGTAGTGTGCCCGTGAGGGCATGAGCGCTCGGCGGTGGCTCGCCCACTTTCTCATATGGGAGATATTATGGAGATGAGCGCGGATTCTCGTATCGCTTTCGTTGGCGGAGGCATCATGGCCGAGGCCTTTATCCGGGGGATGCTCCAAAAGAGCCTGGCGAAGCCCGGGGAGATCATCGCCAGCGATCCCCTCGTCGAGCGGCGGGCGCTCCTTGCCGAGAAGTTGGGTGTGCGGGTCAGCGCCTCCAACTTGGAGGCTGCCTCGGGAGTGGAGGTCATCGTCCTAGCGGTTAAACCCCAGGTGCTGGGTAAGGTATTGCGCGAGCTGACCGGCCACGTTAGCCCTGACATCTTGCTTCTCACCTTTGTCGCCGGGGCCAAGATGGAGACCATTCGCCAGGCGTTGGGGGTCAAGGCCATCGTGCGTATCATGCCCAACACGCCTTGCCAGATCGGTGAGGGTATGTCGGTCTGGACGGCCACCGCCGAGACGTCGCCCCAACAGCGCGAGTGGGCGCGACAAGTCGTCGCTTCCCTGGGTGAAGAGGTCTATGTGGAGAACGAGGAATACCTAGACATGGCCACGGCTTTGAACGGCTCTGGCCCGGCCTATGTCTTTCTCTTTATGGAGGCGCTGATCGACGCCGGCGTGCATTTGGGCCTTTCCAGGGCCATCAGCGAGAAGCTCGTCCTGCAGACGGTGCGTGGCTCGGCGATCTACGCCCAATCCAGTGGTCTCCATCCGGCGGTCTTGCGCAATATGGTCACTTCGCCAGGGGGCACCACCGCCGAGGCTCTGTATCGGCTGGAGGAGGGGGGCCTGCGGGCCACTATATCCCGTGCCGTTGCCGCCGCTTATGAGAAGGCCAAACTTCTAGGGGAGCTGAGCAAAAGATGAGAGTGCTCTATATCTTTATTGTTGTGTTAGCGCGAGCCTTGAACGTGGCTATCCTGACCCGTGTCCTGCTCTCCTGGATACCCGTTGATCGCAACAACCGTCTGGTCGTCTTCCTCTATGACATCACGGAGCCGATCCTAGGGCCGATTCGCCGGGTGATGCCTAATCTCGGTGGCCTGGATCTCTCGCCCCTGATCGCCCTCATCCTCGTGGAGATGGCCGAACGCGTCTTGCTCACCCTTCTGGCGCGCGTAGCTTATTAGGGCGCCACAAGCAGGTGTTTAAAGCATATATCCGCTCGGAGGTTGGTCCATGAATAAAAAGACGCTGGGCCTTGCCGCTGCCGTCGTGGGGATCATCGTGCTTCTGGTCTCACTTTTGGCGAACCAGCTAGGCCTTGGCTCGCCCGGCTTTGGGGTCAAGCAGATCATCGGGACCGTCTTGGGGGCCGCGATTGCCGTCCTAGGCCTCGTGTTGGCAAAACGGCAGGGGCGGGCTTAAAGCCCACCCCTGCGAGGGTATGTTCTTATAGCTCGTAGGCGATCCCCAGCCGAGGCAGAAGGTCGCGCAAGAAGGCGATGGAGCGGCGCATGGCCTCGTCCATATCGGGCAGGCGGCCGATGTCGATGGCCACGTAGCCCGTGAAGTGATGTTTCTTCAAGGCGGTAAAGACCCCCACCCAATCCACCGTGCCCTCGCCCAGGGCCTTGTGTTCGTTGACCTTGCCGTCGTTATCGGCCACGTGCAGATACATGATGCGCTTACCCAGCTTTTCTACGCTGAGGGGCAGGATCTCCTTCTGGGCGTGTTGATGGGCTGTATCCAGCACGGCGCCGAAATTGTCGGCCCCTACATGATCCATCAGCCGCAAGAGAGCATCGGTATTGGAGATCATCTCGCCCACGCGCGGCTCTAAGCAGAAGGGCAAGCCCGCTTTAGCCGCCTCTTGGGCGCAGTACTTGAAGGTCTCCACCAGCACGTGCCATTGCTCCTCCCAGTCAAACTGGGGATCTACCTCAATGCGAAACTCAATGCCGTAATTGAGCATCTCCTTGTAGGGGCGCTCGCCCACGAACTTGAGCGGCGGGGTATAGCTATCGATCTGGATCGTGGCGCATTGGAAGAAAGAGGCCAGCTCTACGGCCAAGCGGAAAAGCTCCTGGCCTCTTTTGCGCTCGGCCTCGTCCAGACTGACCAGTTCGGGGATGACCGGGCAAAAGTTGACCACCCGTAGCCCCAGCTCGGTGCAGAGCTCCTTGAGCGTTCGGCGCCTTTCATAGACTTGCAGGAGGTTATCCCCCTCGGAGGCGCCCTCCAATTCCACATAGTGAAACCCCAGCTCGGCCATCTGGCGCAGCGCGGTGGGGATATCGGCTACGGGCACGGGATACCCGTAGCGGCTGATGGCATAAAGCCAGCAGCAACTCAGTTTCATCGTCTCACCGGTCATCCTTCTCTCCTTCAATAGCCTCTCTACAAGACACAAAGACACCAAGGCACTAGGGAATTACCACGAAAGATAAACCCTTGTGTCTTTGTGCCTTCGTGGTTCCTTATCTCTCTGCCAGCAGCTTGTCCACATCCTCAGCGCTGATCATCCCCAGGGCCTCCTGGATTTTGGCTACCAGGAGCGGTTCGGGGGCGGCACCCTCAATGTGGACCGTCTCGTTGATCACGCTGCGCGGCACCCCTTGCACATGGTATTTGTTGGCCAAGTGGGGGAACTCAATGGCCTCTACCATGTCGGCAGTGATCTTGTCGCTGGCGAGGGCCAGGCTGTGGGCCAAGCGCACCGCGCTGGGGCAGTAGGGGCACGTGGGCGTGACAAAGACCTGGATATGCACCGGCTTCTGGATATCTTTGAGGATCTCCAAGGTTTTGTCCGAGAGGCCGGGCTCCTTCCGCGATACGGCGATGATGTCCTCAATCAGCGAGGCGAATTCGTATCCCGAGGGGAGGCCGTAGAAGCGGATGCCATAATCCACATCCCCCATGATCACCGTGGCAGGGATCTTGTCGATATGGTACGTTTGGGCCACTTCCTTATCGGCCACGAAATCGTAAACCTCCAGGGTGATCTTGGGCGAAAGCTCGGCCACCTCGCGCAGGATCTGTTCCGTCTCGCGGCAAAACTGGCAGGCGTAGGCCTGGGTAAAATAGAGCAGTTTGACGGGCGCGACCAGAGACTTGGCCAGGTGCCCCTCCAGGAATTGGCGATCCTTTTCACTCAGCAAAGCCATCTCTCACCTCCTCGTTACTCTTCAATGGCCGCCTTTTGGGCGTTGATCTCGCGGATGCGCGCCGGATCGAACTTGGGCCAGCGGTCATACGTATAGAGGCCGTTCACCTCCTGCTCGATATCGTACAACTGGGTGTAACAAAAGGCGCAAATACGCGGATGCCGGAGGAGCGTCTCCGTCAAGGCGCGGTAGCGGGCGATGAACTCCTCCACCGACTTGGGACGGGCCTCTATGCCGCCATAACCCCAGGCCTTGTCGTCCTTTTGATCGGGGTTCCACCAGATGCCGCCGTACTCGCTGACGAAGTAGGGCTGACCCCTATAGGGGGCATCCAATTTGGGAAAGTTACGAAACGGTTCCCCACCGCTGGCGAAGGGGGCGAAGGCGGCCGCAAAGACCTCGGGATTTTGCTCGTAGTTGTGCACATCGTAAATATCGGTCTCCACGTGCACGTAGCCGCTGGTGTCAATGACCGGGCGCGTCGGGTCAAGGGCTTTGGTGACGCGGTAAACGGTGCGCAGGGTCTCGGGGTCTTGGTTGCTTTGCGTCTCGTTAAAGGGACACCAGCCGATGATGGAGGGATGGTTATAGTCGCGCTGGAGGGCCTCCAGCCATTGGGGCAAAAAGACCCCTAGCGCCTCCGGCCGGCTCAAATCCAGGCCCCAACTGGGGAACTCGCCCCACACGAGATAGCCCAGGCGATCTGCCCAATAAAGGAAACGCGGCTCAAAGACCTTTTGGTGTAAGCGTGCGCCGTTAAAGCCCAGGCCCTGGGCAATTTGAATGTCGTTGCGCAGGGCCTCATCCGTGGGGGCGGTGTAAATCCCCTCGGGGTAAAAGCCCTGGTCCAGCACCAACCGCTGGAAAAGCGGCCGGCCGTTGAGTAAGATGGCCCGCTCGCTCAAGGCAAGCGTCCGCAGGCCGAAATAGCTTTTCACCACGTCCCGGTCGCCCTCGGCGGTGCGTAAGACCAATTGTAGGTCATAGAGCGTCGGCTCCTGAGGGGACCAGGCCTGGGCCTCCCTAAGGCGGAGGACCAAACGGACGCGTTGGCCGAGGAAGCTCGTCCGGGCCCTGCCCACGACTTGCCCCTCGAGCTGCGCCTGGGCTTCCAGGGTGCCCCGCGTGGGCCGCCCGCACACCTCCACCTCAACGCTCACCTGGCCGCCCTCCAAATTGGGGGTCATGCGTAAAGCCCCGATGTACGTCCGAGGCACCGGCTCCAGCCAGACCGTTTGCCAGATGCCCGTTGTGCGCGTATAGTGGCAGCCTCGGGAGTAATACTCTGGGCACTGTTTGCCCCCGGCTTGTAGGGGCGAGCGCGTGTCGTCGCGGGCGTGGATGACCAGGTTATTCTCTCCCCTGGCCAGGAGAGAGGTGATGTCTAGGCTGAAGGGGGTGTAGCCGCCGCGATGCCCTCCCGCACTTTGCCCGTTCACCCAAACCCACGCGTCATGATCCGCTGCGCCCACGTGCAAGAGCACTCGTCGGCCCTCCCAGGTCTCGGGGAGGACGAACGGGCGGCGATACCAAACCCCCAGGTGAAAATCCACATCGCCGATCCCGGAAAGCGTGCTTTCGGGACAGAAAGGCACTTGGATCTCTCGCGCCAAGCGCTCCGCCTGGGGCAAGCCGCGGTCAATGCCGCTCAGGCCGGGGTCAAACTCAAACTCCCAGACGCCGTTCAGGTTAAGCCAAGCCTCGCGTTCCATCTGCGGACGGGGATACTCAGGACGAGGGATGTCCATAGTTGAGTCCTTTCGTCTAGAGCTTGCGCAGGCGAGCCTCTAACACGCGGTTGCGCAGGTAAGCGTCCAGATCACCGCGCTGTTCAAGCAACTGGACGATCTCGCTATCGTCTAGAAGCACGATGCAAGCCTCGCCACGCGAACCGGAGTAGCGCATTCGCTCCTCAGCTTCCAGGCCGGCCATGCCGGAGCCCATCACCAGGACGAGCTTGACGTTGTGAGCCTCGGCCCTTCTCAGGGCCTCGGTGGCGAAATCCTCCGGCGAGAGCTGGCTGGGGGACATACACGTCACCAAGATGGCCGGCTGGTAGATGCCCCAATAGCTGCCCCCTTGCGCTTCGGGGGCGATAGCCAGGATAACGCCGGGACCCTCGGCCTCTGCGCGCACGTTGGGCACGACGGAAAAGGCCGGTACCAGGGAGAAGAAGGCGGCGGCAAAAGCCTCCCAGGGCCGACCGCACTCATAGTTGCCCCGAGGGTCCAGGGCCTCGGCGCGCAGGGCCCACAGGCGGGCATAGGTGGCCTCAAGGTCCTCGGTGGGCGTGGCCAACGAGGCGCGCTCAGGCGGGGCCTGGGTGAAGTATTGTCGGAGGGCGCGCTCATAGAGGGCATTGCGCACCTCGCAAGGTTGCACGGGGCGGATGGCTCCGATCATCTCCAAGGAGGCTAATACCGGATCGTTACGGCTGAAGGGCATCTTGCGTCCCTCTAGGAGGATGCTGCACAGCCTTCGGCGTTCTAAGGGCCGTCGCTCCAGCTCCTGGATCACGTGGCGGATGTTATCGTCTTCTTCCAGCATCTGCTCGGCGGCCTGCTCAATGTGCTCCGCGCTCAGCTCCTTGACCTTGGCGCGCTCCAAGAGGGCGCAGAGGCGCATGGTGAGGTAGGGGTGTCCTCCGGTGAGCTGGTAAATCCTCTGAGGGGCCTCAGGGGGCACGGTTACGCCCAGTTTATTGAATTGCCCCACGATCTTGGCTACATCGGGTAGCTCCAAATCGCGCAGGTAGAGCTTTTCGCAGATGTTTAGGGGCGAATTCGCCCCAAAGGTCAAAGCGAAGAGGTC
>Ga0315298_1008792_pt1 | contig 12718 bp, 9 predicted proteins | sample WHS_1_MG_FD_203077 | JGI IMG/M metagenome (GOLD analysis project Ga0315298, IMG submission 203077) | Extremophilic microbial mat communities from Washburn Hot Springs, YNP, Wyoming, USA - WHS_1_MG | ecosystem: Environmental > Aquatic > Thermal springs > Hot (42-90C) | place: USA: Wyoming...
ACTGCTACAGTATTACATGATAACAAAAAAGAAAATTTTGAAGTTAAATCTGACCCAGTAGAGTTTGAAATGAAAATAAAGCCATTCTTGAAAAAGTTTAAGCAGTCAGATATGCTTATCATAATGGAACATACTGGAGTTTATCATTTAAAACTTGCTAATTATCTGTATGAAAATGGTTATAAAGTAGCAGTAGTAAATCCATTTTCAATAAAAAAGTTTATGGAAGCTAAAATGACAAGAGTTAAAACAGATAAAGCTGATTCATACTACATAGCAGAATATGGAAGGACGTTTTTCGATGGAGAGCTTTATAAACCAAAATCAGATGTAGAAAAAGAAATAGAAGTAAAACTAAAGATATTAGAAGACCTACAAAAACAGCTTACAATGCTGAGAAATCAAAGAGAAGCATTAAGTCATGTACCAATGAAAAAATTAAAAGAGAATTTAGAATATTATGATGAGATAATCAGAAAAATAGAAAAAAACATAAAAGAACTTGAGAAAGAGATAAAAGAATTGTCTAAGAAGAATTATCAAGAGGAATACAAACTTTTAAAAAGTATACCTGGTATAAGTGATAGGACTATAGGAATGATAATATCAGTATATGGAAATTTTGAAAGATTTAAGAGTGTAAAAGATGCATCAAGTTTTATAGGAATTAATCCAAGTCCATATGAAAGTGCAGCATGTGTAAAGAAAAGTGGTTCGATAAAAAAGATGGGAAATCCATATGCAAGAAAGATACTATACATGGCAGCATTATCAGCAATAAGGTTTAACAAATACTGCAGAGAATTATACGAAAGATTAGCAAGTAAAGGTAAGGCTAAAAAGTTAGCATTAGTGGCTGTAGCACATAAGTTATTAAGGCAGGCATATGGTGTATTAAAAAGCAGAAGACCATTTGATGAAAATTTTTGTACTTGACATTTAACATAGAACATCCTGAGGACGTAAGTCCGAAGGATCTCATTTATTTAAATTTTAAATTCCCAATTTCTCAGCGAAAGTTTTGCTTTAAGTATTATTTTAACATACCTGAATAATGCTATAATTATTTAACCTTTTTGAGATTAGGGGGAGAGAGTATGAAAGCAGTAGTCATGGCAGGTGGATTTGGTACAAGAATACAACCATTAACAAACAGCATTCCAAAACCGATGCTTCCAATCCTTAACAAACCAATGATGGAACATATTATTAAAAAACTTAAATCTGTTGGCATAAATGAAATTGTTGTCTTATTATACTTTAAGCCAGAAGTTATCCAGAATTACTTTAAAGATGGCTCTGACTTTGGAATTAAAATAAACTATGTACTGCCGGATGATGATTATGGGACAGCTGGAGCCGTTAAAAAAGCCCAAAAGTATCTTGATGAAAGGTTTATCGTAGTAAGTGGGGATTTAGTTACAGATTTTGATTTTAAAGAAATAATCGGATTTCATAATGCTGTTAACTCTAAATTAACAATCACTTTAACATCTGTTGAAGACCCATTGCAGTTTGGAGTGGTAATTACAGATAAAGATGGAAAAATTCTTAGATTTTTAGAAAAGCCAGGATGGGGAGAGGTTTTTAGCGACACGATAAACACAGGTATTTATGTAATTGAACCAGAGATATTAGATTATATTCCGGATAATATTCCGTTTGATTTTAGTAAAGACCTATTTCCTAAGCTTATGAAAGAAGGAATCACACTTTACGGATATAATGCGAAAGGCTATTGGAGAGATGTTGGAAATCCGGAGAGTTATAGAGAAGTAAATAAAGATATTTTAAAAGAAAAAGTAAAGACAGATTTTGAAGGTGAAAAAATCGTATATCCATCCGGTGTTTTATACACAAAAACAAAAGATTTACCGGCAAGTTTAGAAATCGTTGGTAAAGTTGTATTAGATGAAAATGTAAAATTAGAAGAAAATATCACACTTGAAAATGTAGTCATTGGTAAAAACTGTCATATAGGAAAAAATACATACATTAAAGACAGTGTTTTATGGTGGGATGTTAAAATTGGTAGTAACTGCAGATTTTTAAACTCTGTTGTCTGTAATAATAACATTATAGAAAACAATGTAAGAGCCGAGCACGGAGTCATCATAGCAGAAGGTTGTGAGATAAAAGATAATGTAGCATTTGAGAAAGATGTTATCATTTGGCCAAACAAACTCATTGAAGAAGGATCTATTATTAGCAGCAATCTTATTTGGGGTGATAAGTGGAAATCTTCATTGTTTGAAGGTGGTAAAGTCTCCGGAAGAACAAACATTGAGCTTTCTAATGAAATGGCAGCCAAGCTTGCTGCAAGCTTTGGGTCTATATTACCACTTGGAAAGACAATTTTAATGTCAAGAGATTATCATAGGGCTTCAAGAATGTTAAAAAGGTCTTTCCTTGGTGGACTGCTTGGTTCAGGTTTAAACGTTATAGATTTAAAACTTATGCCACTTCCAGTTATGAGATTTTTACTATCAAACACTGATGCAATCGGTGGAGTGCATTTCAGACAATCCCCGGAAAATCCAACAATTACAGAGATTTTATTCTACGACAACGACGGGCTTTTGATAGACACAAATACAGAAAAATCCATAGAAAGAATATTCTTTAGAGAAAGTTTTAGAAGAGTAAATTACAATGAAATAGGAGAAATCAAAGATGAACCACTGCCACTGAAATCTTACAAAGAAAAATTTTTATCATTGATAGACCAAGAGAGCATTAAAAGTCATAAATTTAAAATCATCGCAGACCTGCTAAATGGTTCTACTTCTATCATATATCCGGATATAGTAAATACAGTCGGAATAGAAAACATTATTCTAAATGCTTATTTTGATGAGAAAAAATTGTCTCAAATCTCAACTCTTCATAAAAAATCCGCAGAAGAAATCTCAAAAATGGTCAATGTATTATCTGCTGATATAGGATTTGTAATGTATCCAAACGGTCAAAGAGTAGTAATCATATCAGATAATGGTGAAATTTTGGACAATGAAACGGCTATTTTGATAATACTCTATTTGATAGATAAAACAGTCAATAAACAAGTTAAAGTTTACTTGCCGGTCTATGTACCGGAGGTTATGGATGAGATGTTTGAAAATATAATCGTAGAAAGGGGTAAAACTATCGGTATAAAATCTAACTTTTTAAAAGATTATTACTTCTTTGGAAATCTTGAAGGAAATTATACATTTACAGAGATGTCCTACAGCTTTGATGGCATGTTTACATCTATTAAAATTCTTGAAATGTTAAGTAAAACAAAACAAAAAATATCAGATATACAAAAAATTATTCCAAACCATTACTTTGAACATAAAGTTGCATCTTGTCCTATTAATCTAAAAGGAAAGATGATGAGAAAATTTACAGAAGAAGCAATAGGAAAAGATACATCTTTTGTTGATGGTGTAAAAATCTTTATAGATAAGAAAACTTGGATATTAATGCTTCCAGACCAGTATGCAGATAGTTTACATCTATATGTCAATTCTGACAAAGAAGAGAGAGCAAAAGCAGTTTTAAATGAGTATATCGACAAGATAAATAAATGGATGGAATAGGAAATGGAAAATATCCAGCCGCACGATTGGTTTTTTAAGCAGATATTTTCCAATCCAAAAAGTGTAAAAACTGTTTTAGATATCTTTGCTCCAGATTTAGCAAAAGAAGTACAGCAGCTTCATATAGCAAACTCAGAAAAATTTTCTAAAAAATCTAAAAAGTTTATGCTTGATTTGTTATTCACATGTAAAGTTAAAGACCAAGAAGCATTTATTAGACTGATTTTTGAGCATAAATCTTACATAGATTATGACTTACCATCTCAACTACTACACTACAACGCAGTAATATGGCAAGAGACGGCGAAAGAAAAACAATACTACCCACCAATCGTTAACATAGTCTTTTATCACGGAGAAAGAAAATGGAACATACCTACAACTCTGCCTGTTTTAAGCAGTAAAAATTTAGAAAAATACAGCTTAAAGTTAAACTATCTGCTTATAGATTTAAATCAAATATCAGATGAAGATTTGAAAAACAGACTATATCAAGATGTATGCACAATTTCAGCATTACTTGTTATGAAGCATATCTTTGAAGACATCCAAAACTTTAAACCGATTTTTAAATTAATGATTGAATATAAATCAGATTGTCTGTATTTAGCTTTTGACTACATTGTATTAGTAAAAAAGGATATTGAAAAAGTAGAAGAAGTTTTAAAAGAAATAGCCGGAGGTGATGAAAAAATGATGACATTAACAGAAAAATGGAAAATGGAAGGAAAATTAGAAGGAAGGTTAGAAGGAAAGTTGGAAGCTAAAATGGAAGATTTAATAAAATTAACTCAGTTGAAATTTGGGACTATTCCAGAGAGCTTAGAAAAGATTATAAAACAGTGTAAAGAGATAGAAGAGTTAGACAAAATTTTTACAAAAATAGCTTTAGCTAAAAGTATTGAGGAATTAGAAAATATTAAATGAAAAAGCTATACCTCTGTTTTTTATGGCATATGCACCAACCTTGGTATATAGACCCATTTACCCAAGAATTTGAAATGCCATGGGTGTTTTTACATGCGATAAAAGATTACTACGAAATGCCATGGCTTGTCTCAAGATACAAAAAAATAAAAGCAACGTTTAACTTAGTTCCTTCTTTAATAAAACAACTTCAAATATATTCAGAAAACCCTTCAAGTTGTAAATTCTTAAACTTATCGAAGAAAGACGTAGATAAAATTTCTAATACTGAAAAAGACTATCTTCTAAAAATACTTTTTAGCGCAAATCTTACCACTATGATAAAGCCAATTCCAAGATACTTTCAGATTTATCAAAAATATATGACTACTCAAAACTTGTCCAATCAAGACTTTTTAGATTTACAAGTTCTCTTTTTACTATCCTGGACGGGTAATTATCTTAGAGAAAACAATCATTATATAAAAACTCTTTTAGAAAAAGGGAAAGATTTTACTCAAGAAGAAAAAGAAAAGCTTATAAATGTTTTATTAAACTTTTTGAAAGAAATCATTCCATATTACAAAAAACTCGAAAGCGAAGGAAAGATTGAGATTACCACAACGTCGTATTACCATCCAATCTTACCTTTACTTTTAAACATAGAATCAGCCAAAGAATCTAAGCCTGACATCTCTCTACCAAAGATTACAGCAAACTTTAAAGAAGATGCAGTGTATCATCTTAAATCAGCTTTAGATGAGTATAAAAGTATTTTTGATAAGAGCCCAAATGGACTATGGCCGGCTGAAGGCTCTTTATCAAATCAAACATTAGATTTATTTATAGAATATAAAATAAAATGGACAGCAACAGATGAAGACGTACTTTACAACTCAATAGGGAAAAGAGATAAGTATAAAATTTACAAATATAAAGATATTTACCTGTTTTTTAGAGATAGATATTTAAGCGATAGTATAGGATTTAGATATCAGAATATGGATGAAAAAGATGCGGTAGATGATTTTATATCCCATTTAAAATCAATCTATAATTCTTCTCAGCACTGTCAAGTTGTAAGCGTAATTCTTGACGGAGAAAATGCTTGGGAGTTTTATAAAAACAATGGTAAAGATTTCTTCAGTAGATTGTACTTTGAAATCTCCCACCAAAAGTGGATAGAATGTATTACATTCTCAGAAGTCTTAGAGAAAAATGTAGAAATTGAAAATTTAGAATCAATAAAAGCCGGCAGTTGGATATACGGAAATTTTACAACATGGATAGGACATCCGGAGAAAAACACGGCGTGGGAGTACCTATCAGAAACAAGAAACTTTTTAGAATCAGAAAAAGAAAATGATTTATATAAGAAGGCAATAGAATATATCTATATAGCAGAAGGAAGTGATTGGTTTTGGTGGTATGGAGATGACCATTTTACCATCTACGCAGACAAATTTGACCTTTTATTTAGGTCTAATCTAATGAAAGTTTATGACGTTCTTGGCAAAAAGCCACCGGCTAAGCTAAGTAAACCAATAAAACAAACATTCAAACAACCTGTCATAAAAAAGCCAAAAAACTACATCATACCGACAATTGACGGAAAGATTTCAAACTATTTTGAATGGTTGTTTTCAGGAGAGATAGACTTAACCTTTGATTTATCATCCATGAACACGGAGATTTTATTAAATAAACTTTACTATGGCTATGATAAAGAAAACTTTTATCTTAGATTTGATGGCAGTGTTAATCAGATAAAAAACGATATATTAAGACTAAATTTCATCACAGATAAAGAAATTTCATTTTCCATCCCGATTTCAAATGAAAAATACACAGATGAAAAGGGCGTTGAAGCTGTAAGCGAAAAAATAATTGAAATTAAAATACCTTTAAATCTTTTAAACGAGAAAAAATTTGAGTTTTATATAGAAATCTTAAAAGATTCTCAGCTTTTACAGAAGCTGCCTGTTTACAGTATAATTATGTTAGATATATCAGAAAATTTTGATTATGATTGAATGGTGTAAGATGGTTAAATTACTATTTGGAATACACTGTCATCAACCGGTTGAAAATTTTTATGAAGTAGTCGATGAAGCTATAGAAAAGGCTTATAAACCTTTTTTAAAAACAGCTAAAAAATACCCAAAATTTAAGTTTGCAGTTCACTACTCAGGATGGCTTTTAGAGCATATAAAAAATTATAGCAAAGAAACGTTCAAACTTCTTCAAGATTTAGCACTTAACGGTCAGATAGAGTTTTTCAGTGGTGGATACTACGAGCCAATTCTTGCAGCTATCCCATCAGATGATAGAAAATATCAAATTGAGAAGTTAAATATATTTATCAAAGAAAACTTTAACCAAACACCAAAAGGATTATGGCTTACAGAAAGGGTTTGGGACAGTAGCATCATTCCGGATATTGTAAATCTTGGAATTGAGTATGTAATTGTAGATGATTATCATTTCTTGTCAGCAGGATTTAAAAAAGAAAATCTTTATGGATATTACATTACAGAGTCAAACGGCTACAAAGTAAAGCTTTTTCCAATAAATAAAAATCTTAGATATTTAATTCCGTTTAAAACAGTTGATAAGATAAAAGAATATCTGTATACTTTGCCAAATATTGAAAATCCAGCAGGAATAATTTTTGACGATGGAGAAAAGTTTGGAATTTGGCCAAAAACTTACCAGTGGGTTTATCAGCAAGGTTGGTTAGAAAACTTTTTAAGTGAAATTTCAAACTCAAAGAACATTGAATTTAGCCACTACCAAGAATATTCAGAAAACCAAAAACCACTTGGAATAGCTTATCTTCCTATCACTTCATACCATGAGATGGGAGAATGGAGTTTATTTGCAGAAGTTTTTGAAGAGTTTGAAAAATTAAAAGAATTCTTAGAAAAAAACAATATGAACCAAGAGTTTGAAAAGTTTGTAAAAGGCAACATATGGCACAACTTTTTAGTAAAGTATCCAGAATCAAACAGGATACATAAAAGATTTTTAGACTTGTCAATCTCTTACAGAGATTATAAGAAAAATCAAGCTTTTTTAGACAATCTTTTAAAATCTCAATGTAATGATGTTTTATGGCACGGAATTTTTGGCGGTCTTTATCTTCCAAACCTAAGAAACAACGCTTACAGATTTATCATAAAAGCAGAAAAAGAGATTGAAAAAATAACAAAAAAACATAAAAAAGTTGAAATTAAAGATATAAATTACGATGGATACGAAGAGGTAAAAGTTCATACAGACAATTTAATATTGATTTTTGATAGCAAAGAAGCAGGTCAAATAACAGAACTTTCAATTAAAGATAAAGAGTTTAACTTTCAAAACACATTAACAAGAAGAAAAGAAGGATATCACTATAAGCTACTTCAAACAAATCAATCAAACAACTATGACGATGAAGGAATCTCAACAATTCATGAGATGCAAACGACGATAGACTCAAAAAAAGCAAAAGATTTACTTATTTACGATTGGTACAATAAAAACTCATTTATAGACCATATCACAGATGAGAGCTTTAACTTAGACAGTTTTTATAGATGTAGTTTTAGAGAGCTTTCTGACTTTGCAAACCAGCCATTTAATATTGAGTATGTGAATGAAGAAATCATTTTTAAACGAGAAGGCGGTATTTACTTAGACAAAAAATATGATTCAACTCTTATTAAAAAATACTTTATTAAAGGCAGTACGATAGAGTATATTGTAAACCTTACAACAAGATACGAAAATCCTTTAAAATACTTATTAGAATTTAACTTCCATTTTGCCAATTTAGAAGAAAAGCTCAGACAACCAATCTATCATGGAAAAAGCAATAAATTTTCTATATTTGATGAGTTTACAAATAAAACCATAGTTTTAGAGTCTGTAAAGGATTGCGATATATTTACCTATCCAATCAACACAGTCAGCCAATCGGAAAAAGGTGTTGATATTACAAACCAAGGCTTAACCATTGGATTTTTAACGGATTTTCAAAAAGAGCTTTACATAAAGTTTAAACTTTCCGTTTTAGATGGTAATAAATGAAAAAAGCTATTGTCATACCGGCAAGGAAAGGTTCTACAAGATTAAAAGATAAGCTACTTTTGCCAGTAAATGGAAAGTCTGTAATAGCTTGGACTGTTGAAAACTGTCTTAAAACAGACATTCCTGTAATAGTTGCCTGTGATAGTCAAGAATTTGTGGAAATTTTGAAAGATTATCCAATTGAAATTATTCTTACACCATCAGATTTAAAAAGTGGTTCAGACAGGATAGCTTACGCAATAAAAGATAAAGATTTAGATTATATAGTCAACGTTCAAGGAGATGAGCCGCTAATTGAGCCCGGAGATATTGTCAAGCTTTTTGACCTGTTAAAAGATTCTCCTGTTGCAACATTGTATTATCCAATAGAAAAAGAAGATGATTATTTAAATCCAAACATAGTTAAAGTTATTTCTGATAAAGACGATTTTGCCATCTACTTTTCAAGAAGTCCAATTCCATTTTACAGAGATTTAGATTTTAATCAGATGTTAAAAACGCTTACTCCCAAAAAACACTTAGGTATTTATGGCTATCATAAAAAAGCATTGATAGATTTTTTATACAACCTTAAACCTGCGCCAATAGAAGAAGTAGAAAAGTTAGAACAGCTGAGATTTTTATACAATGGCTACAAAATAAAACTTGCCAAAGCTTTTAAGGATACCGTCGGCATTGATACAAAAGAAGATTATGAAAAGTTTTGTAGTTTGGTAGATAAAGAGATTGAAAGGTAAATAATTTTGTTAGTAATGCTTCGGATGAGAAATTAAAGATTTTTATAAAATTTAAAAAAGAGATCCTTCGGATTTACGTCCTCAGGATGACGGTTAGAGGTTGAATGATACGCATTAAAGGAAGAATAACCTTATTTGTCATTCTGAGCGTAGCGAAGAATTTCATTTTTACTCAATTTTTAAATGAAGAGATCCCTCGGCTTTACAGCCTCAGGATAACAAGAAAAATAAGCTTACAAAAATTTTTACAGCATTCTCATAAAGGGAGCAGACCCCCTTCACCGGCTTCTAAAGGCAAATAAGGCAACTACTAACGTGCGATGTGTGCTCTTTCACTTTCTTTGTCATCTTAAAGACTTTAGTCCGATACCGTCAATCATTCAAGCAACATTTTCTTCGCAGTATGCAAGTATTCTAATTCTTTATTTTTATCGTTTAATTTATTTATAATTAAATCCATCTTTTCTCTCAAAATATTCGATATTATGTCTACCTTCTCCTGCAGTAGCGATATTTTTTTTCCATTTTTTACAAGTGATGTACTATTTTGACTTAAAAAATCGTTAACATCTTTAATTAAACTTTCCATATAATTATAAATATTTGAATCAAAATCGTTTGAATTAAGAAGAATGACTAACCTTTCAGATTCAGCTAACAAATCGTCTAAGCTTTTGATGATAACTCCTCCCATCCTTCTCTAACTGTGTTTAAAATATTAATAACTTCATTTAAAACCTTTTCATCATTTCTCAAATTTCCAAGCATGATTTGTTTCTCACAAAAGTCATAAATTTCATGTAAATTCTGAGCTATCTCTCCACCTTTTTCAATATCAAGACCTGTTTTTAGAGTTAAAAGAATATCCAATGCTTTATTTATGTGATTAATTTTTGATTTTAAATCATTATTTTTTATACTTTCTATTGCAGCTTTCAGTTCTAATATAACCCTTTCATATCCCATAGAAATAAGCTTTGGAAGGTTTGCTGTTTCCAAGCCTGTTTTTAAATAACTTTCATATGGATTCACTTATTAATCTCCTTCTTATTTAGAGTTTTGATTGCCAAATGTTGCCTGAATTCTTGCACTAATATCATTCATTTGAGCCTGTAGCATTTGCATTTTTATGAATTGATTTTTTAAAGTTTCAATTTCCGTTTTAACTTTTTTTGTCTGAAGGTCTATCAAGTTTTGAATATTTTGAATTTGCCTATCATAAGATTTATTGTATTGGTCTAATATTCCATTAAACTGAGTATACGGATTTAAATAGGTTGTTAAATTATTTTTAATATTATTTAAAGTATTTTGAAGGTCTAATGGGTTATTAGTCAAATCATCATTAAGTTTTGATGTATTTAAAGAAATATGTCCAGTTGTTCTATCAAAGTTTATGATATCTGCAGTAAATAGAGGTTGTAATTGATTGAATATTCCATTGACCATCTGATTTAAACCGTACTCACCGCTTAATTTTCCGCCTTTACCTGTTTCTTTAACAGCAGTATCTACAAGCTGGTTATAATAATTAACAATTGCCTGAAGAGCATCGGTTATTGGCTTATTATCTTTTTGAATTTGTAAAACAGTAGAACCAGTTTGAAGTGCTGTAAAAGATAAACCAGGTATGTTTGTAATTGTATTAGTGCCGCTTTGTACCTGTAATCCATTTACTGTTGCTGCTGCATTTTGAGCATTTTGAATGTTTGTTAAACCTAATGTAGAAACAGCATTTCCTGTATCAGATATTGTAAATGAGTTATCAGCTCCTGTTTTAGTCCCAGCTATTACTAACTTATACTGTGGATTACTTGATGTACCAACATTTATAATAGAGGCTCTAAAATTTCCACTATAAACACTTGCAGTCTTATTAATTTCGTCAGCTAAGGATTGTAATGAATATGTGTTATCATAGTTAATATTATAGCTATTACCATTCATTGAAATTGTCAAAATACCTGAATTTAAACCCAAAGATGCATTTTTGTCAGAAAAAGAATTATTAGAAGCATAAACTTGATTTGTAGCTAATTGGGATATGTTTATATTATAAATTCCGTCAGATACATTAGTAGGGTCTGTTATAGATGCAGTCAGTATATTAGGATTAGATACATTCACAGATTTTGCATTAACTGTAGAAGAGTCAGAAATGTTATTGATAGAACTTTGTAAATTTTTAAGAATACTTTGAATGTTTGAAATAACAGTTTTTTTATCAGAAATCTGTTGCTGTTGCCCCTGTAGCATAAGGATTTGTTGACTTTTTATTGCTTGAATTTGCTGTAAGATAGAATTCATATCAAAACCATTGACTAAGCCTGTAACATTAAGTTCTCCAGCCATGATTGCCTCCTTTTACGTGAAACGTGAAACGTGAGACGTAAAAAACTTTTTAATCGTCCAACGTCTCACGTTCTATGCTTTTTCATTTACCAAAGCACCAAGCATCTTGTTAATATTTTTAATTATATTTATTACATAATCAGGCGGAATTTGTCTGATTAATTGGTTGTTTGTAATATCTATTATTTTTACAACTGGTTCTTTTATTTCTTCATTAAGCTCTATCTTAAGAGATTTATTTAAATAACTAATCTTATTTTGTAGCTCTTGTAAAATTTTTTTCAATTCTTCTGTATTTTTTATAGAATCTTTTAACTGATTTTCAAGCTGATTTTGGTCTGTATTTGCAGACTTTTGAATATTGATAGCAGTTGAAATTTGAGAATTGTCAATATTTTCAGGTTTTTTATCTTGATTTATAGGCTGAACATTCTGATTTATATCATTCAAAAAAGGATTAATGTTATTGATATTCATGTCTGGCCACCTCCTTATTAACCAGCTCCAAGTTCCAAAACATAAGTATTTTTAACTTATTTCTTGGAACCTGGAACTTTAAAGATAAAACCCTGGGGTTATTCCCCAGGTGTAATATTGTAAATTATTATCTTAATAATTGTAATACTAATTGATTTTTAGCGTTTGCTTGAGCGAGCATTGCTGTACCAGATTGCATTAAGATTTGGAGTTTTGTAAAGTTAGCCATTTCATTAGCCATATCTACGTTTCTGATTCTGCTTTCAGCTTCAGATGTGTTAACTCTTGCTGTTTCGTTGTTAGATATGATTTTCTCAAGCTCTATTTGGTATGAACCAAATTTAGCTGCCATATCATCCACTGCTTTAATTAAAGCATCTACAGTTGATACTGAAGCGTTAGCTAAAGTTTGAGATGTTACGTCGATTACATAGTTAGTTCCACCAATTGCAACTGTAGAAGGAGCATTTGTCGCTGTTCCGGGTGTTACTGTAGCAGAAGCTGTTGTCATTACTAATTCTTGGTCTATTCTTCCACCATAATGGATTGTGAAAGTAGTTCCTACTGTAGCACTTGTAAACAAGTTTA
>Ga0315298_1008793_pt1 | contig 12718 bp, 10 predicted proteins | sample WHS_1_MG_FD_203077 | JGI IMG/M metagenome (GOLD analysis project Ga0315298, IMG submission 203077) | Extremophilic microbial mat communities from Washburn Hot Springs, YNP, Wyoming, USA - WHS_1_MG | ecosystem: Environmental > Aquatic > Thermal springs > Hot (42-90C) | place: USA: Wyoming...
TGAAGCTCCGCAACCCGAAGTACGCCGCCTGGAAAATCTGGCTGGAAGGGGCCTTATGCGAGCTGGGCGGGTGACAGCAGCCTGAGGCCATGAGGAAAGGGGCCGCACCGCCTTGGATTATGGGGAACGGCTTTTTGCGGCAAAGTCCCCTCACCCGCACAAGGGCTGCTTCTTCTCGGTAATCACCGGGCACTTGGGGGCCATCTCGGCGTTGATTCGGATGTAATCCTTCCACTCTTCCGGGACATTGTCCGCCAGATAGATAGCCTCGACCGGGCACTCGGGGACGCACGCTTCGCAGTCGATGCACTCGTCGGGATGGATGTAGAGCATGTGCTCGCCCTCGTAGAAGCACTCTACGGGGCAGACCACCACGCAATCGGTGTAGCGGCAATCGTAACAGGGTTGGCAAACTACGTGCGTCATCGCATAAACCTCACCGCAGCAGCGTGCCGGACGCGACGTACACCCGCATGGGCCACAGCAACCCTGGGCCGCGTCCTCGACTCACGCCAGCCAATCTTAGGCGCTTGTCCGGGCACAGTCAACGTGCGGCCCGACGCCGGCACCTGGGCCACTTTGCCGCGCCGGGCATGTCCGCCAGCGACGCGCCGGCCACGAACCGTGGCATGCTTCGGCCCAGGAAGCCACCAGCCGCCTTCGCCCGGCATTGCCTCCTCATGGTACCGGCTGAGGAAAGCGATACCGGGGTTGCGGCCGGGCCGGGGCAAAACTCTGGAGGTCGTCGATCACGAACCGGACCTGGTCCCGCGCCGCTTTGCCCAGACTGGCGACCGCCAGTTGGCGAAGCAGCTCCGGCTCGATCTGCGCCCGGACGTTGAGCAACAACACGGCCTGCGGCGAGTTGCCTTGAATCGTGCCGCGGACGGCCGCGCATCCGTCGTTGGCCGTCACATTGCCCCAGAGGCTGCCGGCCGGGGTCTGAAGGTGGAGCTTGAGGTGCGCGATCTGCCGGGCGTGGGCCACAAAAGCCTGCCGGAGCGCCTCCAGCAGGTGGCGGCAGAAGGAGGCCCAGTCGGGCGGCTGGGCCGCCTCGGCCACCAGGCGCACTGCGGCGTTGAGCCATCCCAGGGCGGCCTCGCCCGCCGCGTAGCGGTCGTAGTCCACATCGGCAATCCACTGGCCGGCCGGCAACTCTTGCATCACGAAATCCAGCCAGGCGTCCAGCCCCTGGCCCGCCAAGGCCGACATCGTCATCACCGGCGCCCGCGGAAAGGCCTGCTTGAGCGATTGTTCCAGCGCAGCCAGTTCGCCTGGCGGCAGCAAATCGGCCTTGTTCAGAGCGATCAGGTCGGCCTCTTCGAGTTGCTTTTCGTAGATGTACATCACCGAGGGGGGCAGGCGCGACGGGGCCTTTTCCGCCAAGGCGCGACGGAGCCGATCCAAAGTACGCACCTGATGCACGTCCACCAGCACCGTCAACGGCGCGACGCGAAACCGATCGCGATACTGGGCCTTCAGCGGCTGGAGCACCGTGGCCGAAAGGTCCGTGCAACTGCCCACCGGTTCGCCCAACAGCACGTCGGGATGCTCTCGCTGGCAGAGGTTTTCCAGCACGGCCACCAAATCGTCGAAGCGGCAGCAGAAGCAGCCGCCGGCCACTTCCTCCACCGCGGCACCTGCATCGCGCAGGACCGAGGTATCGACCAGATTGGCCGCCTGGTCGTTGGTCACCAGGCCCACGCGGAGGCCGCGTTGGCCCAGCCGCTTGGCCGCCTGCGCTAGCAGCGTGGTCTTGCCGGCGCCTAGGAAGCCCCCTACCAAAATCAGGTGTGTTGTTTTCATGCCAGTGCTGGGGCAAAAAGAGAGAGTATTGCGGCTTCGGGGCATTGTTCGCAACCGGCGCCGGGGTGTCAAGCCGCAGGGTGCGTGCCTGGGCGAGAGAAAACCCGCCATCGGAGTTGGCCGGCCCGGCCGCTTTACGCTGCCGGTCTAAGGCCCCACCAAGCGGCCGCAACCACGGCAGCCACCGCCAGCCGGTACCACCCGAAGGCCACCAGCGTATGCCGCGACAGGAAGCGCATAAACAGCTTCACGGCCAGGAAGGCCACGGCGCCCGATACGCCAAGACCCACGGCCAAGAGGGGGACGTGTTCGGCGCGGAGCAGAGGAAGGCTTTTGAGGAGATCGAAGATTGCGGCCGCGGCAAGCAACGGCACCGCCGCGAAAAATGAGAACTCGGTGGCCGCCTTCCGCTCTACGCCAATCATCATCGCCCCGAGAATGGTGGAACTGGAGCGGGACATCCCCGGCCACAGGGCCAGGCACTGGAACAGCCCGATGGCCAACGCATCGCTCCACCGCAGGGCATCGACGGCGTCGCAACGCCAAGGCGACTTGCGCCGGGCCTTCCAGGCTTCCAGAAGCAGAATCCACAGGGCCCCGGCTGCCAGGCCGGCTGCCACCATAAGGGGGTGGAATAGTTCGGCTTTGATTCGCTTGTGGAAGGCCAAACCGACCAGGGCGGCTGGCAGGGTGGCCAGCACCAAAAAGGCCAGTCCCCGCGGTCCGGCAAATCCCGTCGCCTGCCGCCTAGGCCACAGCCCGACAAAGCGGCGCGGATAGGCCGCCACTACTGCCAGAATGGCCCCGAGTTGGATAAAGATTTCGAACATCTGGGCCACATCTTTGCCCACCAGGTGGTCAAACCTCAACAGCCAGCCTGCGAGGATCAAGTGGCCGGTCGAAGAAACGGGCAAATACTCGGTCAGGCCCTCGACCATGCCGAGCACAAAGGCGGCAAACAGGGCGCTCATGGGTGGGTGGATTGCCTTGGAAGACGCAAGGGGGCGTTCAATGGTTTGGGGGTTGCGTTGGGTAGCGGGGCGGATAGAATGAAACAAGCGCCTGATTGAAACAGCAGTTTAATTCCACCGCCATGTCTAGCCGGAATGGCGATACCCGCACCCGGTTGTTGGAGGCAGCGGGCGAAGTTTTCGCCGAGAAAGGATACCGCGCTGCCACCATCCGCGAGATTTGTCGGCGGGCGGGCGCCAATGTGGCAGCGGTCAACTATTACTTTGGCGACAAAAAGGCGCTTTATGTGGCTGTGGTGGGTTACGCCCACGGCAGCCAAACGGGCTTGCCCCTGCCCCATTGGCCTGAGGATGCCCCGGCCGAGCAGCGGCTGCGGCTGTTTATCGAACAGACGCTGGCCGCCCATTTCGAGGAGAAAGGCCCCCCCTGGAAGGCGCAGCTCATGCTCCGGGAACTTACCGAGCCCACTGAGGCCTGCGTGGCCTTGGTCGATGCGTTCGTCCGCCCCCGGGCGATGTTGCTTCAGCGGATACTGAACGATCTGCTGCCGCCGGAGACCTCGCAGACCGATCGGTTCTTGATCGCCTTCAGCATCGTGGGGCAGTGCTTGTTTCACCGGGCGAAGAACCCCGTGGCCGAGCTGTTGACCAACGGTCTGTACCGCCAATTCGACGTGCGGCGTTTGGCCGACCATATCACGCGGTTCACATTGGCTGCCTTGGGCCGGGCCGAGCCGCTCGGCCGCCGCGGCCAGCCAGGCGGAACCGCTCCAATCGCTACCCCAACCTTGGCGGAAAGCCGCCGGGAGTAACAGCGTGGAGGATGTAAGGAACAGAGGAAGCGGCAGCTTAGAGACCGAGGGCCGAAGTGGGCGAGCCGACGGCCAGACCGCCGGTACTGCCGTGTCGCCTGGCGTGCGGCCGGTACGGGCCGATGCGGGCCGGACCGCCTTGCGGCCGGAACTGCGAAACAAGGTGGAATCTCTCCGCTTGCCGCCCGAGGTATCGGCCGGCCGAGGGAGCGCCCGGGCCGTGTGGTTCCTCTGCCTTTTGTTTGCCACCAGCACCGCAGTATTGGCGTACATGGTGGCGGTGCGCCTGCCCCAGCAGGCAGCGCGGACCGACCCGTCCGAGGTTGCCGAGACCGTAGAAGGGGGCTTGCCGGCCAGTACGCCAGGAGGCTTTGCGACGGGCGAGGGGAACTCCAGCGGTGTGGTTCTGGAAGCCAAGGGGTACATCGTGCCCGCCCGGCAGATCCTGGTCAGCCCCGAGGTAAGCGGGCGGGTCATCGAACTGCACGTGGTGGAAGGCAAGCGGGTGGCCAAGGGCGAGGTGCTGGCCCGCCTGGATCCCAAGGACTTCCAGGACGATGTGGATCGGGCGCGGGCGGCGGTGGAGGCGGCGCGGCAGCGTCTGGCCGAGTTGGAAGCGACCCGGCCTGAAGAGATGGGCGCCGCCCAGGCCGAACTGGCCGAGGCCGAGGCGCAATTGGTCCAGCTCCGGGCCGAATCGCGCCGGGCCGAGGAACTCCGCCGGCAGAACGTGCTTTCGGCCCAGGACTGGGAACTGGCCGACAGCCGCTATCGCGCCATGGACCAGCGGGTCCGGCGGTTGCGGCATGCGTTGAAGCTGTTGGAGGCTTCGCGCGACAAGCGGATTGCCGCCGCGCAGGCCGACGTCAAACAGGCCGAAGCCGAACTCAGCAAAGCCCTGTGGCGCCTGAGCAAGTGCACTATCACCGCGCCCATTTCCGGCACCATCCTCAAAAAGAATGCCGAAGAGGGAAACCTTATCAACCCCATCGCTTTCAACGGATCGTACAGCCTCTGCGACATGGCCAACCTGGCCGACTTGGAGGTCGAGCTTTCGATCCCCGAGCGGGAGATCGCCAAGGTCTCGCTCAACCAGAAGTGCCGGGTGCGGGCCGAGGCCTATCCCGACCGCATCTACCAGGGCTATGTCTCGCGCCTGATGCCCATTGCCGACCGGGGCAAGGGGGCGGTCCCGGTGCGGGTCAAGGTGCTGGTGCCGGCCGAAGAGGAAGGGGTCTACCTGAAGCCCGAAATGGGGGCGGTCGTCTCGTTCTATGCGGAAACCCCAAAGGCGGCGGGCAGCGCCGGTCCAGCCAGGCCCCAGCAAACCGAAGTCTCGGCCTCCCCGGAGAAAAGCCCGCGATGAGCAGCCCGCCCGCCGACGGCCCGCTGGTGCGGGTCCGGGACGTACACAAGTTCTATCTCCGCGGCAGCGAGCGGATCGATGTGCTCAACGGCCTGACGCTCGACGTGGCCGAAGGCGAGTTCCTGGGCCTGATGGGCCCCAGCGGTTCGGGCAAGACCACGCTATTGAACCTCATCGCCGGGCTGGATACGCCCAGCCAGGGGCAGATCTGGGTGGGCGACCAGTTGATCTCGGCAATGTCCGAGGCCCAGCTTGCCCGGTGGCGGACGCGGCACATCGGCTTCATCTTCCAGTTCTATCACCTGCTGCCGGTGCTGTCGGCGTATGAGAACGTCGAGTTGCCGCTGTTGCTGTTAGGGCTGTCGGCCGCGCAGCGGCGGCAGCAGGTCCTCAATGCGCTGGAGCTGGTGGGGCTTTCGGACCGGCTGAGGCACCGGCCAGGCCAACTCTCCGGCGGCCAGCAGCAGCGCGTGGGCATCGCCCGGGCGATCGTCACCGATCCCACCCTGATCGTCGCCGACGAGCCTACGGGCGATCTCGATGCCCGATCGGCCGAGGAAATCCTGGATCTGCTGTGCGAAATCCGCGCCACGCTGGGCAAGACCATCCTGTTGGTGACACACGACCCCCGGGCGGCCGTCCGGGCCGACCGGCTGCTGCATCTGGACAAAGGTCTGTTGGTCGAACATGCGCCGGCGAGCAGCCCCCCATGAAGTTCCTCGTCCTGGTCGCCAAAAACCTCCGCCGTAACCCGCTCCGCACCGTGCTGACGGCGCTGGGCACGATGATGCTGGTGATGGTGGTCACATTGGTCTGGTCCGTGCTGTGGTTCCTCGACCAGGCGACCACCCAGCGGAGCGAAAACTTCAAGGCCATCGTCACCGAACGATGGTCCATCCCCAGCCGGATGCCGTATTCCTACGCGGCCACCCTGCGCGAAGGGGCGGCGCGGGCCCCCGGCGATGTCCGCCCGCTGGACTGGATGACCTGGCAGTTCTATGTGGGAACGGTGGAGCCTTCGCCGCAGAAGATCAGTCTGGACAACATGGTGTTCGTCGTGGCCATCGATCCCGACAAGGCCCTCACCATGCTCGAAGGCATGGACCTGCTTACCCCCGAGCAGCACCGCGAGATGGAACAGATCGTGGCCAAGGCCAAGGTCAACAAGCAGGGCATTGTGATGGGGCGGACGCAGATGGCCCGGCTGAACAAGCGCGTGGGCGAACGCATCAACCTTTACGGCCTGAGCAACTTCAAAGGGCTGGACTTCGAGTTCGAGATCTTGGGCCAGTTTCCGCCGGGGCGATACGACGGTCTGTCCGCCATGCACGTCGATTACTTCAACAGCCAAATGGATGCCTATCCTTCGCGGCATGGGGGAAGGAAACACCCGCTGGCCGACCGAAGCCTGAATATCGTGTGGCTGAAGGTGCCTGACGATCAGGCGTTCAACCACATCGCCGCCCAGATCGAATCCTCGCCGCTTTACACCAGCCCGCCGGTGAAGGTGGAGACGCTGTCCTCGGGCGTGGGCACGTTCATGGAGGCCTTTCGCGACTTGCTGTGGGGATTGCGGTGGGTGCTCACGCCCGCGTGTCTGGTGACGTTGTCGCTGGTGATTGCCACGGCCATCAGCATCAGCGTCCGCGAACGCCAGCTCGAGTTCGCGGTGCTCAAGGTCCTGGGCTTCCGTCCGGGCCAGATCGTGCTGTTGGTAGTGGGCGAAGCGCTTTTGCTGGGGGTCAGCGTGGGGGTGGCCACCGCAGCGGGGTTGTTCGTGCTGGTGAACTGGTATTTGGAAGGGATCCGCTTTCCCATCGGGTTTTTCGACGTATTCTTTGTGCCACCGATGGGGGTGGCGGTGGGAGCGGCCGTGGGAGCGCTGACCTCTCTGGCCGGCAGCCTGGTTCCGGCGTGGACGGCACGGAACGTCAAAGTGGCCGACGTATTCGCCAAGGTGGCGTGAACGCGGGGAAGAGGCGATGGTCAGCATCCTCCGAGAGCTGTACTACGGCGGGGCGGGCACGGTGGTGTTCTTGCTGATCCTCTCGGTCGAGGCCATCCTGCTGCTGTTGGCTGCCGGGCGCGTCCCTCTCCAATACAGCCTCCGCAACCTGCTGGTCCGCTGGAAAACCACGTTGCTGACCGCCCTGGCGTTTACTTTGGTGGTCGCGGTGATGGCGGTGATGCTGGCCTTTGTGGAAGGCATGAAACGGCTGACCGAGGGGACGGGCGAGCCGGGCAACGTCATCGTGCTGGCCGAAGGCAATACCGATGAAACTTTCAGCAACCTTCCCGTGGGCGACCTGACGGACATCGAGCAGCAGCCGGGGGTGCTTCGCGATGCCCAGGGCCGGCCTCTGGCCAGCCGCGAGTGCTACATGGTCATCAACCAGCCGTTCCCCGACGCGCCGCCGGGCCGGCCCAAGCGGCGGTTTTTGCAGGTCCGCGGCATCGACGACATCGAGCGTGCGGCGGCGGTGCACAATCTGCACCTGGCCGAAGGGCAGTGGTTCTCGCCCGCCGGCGTAGAGGAACGGGTGCTTCCGGGCGGGACGCGGCGCACGGTGGTTCAGGGGGTGCTGGGCCGGGGCATTGCCGAAGAACTCGGCCGCGCCCGCGGCCCCCAGCGGCGAGCCCAGGCCGTCAACCCCGATCGCCTGGAAGTAGGCGATCTGTTCGAACTGGCCGACCGCACCTGGGTCGTCGCGGGCATCATGGACTCCGAGGCCACCACCTTCAATTCCGAAATCTGGGCCAAACGCTCGGTGGTCGGACCGCTCGTGGGCAAAGAGGGATACACGACGCTGGTGGTGCGCACGGCCGGCCCGGCCGCTGCGATTCGGTTCAAGAACTTTCTGGAACGCGACTACGATAAAGCCAAAGTCAAGGCCTATGTGGAGACCGAATACTACGAGAACCTCACGCAGACCACCACCCAGTTCCTCATTGCCATCGCCGTAGTAACCTTCTTCATCGCCATCGGGGGCGTGTTCGGCGTGATGAACACCATGTTTGCGGCGGTCAGCCAGCGGCGGAGGGATATCGGCGTGCTGCGGCTTCTAGGATACGGCCGCCGGCAGATACTGGTGGCGTTTCTGCTGGAATCGCTGGTCATCGCCCTGGTGGGCGGACTGCTGGGTTGTGCGCTAAGCACGCTGGCCGACGGCTGGTCGGCCACCAGCGTCATCAGCGGTCACGCCGGCGGCGGCAAGTTCGTCGTGTTCCGCTTGGTGGTCGATGCCCAGATTCTGGGGGTGGGGCTGCTCCTTGCGCTGGCAATGGGCTTGATCGGCGGACTGGTCCCCGCCTGGTCTGCCATGCGGCTGAAACCCTTGGAAGTGCTGCGATAAGCAGGGCGTCCGGTATCGCGGCCGCCGCCGCGCGCGGTACACTCCAGAGGCAACGTGGGTGATTGGCTGTCTCTTGCAGGAGGCTCTGCGATGCTTTTTCTCGAGCGCCGCTGCGGCTGCCGGGTACTTTGGGCCGCTCTTCCCCTTGCGGCGGCCATGCTTCTGGCCGCAAGCGCACCGGCCTGCTCGGCAACACTGGAGGTAGGGCCCGGCAAAACGTTCTCGCGAATCGAAGATGCCCTGGCCCGGGCCCAACCGGGCGACACCATCCTGGTGTATCCCTTGCCCGACGGCCGCTCCTACCTGCGAACCGCAGTGAACGTGCACCGGCCGCGGTTGACTTTCCGCGGCGTTCCGCAACCGGGCCAGCAGTGGGTGAAGATCTCCGGTCGGGGCTTCTCCTACAGCGGTGCCGGCAGCACCCCGCGGGCCATTTTCCAGTTCAACCGCGGGGCAGATCATTGCCTGATCGAAGGTTTCGAGCTGGCCGACGCGCACAACGACACCCACAACGGCGCCGGGGTGCGGATCAACCAGGCCAACCACGTCACGGTCCGCAACTGTTCGATCCACGATAACGACATGGGCATCATGTCGGGGGGCGATGGCTCGCTTCATGCGGGGGTGGACCAGCGGATCGAACACTGCCTGATCTACCGCAACGGCAGCACCGAAGATCCCGGCCACAACCACAACCTCTATCTGGGCGGCACCAGCGTCACCTTGCGGTTTTGCGAGGTGCATTCGAGCACCACGGGGCATAACGTCAAGAGCCGGGCGCATTACAATCGCATCGAGTACTGCTACATTCACCATTCGGCCAACCGCGAGTTCGACTTGGTGGATGCGGCCGAGACCGCCTTGCCCCATAGCCACACCGTGCTACTGGGCAATGTAATCGTCAAAGACCCGCAGTGCCGCGGCAATCGGGCGGTGATCCACTTTGGCCAGGATGGTGGCCAGGAGCACAACGGCACCTTGCACGTGGCGTTCAACACCATCGTTACTCCGTTTATGGCGCCGGTGGTGGAGCTTTCGGCCCCCAAGACGGCCGCGCGCCTGATGGGCAACCTGATTTCGGACGGGGGAGTGCGGCAGGCCGGGCAGACCGTGGCCAGCGCCCGAGGCGGGGCGCGCCTGCAGAACGTCACGGGCTCGGGCAATTGGTTCAGCGGCGACTTTGCGGCCAGCGCATCGGGCACCGGGCTTTCGGCCCAGGATAACACCTTCCGCCGGGCAAGCTTCGCGCTCTTCGTCGCCCCCCAACGGCACGATTACCGCCTGACGGCCGAGGCCATCCGCGCCGCTGCCGCCCCGCTTGCACCGGCCGAACTGAATCTCCCCGCAGTGCCCGGCATGTCGCCGGCCGACGCTTTGGAGCCGCTGGCCTGGCAATATCAGCATCCTGCCGGCAAGGCGCCGCGCCCCGCGCAGAAGCCGACCCGCCTGGGGGCAATCGGCCGGTAATGCTGCCGACGGGGGCAGAACCCGTGGGCCCGGCACGCAAACCCGGTAGCATTACTGCATTTCCAGCACCGCCACGTCCTCGCCCTCGAGTTCCAGCGTGGCGCGACCCTGGTTCCACTGCACCGGCCGGCCGCAAACCAGCTCCCGGCAGCTCGAAGGCGGAGGGCACTGGAGCTCCAGCGACACGCGGCGGCTTTCCGCAGTGTCGTTGAATACCGTCAGATACCACGGCGCTGCCCGCCCAAACCGCTCGACGTACACCGCCGGCTCGCTGGAGCGGACCAGGGTTACGGGTTCCCAGCCCGCTTCGGCCACGCGCCGGCACAGCGGCACGTATTTCTTGAACAAAGGCCGGTCCCGGTCATACAGTTCCGGCCGGGTGAAATAGTGCCCCTGCGAGGCGTTGTGGCTGAAGAACCCGGGGAACATGCCGTAGGCCAATGCCCGCTTCATATACTTCTCGACCAGCTCCGGGCCGAACCGCTCGAACTCGGTATTCATCAAGAAGCAATACGGCTTGCCGCGGCACAGGGCGCGGCGGTAGAGCATATCGGCATCGGACATGGGCCGCCATCGCCCCCCGGGATTCCAGTTCGTTTCGGTACCCAGCACATCGAGCATCGGGCAGAGCCAAGGCAGTTGCGTAGGGGCGCCGTTGGCCATCATGAATTTGCCCATGCCATGCACCTCCTCGGCGATGGCCTGCACGTACTCGAAGGCTACCAATCCGCGGAAGATGGCCGGCCGGTGTGTCTGCGGGCAGAAGGCCAGCGGTGTTCGGGCGGCCGCAAAATGCTCGCGGCGGAAATCGAGTTCGTCGGTTACGTAGCCCTCGCTGGAATCGATATACTCGCCGTCCAAGTCGCCCCGCCGGCCAGGCCCATACAGCGATTGGCGGATCTGCGGGTTCCATTTGTTCTTGAAGTCGGTCACTTCGCCGGCAATGCCCGGCATCGAGTTCATGCTCCACACCGCCCCGTTGCACCACGGCGTATCGAGCAGCCGCGCCGGGTACTCGCCGGCGGCATTGTGGAAACCGCTGGTGAACAAGGCCTTGGCTTCGCGGCGGCCGGCCTCGGCCAGGCGGCGGGCCTCCGCCAGCACCGCCGCATAGGTCCGCGGCATGGCGGGCGGCATGGGCATCCACCACGTCATCGGCTCCGTGTAGCGGAACGTCAGTATCCCGTGGGCATCGTCCCAGGCCGTCTCGTCGTTGCCCTCCTTGAAGCGGAAGCCGAAATCCTCCCACCCTTTGACCCGACTGATCTTGGCAAAGGGCATCCACAAACCTTGCTGGGGGATGCGGCAGCGGAAGTGCTCGGCAAACAGCTCATAGTAGGCGGCCAACGCCCCACGGAAGCCCCATGCCGCGTCGAACGAAAACACGCAAAACCGCACCCGGGCTTCCGGCTTTTCCGGGGTCAGTCCCAGGTCGTAGGCCAGAAACAGTTCCCCCGTGGCCGCGTGGTACCCGATGCGAAAAAAGGCCGGCCGCATCATGTCGATGCCCAGCGCCATGCCCCGCTGGCCCACGGCCACGGCCCCCAGCGGATACCGCGACAGCCGGCCGTTGGCCCCCACGCGGAACCGGCCGGCCAGCATGTACTCGTGCCCGCCCGTGGCAGGAGTGCTGCGGCGGGGGTCTTCCAGCCAACGCACCCCGGCGATGTCGGGCTTTGGCTTGCCGGGCGGTCCGGCCTGGCCGCCGTCGGCGCCGGCCACCACCTGCACCGGCACCGCATACACCAGCGTCACTGCGCGGTCTCTGCCTGTCGTGTCTCGCAGCGTTACCTCGAAAAACCGCGCTGCGCCCTTATGGCTTTGAACACACTCCAGCCGGAGCCCCAGGGCCTGCTGGCGGAGGGCCACGAAATCGCTGCCCGCCGCCACATCGCGGACCTGAAAACCTTCCACCGCCGCCATGCGCGGCACCACAGGCACGCCATCGAACAACACAGCCCCCCGAGGCGTCCGTACCACCCGCAATTCCGGCCCACGGAACCAGGCCCTGCCCCCGTGTCCCCGGAACAAGAGATAAAACGACACCCGCTTGACCGGCTTTTCCGGCAGCACCACCACGCGGCTCGGTTGCCAGTCGTGCGTGCCGGTCGCAAAACTGGCCGATTGCCCCCAAAGCGGCGTCCCGTCCTGGTACTGGAGGTCCAAGTACACCGAGTAATCCGCGCCAGGCGAACCGGTCACTCCCTCGGCCTTGCTCCAGGCCATGGCCACGATGGGCTCGGGCCGGCTCTGATTCAACTCCACAGTTTGCATCACCCCGCGGCGTGCCGAGGCATCGCGGCCGTTGTCGCACAGGAAGACCTCGCCCTGGCGGGCGAAGCCTTTCTCGTAGCCGGCGAAGCGATCGGGGCGCAACAGGTTCTCGCCCGCCTCGGCAGTATCGAGCACCGCTTTGATTGGCGTGCCGTCGGCGGGGCTTTGCGGCGGAACCTGATCCCCGCGGCAAAATCCCCCGACGCTCCACGCGCACAGACCGGTGGCGACCAGCGCCAGAAAGCATCGTCCCCTGTGCATCGCAACATCCTCCCGAGTAATGCCCCTACTGGATTCCTGAAGCGCCCGCGGCCTTGTCATCTTACACCGCCACCGGGCTTTGACAGGAGTCCCCGTACGGTGCCTACCCCCGGCCGTGTGCCACTGCTTGCCGCAAGGCAAGCAGTGCGCCGGCTGCACTTGAGCACTGCTTCTGGCGAAGCAGTGGCCAGTGTGCCACTGCTTGCCGCAAGGCAAGCACTGCGCCGGCTGCACTTGAGCACTGCTTCTGGCGAAGCAGTGGCCAGTGTGCCACTGCTTGCCGCAAGGCAAGCAGTGCGCCGGCTGTAATTGAGCACTGCTTCTGGCGAAGCAGTGGCCAGTGTGCCACTGCTTGCCGCAAGGCAAGCAGTGCGCCGGCTGTAATTGAGCACTGCTTCTGGCGAAGCA
>Ga0315298_1008799_pt1 | contig 12712 bp, 7 predicted proteins | sample WHS_1_MG_FD_203077 | JGI IMG/M metagenome (GOLD analysis project Ga0315298, IMG submission 203077) | Extremophilic microbial mat communities from Washburn Hot Springs, YNP, Wyoming, USA - WHS_1_MG | ecosystem: Environmental > Aquatic > Thermal springs > Hot (42-90C) | place: USA: Wyoming...
GTGAACACAATTATGGAAAAGTTTGGCTTTCGTGAAAGCCTTGGTGGTTTACTTCAGGTTTCTTACTTTGTAGGGGGTTTTACGGGTATTCTTCTCATAACTTTCCTCATGCAAAAATATTCCACAAAACAAATTCTACTTGGAAGCTCCTTCCTTCTTTCCTTCTCTCTTCTCGGCTGCTCCATATCCCCATGGTATCCATTTCTCCTTGTTCTCTTTGCCTTTGCCGGATTTGGAAATGGAATACTCATAACTTATCCAGGCGTATATGTCACGAGAATTCTCAGTGAGGAAAGCATCACTGCCCAATCTCTGCTCTATAGTTTCTTTTCGCTTGGAGTGCTTTCCGGACCGATAATCATCGGCTGGATTATAAAGAGTGGTATCTCGTGGAGATGGGCATTTGCAACTCCAGCAATTCTCATAATACCGCTTTCCATCCCGGTAGCGTTTGCAAAATTCGAAGAAATCGAAGGGGTAGAAGTTGTAAAACCTTCAACAATCCGTGAAATATTAATAAAGAACAGAGTGTTATTCCTTGGTCTTCTTTCAAGCCTCATTCTGTATATCGCAGCCGAAAGCGCAGTCTCAATGTGGCTTGTAACATTTTTTTTCAAGAAACACGGACTAAGTGAAGGATATGGACACTGGATTCTTTCTGGACTCTGGGCAGGAATAACTCTTGGACGCTGGATTTGTGGATGGGCTTCGAGAAGAATCAGTCCATTTCGGATTCTAATCTTCCTTTCTATCTCGGCAGGTTTCACACTCCTTGCCGCACCTCTTTCAGGCTCAAGAATCGCTGCAATTGTCCTATACCCATTTGTTGGGCTTTTCTACTCAGGTATATATCCTTTCCTGATTGGATATACTTCCCGCTTCCCATCTGAACATTCCTCAGCCGTCTTCACTCTTTTTCTTGCAGCAGGAACAGTTGGTGGCGCAACTCTTCCCTACATAGTAGGATTACTTAACCAGTTTGTCGGCTTTGTAGCGGGAATGAGTTTGATATCACTACCCTTGTTCGCAATTCTTTTTTTCATGTACTGGATTAGAAATCAAATTGCTTTTTAGGAAGCACCCGGACTTACCTCTAAACCTTAATATCGATTAAGCAGAAAGACTTGCAAATAAACCTATTTTTCCGGGTAATCTCTTCTTCTTTATTCCTCCTGGAATACTTTTTCTTAAAACAAAATCAAGCTGCCTTGCCTTCCCAAAGATTTTCCAGCATAGGCTTTCTTTCCTGTAGAATTTAATTACTTCCCTTTCCGTAATTGGCTGGATTTCAAATTCCTGCATTCTTTCGTCGAAAAACTTATTTGCCTCCTCTACTAACGCTGGAAGCAGTTCGAGCTTTCCTTTTCTTAAGAACCCTGAAATAAGGTCAATTATTGAAGATCTTGGGTCGTAATACCTGTCAAGAATGTTCTTTGGAAATACAAGTTTTGCTACAAACCTTAGGAATGGAGGAATTCCAGAGGCGAATAGTTTCCCGTCAAGAAGCTCCTTTCCATTTTCTCTTATAAGAGGCGTGCTGGTATCAATGTAAGCGAGACGTTCATCACCCTTAATATGGGCATTCTTCGGTTCAAAACCAATAACTGCCCAGTTGGAAATCTGAAGATCCAGCCCTATGGAAACCTCAGGATTCTCACGATTAAATTTAGCAACCTTCAATTCCTCCTCAAGTATCATTCTGAAAAGAAGTCTTATCTGGGCAGGCGATATTGCCTCCACAACATTCCATCCAATACTCTCAGATGGAAGTCGTGTTTGGGTTGTGAAGACTGTAAACGTTCCATCCTCCCTTTTTATTTTTCTTATCCCATGCCGCGGCGGGTTAAGGCCAATGCGCTTAAGTACTATATGATACCTGTTAAACAATTCCTCGTAAGCATCAATTGACTTTCGATCCGGAAAGATGGGCATCTTTCTGTACGCAATATTTGAAATAGGAAAGCTATCCTCTAAGTTACCGGAAGCAAGCGAAAGCACAGAACCCGTCTCGCCGTAACCTAATACTGCAACGCTTATACCCTTCCTGAAAAGTTCCTTCAGGTCTCTTCTTATTTTTCTGAACAGGAAGCAGTCGGAATCAAGATAGCGTCTGAAATCCTCAATTTCCTTCAGGAAATCAACTGCAGCCTCGCGCAGTTCGGCATCAACTCCAGAGTAGCGCGGGTCATTTTCAGCAAAACTCCTCAAGACAGGAAGGAAACGATCAATGAATCTATTCTCCTCTCGAGCGCATACAACGATGCTACCGAATGCTTTCATGCCAACTCCGCCTTCCATCTCCTCCCCGAGCATCAATTCCCACATATTTCGCTTTACAGAAGGATTCATAACATAAAGATCAAGAAAATGCCCAAGTGACTCAGGGCTAATCCCCAAGATGAGTTCGTTCGTGAATCCGATAAGTGTCCAGGTAGCCAGTCCCCTTTTGTCCGGTGTCAAAAGCCTTAGAGGTTTTGGCATTGGCTTTAAATCCCTTAGATAGAACTTCCAACCCTCCCTCTCCCAGATATCTCCATACCCACCTGGAATTTCCGTCTGCCAGATCTCGGGAAGCATGATGTTAAGGTATTTAAGGTGAGAATTCTTGACAATGTAAAGGTCTTCAAGTTGCACAAAGAAATCGAAATCGACCTTCAAATTGTCCTACCTCCAGAGTTCAAATTTTAAGGCTTAAGCATACATTTGCAGTATATCAAATAATAGAGAAGATTAAAAAATGAAAGTCTGAATGAACGCAGAGTTTTGGTGTCATTAAACTTTTACTTATGCAAGTAACTATCCCTGCGACAATTCAAAGGCACAAAAGACTTAATCGTTTTGATCAAGGAGAAAAAGCAGTAAATATAATCAATGCGCCTATCTTTCAGCCTTTAATGATTTCCCATGCCTCATCCCTATCAACTTCAGTTACATAAGGAATACCAGATACTTCTGAAGCATCACGAGTTAGGGCACATAAATCATCCCTTGTTATGTACTCAAGAGAGAATTTCCTTGCGCCAGCCATCAATTGCCTCAATCCCTGTGCGAGTCTCTGATAATAAGAATAAACACCAATCGCTCCAGGATGCAGCCTCTCGAATTCTTCACCATAAGTGTCGCGCAGGTGAACTGCTGTATAGAATATCTCATCCATGCTCTTCCCATATTTCTCAAGCGATTTCGGGACTTCTCCTTTAACTATCTGCTCGCCAACAGTCTTTCCAACCATCGCCGCTGCAAGTGTACTGCGTGACATGCCAACTGCCTTAACAAAAGGAGCACCAAGCGCAATAGCCTTGAATATCTGGTCTTCAAGAGTTATGCCGCCGGCGAAGGCAATAGAAGGAACATGCTTCCCCTGACTTGAAAGATAATTAACATATTCATAGGTTAGACAACAAAGCTCAACAGTTGGAATCCCCCACTCATTCATCATGCGCCATGGACTCATGCCTGTTCCGCCACCCGCCCCGTCAACCGTAAGAAGGTCTATCTTGTTATCGGAAGCATATTTTACAGCCTTGGCAAGATCACGAGGCCTATAAGCCCCCGTTTTTAAGAAAACTCTCTTTGCCCCCATATCGCGTAGTTCCTGAACAGCAGACGCGAAGCCCTCCTCCGTCACCATCCCGAGTCTTGAATGCCTCTCGAATTCCTTTATGGCTCCACTCCTGAATGCCTCCTCCGATTCAGGATCATCCGGATCAGGAAGAACTATATATCCCTTCGCCTTCATCGATTTTGCTTTTTCAAGAGTTCGAAGTTTGACCTCGCCGCCAATATCCTTTGCCCCCTGTCCCCATTTTAGCTCAACAGTTTCAACGCCAAGTTCCTCAATTACGTATCTTGGAACTCCAAGATTTGTATCCTCCACATTGAACTGAACTGCGATATCTCCATAGCCTTCGAGTTGCCATTCGCGAAACGTCTTTATTCTTTTTTCCATATCAGGAGACTTCTTTATCCTGCCGTTTTCGACAATGCCATCATCATCCATGCCACAAACATTTTCACCAATAGTCAAAAGGCAACCAGAAATCGCTACACCAACTGCAAGACCATCCCAGTTTCTCTTTGCAACGTCTGTTGATCCAAGACCAGGTACAATAAATGGTAGTTTAAGTTTTATGGGATTTTCTGCTCCAATAGAAGTCTCAAGATTTACATTTGTGAATACTGCATGCTCACTGTCAGCCGGGACCCCAAACGCTCCTGCAGCGCTTCCCATTATGTTGAAATGGGAAAAATCAATTGGGTAATCCTTCTCAGAGGCAGCAGTAATCTCACCGAATGGCTGCGGGTAAATACACTCTGGACCTCTTATTGCTGATTTTCCGATCTCACAAGTGCCAAGGCAGCCATCAAGACATGTTGTGCACATACCACTGAATGGTGACACACTTGCCGGAGTCCTACTCCTTGTATGTGTTGCATCTGACCTGTTGAGCCTTGAGAAAGACATCACAAAAACCCCCTTCCTGACCATTATTACACCACCGACAACACCAATTCTTTTCTTCGCTTACATAAAGCCATTTCGTTACAATAAAAAAACAACAGCATCTCAAGACGCCGTTGTCTGCTTTGCCTGCACTACCTTGTGCAACCTCAAGTCGCAAATAATATCTGAAAGGCTTTAATAAGTCAAGATGTGTAAGGCATTAAATCAAATTTCGTAAGTACTCGAATCCCTTCAAAGTACAAAAAGATTTCGCCTTCTACTTCCTTCCAAGTTCATTCGCAAGTATTACTGCTTCAGCAATTTCACGTATCGGCTTTCTTGTTTCCATAGATTTCCTTCGCATTGCCTGGAAAGCCTCATAACCACTTAAACCACGCTCTAAAGAGAGTATATCCTTTGCCCTCTCAACAAGCTTCCTCGTCTCAATTTCCTCCTCTAAAAGTTTTGCTTTCATCAAGAGGTTTGTGTTTTCAATTGCCATTGCTGCTTGATTTGCCACGGTTTGAAGCACGGTGATCTCTTCTCGAGTAAACTCATGCGGCACAGAAGTGTAACAGTTTATGACGCCAACAACCTTCCCTCTTATGCTCATCGGCATGCAGAGAAGAGAGCAAAGGTTTTCACGTATGGCAATTTCTTTGTTTACATATTCAGGCTCTTCTTTGACATCCCAGCACGAAACTGGCCTGTTATCCTTTGCTGCTCTTCCACTTATCCCTTCTCCAATCTTTAGTGGCGGCTTTTTCAAGTAAGCCTCGCTTACAGCCTGGGTAGCTCTAACCTCAAGCTCTCCTGTCTCCTCGTTTACCAAAAGCAAGGAGCAAATGTTAGATCCCATAACCTTTGCAGTAACAGTTACAATAAGCCTCAATATATCGTCAAGATAAGTGTCAGAAGTTATCGCCTCACTTATCTCGGATAATGCTTCAAGGCTTGCTTTCCCATCTTTACCTGCACGATATGTTGCTGTTTCCTTTTTCACCTTTCCACCTCACGGTAATAATAGCAGAAATCAATCTGACACAAGATTTAGAATTGATAACAGGCGCAAAATTCAAAGGCATGGGAAAAAGAAAATTTACTTTTCGGAAAATCAGAATCTTGCGACATGGTACTCGCAAAGTCCGAATGCGTTTTCTACCTCTATTTCCTCGCCCGAAAGACCTGGCAATCTGCCGCGGAATACCCCGAATGGCTGGTGAAAATCGGACATCACAATACCAAGGTTTATCCTACCTTTTCTTTCACCCTGGGGGAAAAACTCCAAGTCCATATTTCCGTCAAGGGACGTAACCCTCCATGGAGAAATCACATTCCCCTTTTCAAAAGAAAACCTGACAGCACCTAAAAGGTTTATTTTACCGTCAACCCAACTGCAATTCTCGTTGAAGTTTTCATCATCCTCTATAAGGCCCTCACATGCGTTCATCCCAATAAGCCTTCCTTTAGAATCCCGGAAAGCAAAAGTTGCCCAGTACCAGAAAGTTCTGTATGGATAATACGTCTTTTGTATATCAATCGCGCAGAAATCATGTTCCGGGGAAAGTTCAATGGTTTCCCCACCAGTCTCTATTCTTCCCTCTACAGGACAAACCGCTTTATGCGTGTACATCGGCCTGTTTTCGGAAATAGGATTCACAACGATTAGTGGCTCAACCTGGAAAAGATCTTCAAGAACCCGAATATCAGCACTTATTTTTGGCTTCCCACGATAAGCAGAAATTTTTGCATTGATTCTGTGATATCCCTTGGAAAGGTGATTTTCGAATTCCAATCTGTAACCAACGTGTCTGAAATAAGACTTCCCGTCAAGAATATTATTCGACACGAGAATGGGTCCGCCAATAAGTGTCCTCGAATGCTCAAAAAAAATCCCTGCCTTCCTTGAGAATACGTAGAAAAATGAAACACCCATAAATTTTGCATCAAAGATCACTGTTCCAACATAATAGTCCTTTGAGATTATGCCAAAATGCTGCCACTCCTTTAATCTCAGATTCTTAACAAATCGAGGCATCCTGAATGAGCCAATTCTCATGTCCAGATCAAGCAAGTTGACTTTGCGAAAAGGCTCTTTAAAAGCCCCAAACATAGTTACTCTGCCATCGGTAACCATCTTCTCTGGCGAACTTTGCCTATCTCTTGACAAATTTCCTCCCTCTAACTCCTGTTCCACAAGAATTTCCTTATCAATCAAAAAGAATTATAATCAGAAAAGTATTATTATTTTAAGTGGAACATTTCTCTATATCGGACGAATATTTTCAAATCATGAAAAAGTCTTACAGAAACTATCTTCATAACTCAAGGTTGAGTTGTGTTATTGCCCGCAAAAAAGGTGGTGACCGAAATGGATAGAGAGTATAGTGAATGGGAAAACGCATTAAGAGACCTCGATGATGTTGCAAAAATCTTAGATCTTTCGGAGGATATATTGAAAATCCTCAAGACTCCCAGAAGAATCCTCACAGTATCCTTGCCTGTAAAAATGGACGATGGAAGTGTTCAAATCTTTGAAGGCTACAGAGTCCAGCATAGTCTCGATAGAGGGCCAGCCAAAGGTGGTCTAAGATACCATCCGGATATTACCATCGATGAAATGAAAGCGCTTGCAATGTTGATGACCTGGAAGTGTGCGGTTGTAAAAATACCATACGGTGGCGCGAAAGGCGGTGTAGTTTGCGATCCAACGAATATGTCTCAGGGTGAAATAGAAAGGCTTACCAGAAAATACACTACCGAGGTTGGTATCATTCTTGGGCCAGAAAAAGATATCCCAGCACCGGACGTAAATACAAACCCTCAGGTTATGGCTTGGATCATGGACACTTACAGCATGAATGTAGGATATTCAGTACCCGAAGTTGTTACTGGAAAACCAACAGAGATTGGGGGTTCAGAAGGAAGGTTTGATGCTACAGCACGGGGTGTCATAACAACAATAGAAGAAGCATGTCGGACAATTGGGATGAACTTCAAAGGTTCCACCATAGCAATTCAAGGAGCAGGTAATGTGGGAGGAAATGCTGCAAAGCTTGCAGCGGACAAAGGCGCAAAAGTTGTCGCGATTTCAGACGTTCATGGCGGTGTTTACAACCCTGAAGGTATCAATCTATGGGCAGTTGCAGCAAGAGCAATAAAAACGGGTTCTGTTACAGGTACTCCAGGCTGCGATGAAATATCTAACGAGGAACTTTTAGCACTCGACGTTGATATTCTTGTTCCTGCCGCATTAGGTGGAATGATAACCATGGAAAATGTGAATGATGTGAAGGCAAAAATTCTTGCTGAAGCAGCAAATGCACCGGTCACATACGACGCCGAAAGGATCCTCTTTGACAAAGGAGTTTTTGTAATTCCTGATATTCTCTGTAACGCAGGAGGAGTAACAGTTAGCTACTTTGAATGGGTTCAAAACATACAATCACTTCTCTGGAGCGAGGAAGATGTTTATCGAAGATTGCAGGAAATTATGGTTGCTGCTTTTTATAGAGTTCTTGGCATAGCAGAAACAAAGAAAGTAAACATGAGAACTGCCTCAATGATACTTGCAGTGGAGAGAGTTTCAAAAGCAATAAAGGCAAGGGGGCTATTCCCTTGAGCCTATCCTCCCCCTAACGCTCTCCTTGCCGTCGATTTTATTAGCATGCTCTGATCTTTCAAGAGCTCCCTTAGTGTCTTCTTCGCTTCATCGCCGCCAATCATTCCGAGAGCCTGAGTGGCTGCAGCCCTCACCGCCTCACTCATTCCCTCCCTTTTCTTACCTCCCCGGGCAATTTCTGCAACCTGCGATACCGCCTGACGAACCCTGAGCTCTCCTATTGATTTTAAAGCTGCAATTTCCACCTGTTCCTCTTCTGGTGGTTCTCCCTTTTTCTTTGGAGCAATAATCTCAAGAACTCTTCTAACTGCCATGTAATCACGAAACTTGCCAAGTTCCCTGATAGCAGTTGCCTTGATTGTTGGATCAACGCTCGCACTTTCCGAAAGAACCATCTGGAGAGCCTGCTTTCCTCCAAGTTTTCCAAGTGCCTTTATCACCTGGATCTCAACCTCCGGGTCTTCATTTACAAGCAAAGGATTTAATATCGAAACAGAATTTTCATTTCCAACAAGAGAAACAAGTTTAACGAGATTAATTATTTGCTGGCTTTCAAGTTCCTGTGAAAGTTTTGATGCAATTTGAGGTATGGGATCAGTCTTTAACTCACCAAGAGATTTCGCAACCGATTCAATTTCATCCTCGTTTTGCGCCTGCATTGCTGTTTCAATCAATGCAGGAACTGCCTTATCTTCCATCCCGAGCAGAACCTTAGTAATCGCCTCTTTTGCAGCCTCATCACCAGATGCGAAAACTGCCTGCACAACTTTACCTGTGTCAGCAGTCATAAGCCTCTCAATTGCTTGAGCACTAACAGGCCCTGCACCAAGCCCTGAAATACCAGCTCCTGAAAGGACGCCTGCAACCCCTCCTGCTGTCTCTTCCATAGTTTGAGTTAAATCGGCAAACGCATGGTATGTGGTCTTCCTTTCCTCAAGAACCCTTGACACATCATCAATCAAATCTGCCGTATATGATTCTTTCCCCATTTCCCTTAGTTCCATAAATAGTTGCCATATTTGCCCAGCTGCCGTAATCCGTGATTCACCTTCTTGAGCACGAAATCTTTCGGCAAGTTTTCCCATCACCATTTCGCCTAAATCATCTTTCCCTTGTTTAAAGAGAACTCTTGCCGCACCAACAAGGGCAGGTCCACGAACCTTATCACAAATAGAAATATCTGCACCGCTAATAAGAGAAGATGCAAGTTCTGCCCCCGTCACACTTGCAATCCTGTCAGGGCTTTCTTCCACACCGGCCTCGCGAACCATCGCCCTCACCTTTTCCTCCATTTCTCCTCCTGCTGCATCTGCAGCTTCTTCAAGAATCGTGCGAAGGCTTGCCATTCGCTCGCTTGGCCAATCTGCATAAGCCTCTTTATTTGCAAGTTCCCTGTATTCCTCGATAATGCTTTCTACAACGCCTGCAAGTTTTCTGTCCTCAAGTAATGGCAGAACAACCCTTGGAAGCTCAGGGTTAATCTGACCCGTACCAACACTGGACGACAAGAGCATTTCAGTGATTTGAGGAGCTTCAACCTGCGATGTAATCTTTCCAACTTCCCGATTTAACTTGCTTCTTACCAGCGGGTCATCCACCTGCTCGATTAAATCAGATATACGTTCCAATATAGCCCTTGTTTCGTCAATCCTGAATGGAAGAGTACTGACTTGAGCATCCCAGCCCTTAGCCTCAACCACTCCTTGAACAAGCGCTATCATCCTGTCGGGGTTTGCAAGCAATTCTTTAACGGTCGAAGGGTCAATTTCAGCTTGGGGGATTTCACCAGCTAAAAACCTTGCGAAAACTTCATCCTTTAGTGCTTTAAGGGCAGCATCTTCTTCTCTTTCAACCGCAACCCTTGCATCGACAACTTTCTCACGTTTTGAAATCGCAACGTATATTTGCTCATCCAGTTCTACGTGCTTTATTTCCTGCTCTTCAAGACTTTTATAAAGTTCTTCATGTGCTTCACCAACAGTAGGGGCTTTTGTTCCAAGTATGATTAAGAACTTCCTGAGTTCTTCTTTAGTCAGGCCTGACCAGAATGTAATGCTGCTAATGCGTCGAGCCTTAAAGAGTTCGCGTATCGACTTAATTATTCCACGTTTTTGTAAACTCTCGTCCAGCACCTCGCCATTCACAACGAGATTCTCCTCTATAAAACTTATGTCGAGAGAGCCGCCAACTGGTATCAGGCTTGTAACCGCATCGTATGCACTCTCAACCATTCGAACCACTGATGGATTCTCAGATGGGTATATTAGAACGGTTTTTGTTGCAGTATAAAGAGCTTGAAGAACCTGAAGGATTGAGGCAGAAACCTCTTCCTTGCCCATTCTTTCTACATCATCGGGCATTTTAACCACCCCACGCCGTTCTTAATACCTCTCTCAAAAATTATTATCGGTAAAAAATATAAATCCTGTTCTTTTAATATTCTACGCTAAATTGGTGATATTTACATACCCCATTTGTCGTTTTCTTATAACCCATCTGTCTGTATATTTTTACATCTCTCGTGGGATAGATTGACCCTTCCTTCTTTCCGAATGAAGTTAACAGAAAAGGTGATTTGAAATGAATGCAAAAAAAATTCTGAGAGTAATTGTCGGAGTTTTATTTATACTTCTATTTCAAGATATGCTTTTGCTTATTTTGGCAGGAGTAACCGGGCAAAATGCTGTGATTTCAACAATCCTCCATATCAAGTTCATTCTTTACCAGGTCGTTATTCCTCTTTCGGCCATTCTCTATGGATTTGTTTTGCTTTTGATTCCTCGAAGTGAAAAGTAGGATATATTTCACGCTGGATAATATTCCGGAAATCCAAAATCTGAGTTCACATCAAGAATTTCAGGCTCAATAAACATTATGCCTGCTCTTACTTGATTAAAGCCAAGATATGCTACCCAAACTACCTCTGCAACCGCCTCTCTATTTGATAACGGTGTCTTAATAATAACCTTGTTTCCTGTTTAGATAATCTTTTTCGCAAACTTCAAAAAATATTGCTTCGTTGTGAGAACTCCAACTCCACCACATGCAACATCTTTTATTGTTACAACTATGCTCTCATCGCCACAAAACACTTCAAGTGGACAGGAGAACTCGACCCTTGGGTGCCTCCTCATTTCAGAAAACTCCTCGATTGCCGTCCTTCCTGTCTTGACCCAAACAGTTTCTCCTCGTATAAGGTTAATTAGCGCCCCGATCGATGCAGGTATCCACATGAGTGTATAGATCGCGAAAACATGATAGAAATATATGAGCCGCCAGATTGAACTTTTTGTATATCTCACATAGAAACTGACAAACACGATAGCAATAACAAAGGAAAGCAAGTAAAACATGAAAATATAGAGGAAAAAACTTGTACCTAGTAAAATTTCCGAAAAAGTGTTCTTGACAGAAATTACCCCTAATGCAGAAAAAAGAGAAAGTAGTATTGAGACAAAAACTATGAAAGGTGTTACACCTAAGACAAGGTATGCAGTATTGTCCAGCCTCGTTCTCAAAGGGAGATTCCTGTTAGCAAGCAATTTCGGGATGTACTTCCAGCAACTGTAGTGTCCTTGCATCCACCTTACACGCTGGATTATGAGCGGCCTGAAACTCTCTACGCCCTGCTGCGCAACGTAAGCACTGTGACAAAACCTTACCTTCCACCCTGTGTATATTAGCCGCAATCCAATATCGAGATCCTCGGTCAGACTTCTGCTCCATGGACTCTCAAGTGAAAGGGAACAAAGAGCAGATAGTCTTACAAATTGTCCATTACCTCCAAGACCAACACTTCCAAGTCTATCCCTTCCACGCTGTATTGATTGCGAAAATCCAGTGAACTCTACATCCTGGCATGCTGCAATAAGATTGCTTTCAGCATTTGCTATTCTAACCGAAGTTTGTACTGCCCCGACCTGTGGATCATTAAAATATGGTTCCACTGCGCCACAGATGTTTGGCGAAACCTGTCCGTCTGCATCAACAATTCCGATAATTACTTTTTCATAATCCGATGTGCCCTGGGTTCGCAATTTTTTAATAACATGCCTGAAACCAAAGTTAAGTGCTTCTCCCTTTCCTCTACCTGGCTCCACAGTATTTATTAGTTCTACATCATGACTTATCTCTAATTCCCTCACTATCCTTTCCGTATCATCGGTGGAACCATCGTTTATCACCAATGTCTCCACGTTAGGATAGGAAACCTCAAAGATTTTCTTGAGTGTTTGCGCAATAACCTTTTCCTCATTCCTGCAAGGAATAAAGAATATGAATTTGTATCCATCCTCTGAGGAAGCCCCTGCCAAAGTTCTTACAAAAATAGCAAGTATACAAATGTAGAGATAGTAGAAAACAAGAAAAATGAATACGATCGTTATTAGCGTCGAATCAACCGACAAACTCTGCCTCCTCAACTCAAAATGATTTTGACGTTGACTTTTCTCCGCATCTCTCCTCTTTTAATTTTAAGCCATTACAAAACTACAAACTTTGTTATATCTAACCAAAATACTGGAGCTGGCGGGATTCGAACCACCCCAAAAGCCGTTAGACATTACAACCCTCCATACTAAATGTTTTCCCTGAGTAGACCAAATATTAAGAGTTATCTAATATTCCTAAGTTCTTTCTGTGTAGAC
>Ga0315298_1008801_pt1 | contig 12710 bp, 10 predicted proteins | sample WHS_1_MG_FD_203077 | JGI IMG/M metagenome (GOLD analysis project Ga0315298, IMG submission 203077) | Extremophilic microbial mat communities from Washburn Hot Springs, YNP, Wyoming, USA - WHS_1_MG | ecosystem: Environmental > Aquatic > Thermal springs > Hot (42-90C) | place: USA: Wyoming...
CATGACAGTAACGCCCGCGCCATGCGCCAGGCTCATTTCAGAAGGTCACAATTCTTTCACGATTGCCGAGCGCCCGACGCGCAAAACAAAAGCCCAGGCGCTGGCCTGGGCTTGGGTGTTTGGTGGTGGAGTCCTAAGTGGAATCCAACCGGCATCTACATCGAGGTAGGAATGTAGCGGAAATGGTGGGAACTTAGGGCGTTGACCGGGGCCGGCATGAACTTCGGCGAGGTCGGCGCGCAGGTCGCAAATGGACTGTTGCATCGAGTCGATGCCCGGCTAGGCTTGCGCCCGCCAGACAGTTCGTTCCGAGGCCATCGGGACGATCAACGCGCGGATCTTGGTGACCGCCTCGGATGCGGAATGCGGTAGGGAGGTGAAGACGACCTTCCTACCGCCATCCAGACTCCAGGGGCTGAACTGCTCGGCCGGCGGGATCGACGGCCGAGCAGGGTCCAGCGGGTACGCCAGCACGCCCCAGGACATCCTGCCGACTGCAGGAATGAACCGGCCAAGGTACGCGGCCATCTGGTACAGATCCTCGCGCTGCGGACCGTTCGGCGCGCTTGCGGACGGATGCAGCGACTTGTACTTTGCGTCGACCACGCATTGAACCTGCCCTCCAGCATGGAGGATCGCGTCCGGGATCAGCGTGCCCAAACCCTGGCCCGTGACGTCGCTGTGAAGCATCTTCTTGGTGGCGGCCTTCTCCCGGGTGCCGTGAGTCACAGTCAGCGGCGCTGCCGCCTTCCGCAGCACGCTGAGCACGTACATCTCCCACAACTCGGCCACGTCAAGGAGGACGCCCTTCGTCTCGCCACTGGCATCGACATCGGCGGCAAGACCTCTGCGGTTCGCAATCTGGCGGGAGAGTTCTGCGATGGGCGCAAAGCCCGCCGTGATCGGCGTGTAGCGAATCCGGTCGAGCTCGGCCTTCGTCGGCACGCGCGGGCGGGCACCTGTGACGGACATCAGCAGCGGGATGAGTTCCTTCGCGCGTGCCGGCATCCATTGCTCGTCTGGTACGCCAAGCCAGCGGCGCAGCACCTCGTAGGCGGCCACGATGGCGTCGGATGCAGCGTGATCCAGTGACCGCTCAGAGCGTATGGACACGGCCTGTCCTCCGCCTGCAGCGATCAACCTGAGCGACGCCGAGACGTCGAGCCGTCCTCGAATCGTCGGGCCCCTCGTCGCGACGTCACGGCGCAGTGCGGGCAGCCCGTGCCGTGCTGCCTCGACAAACCCGTGAGCCCAGACGGACGCCAGCAGTTGCGCTATGAAGGACTCGTCCTCCCGCAGCTTTCCTGGTGCGTCGGTCAACACGACAGATGTCGCCTCGAAGAGCCAGTTCCGCAGCGTGGCCACCCAAGTTCGACGTCTCCGGCCTTCGATTTCGGTCTGAAGTCGTGTCATGACAAGAACTTAGGCTCGTTTTCCCGCTGAGCTCTGTAGTGACACGTCATTTCTTGGAACATCCGCTTTAGCGATCTTTCCTGCGATATAGTGGCGACATGTTCGTCAAGCTCACCCGTTCCGGATCGCGCAGCTACGTCAAGCTTGTGGAGGCGTACCGCGATGAGCATGGGGTCTCCCGCCAGCGCGTCGTCGCCACCCTTGGCCGCCTGGAGCAGGTGCGCGCCGGTGGGGCCGATGCGCTGATTCGCGGCCTGCACCGCGTCACCTGCGGGCAGGAGCCGCAGGCACCCTCGGTGCGCTTTGCCCCGGCGCTGGCGGTGGGCGACACCTGGATGCTGCACGCGCTGTGGCACAAGCTGGGCTGGGACGAGGCGTTCCGCCGGGTGCTGCGCAATGCCCACGGCGCCTTCGACGCCGAGCGGCTGCTGCGGGTGATGGTGTTCAACCGCCTGTGCGACGCCACCTCCAAGCTCGGCATGCTGCGCTGGCTCGAAGGCACGCGCGTGCCGGGGGTAGACAACGCATCGGTCACCCATCAGCGCCTGCTGCGCACCATGGACACCCTGGCCGAGCGCGCGGACGCGATGCAGCGCACCCTGGCGACGGTGTTGCGGCCGCTGGTCGACCAGGATCTATCGATCGTGTTCTACGACATGACCACCATCGGCGTCGAGGGCGAGAGCGAGATGCCCGGTGAGATCCGCCAGTTCGGCCTGTCCAAGGATGGCGGCATCCGCCGGCAGGTCATGCTCGGTGTCGTGCAGACCGCCGAAGGCTTGCCCATCGCGCACCGTGTCTGGGAGGGCAACACGGCCGAGGCGCCGACGCTGCATGCGGTGGTCGACGAGATTCTGGCCCTGTACCCGGTCAAGCGCGTCGTGCTGGTGGCCGACCGCGGCCTGCTCAGCCTGGACAACCTGGAATGGCTGCAGGCGGTGCGCATCGGCAAGTCGGCCCAGCCCCTGGAGTTCATCCTGGCCGTGCCCGGTCGCCGCTACGGCGAGTTCACCGAGATCCTCAGCCCCTTGCATGCCGAGCATTGCGCGTCGGCCAAGACCGAGGTCATTGGCGAGACGGCCTGGAAGGGGCTGCGCCTGGTCTGGGCCCACGACCCGCAGGCCGCGGCCCAGCAGAGCCAGGCGCGGCGCGAGACCATCGAGGCCCTCACGCGGCAGGCCGAGCAGCGCGCCGGCAAGCTCGACGCCCAGGAAGGCGGATCGACCTTCAAGGGCCGGCGCCTGAGCGACTCGGGCGCCAAGGCGTGGTTGTTCCGCGCCGTCAGTGACGCGCACCTCGCCTCGATCGTCAAGGTCGATCTGCAGTCTGACCTCTTCACCTACACCGTCGACGAGGCAGCTCTGACGCGGGCCGAACTCAACGATGGCAAGTTGCTGCTGGTGACGAACACCGCCGATCTCGACCCCGCCGAGGTGATCGCGCGCTACAAGTCGCTGGCCGACATCGAACGGGGATTCCGGGTGCTCAAGTCCGAGATCGAGATCGCCCCGGTGTTCCACCGTCTGCCCGATCGCATCCGCGCCCACGCCCTGATCTGCTTCATGGCTCTGGTGCTGTACCGCGTGCTGCGCATGCAGCTCAAGGCCGCCGACAGCCCCTATTCGCCGGAGCGCGCCCTCGAGATCGTTCGCCACATCCAGCTCCACCAGGTTCGCATCGCCGGCCAGGGCGCCGCCAGCGGCCTGACCGACCTGAGCTCCGAGCAGCTCGCCTTGTTCGACCAACTTCAACTCGACCTCCCCACCAAAGAGCCCTTCGACATCGCCGTGTAGTGCCAATTCCGATCGCCTGAACATAGGCGAATCAATGGCTTACGCAAAAATATGTCGAACTCGGGAGGCCAGGCCGAAGCGCGGCTCGATGGTCAGACTGTTCCCCTCGAAGGAAAGCGAGCCGACGTATCTGCCGGCCCACCAGGTGCCGTCCCATGCGCAGTAGACGACCGGCTCGTCCTCGTCACGTTCGCCGGAGACTGGAACAACGAGATCCGTGGCGCGTACGTTGGTCGCCAGCCGGCGAAGCCAAGCAGACTCTGCGGCCGTCGGCTGCGGAGCGAGCGGCGAACAGTCCCGCGTGACGAGTCTCACTCGGTCACCGTGGGCTTGAGGAGAACCTTCGATAGCCGGTCAAGCTCTGCATTGCGGGCGGTCGCATCGAGACCCGCGAGGTACTGCTCCAGCAACGGACGCAGGGACAGGTTCCAGACCTGCACCACAGGCTCAAGGGCTTCGCCCTTCTTGTTCCAGAGGTAGTTCTGCTTGCGCGTCGGCCGCAGGCCAAGGAAGTTGCGCAAGAAAACGACCACGTCGAGCAGATAGGTGTGCCCGATTTCGTACTGGGCGCCAAGCAGCGGGCTGTCGTGGATCTCCCTGTTCAACGCCGATGCTGCAGCGGCCAACTTGCGGTAGTCCGGTTCGATGCGATCCCAGTCCAGGCCCGACTTCAGGTCCGTCCACTTGGCTTCGGCGGCACCGAGCAGAGCCTCGGCGTCAAATGGGCACAGCAACCACAGGAAGCGGCGGCGCAGCGCGAAGTCGATCTGCTCGATGGACTGGTCGATCAGATTCATGGTGCCGATCACGAAGAGATCGTCCGGGATGCGCAGCTTCATCGCAGCCCCATCACCGTCGCGGGCTGGAAGTTCAATGGTCTCGTTGCGGTCTTCGAGCAACGAGAAGCATTCGCCAAGCATCCGGCTCAAGTCGGTCCGGTTCATCTCGTCGAGGATCAGGACGTGTGGCAACCACTCCGCGCGAGGCTTCTTCCCGATGTCCTCGATGAGCCGGGGCAGGTAGCCCGCCCGATACTCGGTGCCCCCGCCGTTGGAAATGTGAAGCGCCCGGATGAAGTCCTCGTAGCTGTACGCCGGGTGCAGCTGCAATCGGTGGACGTTGTGCTGGATAGCCGCATCAATAACGGCCTGAGACTGGAAGTACCGAGCAGGCCCCATCTGACTCAAGGCTGCGGATCGAATGACGCGCTCCGCCAGCTTCTTGGCACGGTATGTCTTGCCGGTGCCCGGAGGCCCGAAAAGAACGATCTGCTTCTTGTGCTGGATGACCTCCAGCGGCGCCCCCTCAGATGCGCCCTCGCTGTCGTCGTACCATGCCTCACGGAGCGGCGACCAGTAAAAGTCAAGTTGCTGGCTCGGCAACAGCTTCTCGAGCTCGCCCCTGATGGCCAGGATCGCGCGGTCTTCGTCCTCCGGCTCAGTGCTGACCAACCCACCCGGACAAAGCCTTGATGATTCTCCTCTTGTGGTTGCCGCTCGCGATTCGCTCGAAGTGGTCCGGAAACAGCAAGTAAAGCAGCATGTGCCGCAACTGCTTGGACTCGGCATCCTCGATGCCACCGACGAATTCCTGGAAGAGCCAGGGGTCCGCCGCGACCTCTGCCTGCCGGTCTGGAGGCAACTTCTTCCATGCGATGACGAGATCGATCAGGAACGCAATTTCGAATGGTCGACGGGTGTTGTAGCCCTGACCGCCGCTGCCGATGCCGTTCGAGAAGGCACCAGACACCAAGTGGGACTCAGGCAAGCTGTGGCCGGCCCAGCCGAGAACCTCGTTTACGACCTGCCGCTTGCGCGCGCCATCCACGTTGGACGGGAACAGGAAGTAGACGCACAGGATCTCCGCAGCCAGGCGGACCACCTCCGGCCCAGCTTTGCCAACCTGATCCTTGAACTTGACGATGAAGGACCGGTCGCCCTCATCGGGGGTGGCGACGAATGCTTTATGTATTTGGTCCAGGATGTCCGGGCGCCAGACGGACGCACCTTCGAACAGGAGGGAGCCGTCACGCAGGAGGCAGTTGGCGCGGAATGCCTCCGCCACCGAGTAGATCCTGCTGGTGTTGTGTTCTGTGTGACGGGCCATCCTGCTTAGTTCCTCGATGCGCGCTCTCGCGACCTCTGCATACGCCGAATAAACTCCTCGAGTCTATCTGCAACCACACATACTGGTTTGCCTGTGATCTCATGATCCCAGAATCGCATCACAGTAAAGCCCATCTCGAAAAGCTTTTCGTCGGCCACTCGATCTCTCAGTGTATTTCCCTCTATCTTCGCATCCCAGTAGCCTTTATTGCGCTCAACTCCCTTATAGTGAATTGGGCAGCCATGCCAAAAACATCCATCGACAAAGACACAGAGTTTGTACTTAGAAAAGAAAATGTCTGGACGCCCAGGCAGCTTCACGTCAAGTCGATACCCGCGAAGGCCACGTCGCCAGAGCTCCTTGCGAAGCAGCAACTCTGGCTTAGTATCACGCCTCTTGATCGAGGCCATGATCTTTGACCGTGACTCATCTCTTACCCGTGCCACATCAGACCTGCCAGACTTACACCTCAAAAGCCTTAATGCCCATCTCGGGGCGGGACACAACTAGTCCGAGCTGTGCCAGCAGTTTCCTCAGAAATCTCCGTGTCTCTAAAAGAGTAGCTGCAAGAATCGGAATCTTTGCTACGTGAACAGTGCACTTTCTGCCGCCCAAATCGGACTCAAACTTTTGATAGTATCCGGACTCCCCGGTATTGTTCGTGACATCTGGGTAGAGGAGAACGACATCACTGCACTTGAAGCGAGATGCGTAAACCAATATCTGGTATACATCGTCGCGAGAGATGCCCAAGTTTCGCTTTTGGATGTCGAGAAACTTCCACTTGGTATCAATAATCAACGACGTCTTTCCGTGACTATCGGTCAACCTGACATCGGGTATAAGTTCAAAGGCACCCTTGCCGTCGCCGTGCGAACAGGCGAAGGTCCCTCGGCCCTGTGACTTGGCAATCAGTCCTGAAGACGACGATAGCCATGCAAACTCCTTGGCTATGAATTGCTCAAACAGCCTCGATGTGAAGACAATTTCGGCCGTTGAAAGCCTCTCGCCAGCAAATACGCCAACTCCCTCCTCATCCAAGAGAGTCTTACTCTGCTTCAGAAGCGAGTGATAAATCGCTGGCAGTCGGTCCGTTCTCACTCTTGCCCATTCCAGACGGTGATCCCCAGCGGCATCAACAGCATCTAGCTCGGAAAGGCAAAGATCTATGAGCCCCCGCACGCGCGCCGAGCACCGAGGGCGATAACGTAGCAGGACCTCCTTGAAGATTCTGTTCTCGGGAACATCCTCCGTAAGCGCCACCCATTCGGAAGCGAAACGCCCAGGCCGCCGAATGCTCTCGTAGCACTGACTTGGAAACGCTATTTGACCTCTAGGCGATGCAAGGCTGTCCGAACACGAAACGTATCTGCGTAAAATTTGACGGCGGCGCGCGAGTTGCAGATCGCTGCAGAACACCTCAAGAAGCGATTCAAATCGACTGCCATCTGCGCTGAGGGAAGCCAACCCAGCCGTCATGGACTGGGCAGACATTGCTGTCGCCAACATTGCCGACAGGCTGGCGTCAAGTCGGCGCCGTAGTTCTGGACGAAGGGCCATCGCCCCGATTGGGGCCACCTCAAGCGTCAAGGGCTTGGTTTCCAATGTGCCAGTCCAGAATTTCGGGACCAAGGCACGCGGCAATATCTCGAAATAGACATCGGGGCTCTCGCCGGTTGCCTGCTTCCACCCATCAAGAACCGATGTCAGTTCCTCAAAGGACTGCAGCTCTAGCCCAGGACCGACTCGCAGCTTGGACCATTCCTCACACTGGAGCAGGCGCTTCATCGACGCTACCCCCAGGCACGCCAGCGCTTGCTGGGTCAGGTGAAGCCAACTGGCAGAGCTTCAGCAAACACTTCACGGCGTACGCCTCATCGTCAGAACCAGGAATCAATCTAGTCGGATTCCAGAAGCGAGGATCGACTTCCAGGCTCTTGGGAACGCTGTGAGGGCGATAGCCGAAGGCGGATGCAGAGTCTTGGTCGACGCCGAACAGTTTTTCGAACTGCTTCTCCAGCGGATCAAGCTTGAAGAAGTTCGCGCTCTGCGATGCCGAGTCACCAACGACCAGCAACATCAATCCTTCGTTACCGTAGAAGTACTCCCGCAGGAGCGGAATTACCTTTGTTGAAAGTCGCTCAATGACTTTCCCATTGGTGTCGCAACCGACAAAGTAGCCGTGGCCAATGCAGTGATCTGCATCAAGCAGATGCTCTATTCGGGCGTTGATTGTCCGCAGGAGCTGCGCGCAATCCACAGAGGGCGTATCAGTTGTCGCGCGCAGCAACGCGGGTTCGGGCGGAATTTGTATAAAGTCAAAACGCCGTCGGAGCGCATGATCAACGAGGGCAATATTCCTATCGGACGAATTCATCGTGCCGATCATATGAAGGTTTGATGGCATGAACAGCCTTGATTCAAGCTCCTCCGCTCTTGGATATTGGAGTTCGATCCCAATTGGAAACTCTGCGCCCACTCGCTTGTCAGAATCCAAGATCGAGATGAGTGGGCCAAGAATTCGACTTACATCGCCTCTATTGATTTCATCAATGACAATGACAAACTCCTTTCCAGGCGTCTGAAGAGCGCGTCTTATCATGCGTAGCAGCAGGCCCTCATGCACCCTGTATCGCAACTGCCCTTGAGAGGCGGCCTCGCGGGGGCCCTCGTCAGTATCGTCGCCATCGACGTTGAGATCCTCGTCGGATATCAGCGGACGGATTGATTCAACAAGATCTTCATACTGAAGCGATGGATGAAAGGTTATGAAGGCACACTGATCCCGATAGTCGTTGAACTTCTCGAACGATGATGTGGGATTGCCCTTGTCGTCAAAACCTGGTTCAACGAGTTTCACCGCTTCTCGAACAGCGGACAAGGTCTTGCCAGTGCCAGGAGGCCCGTAATAGATGCGAACGACCGAGCGAGTCGAACTCTTCTTCCGAAGTAGAAGTCGGGTGCCGGCAGCCGCCAAGTCCTGCAGAGCTAGGGCGCGCAGTGCCTCAAACTCCTCAATGCCGCCAAACGGATAGACTTTTGCTGACAAGTACTTTGCTGTGGCCGCGAGGCTCGTCAACTCACTATGCAGATCAGCTTGAGCAATGGTGCTCGGCAGGACCTTGACAGCAATAAAGGAAGCCAGAATCTTCTTGAGCGTAGTGGTGCGAATATCCTTCAAGTACACAACATCTGGCGAAATACTTATTCCAGCTACCGTTGACAGCGGCGTGGGAAAGAGGCCATTCTGATCCCAATCTGCACTTGAGATCTTTCGACCATACATTGATCCTTGCCCCGCGCTTTGCAGCGCGTCAGTTGCAAGATCAAAGAGTAAATTTGATACTTCGCCGAGCTTATTGTGATTTTGTGCGTTTTGATAATGAGATGCGAGTCCGACCAAGATGGCACCTGCACGGGGCAGGGCCATAAGAATCAACCGCCAGCCGGCGTTGCTTCTGTAACGCTCAAAAAGGCTCTTGCGGTAAATGCCGATGTTTAGGAAGTGAACGTCACCAAGCCAACTTCCATATGCTGACTCACCAAGGCCGGCCGCCTCAACCTTATTCTTGACTCCGCGCCGAAGCTCGTTGGTCCAGAGGTTGTCAACGTTGGCTTGCGTGTAGTAGTTGAAGTCGGCTTCTACGCCCCACTCCGCTTCTGGAAGCAGCCCGCTCAGTTCAGAGAGGGCGCTAGCACGCTCAGCTTCGCAAGTTGCCTTGCTGCTTGATCGGAGCAGATCTAGAAGTGCCATAGTTTTTCCGGAAGAAGAAAAGGGGCGGTAAGCCCCTTTGAATAAAAAGTTGTTCCTTGGTCAGCTGGCGACAACCTCGGCGAAGAGGTCTTCTTGCGCAGCCTCCTTCGGCGGCGTGGCGGCTTTCGATGCGCCTGACCCATTCTCTGATCGCGCATCAAGCACATCGACCAGGTTTCTCAAGGCCAACCCGATACCTTCCGCCATCAGGGGTGGCACGGCATTGCCGACTTGCGAGCATCTCGCCACGTCGTGCTTTCGACGTGGCCCGTTGATCGTATATCGACCGTGAAAGGTGAAGTCGTCTGGAAAGGATTGAAGCCTCGCCATCTCGCGGACTGTGATATTCCGCGACTCGGCGTAGTGAATGAATTCATCCGGGTGAGTCGTTATGGTCGACACCACAGCCGCTGGATCAATCAGGACTTTCTTATCCTTCTTGGTATCGTTTTCGAGCAGAAACGCCTTTGAGAGGCGCCCGGGAGGCTGGGTTTGATGCGCAAGGTTGTATAGCGCTTGGATGCGCTCGCCATGCTTAGAAAATCGGTGGGAGTTCGGAATGCTCCCAGTCTTCTTGCCGCGCCTCATCGCACGCGCATACGCAGAGGCGGTTCTTGTGTATAGGGCAGACTCGAACTCGGTTGAATCAGGGCACGGGACCCGATCGCCACCGGTTAGGTCACCGATGGCGTCCTTTGCTGTGACGTTTTTGGTTCGATGTAACCCCCAATGCTCCCGCACAGCTACCGCAGACTTTTGCAGCTGCTCCGCGAATGCTTGCCGCAACTCGGCGGGCGACATCGAGCAATCACGGACACCCACGATTGCCACGCGTCGACGGGATTGAGGAACGCCGAATCGGCTGGCATCCAGTACATCGAATACGCTCGTGTATCCCAGGCCTGAAAGTTGGTCGATTACCGCATCGGCGACGGATGTGCTGGCCTCTCCTGGTCGGGCGACGAACCGTCTCGCAATCCCTTCGACATTCTCGATCAGTACGATGCGAGGACGAATGAGGTCAACCATATCTAGCATCTGATAGACGAGGCTGTTCCGCTCGTCTGCACCATCTCGGCGCCCCCCCACGCTAAATCCTTGGCAGGGTGGCCCGCCAGCCATCAGCGTCACTGACCCACGCAAAGATTGCAGGTGGGTTCTCATCGATTCGTCCCTTAGCAGTGCCACGATGTCATGGTTCGTTCTCGGCAACCACGCAGGCCACTCCGAAAACCCTGCGTATGGTGCACCTGCGCTCAAGAAGTTCTGGGACAGGGTTTCGAACGCCATCGGATCGCGCTCAATTGCGAAAACACCGTTCCATCCCGCCTCCTTGAGCCCAAGACTTAGCCCTCCGCAACCCGCGAAAAGGTCAATGCAGGAAGGTCCTGGCTGTATTGCTTTTTTCACTTTCCCGTCCTGTTCTATCGGCTCTTTGCACTTACGGAGTTCCGACCCTTTTCGCTGGGCGGCGCAAGTAGTGATCCCTGGAAGGGATACTGCTCTCTATCAAGGTGCTCCTTGATCAGGCGAACTATCAGCGTTGACTTCTTGTACCCACGCTCAATGCAGAAGGCTTCAAATCGACTGGCCTCCTCATCTGGAACAAGTACTGAGATCCTCGTTGGCGCGGTCACGTTTGCTCCTTCGGCTCCCGAGCGATTACACCACCAGATGCCGCTCAAAGCAACACAAATGCGCACTTGTGCGCATTGGAGCATGGCGTGTTTGGGAGCAGGTTCCTGCGGGGCCTCCCAAGTTCGACGTCTCCGGTCTTCGATTTCGGTCTGAAGTCGTGTCATGACAAGAACTTAGGCTCGTTTTCCCGCTGAGCTCTGTAGTGACACGTCATTTCTTGGAACATTCGCTTTAGCGATCTTTCCTGCGATATAGTGGCGACATGTTCGTCAAGCTCACCCGTTCCGGATCGCGCAGCTACGTCAAGCTTGTGGAGGCGTACCGCGATGAGCATGGGGTCTCCCGCCAGCGCGTCGTCGCCACCCTTGGCCGCCTGGAGCAGGTGCGCGCCGGTGGGGCCGATGCGCTGATTCGCGGCCTGCACCGCGTCACCTGCGGGCAGGAGCCGCAGGCACCCTCGGTGCGCTTTGCCCCGGCGCTGGCGGTGGGCGACACCTGGATGCTGCACGCGCTGTGGCACAAGCTGGGCTGGGACGAGGCGTTCCGCCGGGTGCTGCGCAATGCCCACGGCGCCTTCGACGCCGAGCGGCTGCTGCGGGTGATGGTGTTCAACCGCCTGTGCGACGCCACCTCCAAGCTCGGCATGCTGCGCTGGCTCGAAGGCACGCGCGTGCCGGGGGTAGACAACGCATCGGTCACCCATCAGCGCCTGCTGCGCACCATGGACACCCTGGCCGAGCGCGCGAACGCGATGCAGCGCACCCTGGCGACGGTGTTGCGGCCGCTGGTCGATCAGGACTTGTCGATCGTGTTCTACGACATGACCACCATCGGTGTCGAGGGCGAGAGCGAGATGCCCGGTGAGATCCGCCAGTTCGGCCTGTCCAAGGATGGCGGCATCCGCCGGCAGGTGATGCTCGGTGTCGTGCAGACCGCCGAAGGCTTGCCCATCGCGCACCGTGTCTGGGAGGGCAACACGGCCGAGGCGCCGACGCTGCACGCGGTGGTCGACGAGATCCTGGCCCTGTACCCGGTCAAGCGCGTCGTGCTGGTGGCCGACCGCGGCCTGCGTAAGCTTCAGCCGCCCGGCAATAGCCTTGTTGGGCTCGCCGTCGGCGCTGCCGAGGATGATGTGTGCGCGCATGCTCAACGCGGCCGGCAGCGAGCGGCTGCGGGAAAGGATTGAAGCTGCGAACGCTCCTCGTTCGTCAGCAGCAGATCGGCTTTCGGTCGGCCTATTTGCATTGCGGTATCTCCCTTCTAAAGATACCGCAATGGCATGCAAAACTAATGCCATTTATTAACGGGACAGAACACTAGGGAACCTCTGCAAAAGTCAGCCGACAGAGTGGTTCGTACGTTGAAGACAGATGAAACAGATCAGCCTTGCTGCGACCGGATTTGAGCTTGCTGCGAAGCGCACACGAAAGCGTGTCTTTCTTGACGAAATGGACCGGGTGATTCCGTGGTCGCAGTTGCTGGCCCTGATCGCGCCCCATGCGCCCGCAGGCAAGACCGGCAGGCCGCCCTTTGCCCTTGAAGTCATGCTGCGCATTCACCTGCTGCAGCAGTTCTTCGGGCACTCCGATCCGGCGATGGAAGAGGCCCTGCACGACATCGCGCTGTACCGCGAATTTGCCCAGCTTGATGTCGGCATCACGCGCCTGCCCGACGAGAGCACCATCCTGCGGTTTCGCCACCTGCTCGAAGCGCACGACCTGGGCGCGCAGATCCTGGAGGCGGTCAACGCCCAGCTCCAGCGGCAGGGCCTGCTGCTCAAGACCGGCACCGTCGTCGATGCCACCCTGATTGCGGCCCCCAGTTCGACCAAGAACGCCAAGGGAGAACGTGACCCCGAAATGCACCAGACCAAGAAGGCAAATCAGTGGCATTTTGGGATGAAAGCGCACATTGGCGTGGATGCCGACTCGGGCTTGGTGCACACGGTGGTGGGCACCAGCGCCAACGCGCACGATGTCACGCAGGCCAGCGCCTTGCTCCATGGC
>Ga0315298_1008806_pt1 | contig 12704 bp, 13 predicted proteins | sample WHS_1_MG_FD_203077 | JGI IMG/M metagenome (GOLD analysis project Ga0315298, IMG submission 203077) | Extremophilic microbial mat communities from Washburn Hot Springs, YNP, Wyoming, USA - WHS_1_MG | ecosystem: Environmental > Aquatic > Thermal springs > Hot (42-90C) | place: USA: Wyoming...
ATACTCGAATCTGCCTACACGAGCAAGTATCCTATCCCGCACCCGTCATTCGTCCGGTCGCCAATCTGAGAACTCGGCCGGGAAATAACGTGAGACGTTCGAGGGGAAAGAATGTGGCGCATTACACTTCAGACGTACCTGTCGTCGCGTCACGGTGTTCAGCTATACCCGAAGTGTGCGGAGACGCAGCTCTTTATGTCGATCCCAATGACACTCATGATATTGCGGAAAAGATTTTAACTGTCGTCTTTAACCAAGAGATTCGGAAGATATTGGTTCATCGGGGTCGCGAGCGCGTAAAAGCGTTCTCCTGGAAGAAAACTGCACGAGAGGTACTCGATATTTGCCGTGCGGTGTCGGCGCGGACTTGCGTGGCGGTTAATGGACAATAGCGCGGCCACAGCCACCCTCATCTACCGTCTGCTAGTCGCGGCGTGTGTCGGCACAATTGGAGTAAGCCTATATAGCGGACTAAGAAGGGACTGCCTGAGTGCTAAGCATTTAGTTGTGACAAGTTATGCCCTGCAATTTTGTTTCAACTCTGTTGCGGTGGCACTTGGCATTGGGACCACGCCCGGCCTAGAACTTGAAGATAACGCCGCGTATTACTGCTATTCGATGTTGCTTATCCTGGCTGGGCTTGTAGCTTACCTTGTTGGCTACAGATTGTCCGCTGCCAGAGGTCTCATGCGCACGTCTCGCCTGTCAAGGCGGTGGTCTTCAAGAGCAGTCTCCAAGGTGTTCGTTGGCGCCTGTCTCATCGCTAGCACTTCGCTTGCTGGCTTTCTAGTGATCAATGGTGGGCTAGAAGGCTTCCTGACCGACCGAGAATTCTGGCGGACAGAGGGGATCATTGGCCAAGGCTACCTTACGTTTGGATTCGGTGCGGTACTGCCCCTGGTTGGTACCGCCGTCGTTGTGAGCGGCTTGCACAGGCAGGGAGGCGGGAAGAGCCGGTTTACTCGGGCGATCCTTGCCCTCGGAGCATCGGTCCTGCCGGTGTCAGTGCTGGGGTTTCGTGGCTTAGTGGTTTACCCGGTCATAAGGGCTGTCACTGCGTTTCACTACCTTCGCAGGCGGCTCAGGGCGAGGAGTGTCGCTCTGTTTGTGATTGTTCTTTTCTTTCTCGGATCTTGGTACGGCCTCGATCGCAAATTTTCAGTGGAGGCTCTCCGCACTGCGACCGCGCCGCAATGGTCTCGGCAATTGTTGCTCAGATCAACGGGTACAGATATCGTCGCAGTCGTGTTAAAGAATATCGACGGTTCGGGTGGGTTCCAATAGGGTTGGCGCGCCGTCATTGAAGCGGCGACGATATGGATTCCGCACGCCGTCTTTCCATACAAGCCTGTTCCGAGCGACGTTGTCTTTACGGAAAAGTATTACAAGGATATTCTCTATGCGCGGGACGGTTCATACCGTGCAGTCTACGGAGGCGTGGCTCCAACTATCGTCGGATGGTTGTACTGGAACTTCGGCACGTTCGGAGTCCTCGTCGGGTTGTTCGTTTTTGGGGTATTGAGTCGGTCTGCCTATCAGTACCTCCTGCTGAACCGTGACAACCTGTCGTCGCTTTACCTGTACCTCTGGTTAGTGGGCGTTCAGATGCAGGCGTGTGAATCGCCTCAGCTCGCTCTCAACAGCATTGTCCTGACGTTGCCGATAATCAGTATCGTCATCGCTTTCTCGGGCAGAAGGGCTGTCACGTGCTCTCGGTCAGGTCCGGAGCTGCGACGGCCGGCCGGTGTTTGGGCGAGGGTTGCCCATGAGTAAGCCCCGCTGCGCAATCGTCGTCAGTAGCTGCGACGGCTATAGGGACGTCTGGCGGCCGTTCTTTGAGCGGCTATGGGAGTACTGGAGCGATTGCCCGTACCCCGTGTTCCTGCTCTCGAATCATCGCTCTTTGCCGGATCGGCGGGTTATGCCGATACTGGCCGGCGATATCACGGCCTGGTCGGATTCGCTCCGGTTTGCGCTGGAAGGGTTGGATCACGACGTCGTATTCCTGGTGATTGACGATCTGCTGCTGGCCCGGGCGGTCGATACCCGAATCGTGGAACAGTACGTCGAGCTGTTCGCCGACGAGAGCGTTAATTACGTGCGGCTCGCGGGACGTCCGCGTCCGCGGACCTTGGACGTTCCTAAACGCGTCGTCGGCGCAATCCCGCCGAGGACCGTTTATCGGACGGCGACGGTCATGTCGCTGTGGCGCCGCACCTGCCTTCTTCGGCTCCTGGCTCCGGGCGAAACGGCGTGGCAGTTCGAGACCGCCGGGTCGGACCGATCGGACGCGGAATCCGGCTTCTACGCGGTTTCACGAGACGTCATACGGTATGAGAATGCGATCATTAAAGGCCGATGGCGGCCGTCGGTCCTGTCCGCCCTCGGCGGCGACGTCGTCCGGCCGCTGAGCCGTGAAGTGATGACCGCGCGAGACGAGCGTCTGCTCGCGCTCCGTAAGTACCTGAACGCGGCTCTGTACGCGCTGCCTGTCGGCGGGCAGCGCAATATACGAGGGTGGTTCCGCCGGTAGCCGCATGCGTATCTGGTTGATCAATCCGTACGGTCCGCTGCCGACCGAAGGGTGGAGAGAGTACTACTTCACCACGCTCGGCAAGACGCTTGCAGCCGCGGGACACCATGTAACGTGGTGGACCTCGAACTTTTCGCACCACTTCGCGGCTCATCGTTCGCCCGGATGGGCGACTATTCCTGTTGCGGAGTCGTTCGACATCCGCCTCATTCCGACCGTCGGTTACAAGTCGCATATCGGTGTGTCGCGCATCGCATCCGAAGCCGTGCTCGCGGTGAATCTGTTCCGCCGGGCCGGAGCTGAACCACGGCCTGATCTGATCGTCGCGGGGGACTCTCCGCTACCGCCGTCGATCGTTTCCGCGATTCTCGCCCGGCGGTTCCAGGCGCCGTTCGTGCTGGCGGCGATGGATCAATGGCCGGAACTGTTCGAATTGGCGCTGCCGAAACGGATCCGCCGTTGGGCGCACTCCATTTTCGCTCCGCTCTATTGGACGCGAAGGTATGTCCGGCACCACAGCGATGCCGTCATCTCGCTCTGTGACGGCTACCTCAGCGCCGTGTTGCGGGACCGTGCGGTCCGGAACGGGGTTGCAACCGCAACCATTTTCAACGGCATTGACGTGGATGCGTTCCGGCGGGCCGCCGCGGAAGGTCATACAGCGTGGATCCCGGATCTTCCGCCCAAGCAGGCCGACGAGATCTGGGCCGTATTCGCGGGGACCTTCGGCAACAACTATGACATTCCCACGATCACCGAGGCGGCGCGACTGCTCCAGACCGGCTGCCCGAAAGTCAAACTGATTCTCGTCGGCGGCGGCCCCCTGGTCGGCCTGATACACTCCGCAATCGCGCAAAACAGATTGTCTAACATTGTCTACTGCGGCAGCCGTCCCGCGCCGGAACTCGCGGTTCTGTACAAGTCGTGCGATATCGCGCTGTGCGCATATAGCCCGGAGTCGAACGTCGGCATGCCCGACAAAGTATACGACTACATGGCCGCCGGTCTGCCGATCGTGAATTCGTTGCGGGGCGAATTGGCCGAGCGGATCGAAACGCAGGATATGGGGCAACAATACCGGCCCGGCGATGCGGTTTCGTTGGCGAATGCGATACGAACGCTGGCCGGCGACGATGAACTCCGGACCCGTCAGGCGCAAAACGCCTACAACGCCGCAAAACGTTTTGACCGGGGCATCCAATTTCGCCAGATCGTCGACATCGTGGGTCGCTTGGCCGCGCCCGCTCAGAGCCCCGCGCCCGGGCAAACACTCATCAAAGGACTCCAATGACAGCTGCGCAATCCAATGAAGATCTGTTGAGGAGAGTGTTCTCCGAAGCTCTCGGCCTTCCCTCCGAAATGATTACCGATACGCTCACCTACGGCGAAGCGGACAACTGGGACTCGATCGCACACATGGCGCTGGTTGCGGCCATGGACGCGGAGTTCGGCACGATGCTCGAGATGGACGACATCCTCGACATGAGCTCATTCGGCAAGGCGAAAGAAATCCTGGCAAAGTACGGAATCGGCTTTTGAGGAACACGAACGCCTGCATGCCGCTTCCATACTGGCAACTCGAGACGCACGGCAACGCTCCGGCTCTAGTCGCGGAGTCGGGTCTCGCCGTAACCTATACCGAGTTGGCGCGATTGGCGGACCGGTTCAGTCAACATCTGGACCGGCAGGGCCGCAAATCTCTTGTCTTCATCGTCTGCGAAAACGCGATCGAATGCCTCTCCGCATACCTCGGATGCCTCCGCTCCAGACACGCCGCGCTCTTGCTGGACGGGACTATCGACCGCTCCGCGCTCGCTGACCTCATGGAGGTCTACTTTCCCGGTTTCATCTGGTGTCGTGAAGGTGCCGAGGCGATCAAGGGACAGCCGGTCTATCGATACGGAGACTATCAACTGATCCGGTGTACGGCGGTCGAAACTGAGCCCATTCACCCGGAACTGGCCTTGTTGTTACCTACATCCGGAAGCACAGGTGGCCACAAGTTGGTGCGTCTGAGCTATGACAACCTCGCCGCAAACGCCGCGTCGATCATCGGGTACCTGCCAATCGACGACACGGAATGCACGATCACGGTCTTGCCGATGCACTACAGCTACGGCCTGTCCGTGATCAATACTCACCTGCTGGCCGGGGCTCGCATCGTGACGACTCATGCCTCCCCTGTCGAGCGCCGATTCTGGGATTTGTGTCGCCGCGATGCCATAACCTCGCTCGTCGGCGTGCCCTATACGTACGACATATACCGGCGGATCGGGTTGGAACGTGCGCTCCCGCCGACCGTTCGATACCTTACCCAGGCCGGCGGGCGCCTCGCGCCGGACCGGGTAAAGGACTGTGCGGCTACGTTATCGCGGCTCGGAATCCGCTTCTACGTCATGTACGGGCAAACCGAGGCAACCGCGCGCATGTCTTATCTGCCGCCCGACCGTGTCCTCGAGAAGCCTTCATCAGTCGGCATTCCCATTCCGGGCGGCCGGTTTTCGATCAGCGCCGGAGATCGTGCGACTGTTCAGACAGCCGGCGTCGTCGGCGAGTTAGTCTATGACGGTCCGAATGTGTGCCTCGGGTACGCGGACACCCGAGAGGATCTTGCAAAGGGCGACGAGAACAGAGGACGGCTCCTCACCGGCGACCTGGCCTGTTTCGATGAGGAAGGCTTGCTTTACATCAAGGGCAGGCTGAAGCGCTTCATCAAGCTGGCCGGGCAGCGCGTCGCTCTGGACGACATCGAGCGGATGCTCGGCGAATCCGGCGTGGAAGCGGTTTGCTGCGGCGCGGACGAGCGTCTTTACATCGCGGTGCGGACGAACTCCGATGAATCCGCCGCCGCTCGCTTCGTTACTTCGCGGCTTCGCTTACACCCGACGATGTACTCCGTCGTGACCGTTGCGGACGTGCCCCGCAACACTTCGGGCAAAGTGCAGTATCAGGCCCTGTACGAAGAACTCTCGCGACATGCTTGATCTTACGGCATTCTGGTCTTCTCCCGCGTTCAGTTGGCCAGCGGCCAGGAAGACTTCCGTCCTGGTTTCCGCGCTCGCCGAACTAGACCGCCACCATGAAGAGAATTGCGCGGAATACCGCAAAATGAAACGCGTACTCAACCATGTGCCTGAGTTCCGCGCCGTGGAGGACTTTCCGTTCCTGCCGGTGCGTCTATTCAAGATGTACGATCTCCGGAGCGCAGCGGAACAGCGAAGCTCGAAAACGATGACCAGTTCCGGAACTACGGGGCAGGCCGTATCTCGTATATTCATCGACAAAGGCACCGCCATCCTCCAGACGCGCGCTCTCGCCCACATCTTGAAGGACTTCATCGGCGGCAAGCGCCTGCCGATGATCATCGTCGATTCTAGAACGATCCTCGCCGGACCTGGCCGCTTTTCCGCCCGCGGCGCGGGCGTGGTCGGTATGTCGGCATTTGGCCGGGATCATTTCTTCGCTCTGAACGAGAATATGGAACTGGACTATGACGGGTTGTCCGCGTATGCGGCCAAACACAGTGACGAGTGCATCTTCATCTTCGGGTTCACCTTCATGGTGTGGCGGCATTTCGTTCAGGCTCTTGGGTCCCGTGGCATCCGCCTCGACATACCGAACGCCGTGCTCATCCACGGCGGAGGCTGGAAGAAGCTGCAGGAAGAGCGTGTCGACAACGACACTTTCAAACGCAGCGTGTCCGAGGTCTGTGGAGGCCACGTCCGGGTTCATAATTTCTACGGCCTCATCGAACAAACCGGGTCCATCTACATGGAGTGTGAGCATGGAAACCTGCACGCGTCGAATTTCAGTCAGGTGATCATTCGCCACCCCATATCCCACCAACCGGTTTCGTACCGGGAACGTGGCGTCGTCGAGACCGTCTCCGTCTTGCCGTGGAGCTACCCCGGACACGCGCTCCTGACCGAGGACCTCGGCGAGCTACGGGGTGAGGACGATTGTCCCTGCGGCCGCTGTGGCCGTCATTTTTCGATCATCGGACGTTTGCGGAAAGCGGAACTCCGCGGGTGCAGCGATACATATGCGATGGGTCGACGGTAGCTCGATCGAAGCACAGGTCCTTTGCCCCTCGGCGGATCTCGATCCGGTGTCAATTCTTGCGCAGCCGCCTTCGTTGCCGTTCTCGAACGACTCGCTCGCATTCATCGACGACTTCTCTTCGAGCCTCTCGAAGAGCGCAGCGGCTCGACGCCATCCTGGGATCATGGCGCTCGCGTTCTGGATGCGCCGCGCGAATCTGAACCGAATACGTTCAGGGTTCGCCGCGCAGTACGCTGAACATCTCCTGATCGGGCGCGGGCTGGCGTTCCACATCGCCCCGGCGAACGTGGAAACACTGTGGGTCTACTCGCTGTTCTTGTCGCTCCTCGCAGGCAACACCAACATTGTCCGCGTCTCATCCAATGCCACCGACGAGCTATCGGTTCTCGTCGGCCTGCTCGACGAAGTTCTGGCACGGCACCCTGGCGTTCGTAGACGGTTGCTTGTCGTCCGGTATGGGCACGACGACTCACTCACCGCCGCGTTTTCCGCCGTTTGTGACCTACGGGTCATCTGGGGGGGTGACGACACGGTCAATAAGATCCGGCGCATACCGCTCCCGCCGCACGCATCCGAGGTCGCCTTTCCCGGCAAGTTTTCGGTCGCCGTCATCGATGCGGCCGTCTGGAACGCGGAACGGGACCACGCCCGGACCGCCCGGGCGTTCTGCCTCGACGCTTTTACGTTTAACCAACAGGGCTGCTCCTCGCCGAAGCTCGTGTATTGGTTGGGCGACACCGTTGCAAGGCAGGCCGCCCGGGAGAGTTTCTGGAAGGCGGTCGAAGCCGCCGCTCCGAGCGTGCACGACTACAGCTTCGGGGAGGCCGAGGCGATGACGCGTTTCGTGTCCGTCTGCTCGGCCGCGATCGCCGCCGAGGGTGCCATAGCGAGGACAGACGCAGCGAGCAAGCTCTACACGACGCTTTCTCTATCGACGCTCGGCGACATCGTTCGCGACGCCAATGTGGGGCACGGCATGTTCTACGAATATGGCTGGACATCGCTCGACCCGCTCCTCGGCTGGTTCGGCGCGTCCGACCAAACGGTGACCTCCTACGGCGTATCGCGCGAGAAATGGCGGACGGCCCTCGAACAGGCAGTTCCGCGAGGCATCTGCCGCGTCGTCCCCTTCGGCAGTGCTCTTGAGTTTTTCCCGGTTTGGGACGGGTACGACCTTCTCCGCGCCTTCTGTCGGGAGGTTGTCATCGCCGTTTAGGGCGTTTGAAGGTGCTGAATGTTACTCCAGGGAAAGACGGCGCTCATCACGGGCTGTTCGAGAGGCATCGGCCGTTGTACTCTGCGTGCTTTCGCCGAGAACGGAGCGAACGTTTGGGCGTCATTCCGGCAGTCGGCACCCGGTCTTGAGGGCGAACTCGACGAACTATCGAACAGGACGGGCGTGCAAATCAAGCCCGTATACTTCGACTTGTCGAACCCAGCCGAAATCCAAGAAGCGCTTCGTGGCGTGCTATCGGCGAAAACGCCGATCGACATCTTGGTCAACAACGCCGCGATGGTGTCGGACAATGCGCTCTTCATGATGACACCGATGCACGTCATCCGGCAGGTGTTCGAGGTCAATCTGTTCGGGGCGCTCCTCGTTACACAGCTAATCGCGCGCTCCATGGTTCGCCACAAACGCGGAGCGATCGTCAACATCGTTTCCGTGGCTGCCCTGGACGGCGATCCTGGTCAGCTCGAGTACGTCGCGAGCAAAGCGGCGCTGATCGGAGCGACGAAGAAGCTCTCGCGTGAGCTGGCATCCTTTGGCATTCGCGTCAACGCCGTCGCGCCAGGCATCATCGATACGGAAATGGTCTCGGGCATGAGTTCGGACTTGTTTAAGCGCACCATAGAAAAGAGCGCCATGCGCGCGACCGGGACGGTCAACAATGTCGCCGACGCTGTTCTTTTCTTAGCCTCCGAGCGCGCATCCCATATCACGGGTCAAGTGCTGCGAGTAGACGGAGGAATGTAGGATCCCGGCCAATCCGCAATTAAAGCGAGGAGACAATGACAGCACCCATTCTCAGCTACGCCGAAACCGCCAGAGACAATGCGATCCTCCGGGCCGAAGCCATCGCCCGCGCCATGCGCCGTAAAGCTCTTGATCTCGCGTTTTCCGCAGGCACGAACGGTGCCCACCTCGGCCCGGGGTTGTCCATGATCGAACTGATGGCCGTGCTCTACAGCGGGATCTTGAAGGTCGATCCCGCCGATCCCGAATCTCCCGACCGGGACCGATTCATCCTGAGCAAGGGGCACGGCGTACTGGCGTACTATACAGCACTTCATTACGCCGGTTTCATCACCGAAGCCGAACTCACGACCTTCGAACGGAACGAGAGCTTCCTGCCCGGCCATCCGATCATGAACGTGAAAAAAGGAATCGAGACGTCCAGCGGCAGCCTGGGCATGGGACTGTCCATCGCGATCGGGAGCGCCATCGCGGCCAAGAAGGCCAACCGATCCAACCGGGTCTTCGTTCTGCTGGGCGACGGCGAGTGCGATGAAGGGTCTGTTTGGGAAGCCGCAATGGCTGCGGCCCACTACCACCTCGACAACTTGGTCGCCATCGTCGACAAGAACAGCCTCCAATACGATGCGCCTACCACCGAAATCATGGACCTCGGCGACTTCGCAGGCAAGTGGCGCGCGTTCGGCTGGGATGTCGCCGAAGTCGACGGCCACTGCGTCCCGGCAGTATATGACGCATTCGCGACCCCCCTGCGCTCGTCGAGGCCATACATCGTCATCGCCCACACCGTGAAAGGCAAAGGGGTGTCGTTCATGGAAAACAAGAGCGAATGGCATCATAACCGGCTCACGCGTGCGCAGTACGAGTCCGCCATTCGCGAAGTGGACGGCAGCCAGGCATGACAACCCCCATGATCGACGCCCGCAACGCGAAACTCTGGTCGGTGCTCGGCCAGCGCGGCACGTTTGCCGTCACGATGCTGGAACTGGCCAAGGCTCACGATAACCTGATGGTGGTCACGGCCGACCTCGGAACTCTGACCGGACTTGATCGGTTCAAGAACCAGTGGCCCGCCAAGTTCCTGAATGTCGGCATCGCCGAACAGAACATGATCGGCATCGCGGCGGGCCTCGCGAAGGAAGGCCACCTCGTCTACGCCACCACGTACTCCAATTTTCTGGCAATGAGAAGCTACGAGCAGATCCGCCTGAATTTGGGGTACATGCGTTTTCCGGTCCACCTGGTCGGCACCGGCGCCGGAATCGTCATGGGATTCTCGGGCAACTCTCATTACGGACTCGAAGACCTCGCGTTGATGCGGGCGGTGCCCGGATTGACAGTCCTCTCGCCTGCCGATGGCGTGGAAACCGTGAAGACGCTCTACGCCGTCAAGGAGTACCCCCATCCGACGTACATCCGGCTCACCGGGACACTGAACAACCCGGCAGTGTACACGCAGGACTACGATTTCGAGATCGGACGTGCGGTGACGCTTCGGGAAGGCACCGATGTGATGATATTTGCAACCGGGACCATGGTGCACGCCTCACTGCAAGCGGCCAACCTTCTCGCTGAACGGGGAGTGTCTGCTGGCGTTGTCGACATGCACACGATCAAGCCACTGGACACGCAAGCCGTCGTCGCCGCTTGCGGGAAGTCGAAATTGATCGTCACCGCCGAAGAGCACGCAATGATTGGCGGCCTCGGCGGCGCGGTGGCCGAATTCAAGAGCACAATCGGCTCCCCGGTTAAGCACCTCTTCATCGGGCTGCCGGACCGCTTCGGAAAGGTTGCCGAGTACAGTTTCTTGCTCGAGAAGTACGGTCTCACCGGTTCCGGAATCGCGGACCGCATCACCGCCGCACTCACCTGACGCCGCGTTCGCGGCGGTCGCTATGTCTCAGATCATATTCCGTCTGGCAAATACTGCCGATTACAAAGCGCTCGCGCAACTGCATTACCGATGTTCTCGGAAGCAGCGCGGCGGCTTCATGTACCAGCTCGGACCGTTATTTTTCAAGGAGTACTACCGGGTCGTTCTCAACGAGAAGTGGACCGTGGTTGTCTGCGCCGTCCGCGAAGACGGCACGATCCTGGGCTTCCACTCAGGAACGCTCAAAGCCGAGGAATACTCCCGCGCGCTCAAGAGAAGCCGCATCCGTCTGGGCGTCGCCTCTTTGCCGGCCGCCGTCGCGCACCCCTCGCTCCTCAAGCAGGGTCTGGCCCGATTACGTAGCCTCTCGGCGACCAAGGATTCAGAGCAATTTGTCGTCGCCGAAGGGCCCCGCGGTGAATACTGGGCCTGGACGCCCGACGTCCCCGGCGGAGCGAACGCGATCAAATGTCACTTTCGATGGCACGAAGTCATGCGATCCCTGGGCGCCAGGTACGTCCGCGCTGAGGTGGATTGCGACAACCCGCAAATCCTCCAGACCGCGCTCCGCCGCGGCGCAACCATCGTCCGCAAGTTCAAGACTCCGGACGGGCGGGAGCGTTGGGAAATCGAGTATCGCTTTGATCGCGCCAATGCTTAAAGAGACACAGCATCGCGTTTCCGAGGTGACCCAGAATTTTCTTCCATTCGCGCTGCCGGACGTCGGCGAGGAGGAAATCGCCGAAGTTGTGGACTCCCTGCGGTCCGGCTGGTTGACCACAGGCCCGAAGGCGAAACGGTTCGAAGCCGAGTTTGCATCGGCGCTGGGCGGCGGTCTGGAGGCGATCGCCGTGAACTCGGCAACAGCCGGATTACACCTCGCGCTCGAAGCCGCTGGCGTCGGTCCGGGCGACGAAGTCATCACGACCCCGTACACCTTCACGGCAACTGCGGAGGTCATTCGCTACGTTGGCGCTGACCCGGTGTTCGTCGATGTCGATCCTTCGACGCTGAACATCGATGCGCGCCAGATTGATGCAACCTGCACCACGCGGACAAGGGCCATCATTCCGGTGCACTTCGGCGGACTCGCGTGTGACATGGACGCCATCCTGGACATCGCCCGCGTGCGGAGCCTCAGGGTCATTGAAGACGCCGCACACGCTCTTCCAGCAACATTCAAAGGAGTCCCGATCGGAGCGCTACCTACCGACGCGACAGTATTCAGCTTCTACGCCACGAAGGCGCTTGCAACGGGAGAAGGCGGCATGGTTGTCACGCGCGACCCTCAGTTGGCGAACCGGTGTCGCGTGATGCGACTGCATGGTATCGATCGCGACGCCTTCGATCGATACACATCCAATACGCCCTCCTGGTTTTACCAGGTTGTGGCACCGGGCTTCAAGTACAACATGACAGACATCGCGGCCGCGATCGGAATCTGTCAGCTACGAAAGCTGGATCGGTTCCATTGCAGGCGCGAGGAATTAGCGCTTCGTTACGACGAGGCACTCCGGGATTTGTGTTTGCGCCTTCCCGCAAACGCTCCGCTCGGAGAGGCGCATGCGTGGCATCTTTATGTTATCCGTCTGAACGACGATGCGCCTGTTTCCCGTGATGAGTTCATCAACGAAATGGCGGCCGCTGGAATCGGTACGAGCGTGCATTTCATCCCGCTCCACCTGCACCCGTACTGGCGCGACACCTATGGCTTGCGGCCAGAACAATTCCCCCACGCGACGCGGGCATTCAAACACGTCGTGAGTCTTCCGTTGTACACGCGGATGACCGACGCAGACCAAGACCGAGTTATTTGCGCCACTCGTTCGATTCTCGACCGGCGGCGCCGAAGTGTGGTGACAGTTCCGGAAACGGCCGACGTTCAGGGTTCATAGGGCGTGCTGATGAAACGCTGCATAGATATCGCGGTCAGCGCCCTTGTGCTCTTGCTGCTGAGCCCAGTCCTCGTGGCAGTGGCCGTAGCGGTATGCCTGGATTCTGGGAGACCCGTTCTCTTTCGTCAGCGCCGCGTGGGGCTTGGATTCCGTCAATTTGAGATCTTGAAGTTCCGGACCATGCGGGTTCAAGCCGGCGGACCTGCAATCACCGTCGCTGGCGATGGGCGTATCACGCGACTCGGTAGGTTTCTTCGCGTCACGAAACTGGACGAGTTGCCGCAGTTGTGGAACGTGCTCAAAGGAGACATGAGCCTGGTTGGGCCGCGGCCCGAGATTCCCGAGTACGTGGAACGCTTCCGG
>Ga0315298_1008808_pt1 | contig 12702 bp, 10 predicted proteins | sample WHS_1_MG_FD_203077 | JGI IMG/M metagenome (GOLD analysis project Ga0315298, IMG submission 203077) | Extremophilic microbial mat communities from Washburn Hot Springs, YNP, Wyoming, USA - WHS_1_MG | ecosystem: Environmental > Aquatic > Thermal springs > Hot (42-90C) | place: USA: Wyoming...
CCTGCTGCAGTTCCTGGTTGCGCTGTTCGAGATGGCGGTAGAGCTGAGCCATGTGGAGCGCAATGGCCGCTTGATTCCCCAGCGCCTGGAGCAGGGCCAGGTCCTCCTGCGTGAACAAGCGCTCCGTAATGCGGGTATCCAGGTAAATCGCCCCCAGCAGGTCGCGCTCATATATCAGCGGCACCGCCATGACGGAGCGGATGCGGTAATTCACGATGCTGGCGGACGACTGAAAACGGGGGTCCTCCTGCGCATTGGTGGTGACCACCGCCTGGCGCGTCTGCATCACCCGACCGATCAGGCTTCGGCTCAGGCGCACCTCCCCGTCGTCCACCTCTTCCAGGGAGAACTGGCGTGCGACCGCGATGCGGAAGCCCTCCTCGCCCGCCGGCTCGTCGGCCAGCACGATGAAGCCCCGCTCCGCCTTCACCAGGGCCAGCGCGCGCGTCAATATCAGGTCCAAGATATCGTCCAAATTGACCATGGAGGCCAGTTCGCGGGCAATCTCATAGAGGGTGATAAGCTCCTGCTGATGCTTGATGAGGGTCTCGGCCTCGCGGCGCAGGCTCTCGAAGCGCGCCGGCAGTTGGCGTTGGGCCTCTTTGTCCCCACTACAGGCGCGGCGCACCAGCTCTTCCAACTGGACGATCTCGCTTCGCAGGCTCATGCTGGTTCTTCCATTCCGAGTGCAGTGGTCCGAGCGCACACGCCATTATACCATGATGTCCCATTAGCTCAAAGCCAATGGTATGGCCTCGTCAGGTGGTGACCTCATGAGTGATTGGCATCCAGCGGGGAACGCGACTGCCGGGCTTCGCGAAAGATCGTGTTGAATTCCGCCCTATTTCGGGTTATAATATGGATAGGAAATTATCGTGTTCTGCGCTACCCGCAACGCATCCTGCCGGCGGTTGTTCACGCATCACAAGGAAGAGGGAGGTGATCCATGTGCCGTGTGTTAATCGTAGACGACGATCCCGACTTTGTCGAGATCACCCGCACCATCCTGGAAAAGGAGGGCTATCAGACGCTCACTGCCTCCAACGGCCAACAGGCCCTCGACATCATGCGCAGTGATCCGCCAGATATCGTCCTGCTGGACATCATGATGCGCACCATCCTGGACGGGCTGTACGTGAGCCGGGAGATGCAGACGGACCCGCGCCTGAAGAACACGCGCGTCATCATGGTCACTTCCATCGCGGACACGCCGCATGCCAGCGAGTTTCCCACCGACGAATATCTGCCCATCGACGCCTGGTTTTCCAAGCCGGTCAATCCGAAGGAACTGCTGGCGACATTGGGCAAGATGTGCACCCACCGTCGGGAGACGAGCGCCGCTTAGTCCTGAGTCCTGTCCCCCTGCTCCGCCGGCCGCATCGCCGCCGGCCCTCCGTTTTTCCTTGTACAGAGTATCCGTGAAATATCCCACCGAAAATGATGTGCTGACGCACGATTTCATGCCTAAAAACAGGTGACAGTCACCGCGTGACTGTCACCTGCCGCAGGGTCATCTCGAACAAAATGGCCGTCACCGGCGAGGTGACGGCCATCGGAGGCTAACCCGCTGTCATGCGCCGGCGGTGGGCGCCTCCACCTGCGCCGGCCACCACTCCGACTCGCTGAACTCCCCACATAAGAAGCGGTGCATATCGGCGGCGGCGACCTTGCCGGCGCCCATGGCACTGACCACCGTGGCGGCGCCCGTGACCACATCGCCGCCGGCCCAGACGCGCGGCTTGGTGGTGCGCAGGGTGGTCATATCCGCCACCACCGTCCCCTCTTTCGTCCGCTCCAAGCCGTAGGTGTTGAGGAACACCACCGGGTTGGGGGTGGTGCCCACCGCGATAATCACCATATCCACATCCAGATCGAACTCTGAACCGGGGATGGGGACGGGCCGGCGGCGCCCCGAGGCATCCGGCTCGCCCAACTGCATGCGCACACAGCGCAGGCCTCGCACCCGCTTCTGCTCGTCTCCGAGGATCTCCACAGGGTTGGTCAGGAACTCGAAGATGACCCCCTCTTCCTCGGCGTGATGGAATTCCTCGGCGCGTGCCGGCACTTCCTGCCGCGAACGCCGATACACGATATAGACCTGCCCCGGCTCCCCGCCCTCCCTTTCGGCGCGCATATGCTGAAGGCGCAGGGCGCAGCGCGCCGCATCCATGGCCACGTTGCCGGCGCCGATGACCGCCACCTTCCGGCCCACCTTGATAGGGGTATCATATTCCGGGAAGAGATACGCTTTCATCAGGTTCACCCGGGTGAGGAATTCGTTGGCGGACATGACGCCGTTCAGGTTCACGCCGGGGACATTCAGCAGGGTCGGCAGGCCGGCGCCCGTGCCCAGGAACACCGCATCGTAATCGGCTAGCAGTTCATCCAGCGTGATGGTGCGGCCCACCACGTGGTCGGTGCGTATCTCGATGCCCAGGCATTCCATAGCGTAGTCAATCTCGGCATGGACGATCCACTTGGGCAGGCGGAACTCCGGGATGCCGTAGATGAGCACACCGCCGGCGGCGTGCAGGGATTCGAAGATGGTCACCTGGTGACCGCGCCGGCCCAGCTCCACCGCACAGGTCAGCCCCGCCGGCCCCGACCCTACCACCGCCACCCGCATGCCCGTGGGAGCGGCCCGCACCAGGGGACAGGTACGGCGCGCCAGCTCATAGTCGCCGACGAAGCGCTCCAGCCGGCCGATGGCCACCGGCGCGCCGCGTTTGGCCAGCACACAGGTCGCCTCGCACTGCACCTCCTGCGGACACACGCGCCCGCAGATGGCCGGCAGGCTGTTGCGCTCTTTCATCGCTACGACCGCGCCGGCCATATCCCCTTCGCGCAGGTGGCGGATGAACTGCGGTATCAGCACCCCAACCGGACAGCCATCCATACAGGTCGGGTTCTTGCACTGCAGACAGCGCTCCGCCTCTCGGCGGGCGGTTTCAAAGTCGAAGCCCAGCGCCACCTCATTGAAGTTATAGCGGCGCTCCAGGGGGTCCTGCGCCGGCATTTCCTGCCGCGGGATCTGCATGCGCTCCTTGGGTGTCAGCTCAGCCATGGCGATGCCTCTCCTTTTCCGCTTCCTGCTCAGCCTGCTCCAGCCGACAGCGGTGCTCCTTCCAGTGCTCCACGGCCAGGCGCTCCTCGTCCTTGTAATACTGCATGCGCATCAACAGGTTCTCCCAGTCCACCTCATGGGCATCAAACTGCGGGCCTTCGACGCACACGAACCGCACCTGGCCGCCAATGAGCACGCGACAGCATCCACACATGCCGGTCCCATCCACCATAATGGGATTCAAGCTGACCACGGTGGGGATGTTGTGCGGTTTGGTCGTCAGGGCGACGAATTTCATCATGATGGCCGGCCCCACCGCCCACACCCGGTCCACATGCCTCTGCTCCAGCACCTCTTTCAGCGGCTCCGTAACCAGCGCCTTGCGTCCATAGGAGCCATCATCGGTGCACACGATCAGCTCATCGGAGACGGTGCGCATGCGGTCCTCCCAGATGAGCAGTTGGCGGGTGCGCGCGCCGATGATGGAAATGATGGTGTTGCCGGCCTCCTTGAGATCGCGGGCGATGGGGAAGATAGGCGCCACCCCCACGCCGCCCCCAACGCAGACCACCGTGCCGTAATGGTCGACGCGGGTGGGGTTGCCGAGGGGGCCAGCGCAGGTCAGCAGATGGTCCCCTTCCTGCAGGGTGCCCAACTGCATGGTGCTTTTGCCCACTTCCTGGAACAAGATGGTGATGGTGCCGGCGGAGCGGTCGTAGTCGGCGATGGTCAGCGGTATGCGCTCGGAACGCTCGTCAATGCGCACGATGACAAACTGGCCGGAACGCGCCCGCCGCGCCACATGGGGCGCATCCAGCACCATCTCATTTGTGACATCGCTCAATTTTCGCTTCTTCAGGATAGTGTACATGTGCCCTCCATTGTGAATGTTATAATTTACACAATTAGTCAACTTTTGGGGCACAATGAGCTGTGACGTGGATCAATGAGGGGAAAACGTGCTGAGACGTAGACCCTTGTCCAGGGAATTCACTCAATCTCATTATAAACCTAAACAGGCAGGTTGTCAATAGCATCTGGGAAAAGGATGGCGGGCGAACCGGGTGCAGAAACCCCACTCCCGATCCCACCCCCGCGGGGAAAAGGGGCAGACGCCCCTCTCAAATTGCACCTATCGCCTCAATATGGTATCCTTATTTCACCAAGAGGATTCCGCAGGCGCGAGGAAACGACCATGATCACCAAGCTGGATGAAATCGTGGAACAGGCCAGGCGCTACGGCCCCAAACGCGTGGCCGTCGCCGCCGCCGCCAATGCCCTGGTGCTCCGCTCCATCAAACAGGCGGAGGAGCTGGGCCTCATATCCCCTCTGTTGGTGGGCCATCGGGATGAAATCATGGCCGAGGCAGAAGCGGTCGGTTACCAGGTCTCTGACGACAAGATCGTGCATGTCGCCATGAAGAACGAGACCGCGCCCAAGGCGGTGGAACTGGTGCGCACCGGCAAGGCCGACATCTTGATGAAGGGCTATTTGCATACCCATGTGCTCCTGCATGCGGTGCTGGATGCCAACGCCGGCCTGCGCACCGACCGGCTCCTCAGCCACGTCTTCCTGATGCAGGTGCCCACCTACCACAAACTGCTGGCCGTCACCGACGCCGCCATCAACATCGCCCCCGACCTGCTCCAGAAGGCGGCCATCGTCCAGAACGCCGTGGACCTGATGCGCTCCCTCGGCATTGACCTGCCGAAAGTGGCCGCGCTCTCGTCGGTGGAAACCATCAACCCGCGCATCCCCTCCACCATCGACGCGGCCTGCCTGCACAAGATGGCGGAGCGGGGGCAAATCAATCACGCCATTGTGGACGGCCCGTTTGCCTTCGACAATGCCATCTCCCGGCAGGCGGCGCTGGAAAAGGGGATCGACAGCCCGGTCAGCGGGGATGCCGACATCCTGCTGGCGCCGGACCTGGACGCCGGCAACATCCTTTCCAAAAACCTGGAGTACCTGGCATCGGCGCAGATGGCCGGCATCGTCATGGGGGCGCGCGTGCCTATCGTGTTGACCTCCCGCTCCGACCCCCCGGGTGCCCGCACCTATTCCCTGGCCCTGGCGGTGCTGTTGACCCAGGCGCCGGCCCCCAGCGAGTGAGCCGGCGCGCCGGCGGCGCTATTGCTCGGCGTAGAACGCCTCGTCGCTCACCTCCAACATCCTGCCGGTGATGGTGAACACCGTGCGCTCACAAATGTTGGTGACGCGATCCGCAGCGCGCTCCAGATTGTGCGCCGCCCACAGGAGATAATTGGCCTGGTCCATTGTACGGGGATTTTCCAGGATAATGGCCACCAGCTCGCGGTACACCTGGTTGTAGAGGTTATCCACCTCGTCATCCTCGCGGGGAATGGCGCGCGCCAGGGCCAGATCGCGCCGGATAAAGGCGTCCAGCGCCCGCCGGAGCATGCTGGTCGTCTTTTCCGCCATCAGCGGAATATCAATAAGGGGCTTCACCAGCGGCTGTTTGCCCATCCGCAGGACGATATTGCCGATGCCCTTGGCATAATCGCCGATGCGCTCCAGCTCCCCGACGATCTCCAGCACCGCGGCCAGGACGCGCAGGTCGCGCGCCATGGGCTGTTGCGTGGCGATGAGCACCAGGCAGTCGTTCTCGATGGCGAAACGCCGCTCGTTGATGGAGCGGTCCAGGGCGATCACCCCCTTGGCCCGTTCCTCATCCTGATGCTTCAACGCCTCCACCGCTTCCTGGATGGCGTGCTCGACCATATTGCCCAGGACCAGCATCTCGTCCTGCAGGGTCTGGAGCTCCTGGTCAAAGGTAGTTCGGGGCATCTCCGTTCCTCCTCATGATGACTCGCCGGCCCGCTTCCGCTCCCACTCCTCCAGAAAAGCAAAGATGCGCCGGCGGATATCGTCGCGCACCTGGCGAAACACCGCCAGGCGTTCCTCTTCGGTGCCCTGGACGGCCGCCGGGTCGGGGAAACCGATATGCGTCCTGGGTGGGCCACCCAGCCACACGGAACAGGCCTCGCAGGCCTCATCGCATAAGGTAATGGCGATATCGAAGCGGTTCAGGTCTTTGATGTCGCTGACGTGTTTAGAGTAATGGCCGGCCATGGAGATGCCCAATTCCTCCATGACCCGCACCGCCAGCGGATGGACGTAGCCGGCCGGGGAGGTGCCGGCGGAGCGCGCCTCCCAGCGCGGCGCCAGAAAGTGATTCACCAATGCCTCTGCCATCTGGGAGCGCGCCGAATTGCCCGAGCACAGAAACAGCACACGATGGGGCTTGCTCGTCATACCAATGCTCCTACCGCGAGATATTCCTAACATACCCCCGTGCGGCGTTTTTGTCAAGGGCGTACGCGATAGTTGTGTAAAAGTTTTGTAAACAATTCGCAGGCGGGCGCGTCAGGAAATTCGAGGGGTGGCCGGCATGTCGCGCACACTTCTCCCAGCACTGCTGGGACTTCATCCGCCAGCCAGAGCACTTCACAGCAAATCCCATCGCCTAAGACCTTGTCAACCCGCCGGCCTCCTGCTATAATATATCTAGAGCATATTGCAGTAGATGGTTCTGTGCACACGCCGGCATGCCGGCACATCTCATTCCACATGCTGTCCTTCTGCTTCATCGGCGCAATGTCGGCTTGACAAAATGGCGGAAATATGGTATGCTATGGGCATACAGCTAATATATTAGCTGTATTTTCCAGGACAACCCTGCGCAACACCCCGAATATCCTGTTCGTGTATTCCGAATGACTGGCGCAAAGGGGCTGGAACTTGAGCACGGACGCCGATAAAGCCTACCAAATCATCAAAGAGAAAATCATCACCCTGGAGCTCCCACCGGGTTCGGCCATCCACGAAACCGCCCTCGCTGAGGAACTACAGCTCGGACGCACCCCCATTCGCGAAGCCCTGAAGCTCCTCCAGGCGGAGCAGTTGGTCACGACGGTGCCGCGGCGGGGGATGTTCGTCTCCAGCATCTCCATCACGGATTTACAGCAGATCGCCGAAGTGCGGATGCAGTTGGAAGGGCTGGCAGCGCGTTTAGCGGCACAGCGGGCCACCCCGGAGGAGCTGATGGCACTGGAGGAGACCTGCCGGCAGGCCGCCGAGGCAGTCTCCCGGCCGGCGCACGAAGCCATCCACGTTGACCGCCGGCTGCATCAGCTCATCGCATCCGCCTCCCACAACGACTACCTCAAGACCGAAGTGGAACGCTTCTACAGCCTGTCCCTGCGCCTGTGGTACGTCGCCCTCACCCGGGTCCGCACCCAGGACCTCGATATTGACATGCACTTCCAGGTGCTGGATGCCATCCGAAACCGCGATGCACAGCGCGCCGAAGCGTTGATGCAGGAACATATCCACAACTTCCACAAAGCAATTCGAGCGTTGCTGTGAAGGTACGAGTTCCGAGACGATTCCATTCCTTGCGGGCTGAAGGTCTGGGAAAGGGAAAGGAGGTGATGCGAAGGATTCGGGCGATACCGTAGAAGTGCTGGACCCTGCCAGGATACCCACCGCCGCCTGGCAAGTTCTGGAGCGCGCACTGCGCTCACCATCCTAAGGCCATTTTGCCCGGCGCACTCTGTGCCCAATACGGCCCAAGTCGTACGAAGGTGAAGGAGAGACGACAGATGAGAACGAACTACCGAGTGAATTCTGGCACGCGCTTCCATGTTTTCTCCAAGGATCAACTGGAACAGCTTTTCTGGGACACCCTGCACATCCTCGAGTATACCGGCCTGGACGTGCATCACGAGGAAGCGCGCGAGATCCTGAAGAAGGCCGGCGCATGGGTGGACGGTATCCGTGTCCGCCTCCCCTCGTACATGGTTCGCAAAGCCCTTTCCATGGCCCCGCGCTCGTTCACGCTGTGGGCGCGCGACGGCGACCCCAAGAAGAACATCCACATTGGCCCTGGCCGCGCCTACTTTGGCCCCGGCCCCACCTGCCCCAACTTCATTGACCCGTACACGCTGGAACGCCGGCCCTATGTCAAGGGCGACGCGGAGCTGGTGGCCAAGGTCGTCGACGCGCTCCCCAACATTGACTTCTGCGAGTCGCTGGGCTCCATCAGCGACGTGCATGTCGACCTGAGCGCGCTGTACGAGTTCGCCTACATGTTCCCCAACACCAGCAAGCCCATCGTGGCCTGGTCTTTCCGCTGGGATGACTCCGAGGCCATCCACAAGATCGCCATCACCGAAGCCGGCGGCCAGGAAGCCTTCGAGCGGCGCCCCAACTACGTGCACTACTGCGAGCCGGTCTCGCCGCTGGTGAGCACCTTCGAGGCGCTGGACAAGCTCATTTTCGCCGCCCGGCATCGCGTGCCGCTGGTCTTCACGCCCTGCCCCATCGCCGGCGCCACCGCCCCCTGCACCCTGGCCGGCCTCATCGCCCAGGCGGCGGCCGAGTCCTGGATGGGCCTCACCCTCGCCCAGACCATCGCTCCAGGCCTCCCCTTCTTCATGGGCGGCGTGACCTCCATCCTCGACATGCAGACCATGATCTTCAGCTACGGCGCGCCGGAGCTGGCGCTGGCCGAGTGCGGCCTGACCGAGCTGGCCCACTACGCCGGCATCCCGCTCTGGAACACCGGCGGCTGTACCGACTCCAAGACCCTCGACGAGCAGGCCGCTATCGAAGGCTCCTTCTCCGTCATGGCGGCGGCGCTGTGCGGCGGCGACCTGACCCACGACGTGGGCTACACCGAGAGCGCCATGACCGGCTCCCTCTTCCAGCTCTGCATGATGGACGAGGCCATCGGCTGGTCCCGCCGGGTGACCCGCGGCATCGAGGTCAACGAGGAGACGCTGGCGGTCGAGGTCATCAAGAGCGTGGGTCCCAACGGCCACTACCTGCGCCATCCGCACACCCGCAAGTTCTTCAAGACCGAGTTCTGGTATCCGACCCTCTGCGATCGCCACAATTATGAGGAGTGGTCGGCCGCCGGCAGCCTGCCCATGCGCGAGCGGGTCATCGCCAAGGTGCGCGAGATCCTGGAGACCCATACCCCGCCGCCCATCAAGAAGGAAACGCGGGATGTCATCGAGAAGGTGCTGGCGGATGCCGAGGCACGCGTCAAGAGCACGGACACGAAGAAAAAGTAACTCGAACGGGGGAGGCAAGATACAATGAGCAAGATCCTGGAACAACTGGCGACTGCCATTATCGAAGGCGATATTGACAACACGCCCAAGCTGGTGCAGAAGGCGCTGGATGAGGGGCTGGAACCCCTTTCCATCCTGAACGACGGCATGGTAATGGGCATGAACGAGGTAGGGCGCCGCTTCAAGGCCGGCGAGATGTTCGTGCCGGAAGTGCTGATGTCGGCCGAGGCCATGCAGGCCGGCCTGAAAATCCTGCGGCCCCTGCTGGTCTCCTCCGGCGCCAAACTGCTGGGCAAGGTCATCATGGCCACCGTCCAGGGCGACCTGCATGACATCGGCAAGAACCTGGTGGGCATGATGTGCGAAGGCGCCGGCTTCGAGGTTATCGACCTGGGATTCGACGTGCCGGCGGAGCGCATTGTCCAGGCGGTGAAGGAGCACAAGCCCGATATCGTAGGCCTCTCCGCTCTGCTGACCACGACCATGCGCCAGATGGCCTATACCATCAAGGCACTGGAAGAGGCCGGCCTGCGCGACAAGGTCAAGGTCATGGTTGGCGGCGCGCCGGTCGATGCGGAATTCGCCAAGAAGATCGGTGCGGATGGGTATGGCTCCAACGCCGCCGCCGGCGCGGAACTGGCCAAGAAGCTCGTCGGTGCCGCGTAATATCGCCGCATCGCAATGCCCATTATCCTGGGCCACATGATCTAAGAGGAGAAGGTAGCATGGAAGTGCATAAGGTCAATTACGAAGTGAACGCTACGCCTACTCTCCAAATCCTCACCGAGGACGAGGTGGAGGCGATCTACTTCTCGTCTCTGCGAGTCCTGGAAGAGACCGGCGTGCGGTGCTATAACCCGGAGGGCGTTGACATCCTGCATGCCCACGGCGCCCATGTCGAGGACAAGAACCTGGTGAAGGTCCCCTCCTGGATGGTGGAACGGGCGCGCTCCACCCTGCCCAAGAAGGTCACCGTCGTCGGCATGCCCGATAAGGACGGCAAGCGCAAGTACCGCATGGACCTGGTAAAGAACTCCGCCTATTGGGGCACAGGCTCGGATACGCCCTATACCATCGATCCCTACACCCTGAAGCGCCGGCGCTCCACCTACCAGGACGTCAAGAACCTGGCTATCATCGCCGAGGCCCTGCCCAACATTGACTTCTTCATGTCGCTGGGCATCACCCAGGACACCGCGGTCGGCACCTATGACCGCTGGCAGTACCTGGCCATGCTGGAGGGCACCAACAAGCCCATCAACATCACCGCAGTGGACGTGGAAGGCCTGCGCGACCAGCTCGAGATGGCGTACATCCGGCTGGGCGGCAAAGAAGAGTGGAAGAAGGCGCCGGCATTCTCCCTGTACATCGAGCCGGTATCGCCGCTGAGCCATGACCCTATCGTCATCGGCAAACTGCTCTTCTGCTGTGACAACGATATCCCGTTCGTCTACACGCCCTGCCCGCAGGCCGGCGCCACCGCTCCCTGCACCCTGGCCGGCGTCCTGGTCCAGGCCCTCACCGAGAGCCTGTTCGGCATCGTGCTCAGCCAGCTCCGCAAACCCGGCGCCCAGGTCATCATCGGCGGCCTGCTCTCCCAGATGGACATGCAGACCACCGTCATGGCCTACGGCTCACCGGAGATGGCCCTGCTCAGCGCCGCCTACACCGACATCACCAAGTGGCTCATGGTGCCCATGTACAACACCAGCGGCTGCAGCGATGCCAAGATGTTCGATGAGCAGGCGGCCATGGAGGCGACGCTCAACACCTTCATCGCCGGCCTCATCGGCGGCAACATGATCCACGACGTCGGCTACATCGAGTCCGGCCTCACCAGCTCGCCCGACATGCTGGTCGCCTGCGATGAGATCATCGGCATGGTCAAGCGCTTCCTGCAGGGCATCCCGGTGACCCGCGAGACCGTCCCGCTGGAGACCATTGACCAGGTCGGGCCGGGCGGCCACTATCTGGGCACCGATCACACCCTGCGGCACTTCAAGACCGAGTTCTGGAAACCGGTGCTCATGGACCGCCTGGATTGGGACCGCTGGGTAAAGGCCGGCTCCAAGCCCATGCGCGAGCGCGTCCACCAGCGCGTGCTGGAGATCCTGCAGGCGGAGCGCGAGCCGCTCTTCGATGAGAAGATGTACAAAGAGCTCCGCCGCATCTGCGAGCTGGCGGACGAGCGCCATAAAGGCGAGGAGATGGGCATCGGCATCGTGTAAGCCGGCGCACCAGACGAACCCATCCTGCCAGGCCGTGAGACCTGGCGGAAACGAAAGCGCCATGGCGGGGCCGGCGGTAACGTTGGCCCCGCCATATCCTTATCGCAGATAAACGAACGACGCCAAGAGGTGACCCTTGACAGCGAGCCAGCCTGCTACACGCACCCTCGTATTGGGCATTGACACAGGAGGCACCTATACCGACGGAGTACTGCTGGACTATCACACGCGCGAGGTGATCGCCTCCTGCAAAAGCCTCACCACCCGGCACGATTATGCCGAGGGCATCGGCAGGGTCATTGAAGGCATTCAGATCGACAACCCCGCCGAAGTGAAGATGGTCTCCATCTCCACGACCCTGGCGACCAACGCCATTGCCGAAGGCAAGGGCGCCCGGGTGGCGTTGATATTGATCGGCTATGACAAAGAGCTTGCCGAAGCGTTTCAGCTTCATCAGCGCTTTGGCACGACCCAATATGCCTTCTTCGCCGGCGGCCATACCCTCTTCGGCGAAGAGAAGGAGCCGTTGGACCTGCAGGGCATCCTGGACTACGTCCACCGCGTCAAGGACTCCGTGGACGCCCTGGCGGTCTCGGCCTATTTCAGCCCCATGAACCCCGAACACGAACTGCGCGCCTTCGAGGCCATCTCGCGCATCTGCGACCTGCCCATCGTGCTGGGCCATCAGCTCTCGACCAAACTCGGCTCGGTGGAGCGCGCCACTACTGCCGCGTTGAACGCCTCCCTGCTGGGCATGCTGAGAGATTTTGTCATCGCCGTGCGCCGCGCCATGGAGGCCCGCCATATTCACGCACCATTGATGGTGGTGCGCGGCGATGGGACGCTGATGAGCGAGGAATTCGCCGCCCGCACCCCGGTGGAGACCATCCATTCTGGGCCGGCGGCCAGCGCCATGGGCGGACGCTTCCTCTCCCGGGTGGACACCGCGCTGGTGGTGGATGTCGGCGGCACCACCACGGACATCGCGCTCATCGAGGATGGGCGGGTGCGGGTCAGCGAGGAAGGCGCCACTGTCGGCAACTACAAGACCTGTGTGCAGGCGGCCAATATCCTCTCCATCGCGCTGGGCGGCGACAGCCACATTCACATTGGCCGCGATCAGAAGTGGACCATCGGGCCGGCGCGCGTCGTGCCGCTGGCGTACCTGGCCCACCAGCACCCCGCCGTCAAGCGCCGCATCGCCCCACTCCTGCAGAAGGGCTGGGGACAGATTGACCTGGACCAGTTGGAGTTCTGGTTCTTACAGCGGGAACCGCCCCCCGGCATGTTGGAGAAAGGCTCCCGCGA
>Ga0315298_1008809_pt1 | contig 12700 bp, 15 predicted proteins | sample WHS_1_MG_FD_203077 | JGI IMG/M metagenome (GOLD analysis project Ga0315298, IMG submission 203077) | Extremophilic microbial mat communities from Washburn Hot Springs, YNP, Wyoming, USA - WHS_1_MG | ecosystem: Environmental > Aquatic > Thermal springs > Hot (42-90C) | place: USA: Wyoming...
AAGCGGTTTTCAAACCTTTCCGGTGGCCATGGCGGAGGGGAAACACCCGTTCCCATCCCGAACACGGAAGTTAAGCCCTCCAGCGCCGATGGTACTCGACGGGAAACCGTCCGGGAGAGTAGGTCGCCGCCGGGAAATTTCGAAAATCGAACTTAGCGTCGAAAGCTTATCGGGGTCTAAACGACCTCGGACGCAAGGCCCCGGGCCAACGGCCAGGCCCGGGGCCTTGCCCGCTTCACCACCCGCGTCGCCCGTATTACCCGCATTGTCCGTCTTATCACCCTCCTTTCACCCGCCTTGTTTCGTCCTGTCCGTCAGCCTCGGCTGGCCTGTCTAATCGTGTCCTTGAACGCGACCTCGATGCGGCCCAGCCCCCGCGCCAGGCCGGTCAGTGTTATTTCGTGCGGGCCGGCGTCGACGACCAGACCCTGGACCCGGACCTGGATTGTGCCCTTAGGGATGGTGTAGGGCTTGGCCTTTGAGATAGGGGCGGCCTTTTGCACCTGTCCATTCCGTTCGACGAAGGATACCGCGGCTACCGGCCAGACCTGTCCGTCCACCTTGATAGGTTCGACCTTGGTCAAGGTCACGGCGCCGAAATCGTTATTAAGCTCGAAGGAAAACCCGTTCTCTATCTCCCTCAGGCTGTCTTTCACATAGGCTTTCGCGGTTACGGCCGTCGGGACGATTTTCATGGCTCCCGGCACCCCCGGCTATTGTGTCTCAGGGAGGCCCGGACTCTCCCGCCGCTCGGGCCCGACGGCCATAACCGCGGGGAGGAATCACTTCGGCCGGCTCGAATTGCACGTCGGATTTGACGGCCCTCGGGAGGTGAGACCATGGCCCTCAAGATCACGGAAGACTGCGCGAGTTGTGGAGTCTGCGAGCCGGAATGCCCCAACAAGGCTATTTCGGAGGGCGACGACCGCTACGTCATCGACCCCAACAAGTGCACCGAGTGCGTCGGTTTCTACGACGAGCCCCAGTGCGCCTCCGTATGCCCGGTTGAAGCCTGCGTGAAAGACCCGGACCATCCGGAGACCAAGGAGGAGCTTCTCGCCAAGAAAAAGAGGCTACACGGCGAGTGAACACGGCGAGTGAACCGTCTGAGGAAAGAGTCGAGGCAGCACGAAGCGGCCGGCCCCCGGGGGCCGGCCGCGCGCTAACAATCAAACTGATTAATTAAACTCATTCATCCTTCCCTGACGGAGAAGCGGTCGAACTCCCCCGTATACGGCTCCCAGGTCACCGTCGTGCCGGTGACGACCGCCCGCGGCGAGCCCTCCTTACACCACTCCAGCATCGCCCGGACCGCCGGTTCGTTACCCTCCAGCACGGCCTCGACCGACCCGTCGGGCCGGTTGCGAATCCAACCCGTGACCCCCAGGCGGACCGCCTTGTCCCGGGCGTGAGCCCGGTAGTACACTCCTTGCACGCGGCCGGTGACGATGACTCTGGCCCGGAGCATCTTCTCCTGGTTCTGCTCGCCCGCCGTCGCTCTCACCCGTTCACGGCGCTCCTTCCGCCGCCGTCGGCCGAAACCGCCGAGCCAGCCCACGCCCCGACCCCCCGGATGCTCGAACCCCCGGCGGACCCAATTCGCGCCGGGGCTACTCTTCCCTTCCGGCCTCAAGGCTCATGTTACCCCCGCACATCGCGAACGTCCTCGAAGCCGGGCGGTCGGGAGGGGAGGAGCCCGCCGCCACGGGAAGTATAAGTAGCCCACCCTACGTCCCCGTCGCCGTCCCGGACCGGGGGACGGGCTGACCGGGAGGCGCGAGAGTATGGATACGGATATGGACAAAGCGCCGCTCTACGAGATGCTCAGGCGTCACAGCCGGCGGCGCAGAATCCGTTTCCACGTGCCGGGCCACAAAGGAGGCCGCGGGCGCTACCGGGATATTGCAACCGTTTTCGGAAAGGCCCTCCCCGCCCTGGACCTCACCGAGCTTCCCGAGCTGGACGACCTCAACTGGCCGGCCCCCGGCGGGGCGGTGGAGGAGGCTCAGGCGTTGGCGGCCCGGGCTTTCGGAGCGAGCCGGGCGTGGCTGCTGGTGGGAGGTTCGACGGCCGGCGTGCTGGCCATGGTCCTGGCCGCCGTCGGACCGGCCCAGACACTCCTGGCCACGTTACCGTTCCATCGCTCCGCGGCCGCGGCCGCGGTCCTGGCCGGCTGCCGTCTGGTCGCTCTGCCGCCCAGGCTGCCCGAGACGGAGGTCATCCCCGTCCCCCAGGACGCCGAGACGGTCGGCCGCGCCGCCGCCGAGGTGCGCCCCGCAGCTCTTCTTGTGACCAGCCCGACCTACGAGGGCGTCGTGGCCGACCTGCCCGGCCTGGCGGCCGTAGCCGCGCGCCTGGGCATCCCTCTCCTGGTGGACGCCGCCCACGGAGCCCACCTGGGTGCGGCGCCCGGATTGCCGCCGTCGCCCGGTGCCGCCGGGGTATCGGCCTGGGTGGTCAGTCTGCACAAGACCGCCGGCGCCCTTACCCCCGGGGCTGTACTACTGGCGGGCAGCTCGGGAGCGCAAGGCGCCGGCGGGCCGGCCCCGCTCGACCCGGAGCGGATAGCCTCGGCGCTGCGCCTGATTCAGACTTCCAGCCCGCCCTTTTTCCTTTTGGCCTCCCTCGATCTTGCCCGGCGACGCTTGGCTCTGACGGGGGAGGCCGACTGGTCGGCGGTTGTACGGCTCTGCCGGTGGATTGCGGCCGAAGTTCCGGTGCTGACCGGCGGCCGCCTGGCTTGCCCCGGTGCGGTGCTCGGGCTGGAGCGTGACCCCACCCGACTGGTGTTCACCCTGACCTCCGGGGCTCCCGACGAGCTGACCGGTCTGGAGCTGGCCCGACGGGTAGCCCGCGCCGGGGTGGACCTGGAGACGGCGGGATGGGGCCACGTGGTTGCGGTGGCGAGCCCCGCCGACGACCGTCGAACGCTGAGGTTGCTGGGGACCAGGTTAGGCCGTGCCCTCGAAGATTGTCGCGCCAAGACCGTCTTGGAAGCCGGCGGGAGGGAAAACGGCCGGAGGTTGGAGAAAGAGTGCTGGGGGATGGTTCCGGCCTACGAGATGACCCCGGCCGAGGCGTTTCGACGCCCGCGACGGCGGGTTCCGGTTTCACTCGCCGCCGGGCGCGTCGCGGCCGACGTCGTCTGCCCTTATCCTCCAGGGGTACCACTTGTCATTCCCGGCCAGCGTATCACGGATGCGGTCGTTGGCTATCTTAGCTTTCTCGGTCGGTCCGGCTACCGGACCCACGGGCTTCGGGAAGGGACGGAGTCCGGCCCGGAGTCGACGGCGGGAGCCCCCGCCGGTCCGCCCGAGACCATCGAGGTCGTTCGCTAGTGGCTGCGCTCTTACGACGGTCGACCGAGCGGACTTCGACCAAAGGGTTTTTCATCTCCATCGAGGGCGGCGATATGGCCGGGAAGACGACGCAGGCCGGCCTTCTGGCCGCCTGGCTGCGCTCGCTCGGCCGCGAGGTGGTGTTGACGCGCGAGCCCGGGGGCACCCCGGCCGGAGAAGCCATCCGCGAGATTCTACTCCACGGGGGCGGGACCGGACTGACGGCCGTGACTGAAGCCCTGCTCTTCGCGGCCTCCAGAGGTCAGCTGGTCGCCGAGGTCGTCCGGCCGGCTCTGGCCGCGGGCAAAATTGTCATTGCGGACCGTTATGTCGACTCGAGCCTGGCTTACCAGGCCCTGGCTCTCGGGCTGCCTTTCGAGAGCGTGTTGGCGGTGAACGAATGGGCCACGGGCTCATTGTGGCCGGACCTCACGGTCCTCCTGGACGTGGCCGACCCGGCCGCCGTCCGGAGCCGGCCGCGTAACCAACCGGCCGACCGAATAGAAGAAAGGCGGGAGGACTTCCACCTCAAGGTGGCGAGGGCTTACCGGGAACTGGCCCGGCGCTACGCCGACCGTTATGTCGTCGTCGACGCCCTGCCGCCGGTCGAGGTGGTCGCCGAGACCGTTCGTTCGGTCGTTCTGGAGCGGATGCGGAGGCTGGACCCGCAGGAAGACCGGACCGAGGGGCGGGAACCGGGCCGGGGAGCAGGGCGGGGACCCGGCCGGGTCCCCGCCGGCCGGGAAGGTTGACGGCGAGGTGCCGGGGTGGGGAGAGAACGAGAGGAGGTGCCCGGGCAGTGAAACTGATTGTCGCGGTTGTACAGGATAAGGACGCCCCGCGACTTCTGGGTCAGCTGGTCAAGGCCGGTTTTAAGGCCACCCGGCTGTCGAGCACCGGCGGCTTCCTGCGCGAGGGCAACACGACCATCCTTGTCGGTGTCGAAGACGATCAGGTGGACACCATTTTGGAGACCGTCCGCGCCAACTGCCGCGCCCGCGAGCAGCTGGTCACACCGCTGACCTCCTCCGGTGGGACGATTGATTCGGTCGTGCCGTACCCGGTCGAAGTCGTGGTGGGCGGAGCGACGGTTTTCGTCCTGGGCGTGGAGAGATGGGTCCGGGTCTAGCCCACGCCGGTCGCCTATGGGCCTAGCGTCGTGCCGCCGTCAACCCCGCGTGGCCGCCGCCCTCCTTTCAGTTCTGTCAAGGGGCCGGCTGGGGCAGGTTTACCTTTTCAGCGGGCCGGAAGGCGCCGGGAAGGGCCGGCTCGCCCTTGAGCTGGCAAAAGCGATTCTTTGTGAAGGACGGACCCCGGGCTCGGTCGACTCCTGCGGGTCCTGTCGCTCCTGTCTCGACGTCGCGGCCGGGCGCCATCCGGACGTCAAGGTCTTCCGTCCCGAGGCCGGTAAGCTGAACTATCCGGTGCGCCAGGTGCGCGAAGAGATTAGGGAGCACGCCTATCTCAAGCCGGCCCGCGGGCCCAAACGCGTGCTTATCGTGGGCCGGGCCGAGGCTCTGGTCAAAGGGACCGGTCAGAACGAGGGGGCCGACACCCTCCTGAAGCTCCTGGAGGAGCCACCGCGGGATACCGTCCTGATTTTGCTGGCCGCGCATCCCGAGCGCCTTCCGGAGACGGTTCGGTCACGCTGTCAGCAGGTCCGTTTCGACCAGCCCCCGGCCGGGGCCGTCGCTTCGGAACTGGCGGCCGGCCAAGGGTTGCCGGAAGATGAGGCCCTTTTCGCGGCCCACCTCGCCGGACTGGATTTGGAAACGGCTCTGGGTTTTCTTCAGGGCAGGAAGAAGGATAGGCCCGACCTGGCGGCGATACGCCGGGTGCTTCTGGACGTCGTGAACTCCCTGGAGCGCCGGTCCTACCCGGAAATCCTGGCCCTGGCGGCGGCCCTGGACGAGGCCGCGCGAGGCTGGCCCGCTCTTACGGGCGCGCTCGGAGTGCTCGCCGCCCTCTACCGCGATGCCGCGGTCATGGCGTGCGCGGCCCGGGGTGGAGCGGAGCCGGGGCAGCTCCTCACCTTCGGGTCCGGACCGGAGGCCGAAGCGGCCGGGACGGCCGCCGGCTTTCACCCGCCCGACGTCTTGGTGAGGGCGGCCGAGAGAACGTTGTCGGCCCAGGAAGATTCCCGGCGCTACCCGGCCAGACTGCTTCTAATAGAGGTGCTCCTTCTCGACCTGAAGGAGCTGCTTGGGGTGTCGCTATGAGTGACAGGCGCGTAGTCGGAGTGCGCTTTCGCCGAGCGGGCAAGGTCTATTATTTCGACCCCGGAGAGACCGACCCGAAACCCGGCGACACGGTGATCGTGGAGACGGTGCGGGGGCTGGAGGCCGCCGAGGTCGTCATCGGCAGTCGGATGGTGCCGGAGGCGAGCGTGACCCAGCCTCTGCGCCCTGTGCTGCGGAAGGCCTCACCCGAGGATTTGCAGCAGCTTGCCGAGAACCGCCGGAAAGAAAAAGAGGCCATGCGCATCTGTCAGGAGAAGGTGGCCCAGCACAACCTGGATATGAACCTTGTCGGGGCCGATTACACCTTCGACCGAGCCAAGCTCACCTTCTACTTCACCTCGGAGGGCCGCGTCGATTTCCGGCAGCTGGTCCGCGACCTGTCGGCCACCTTCAAGACCAGGATAGAGCTACGGCAGATAGGGGTCAGGGACGAGGCCAAGATGCTGGGCGGGCTGGGCTCCTGCGGCCGGCAGCTTTGCTGCGCTACGTTTCTGAGCGAGTTCCAGCCCGTATCCATCCGCATGGCCAAGAAGCAGGACCTCTCGCTCAACCCGGCCAAGATATCGGGGCTTTGCGGCCGGCTCATGTGTTGCCTGCGCTACGAGTTCGACGGCTACCCCGAACCGGCCGCCAAGCAGGCCGGCGCCAAGGCCGGTTCCGGCGCGGCACCGGAAGACGGTAGCGAGGGCCGGGCCGCGGATGCGGACGAGGGCCCCGGCGCCGATGAGACCGGCGGGGAGACGGAGGGCGAACCCGGGCGTGTCTAGTCCCGGCACCCTCTACCTCGTCGGGACGCCGGTCGGCAATCTCGAGGACCTTTCACCTCGCGCCGCCCGGACGCTCGGAGCCGTGGACCTCATCGCCGCCGAGGACACCCGCCGGACCCGGGGGCTTCTGGCCCACCTGGGTCTCGAGAAACCTCTCGTGAGTTACCACCAGCATAGCCGTGCGGCGCGCCTCCGCGACCTTCTGGCCCATCTCGAGGCCGGGCGGGACCTGGCCCTCGTCACGGACGCCGGAATGCCGGGAGTCAGCGACCCGGGTTCGGCCCTGGTGGCCGAGGCCGTCGCCCGGGGGATACCCGTTGTCCCCGTCCCCGGCCCGACGGCCTTCGTTCTGGCCCTGGCGGCTTCCGGGCTGCCGACGGCCTCCTTCATCTTCGAGGGGTTCCTGCCGCGGAGAAGCGGGCCCCGACGCAGTCGCCTGGCCGAGTTGGCGGAGGCCGGGGTGACCATCGTTTTCTACGAGTCGCCTTACCGGGTGGTCGAAACGATGCGGGACGTCGCCGCGGTCCTCAATGACCCGGAGGTCGCCGTCGGGCGGGAACTCACCAAAATCCACGAGGAGTTTCTCCGGGGCCGAGCCTCGGAGGTCGCGGCTCGACTCGAGGCCAGACGGACCGGTCAGGGGCGGCTTCTAGGGGAGTTCACAATCGTGGTCGGCCCCGGAGAGCGCCGGCGTCGGCGCCGACGTCGGCGCGACCGCCCCGAGGGAGGTTGACCGCGTCGGCCTCCGTCCGCGGGTCCGCCGCGGGTCCAAGAAAGCACCCCGGGCGCCCCCGACTCTGCAGCCGGGGGCGCCCGGTCCGGCGCCTTTTCCGCTACCGGGGGTCAGACCGCGCGGCTATGCATGGCCTCCATGCAGTTACGGCAGACTTTCTTGCCCATGAAAGTTTCGACGTTGTGGGCGTTGCCGCAGAACACACAGGCCGGCTCATACTTCTTCAGAATAATTTGGTCCGCGTCAACGTAAATCTCGAGCGCATCCTTTTGCTCGATATCGAGCGTGCGCCGGAGCTCGATGGGGATGACCACGCGACCGAGCTCGTCTACTTTCCGGACAATACCTGTGGACTTCATCATGTTGAGATGCCCACTCCTTCCTACAGTTTTCGACAACACCCCGACTGGATGATACCAGGTATGGAAGATAGAGTCAATCCTTGGAAGGCAAATTTCCCGGGACATTTCGGGGCTCCGACGAATTAATCGCCGCCACCCGTCGCCAGCTGAAGTTACTGTCTGGCAGCGTCTAGTAGACGGAGAGTCGAATCCTGCGTCGGCTGGTAAGGTCCTGCTAGAGCCCACCGACGGGGCGGGGGGCGCCGCACGCGCCCACGGCCGGGCCGCCCGGCCGGGTCGCCGCGGGTCGGCCGGCGAGGACCCGGATGGCGTGCTTACGGTGGCAGCCGAGCGTAGCGACCACCTCGTCGATTATCCGGCCCTTCTCCGCGCGTGTTCTGGCCCCGCGATACCGCTCTCGCACCACGTCCAGATACTCGCGTCGGCTACCCAAGGACATCCTCAACTCCACATCCCTTCGGTAACATTTCTTGCTGAGTGAGCCGAGGGTCCTTCGGTAACAGCTTAGCTGAGGTATCGCGCCGGCTTGACAAGCGGAAAGGCCGCTGGCTATAGTAGGTCCGACGTGAAGGGTAATGACGGGGAGGAGTAGGCTCGCCGACCGGGGTCCAGAGAGCCGGTGCGCCGCTGGAAGCCGGCCCCCGGGCACGGGCCGAACATGACCCCTGAACCTCCGACCGAAAGGGCCGTCGTCCTTCCCGCCGCCGCCGCGGCTGGAAGGAGGCGCCCCGGTAGACTCGGACGGAGTGCCCCCGTTAACGGGCGGCGGCATCTCAGGACGCCCGGTTCCGGATTACCGGTCCACCGGTCCCGGGTCCGGGGTCCCCGTGTGCCGGCGAGGCCGGGTCGCCCGACCCGGCGAAGTAGGGTGGTACCGCGAGTCCCCTCGCCCCTTAGCGGCGGGGGGACTTTTCGTCCAAGCGGCTTTTTGCCGGGGAACGCTAAGACGACACGGAAGGACACGGAAGGAGGCCGGTAGGGTGAGCGCCGAGAAGGGCACCTTTTATGTGACGACTCCTATCTACTACGCCAGCGGCAGCCTGCATATCGGGCACGCTTACAGCACCACCGTCGCGGACGCCCTGGCCCGCTATTACCGGCGGCGCGGCCGCCGCGTCTTCTTTTTGACCGGGACCGACGAACACGGTCAGAAAATAGCCGAAAGAGCCAAGGCGGCCGGCAAGTCGCCGCAGCAGTACGTCGACGAAGTGGTCGCGCAAATCCTGAGGCTGTGGGAGCGCCTGGAGATAAGCTACGACGATTTCATCCGGACGACCCAACCGCGGCACGAGCGGGTCGTCCAGAAGATTTTCGAACGCCTCTACCGTCAAGGCGACATCTATAAGTCCGAGTACGAGGGCTGGTACTGCACTCCTTGCGAGACCTTCTGGCTCGAGCGGCAGCTTGTCGACGGCCGCTGCCCTAATCCCGAGTGCGGCGCCGAGGTCCAGCTGCTTCGGGAGGAGAGTTACTTCCTGAGGCTATCGAAATACGCCGACAGACTGCTTCAGCACATCGAGACTCACCCCGACTTCATCCAACCCCCGAGCCGGCGGAACGAGATGGTGAGCTTCATCAAACAGGGTCTCGAGGACATCTGCGTGACCCGGACGACTTTCGATTGGGGCGTGTCCATCCCGTTCGACCCGAAGCACGTCTCCTATGTGTGGATCGACGCTCTCATCAACTACATCTCCGCTCTCGGCTATCTTTCGGACGAGCCCGGCGGGGACGCTCTCTTCCAGGAGTTCTGGCCCGCGGACCTGCACCTCATGTCCAAGGAAATCCTCCGCTTCCACGCGGTCATCTGGCCGATAATGCTCATGGCTCTGGGTCTGCCTCTTCCCGAGCGCGTGTTCGCCCACGGCTGGCTGGTCCTGGACACGGGCAAGATGTCCAAGTCCAAGGGCAACATCGTCGACCCGCACGTCCTCATGGACAAGTACGGGGTCGACGCCGTCCGCTATTTCCTTCTCCGCGACGTGCCTTTCGGAGCGGACGGACGTTACTCCGAAGCCGCTCTCATCGAGCGCATCAACTCCGACCTGGCCAACGACCTCGGAAACCTGCTCAACCGGACCCTCACCATGGTCGAGAAATACTGCGGCGGGGTGGTGCCCGAGCCGGTCCCGCAGGAGGACGACCACGCCCTGGCCGAACTTCTCACGGAGGTGGCGCGGCAGGTGGACGAGGCCATGGAAGCCCTGCAGATACCGGGGGCCTTGGAGGCTATCTGGCGGCTTGTCGGCCTCGGGAACCACTACATCGAAGCCAACGCGCCCTGGAACCTGGCCAAAGACCCGGCACGCAGGGGGCGCCTCCAGACGGTCCTTTACAACCTTCTGGAGACTCTGCGGGCGGTGGGCGCGCTTCTTGTCCCCTTCCTGCCGCATACTCCGGGGCGTATCTGGTCGCAACTGGGCCTCGCGGGGGACCCGGCCGCGGGGTCCTGGGCGGACGTCGCGCGCTGGGGCCGGCTGCCGCCCGGGACGGTCACCCGGAAGGGGCCGCCCCTTTTCCCGAGGATAGACCCCGAAGCGGCGCTGGCTTCGCCGAATTCCGAGAGGAGGCCCACGGGGTGACGATAAGCATCGAGGAGTTCGCCCGAGTCCAATTGGAGACCGCCCGCGTGGAGGAGGCCGCCCGAATTCCGGGGGCGGACCGGCTTTTAAGGCTGACGGTGGACCTCGGTCGGGAGAAACGCCAAATTGTCGCCGGCATAGCCCAGCACTACGAGCCGGACGAGCTCGTCGGGCGCACGATAATCGTGGTGACGAACCTCGAGCCCGCGACCATCCGCGGGGTCCAGTCCAACGGCATGCTTTTAGCCGCAAGCTCCGAGGGAAGACTGGCTCTTCTGACCGTCGACCGGGACGATTTCCCGCCGGGAGCCACGGTCCGCTGATGCGGCTGTTCGATACCCATTGCCACCTTATGGACCGGGCTTTCGACCCGGACCGGGAGGCCGTCCTCAGCCGCGCCTGGGACGCCGGTCTGGTCGGGGTGCTTTGTCTCGGCTACGACCTGGCCTCCTCCCGGGCCGCCGTCGCCCTGGCCCGGGAGAACCAGCGTGTCTGGGCGGCCGTCGGTATCCATCCCCACCACGCGGCGGCCGAGAAGGCTGCTCATCGCTCGTCCGGCGGGCTGGAGGCCGCGCTCCGGTCCCTAGCCCGGCAGCCGCGGGTGGTCGCCCTGGGCGAAGCCGGACTGGACTTCTACCGCAATCTGTCGCCCCGCCCGGTCCAGCGGGAGGTGTTTGAGCTTCAGGCCGCACTGGCGCTGGAGCTCGGCCTGCCTCTGGTGGTTCACGACCGCGACGCCCACGACGAAACCCTGGCGGTCTTGACCGAGCATTACGCCGGTCGGGCGTCGGACCCGGTTCAAGGCTCCTCCGCCCGGCGCCGACCGGGTGTCGGCGTGATGCACTGCTTCAGCGGCGATTGGGACCTGGCCTCGGCCTGCCTGCAGCTGGGCTTTGACATTTCCTTTGCCGGCCCGCTGACCTTCCCCGGAGCCGATAAGATGCGGGCCGTTGCGGCTAAGGTCCCCGTCGGTCGGCTCCTCGTGGAGACGGATGCGCCCTATCTCGCCCCCGCGCCCCACCGCGGGAAGCGGAACGAACCGGCTCACGTGGAGCAGGTCGCCCGGACCCTGGCGGCCGTCCGCGGGGTTTCGGCGGAGGAGCTTGCCTCTCTCACGACCGCCAACGCCTTGAGCTTTCTCGGCTTAAGTTGAAGGGCCGCCGCAGCCGCCCGCAGGCCGCAGCCGCCCGCAGGCCGCAGCCGCCCGCAGGCCGCAGCCGCCCGGCCGCGCCCCGGGCCGCACCGGCGGGGGCTCGGCCGCAGGGATTCAGCCCGCGACCGCCGAAGGCACTTTACGGCCATGTAACCGCTGCACCTCTCCGACTCTCCCCACGCCGCTGTACGACCGACTCACCCCGGCCCCCAGACCAGGTAACCTACCGGGTAGGTGAGGTTGGCTTTGGAGGCAACCGGTCGTAAATCAAAGTCCGGTTCCCGGCCCGGGCCCGGTCCCGAGCCACGGCGCCGGCCCGGGCCCGGACCCGGTCCCTGGTCGGGCGCGGGTCCCACGGAGGAGCACGACCACCATCGGCAGGCCAGGTTCGTTGTCCGTCTGCACTGGGGAGTGATAGCGCTCGCGCCCCTTCTGACAATCCTCTCCGGCCGGTCGGTGCCGATTGTCTCCTGGCTCGTGGTCGGTCTTTTCGTTCTTGTCACCGCCGTCCTCCAGGCCGTGGTCAGCCTTCGCCCGGCCGGGGTCTCGTGGCGGTCGCTCTCTTACGCTTTCATCGCGCTTGACCTTCTGGTGGTGACGGCTCTGGTCTGGGCCAGAGGCGGACTGGCCACCGACGCCTACCACTTCTACTACCCCATCGTCGTAGCGGCCGCGGTGCTCTTCGGGGGGTGGGAGAGTCTGGTTCTGGCCCTCGCCGCCGGCCTGCTTTACGGCTCGGCGGCCTGGTGGGTCGCCGACGACGTGGACGTTCTGGGACGAGTCGCTATCCGCACGGTCTATTTCGTGCTGACGGGGGCCGTCGCCGGCTACGCGGCGACCGAGCAGCGCCGGCACCGCCTGGCCCGCGACGAGGCGCGCCGCCTTCTCTCGGAGCTGCAGGAAGCTCACACGGCTCTCAAGGCCTACGCCCGGGAAATGTCCCAAAGGGCGGTGACCGACGGCTTGACCGGCCTGTATAACCATACGTATTTCCACCAGCGGCTCGACGAGGAGATCAGTCGCTCCGACCGCTACCACCGTCCGTTCTGCCTGCTCATGCTCGACCTCGACGGTTTCAAGAGCTACAACGACACCTACGGCCATCCCCGCGGCGACCGCATCCTGGCCGAGGTCGCCGCCCTCATCACGGCCCAGGTCCGCAAGGTCGACGTGGTCTGCCGCTACGGGGGCGAAGAGTTCGCCGTCATTATGCCGGAGACGGACACGAAGGCGGCGCTGGCTGCGGCCGAACGCATCCGCCTGGCCGTCGAGGGCGCGTTCCCGGGGGACGGCTCCGACGACGCGAGACCACGCCCGGTGACCGTGTCGGTCGGCGTCGCGGGTTATCCCAGCCACGCTTCCAGCCGGGCGGCCCTTGTCGAGGCGGCTGACCGGGCCCTCTACCTTTCCAAGCGACGGGGCAAGAACTCCGTGACCCTTTCCGACGGCGCGGTCGCCGCCGCGCATCCGGAGGCGGTCGCCCCCCGCGGGTGACCATACATACGACCCGCCGGCCGCGGGGGAT
>Ga0315298_1008810_pt1 | contig 12699 bp, 12 predicted proteins | sample WHS_1_MG_FD_203077 | JGI IMG/M metagenome (GOLD analysis project Ga0315298, IMG submission 203077) | Extremophilic microbial mat communities from Washburn Hot Springs, YNP, Wyoming, USA - WHS_1_MG | ecosystem: Environmental > Aquatic > Thermal springs > Hot (42-90C) | place: USA: Wyoming...
CCGGGGTTTCCGGGATTGGTGGGCTTGTCGGGAAGATCTCCGCTTCCCAGCCAGGAAGGATTCCGTCCCAGGGGCCGCGGACCTTGGCCCGGGCGACCCATCCTCTTTCTTCAGCTTTGGCCCACACCACTTGGAGGAGGAGTTTTCGGGGGCCTTCCCGAAGGAGGAGGGCTTCGCCGAGCCTTGGGGGTCTTGGGAAGGAGACCAAGGCCTCGTCGCCCTGGAAGGAGAGGAGGGTAAGTCCCCGATTTAAAGGCTTTCTTTTGGCCGGCAGGTCAGGGGGCCTAGGTTCACCCCGTCCCCCCTCCTCGAACAGGGAAATAAGGGCTTTCTCCTCGGCCCTCACGGCTCACCCTCTCCTGCCTTCCCCCTCTTCCGGGCGATCTCGAGGGCGAGGACTACCTGAGTTGAGGAAAGCCGTAAAAGTCGGAATTTTCCACGTTCCCCGCCTTCTAAGCCCAGAGCCAGAGCGAGATCTTTGGGGATGGTCACCCGGAACCGGCCGTCCTTTCCCCGCACCACCGCCACCTCTCCGCCCCGGAGCTTCATGAGACCTCCATAGGTACTCTTAATGGTACCATAAAAGGTCCTTTAAGGTCAAGGATTTCGATGGGGAAAGGACTAGATGTAAAAAGACTGGGTTAAGGAGGATCGGGACGGGAAGAAAGAAGAACTTAACAAAAGGACCCTTTTGTTAAGCGGTGGGTACCGCTAACCCTTGCGCTTTAGCCGCCTCGTTGAGCCTTTCGTCAAAGGAGGAGAAAAAGACATCCGACCGTACCCGCTCCCTTAGGAAAAGCGCTGAGGCAAGATGCAGGGCATCAAGGGCCCGAAGAGGATGTTTCTCCACAAGCTCTCCGCCCAAATTAGCCACGCCCTCGGAGGCTTCCTGGAACGGTTGGCTAAGGAGATAAAGAGGAGGACGAACGTGGTGGCGGCATTCTGCAAGGAAGACACCGTAGAAAAGCTCCTATACCTGCTTGGCGAGGCATGGGGAGTGCGCAGGCTCCGAGGATTTGTGGAAATTTAGATAGGGAACTACCTTGTTGCCCTTACACACTAAATGGGGCACTATGCAAGATTTTTGGCTTGCCAAGCAAGGTCTGCAATGCAAGCTATTACAATTTGCCTCTTTTGTTAAGTGCTGGAAAGCTCCGATATTATTGGAATGATTAAACGTCTTTCTACATCTACAATTCCTTTATCAGAGATTTTATAATATGGACTTGTAGTAAGTGTTAAAGTTAAAAGAAAAGACAAAGAAAATTTTAATCTCCATAAATTGAGGGTTGTTTCTATTAATTCTAGTTTGTTAGCAACATTGTCCACTGGCTCATCCGTTATTATCCCGCCGATCGGAAGTCTAAGGAGATGTATGTCCTTTCCGTCCGATACAGCGATCCCCCCTCCAGATTCTATAACCGCGTTTGCCGCTACTGCCATTGCATAGGGTTCTCTACCGATTATTAGCAAATTATGACTATCGTGTGCAAACGATGTACAAAAAGCGCCGTGCTGTAAGCCGAGTCCACTTATTAAGCCAACACTTCCCTGGGGTTCTCTGCTACTCCGGGAAAAAACCGCAATTAATGCTAGATCTTCATCACTTATATTAGGATAACCTTCCTGAAAAGTTATACATTTTTGTTTAAGTTTTGTGTAGTGGGTGTTTTCATCCACAACAATGACATTGACCGTTGCACATCCACCATCCGGTAGCATTCGAAAGTCTTCTGTTGTGAGTTTGCGAATCTTTAAGCTTTGTACAAATTCCTCAGGTAGTAATGTAGTAATAGAAATCGCTGGAGAAAGCGGCTCACCAGCTAAAAATACACTTTTAGGCAAAAGTGTCTCGAGTTGATGTGTTGTGAAAAAGTTGGCGATTTTTCCAGGAGCAATTATCCCGATGTCCTTAATACCTAAATATTGTGCCGGACGAATCGTAGCTGAAGCAATCGCATCAAGGCAATCCCATCCACGTGAAATTGCTAACCTAACTACACGGTTTAGATGGCCTTTAGTTAAATCTGTCGGAAGAGTATCATCGGTTACCAATAATATTCTGGATCTGTCTTTTAATTTTATAATATATTCAACATTGTCTTTCGTTAACGACTTTGGTTGAAGCATGACATACATGCCTTTTTGTAATTCCTCAAGAATTTTTTCTGGGTAAGTAAAGGTATGATCCGAGCTTACGCCAACACTTATATATTGTGAAAGAGCCCGTCCTTTGAGGGTCGGACAATGACCTTCAATATTAAGTTTTAATTTTTTTGCTGTATTGACAATCTTTAACAACTCTTCATCGTTATTTAAAATACCACAGTAGTCCATAACTTCTCCTAGCGCGATTACTCTAGGTTTTGTAGCTAAATATTCAACATCGTTAGAGGAAATTTGAAAATTAGTGGTTTCTAGCGAGGCTCTAGTGGGAGGGACACAGCTAGGGATAGCTGTATAAATATGCAGAATGCTGGCCAAGGCGTCTTCGATCATGAAGGAAATACCAGGAACCCCTAACACATTAGCCATTTCATGGGGATCCTGCAAAACCACGCAGGTACCCCATTCTGCTGCTTTTGCGGCAAACCTTTGTGGTGTCACCAAACTACTCTCAATGTGCATGTGGGCGTCGATGAGGCCGGGAACGACATAAGCTCCATTTAAGTCTACGCGTATTCCTGGAAGATCTTCAAAACAATTTCCTTCTTCCACAAACTCAAAATAACCATCAACAACGGAAAACCATCCGAAGAAGATTCTATGACCTACCACATCTACAATTTGTGCATTATGAAAAATTTTACGCATTGTAAGGATATTTCTTTAGAAAAAATTCCAGTTCTTCGCGCATAGGAAAAGAAGGCTGAGCCCCGCGTCTGGTACAGGACAAAGCCCCTGCAGCATTGGCCCAGTACAAAGCCTCTTCCAAGGAGCGCCCCTCAGCAAGAGCCCCAGCAAGCACTCCATTAAATGCGTCGCCAGCCCCTGTAGTATCGATAGCAGTTACAGGGAATGCTGGAAAGTGACGGAACCCTTGTTTACTGATTAAAAAAGCCCCGTTTTCGCCCGCTTTACATATTATGGTTTTGATGCCCAAGTTGAGAAGTTCTTTACCCATTTTTTCAATGGCCTTTTCTCCTGTTAACAATTGCATTTCTATTAGATTAGGTGTAAGAATATCTATGCGCTCCACCGGCAACGAGACTAAATCTTGCGCTGGAGCTGGGTCAAGTATCACCAGAGGTGAATGTTTGGGTAGATTATTTAATATGTATTCAATAGTTTCTTTAGGAATTTCTAATTGCAATAGTAAAATATCTGCTTTAGTCAAAAAAGGCATGATTTGCTTGGCGTAATCTGTATCCACATATTTGTTTGCGCCAGGAATATAAATGATACAGTTGTTACCATTTTGATCAACCCATACGGAAGCCATTCCTGACGGGCATTCCTTAACTTTGAAAACAGTGTTTACGTTAACATGGTTTTCTTGCAAATTTTGCAAAATGAAATCGCCATATTGATCGCTCCCAACTTTCCCAAAAAAGTCGACCGGTACACCAAAGCGGGCCGCTGCTACAGCCTGGTTTGCGCCTTTTCCGCCAACACACTGAATCGCTGCTTGACCGTATCTAGTTTCACCAGGGAGGGGCAACCGGTCGACGTAAAACACCAAATCAACATTCGCGCTTCCAACTACTGCTATTTTGCCCATGACTCTTGACGCTTCAAAGTACGCAAGACGCTCACGTAACTCAAGATCGATAATCCAGTACAGATTATGCATATGAAGATGCCGAATTCATACCCATTGAAAAAGTCAAGACTTATCCCTCCCACCATCGCTCCCAACGAACCAACAAACCCTATCATGGCTTCAGTTAATCCGTAATAGAAAGCGAATCTCTCCAAACCCACAACTTCGTTAAAAAGGACGACCGTCTGAGGGATGCTGATTGCCCATGCTAGACCCATTGTTACAAAGGTGATGTATGCAAAGATCGCGCTATTATATACGCTTAACAGCAGTGCGCTTATTCCCGTAAGCAGAATGGCACTGTAATTTATAAACCCTATGAGGCTTAAAGAAACACGATCTAACAAATATCCAAATATTACTCGCCCAATCGCATTCAAAATGCCTGACAATGCAAAAATTGATACTGCATGGGAAGCAATAATGCCTGCGATGTCCATCATTTTAATTCCATGGGTGATAAAAAATTGTATTACGAAAAATTGTAAGGGAGTAAAAATAATAAGTGCAACATTTTTATACCAGTCTAAAGAGGCCATTCTCCCTGTGGATGCGGTTTTGGGGAAAGCAAGCCTTTCTTTTGGGTGTCTTTCAAGCAGTAAAAGCGTTAGCAGCCCCAAAGCCAGCGGTGGGAAAGAAAGAAAAATCATGGTTTGTCGCCAACCATAATACAATATAGCTCTTTGTATTTGAGGAGTTAACAAGAAAGTACCTATTCCTACACCAGCAGAAACTAAACCAATAGCTAACCCACCGCGATAGGTGATACGCCGATTTAGCGCTATGTTAAAACTGACAGGACTAGCCAGTGTTGTGCCAAGACCTAGTAAAACCCCATAAAGCCATAAAAGTGTAAAGTAAGAATGAGCAAATGCACTTGTAGCTAGTCCCACAGTTGTTAACGCCCACCCCAAAAGGATGCTTAAATAATCAACTTCACGATATCGGGTAATCAACCCGCCAATTAAAGGAGAAACAAATCCGTAAATCAAAAGATTTAGACTTTGCAAACCAGCTAATTGGCTCGCGGGCCAGTCGAAGGCCGCCAGCATTTCTTTAAAAAATACTCCATACGCACTTCTAAGTCCTCCCCAAAAAAATGTGCACAAAAAGAGAGCGATAATCGACTTCCATTGCCTGGAAGCCTGGTTCATAAGTTAAATACCCAAAGTTTTTATGTAGTGGGATAAAATCTCTTTGAACCGTGAAACATCAATGTCCACAGCAACGTCAATAATGTTTCCGATTAATTCTGCGCGCTTGGCTCGCCGATCTACCACCGTCATACCTCTTGTAACGCTTCCCCCTATTTCCACAGCGACTGGCAACGCCTCAGTTCGTAGCAGATCAGGATCAATAACTGATGCCACAGCTACAGCGTCATGAAAAACAGCGCCTGCTAGCCCCCTTGCCATCGCTCGACGTTGCGCGTAGAAAAGCATTAAATTCTGAAAAGTCTCTGATTGAAACAGTTTCCTGATCTCTTCTTCCATTAAAACTGTCTTTTCGGTTACATCTAATCCAACCATAGTTATAGGTACACCTGATTCAAAAACAATTTTAGCAGCCTCTGGATCAACATAAATATTAAACTCAGCACATGCACTACGGTTACCCCCACAAATCGCTCCCCCCATTAAGACGATGCGCTTTATCTTCAAAGCTATATCAGGAGCCAAGGCAAACATTAAAGCGATATTGGTAAGCGGAGCAGTCGCAACGATAGTTATTGGATTATCATGCGTTCGCAAAGTATCAATTAAAAAATTAACTGCGTGCATTTTAATAGGAGTTATTTGTGGAGAGGGGAGTTCCGCACCGTCTAGACCGCTCTTTCCGTGGATATTCTCAGCAGTAACCAGCGGGCGTATGAGAGGTTTATGACATCCTCGCGCAACAGGAACATTTGTTTCTTTTAATAAAGTGAGCACTTTTAACGTATTATTTGTGGTATTATCAATTGTAGAATTACCTGCGACGGTTGTGATACCGAGAACTTTTACTTCATTTGCTGCACACGCCAAACAAATTGCTACGGCATCGTCATGCCCCGTATCCACATCCAAAATTATTTCTTCCCTCATTCCTTCACCTCCTGCTTGCCTGCTCTGATTTTTGCCATTCCCTGCCGACCCCATATAATAAGAGCTTCCAGATCTTCAGGACTGACTGCATTTTTCTCAATGTCCGCTATTTTTTCCCCTTTTTCCAGCACTGTAAACCGGTCAGCTATGGGATAAACATGTAACGTCAAATGAGAAATCAAGATAACTGAAGAACCTAATTTATCACGAGCATTTTTAATATACCGTAAGACTTCGTCTGTCTCCTTTAATGACAATGCAGCTGTCGGTTCGTCAAGAATGAGTATTTTACCACCGAAATAAATAGCTCTGCCAATTGCGATAGCTTGCCTTTGCCCTCCAGATAATGTTCCCACCCTCTGGTTAATATCAACAACTTCAATTCCTAGTTGTTTTAATACGTTTCGTGCAATATTTTGCATATCTTTTTTCTTTAAAAAACCAAGCGGCCAGGTCAACTCGCGCCCAAGAAAGAAATTCTCCCAGATAGTCAGTTCATCAATCAAAGATCCGGTTTGGTGAACCGCCATAATACCTTTTTTTATCGCATCCGCTGGCGAATTAAAGGAAACTTGCTGTCCTCGAAAGTAAATGCGCCCACTATCGGGCTGGTACACACCTGACAAAATTTTTACAAGTGTGCTTTTGCCTGCACCATTATCTCCTACAAGACCAACTATTTCTCCTTCTCTTACAAAAAAGTCAACGCCTCTCAATGCGTATATTGGGCCAAATTTTTTGTGTATGTTTTCCATGCGAATGAGTTCTGTTGACATTGCTTCACCCCCGTTTATATGGTATTCCTATAGTTTTTGCTAAAGGCTCCCGATAAGGAAAAAGTCCCAAGGCCAGTACAACTATAATGTACGGCAAGGAGAGAAATAGGTAACTACCCCCTTGCCGCATTATTGCTGAGGTCAAAGGAACGTTTTGAAGCCACATCCCTGCAGCAAGCAGTATACCAAAGAACAAAGAACCACCAAAAACGCGCAAAGGATTTAAGCCTCCAAATTTAACACATGCAAGTGCCATAAAACCCCGCCCTTGTATAAGAGTGGCAGAAGCTAACCCCGTCCAATCCAAACTCATATAAGCACCAGCAATTCCAGCTGTTATTCCTCCTACTATAGCTGCACTGATTCTTAATTTATAAGGATCAACTCCTAGCGTATCAGCTACAAAAGGAGATAATCCCACAGCGCGAGCACGGAGTCCGTACCGCGTTTTAGTAATTACCAAGTATAATACAATCGCACACAGAAGTCCTACCAAGGAGAACCAAGACAGGGTTGAATTACCAATAATAAACTGTGGAACCCTCAGATGGGCGGGAACGCGATAGAACGTCAATGTCTTGAAAGCCTTTAGTAAAAGCAAAGCGACGGTACCTTGAGCAAAAAGATTAATGCCTAACCCCCATAATAATTGATTACCCTGTCCGTAGGTAACAGCTAAACCGAAAATCCCCCCGATTAAACTGCCCGTAATTAAACCTGTCAAAATGCCCACGGCCCAGTGACCCGCGGCCTCAGCACCCCACACCGCAGTTAAGGAGGCCAAAAGCATAGTTCCTTCAATACCTACATTGAACAAACCCGCTCGCTCACACAAAAGCTCACCAGTCGCCGCCAATGCGATAGGTACCATGCTTGCAATTCCCAGAAGAAATAAATTAAAAGTGTAGGTCTTCCCCAAAAATACAACAGCTAAAATAAAAACTAAACAAAGCAACCCGATAATACTCAAAGTAGCTAAAAGTTCAGCTTTTTTTTGCATAAAGCACCTCGCGCTTTTTCAAAATGGGGCGGACAATACTATCTACGATTTCGGGTAAAGCAATAACGATAAGAATGATTCCTGTCATTATATTTGCAATTTCCGGCGGTATTCGCATATAGATTTGCGCAAACCTCATTCCACTTATAATTATACCAAGAAAGATCGCTCCAGGAAGAACTCCTAGAGCATTATCCAAAGCCAAAGATGCTGCGGCAATTCCGTTGAAACCGTGACCAATAAGAAGGTCCGCCGTATCAGTTATACGCCAATAAGGCGGCATTCCAGCGGTTAGAGAAAATGCTGCACAACCACCAAGCAAACCTCCTATCAAAAACGAAAGGAATTGCAAGTACGAAGTAGGCACCCCTAAAGTCCGAGCAGTGAATTCATTCCAGCCAGTGGCCCGCATCCTTAATCCTAACCGAGTTTGCCATAAAAATACTTGTACACCTACGCAAAACACAATCCCAACAATAAGCATGATCGTAGCAGAACCTGTTCCAAACAGCGGATATAACCTAGCTGAAGGAAGGATCTGAACTGAGAACATTGGCCAGGCGGGATCACGCAAAAATTTTATTATTATAAAACCAACAAGATACAATGCTGCCCAATTAAACATTAATGTAGTAATAACTTCATGAACTCCAATAATGTATTTTAAAAAAGCGGGAATAAGTAACCATACTGCACCAGCAACAGCAGCACAAAGCCATACCAGAAGTTGATGAAACCCTATACACAGTTTTAATAACCCGCCGCTTGCTAAAGCAGCTAGCGCCGACATATAAACCGCGCCCTCAAGTCCCAAATTAGCTATGCCAGCCTTTTTCCCTACGATCCACCCTAAACCTGTGAAAAGTATAGGGGTGGCTAAGGACAATGCACCGATAATTCCTCGGCTAGTAGTTATCGCGGGGCCTAAACCCTGGGTAAAAAATAAAAGAGGGTTATAACCAAGCACTAAAAGACAAATCATGATAAACAAAAGGGCCGAGATTATTGAGAACATAACTAAAGCTAGCCGGTTCAACATATTAATTCCTTATATATAAGCGGGGCCTGGGTAATCCAGGCCCCGCCCTCTCCGCTTTTACCCATAATATTTCCTAAGCTCCTCAATGCGCCACTTCTGCGGCTCCCCAAAAGGCCTCGGAACCTCCACTTCTCCATTCTTTATTGCTTGATACATAGCGTTCATGATCTCCCAAACCCAACCGGGCTGAGCAGCTTTTATTTTCTCCCAGTTCTCAAGGTCTGCCTCTTTTTTCGCGGGATCAAAAACCCCTACCGCTACCGCATAATCTATAAAAGTTTCAAGCGCTGCCCTATCAGTCACTCCCATGCCTCCGTTAGCAAAATTGAACCAAATAACAGGGTGCTCCTTCACGAACGATTCGAATTCTCCATTACGTACGAGCAATATTGCCTGTCTTACAGCCAAATCAGCACGTTTAAGTGCTGAGATGATTACGTTGGGGCTCATCCATTCCTGAGGCAAATCAACACCAATAGCGAAAGGTGGTTGTGTTGTCGGAATATTATTTTTTGTTTTGTAGTCATCTATAAAAGAGAAGATCCCTAAGCCCGTGGCTCCAGCAACGTTATAAACTACACCAGCCCCTTGCAAAACTTGAGCCTCTGTAGCGCTTCGACCGAGCGCTGGATCGTTAAAACTGCCCGTATACGTCCATAGCACCCTTTGTGTGCGATCTTTAGCATAAATTTTTTTGCCTGCAGCTACCTCTGGATATCTTTTAGCTATTTCTTGAAGTGCCCAATCAACACCAAATTTGTAGCCCATTTCAAATTCATGTAGAACGGCTCCTTCACGCCCTAAAACAAGGCCAACACAGGGCATGTCATAGGCTACTGCCAATGCAGCTGCAAGAGCCCCAACCACAGCGCTCGGTTGCTCCTGTTGATAAAGGACGTTAAAAACGTTAGGCATTGGCTCAGGAAGGGTGATATCTGTCATAACGAAGTACTGCTCGGGGAATTCACGTGCTACTTGCATAACCGCCGGGACAAACTGCCATCCGATGACCACGATGAGTTTGTATTCCTTACTTAGCGCTAGCGAAGTCAAATCAGCCACTGCTGTAGCTTCCGAAGTCAAAATATCAATAACTTTGTCAACAAGTCCTTCTTTCTCCGCTATTTTTGCCCCTAGCCAATGTAGAAAAGTCCAACTTAGACCTTCCTTCGGAGTGAGAGATACAACAGCTACATTAAAAGTTTCCCCTAACACGACGCTGCCTAATAACCCCATTAACACAACGCTCAACAAAACGCGCTTCATAACACTATCACCTCCCTGTTAGTTTTTCGCTGATACCGATATTGCACTTAAAAACTCTTGCCTTAAAACCATCACCTCCTTAGGGCACAAGTCCCCCCGCGAATAATTTCCACACTCAGTTTTTCCCCTCGTATCTCCTTGGCCATCAACAACGCCTGAGCAGCTTTCTGCCCCATCTCGAATGCGGGAACCCAAACAGTTGTAAGGGGGGGATGAACAAGCTTGGCATAAGGAATTTGATCAAACCCAGTAATACCAAGTTCATCAGGGACGGGAATCCTCAGTTCGCTTGCTGCATAAAGTGCACCTATTGCCATAAGGTCATTGCCACACATGATTGCATCCACCGAGTGCTCACGCAAAATTTGATAAGCCGCTTTGTAACCGCTCTCAAACGTAAAATCTCCGTATAGAATGTGTACAATTGACTTTTTTGCTTCTTGCATCGCAGCAAGAAAACCTTGGAGCCGATCTTCAGACGTGCTTACGTTTTGGGGACCAGCAATATAAGCGATACGACTATAACCCAGCGAAAGAACATATTGGGTAAGTTGATACGCGCCACCATAGTTGTCAGCTTCTACTACTGGCCAACCTTTAATGCGCCTGTCTACGATAATAATTTTTACACCAAACCCAGCAAGACGTTGCAATTTCTTCTCGTCCGGCTGGCCAACAGGTATAAAAATAAGCCCATCAACACCTTCTTGTAGAAGTATATCCAGATAGCGCCCCTCTTTTTCATGGGAATGTTCGGAATCACAAATTATTGTAGAAACGCTGTTTTGAAAACAAACCATTGCAACTCCACGTGCTAAACAAGCGAAGAAAGGGTTAGAAACATCGGGCAATAAAAGAGCAATAACTCCTGCTAGCCGCTGCCGAAGGACCCTTGCAGCTTTTACTGGAACATAGTCCAATTCCGCTAAGGCTTGCAACACTCGCTGCTTGGTTTCAGGGCGCATGTGATTAACATCTCCACCGTTTAAGACACGCGAAACTGTAGTCGGCGAAACACCAGCGCGTTTAGCCACATCCTTGATAGTGGGCCGCCTCTTTTTAGGAAAACCTTTTCGGAAATCGATCACATAAGTTATATACCACAAAAAAACCAGTTTGTCAATAGGCTGAGGCGCCTCGTTGAACTGTTACCGAAGAGCCCTGTTTTGACTGTTTTAGCGCCAAAAGTTTGCCACCTAATCACAGGAAAGTCGTTTATGCTAGAAACGTTTTGAAGATGGAATTATCTGATCCTAAGCGAAACCGCGCCTATTAGCTTGGAGAGGGCGAAAGAGATTCTAAAGTTTTGCGTCCGCCCATCGTGCTGAGGTTAAAATTTTGAGACGTTTGCCGTAAAGGATAAACAAATGCTACAGGCTATTCTAGTATAGCGGAGCATTTACTGTGTCCGGTCAGCATGGCAGCTTCCCATATGGATTCCCGGAAATCCTCGAAGCCTGCGCGCTTCCCATGCCTCGCTAAGCTGATTGAAAAGCAAAACCAGGGTTACGCGGTAAGAAGGTCGCGGGTGTAGTCGCCGCTGGCTTTGGTGGGATGTTGCTTCAGGTAAATCTCCCGTTCCCCCCTCATGAGGGCCTCTAGTATCTCCTTTGCCATGATCCTGATGCGCTCCTCCATGCCTTGAGGATTTCTTCGCGGGTTTTTGTCCGCTATAGGGATTTTCCCCTTTTCTTTTCGAGCCTTTTCTGGGAAGGCGGCTAAGCTGCCTCATGGACACACTTCTTGAGGCACTACCTCTGGGTGCATAGCCGTCCGGGGAAATAGTTGCGTCTGAGCGAGTATCCAATCTAAGTCACATCGATTTTGCGAGGCTGTGTTCTAATCGCGGACAAACTTAGCTGAAACCTTCAAACGGAATCGCGGTTTAAACAAGACCTTTTACTTGCCCGGTTTCCACATCGATGTCGATGCGGCGGAAAGTCGGGTCAGAGCCAGTTCCCGGCATAAGGGTTACCTCCCCAGCTACAGGGCAGAGGAAACGGGCGCCCGTGAAAACCAAGATGTCCCGGATAGGCAAAGCCCAGCCTTTGGGAACACCCTTTAGGTTAGGGTCATGGGATAGTGAAAGCTGGGTCTTCGCCATGACGGTATAGAAGTCCCGGAACTCCGGTGCATCTAGTTCTTTGACCTTCCCCGCTTCCTTTCCCTCTTTTTCTCCGCCTCTTGGGCCAGCCTTAGAGCCACGGCAAAAACACGCTTCGGTCTGTACACATGTGCTTCCCCCTCACCATGGCTCAGAGAACTCCCCCAACCTCGGTTATTAGACAAACCCAGAGGGTAGGTTGACCCTTAAAATTGTCACCAAAGGCGGTCCTCTATTTGAATTTTCGCAGGCCCCACGGGTTTGCAGAAATCCAGATGGAAAGCTGCCATGCCGACCGGACATAAGAAACGCTACACTACGAACCATGCGAGCTATGCCTAATAAAAAACACAGGTGGCATGTTAATCAGCCTTAAGGCCGATAAACGCTATTCGCAAGAGGCAGAAAAAGTTTTTTCAGCCCTCTCAGCTCCTACAAACCTTGAAATTGAAGCGAAGACATACTTTTAAGTACGACATTTGTCGCAACACGAGGAAAGAAAGTTTTTGAAGCTTCCTAAGACGATTTAAACATCGGCTATTACAATTTGCATCCAATTGTAACCAACCCTAAGGCCCATAAAGGCGGCCCGTTCGAGGGAAAGGGGATAAGAAACCCTCTCCTAACTACCTGGCTTTTTACGAGCTTTTAACTCGAGGGCAAACCA
>Ga0315298_1008811_pt1 | contig 12699 bp, 5 predicted proteins | sample WHS_1_MG_FD_203077 | JGI IMG/M metagenome (GOLD analysis project Ga0315298, IMG submission 203077) | Extremophilic microbial mat communities from Washburn Hot Springs, YNP, Wyoming, USA - WHS_1_MG | ecosystem: Environmental > Aquatic > Thermal springs > Hot (42-90C) | place: USA: Wyoming...
GATGTAAAGCACAATCCAGATGCAAAAATACTTTGCATGACGCAGGAGATATATACTAACAGTTACGCCACAATGCCTAATCAACAAGTGATTATTGATGAGATACACTACATGTTCCAAGATCCAAACAGAGCAAGAGCTTATGCAGAGGGTTTATATAAAACTAGTTCTCAATCTAACCTTTTGCTTTTATCTGCTACAGTAAACAAAAAAGTAATTGATTATTTTAATAAGGTTGCGAATAGGAATTTTGATGTAATAGAGATTAAGAACAGACCAGTTGAAACAATCTACTTAACCAGTCAATTAATGTTTAACAAAAAGCTTAAAGAATATTTTCCTGCCTTATTTTTTGTTTTTAGCATATCAGGAGTAAGAAGTATAGCACTTGAACTTGTTGAATATTGTAATATCCATAAAATGCTGCCTACGCCTCAGCAAATTGATGAAATTCAATACATTGGAGAAAAATACAAAATTACTGATAAAGACATTCTATATTTTGTAAGCAGTGGAGTAGGCGTTTATCACGGAGCTATGAGATATAAAGAAAAAATATTTATTGAAAAGCTATTTAGAAAGAACCTGCTTAAAACCGTTGTAGGCACAGATAGTTTAGCTTTAGGAGTTAATTTGCCTGCAAAATCGGTTATATTTTGCCAGCTTGCAAAATACTACGATGGACCTATATCAAAAAGAGAATTCTTGCAAATGTCTGGTAGAGCAGGTAGACTTGGGTTGTGGAATGTTGGATATGTAGGATATATTAGCAGTAGCTATGAGGCATTCGGTTATGCAACAAGCGGTCTTTACAAACAGCTGCAAAAAGCAAAGTTAGAAGAAGAGCATATTAGGGTTGCACCTAATTACAGATATATTTTTAGAAAAATACCTTTTGAAGACATAACTGCAAAATTTAGCCTTTTGGTTCAAGACATTGTTGAAAAAGAGGTTGACACCGTTATTAATCTTTCAACCAATTTAGATAAAGCAGATATGAGGCAAAGAAAAAGAATAAGTGAAGATATATATTATGCAATTAGTTCAGTTAAAAGAGCATTGTTCGAAACTAGAAAAAGCTCCAAAGAGATTTACAAAATCTTTCAAGATATATTTTTTGATGAGTTTGATATTTCAACGAATATGTCAATAGCAATTGATATAGCCAAAAAGCAAACTCTTGACGCCATAAATATCTTTAAAGAATATTCTGAAAAAAGAACTCAACGAGAGGCATTGCAGTTTCTGAAATTCTTCAGAGGAGTAAAAGGTAAATACAACGTTGTAAACATTGATGAGTTTCTAAAGATGATTAACGATGACGATAATTTTGTTTTGAACCCGCAGTTGATTGACAGTGAATAACAAAAAAAAGTATCTTATTTTTAATTTTTTTTTAAAAGGAGGTTTTTTGTGAAAAGCCATAAAAACATTCTTGAGTATTATCTTATTACTGAGTTACTTAACATAAACCAAGAAAAGTTTAAAGTTAATTATAGTTTTAGAAACAGCAAAATTATTAGCCCAAAAAAGTTTAAAGAAGTTATCAATGGGTGTCGTGCTCCAATTAATAATAAGCAAGGTGTAAGTGAAAACTCATTGATTGCTTACAAAATTAATGTTGGAGTTATAAGCATTAAAGGTTTAACTAGATATTTGCAAGATATTGGTTTTTTTGAAAACAGCGAAGAAATTGATAATAAAGATAAAGATAAAAATCAATATATATCGTTAGGTTATTTTTATATTACAAAACAAGGCCACTTAATTATATCAAATGACAAATGTGGCAAAGTTATGCCGATAGTTTATCTTTTGCAGCTTTTTAAAGATAAAAAAAATATTAGCGATAGCATTAAAGAATTTATGGATAAGGCAGAAGAAATGGAAAATTTTTTTAATAGAGCTTTTTTTAAGGAAAATTGGGAAGTGGATACATCTGAGCCTAGTCTTAGCTACATTTTAGACAGTTCTGCTATACTTGAGCCTGCTTTTGATGCGAATAAATTAGAAAACTTAAAAAATTGTGCAGTATATATAACTACTCCTATTTTGTCAGAGCTCGATAAATTAAAAAATAATGATGATGAATCAAAAGCAAAAAAAGCAATTAAATTTGTAAAAAAAATTTGTGACATGACTGAAACAACCAAAATGAATTTAACTCAAGAAGAAAAACTGATGCTTGGAGTTTGGTATCCATCAAATAATGATAGAAGAATTTTTTTAAAATCAATAGAATATCCTGATTCTGAATTAGATAGAAACAAATACGGTGTAGATTCGAAAGCAGATGTATCTGTAGTAAAAGCCGCTGTTGAATTATCAAGCAAATCTTTTCCTTTTGTAGTTGCTAAAGATAGAAGAATAATAGAATCTATATCAATGCGTACAACTTGTTTTTGGCATAGTGTAGATTTTAATACTGACCTTGCTTTATCTTCTAGAAAAATATCAGATATCAAATCAGCTAATAATTTCGATGAATTGAAAAATTTAGAAGAGTTCTTTTTTGATATTTATTTTAACAATCTAAGCGATTTGTTAAAAGAAGCAAGAAAAGATACAAAAATTTCTGAGTATTATTTTAACGGGACTTCCGTCTCTATAGAAGAAACTACTTACAAAAAAGCTATCGAAGATTTAAACGAAGTATCTGCAAATCAAACCGTTGAAGATCTGAGTAAGCTTATTAATTTTGATGAAGAATCTAATTTGCTTGATATTTATTTATCTGGAAGAGAAATTAAAACAAATTTGAATAGTATTAAAAATACTGTTGAAGCTTTTGTTAGCCAAGATATACCTTTAGCTAAATGGCTATCTCCGCATAATCCATTTTTAACTCAACAAATAGCTATCAATTATGCCAATACTTTACCAAGACAAGATTTGATGGCGGTTAATGGACCACCTGGCACAGGTAAAACAACGCTGCTTAAGGATATTATAGCAAATATAATAGTTAAAAGAGCTATTGCTGTAATAAATTCTGATTATAAAATTTTTGATGAAAAAGGAATGCTTGCTGATTTTTTAAAAGGTTATGGAGTTGTTGTTGCATCAAACAACAATGCAGCAGTTGAAAATATTTCTATTGAGTTACCGCAGTTAAATACAGATGTTGAAAATGTATTAAAATCTATTGGGAAAGAAAAATTTAGATATTTTGAGAAATTTATCAATGAATATTTTAATGAAAATCAAAATGAAACAGATTATGACAATGAAAACGAAGATGATGCAGATATATTAGACAAAGCAAAAACATACAAGTATCTTGGTCTATTATCTTTACCACTTGGTAATTATAAGAATCGTTCTAAGGCTACAAACATTATTAGCAAGATAGAAAGCTTTTTAATGAATAATAAGGGGTTTAATGATGTTTCTCAAGAAGATATAAAAAACATAGGTAAAAAAATATTACAGTTTAAAAAAGAAATTGAAGAATATTCTCAAAAACATCGGCTTTATTATGATTGTATAAAAGAACAAATAAGACTGCAAGCTGAAATTGATAACTTAGAGTTAGAATATCAAAGTCTTAAAAAAGAAATTGAAGAACAAGGCAGTAAAATAGAAAAATGTGTTTTACAAATTCAAGATGATGAAAACAAAATGGTTAAAACTAAAGAATTATTAGAAATGCATATTAAAACTAAACCGTCAATATTAAAAGAGTTTACATCTTTTTTTTCTAAATCTGCTAAAAAAGATGTAACGCAGTGGAAATCAAAGTATAATGTTTTTTTCCAAGATATTGAAAGCACAGATAAAGAAATTTCAAAGTTAAAAGATATCCAAAAAAGCTCAGAAATTTTAAAAAAAGAATTGACATTAAATTATGAAAAAACAAAAAATGAAATTGATAATAAACGTTCTGAAAAAGAGCAAAAAGAAAACATGGCAGAATATATTTATGGAAATATTGGCGATATACTTATAAAGAAAGATTTGTTTTTAAAGATAATATTAGAGCCAGAAAACTTAACAACAGAAGAAAAAGAATGTATATACCGTTTTAGTGCTTATCAAAATGAAAAAATAAATATGTTAAGAATACAAATCTTTGTGGAGTCGCTTAGACTTCATAAACAGCTTATATTAAAACACAAAATAGAATTTGCTGATATGCTTCATCTTATTGTAGGTTTGTTGCCCAATCCTAGTGCTTTTAAAAATTTTAAGTACAGTGTTGATAAATTATTTGATGCGTTCTTTTTTATAGTGCCAGTTACATCAACAACTTTTGCATCGTTTGGTAATCTTTTCAGCCAAGTACCTATGTCGTATATCGGTTATCTAATGATAGATGAGGCAGGTCAAGCCGTTCCTTATAGTGCGGCAATGCCACTTTATAAATCTCAACGAGCAGTTGTTGTTGGAGACCCGTTCCAAATAGAACCTGTTGTAACAATAGCAAATAATGTAAATAAAATACTCATAAACAATTATAACATATTAAGTAAATATGACTTAATGCTATCTTCGGTTCAAACGCTATCAGATGATTCATCTGAAATAGGAGCTATTTATGGTAGTAATCGTCTTGGTATACCGCTTAATGTCCATAGACGATGTAATAACCCTATGTTTGAAATAGCGAATATAATTGCTTACAATAACCGCATGATAAAAGGAGCTGATGACAAATACAGTATTAATGATCTTTTGCCAGAATACTGTAATAAAGGTTCTTTGTGGATTCATGTGGATTTTGATAAGAGTGAGAATAAGGATGGAGTTATTAAAGCTGAGATAAATGCATTGAGAAGGCTTGTTTATGATATGGAATCAAAAATAAAAGATAAAAATATTAATATTAATGATTTTGTTAAAGAAAAAAATATATTTATCATTACTCCGTTTAAGGCTGTTGAGAGCCGTTTGTATAGCGATTTAAATAAATATGCTTTAGAGCAAGCATTAGCAAATAAAAATTTAGGACGATACATAGGCACTATTCATACTTTTCAGGGCAAAGAATCCAAAATTGTAATTATTGTGCTAGGTGGTAAAAATGAAAAATCTATGAGTTGGGTTTCACAAAAGCCAAACATGTTAAACGTAGCAATTACAAGAGCAAAAGAATTTTGTTTTATCATAGGCGATAAGAACAAATGGGAAAAACAAAATTATTTTAGACACGCATTAAGTAATTTGCACGTGGTAGATAATACAATTATACCATTTAAATATTTATAATATTTTTTTTTAATTATATCAATATAGAGAATTCAATCTGCAAAAATATTCATAGATAGTCCATTCTATTTATTTTTTATCATCCCCAACCTGCACTTTTTTGCATTAATTTGAGAAAAGTTTTTGCAAAACCCAAAAAATTTTGCAAAAACAGCAGGTTTTAACCGTCTCTGTGCCTTGCTTTTTGTTGTTATAACAGCAACTTCCACATCGGCGGTTCGCGAAGAATTCGCAGGGTCTTTGATATATGGATGCTATAGAGATAGGATTTTCTAGAGAAAGTGATGGGTTTAAATCTAAGAATGTAAGGTAGGAACAGAAAAATCAACTCACATACTAAGTTTGAAAACAATGTTTAAATCTAAGAATGTAAGATAGGAACAAACTCTATTTCTCCTAACTCCAGTGCTGCTTCAAAAGTTTAAACCTAAGAATGTAAGATAGGAACAAGTAATAGTAAAGCAGTGTGGAAAATACATAGAACATTTAAACCTAAAAATGTAAGATAGGAGCCAGAAAGTTCCGCAAATATCCAGAGAGAGTTCCGCTGTTTTAATATAAGAATGTAAGATAGGAAAAAAGTAAGTGCAAAAAAAACTTTGCTTCGTTTGAGATTTTATATTAAGAATGTAAGATAGGAACTTGTTTGCAGCAAAGCAACTACATCATCTGCTTTCGTTTTAACTCAAGAATGTAAGATAGGAACTGCAGCTCTCCGAGTTTAACCAACAAGCCTTGATAGTTTTAATCTAAGAATGTAAGATAGGAACTCTTTGAAGTTAGCAAGGCTCATATGATTGAGTTCGCGTTTAAATCTAAGAATGTAAGATAGGAATTCTTGTTATTTTTACATTTTACATCGGGCTATTTTAATCTAAGAATGTAAGACAAATTTTTTCAAAATTTCTCTAACCTGCACTTTTTTGCATTCTTTTAAGTTTGTAACAGTTTAAATCTAAGAATGTAAGATAGGAACCTTATTACGGTAAAACCCTTGAATTGGTTGCTTGCCTGTTTAAATCTAAGAATGTAAGATAGGAGTGATATCACGGAGCACTATTTGCGATGAAAGGCTTTAACACAAGAATGTAAGATAGGAATAGAAACAGCAAGCTGTCTGTTGATAAAAAAATAGCAGGTTTCATCCTAAGAATGTAAGATAGGAACAACGAATAAACTCCTGTTTTTTGCGCTATATCACGCGTTTAAACTTAAGAATGTAAGGTAGAAACGATGATAAAATCATTGAGATGAATATGATTGTTTTAATCTAAAAATGTAAGATAGGAATTGTCTAAATTCAGACTAAACTGTTCGTCTGTTTTAACCTAAGAATGTAAGATAGAAATTCTTGCTGTTTTTACTTTTTACATCGGGCTATTTTAATTTAAGAATGTAAGACAAATTTTCTCAATAACTTCCCAACCTGCACTTTTATGCATTATGCAGCAGGGCTTTTTAGCCCTAGCAAAAAATTTTGTTTTTTAGGAGGTATTTTGTATGTCTTTTGTTAAAGGTATTTTGGAATTAGTGGTTGTGACTCCAACCTTGCAAATTGTTGATTCTGAGTCGGCAGACGGTGGTACTTTAAAAATAAAAACACGAAAGCTGCCTGTGTTTTTAATGGATGAAAAAGGTAATAGTTACATTGTTAAAGAAACCGCAGCTTTAAGCTCTGAATCTCTGCGTGGTATATCTCGCAGACGATTAGCCTCAGCTACAATGAATGAAATTATAAAAAACAGCAGTGGTAAGAAATTCAACCCAAGAACAGTCCATTTGTTTATCGACGGCGGTTTAACAAATGTAAATAATATTTTAACCTATGAAAAAGAACAAGAAATTCGTGAAAAGTTTCCATTTTTCTCTGTTTTTGGTGCAGGTTTATCGTTATCGGGTAAATTAGTAATACAAGATGCAATCCCAATAGTTAATGTAAATAGTGAATGGACATATGTTACCAATGTTTCTACAGATAAGATACCAGAATATGCTAATTTTTTTAACGGTAAATATTCTAGTGCTTTTTTTGTTGCTTCAACGTTCAACGGACAAAAAGACGATATTTTATCCCACAGCAGTTATATTTTTCAATTCTTAACAGAAGAAGATGTTGCAGAATGGGAAGAGCAAGCGATTAAAAATTCTCAAGATAGAAGAACTAGCGTTCAAGAACAAAAAGATAAAAAGAATAATAAGCAAGGCAAAAAAGATGATGCCCCGAAAGATGTGCCAAAAGATAAAGATAAAAAAATGACAACGCAGGGTATCAGAAGCACAGAGTTTATTGTACCTGGTACACGATTACGAACCGAAATATCTGTATTTGAAGATGTAGCTCTTTCAGATGCAGAAAAAGGGTGTGTTGCTTTAGCAGCATTAGAAATAGCAAAGCAAAGGAGAATTGGCGCTAATCAAAGAATGAATTGGGGCATTTATAATGCATTTTTAGACCTTGAGGTTGATAATACAAAATCATCAGCTTATAGAACCGTTAATAAGTCTAATTTTTTACTCCACACAGAAGATACTCAAGATTATCTCAATAAATTATCAGGATATGTAGATGCTTATTGGGAATCGGTAAAAAAACTAACGGTTGATGATGTTGAAGAACTAAGAGCAAATCTTGAGAAGAATAAAGAAAACGGCGTAAAAGAGGAGGAATAAATTATGATGAAACCATTAAAGGTTTCTTTTAAACTTAAAACTCCTGCCGCTGTTGAAAAGGCCATAACATTAGATAAGATTGTTATGGCAGTTGTTTGTGGCAGGACAGGATTTGCAAGAACATCAAACTGCGATAAAAAAGTAATATCAGAAATTATCAAAGAGCAGGACGGCATATTTGCCGCCTCCTGTGTCTTTGCAGAAATGCCGATTGTTTTTAGAACATTTGATGTAAAAATAGCCCCGAATGTCGATAGGCAAATGTATTTAGATTATTCTCAATCAATAGGTATGAAATCAGAACTTTTAACAATAAGCGGTGCAAATAGCGGAGAATGGAAGAAAGAATTTACTACACTTACAACGATATTTGCAAATAACTTATATTTTTATACTTTTGCAGATAAAGATAAGTTATCTAATGTTTTAAAACAAGTTAACGGCATTGGCAAGAAAAACAAAAATGGTCTTGGTGCTGTTGTTGGTTTTACTATTGAAGAAATAAGTGAAGATAAATCTATCCAGTTAAATGAATATACGCCGTCTAGACCACTTCCTGTTGATTTTGGCATTAAAACAGATAGAGTAGCTCTTTATAATTTGTATGGACCAAGTTGGGATAGATCGGGTCTTGAGCCTTGTATTATGCCACCGCTTGCATTTGGCGAAATTCTCAATAAAGAACCACGTGAACCTGTTTATTATCTTGAAGATACATCGGCAACAAGGTTTACTGCTAAATATCACCCCGAATTATTTATGAACGAAACAGAAAAGTTTAAAAATCTAAAATTTAAAAAGAACACAAACAAACTACCTTGTGCGGGCTGCGGTTGTATTGAAGAAGATATTGTTGATACCAATGAAATGGACATTAAGAAAATCGCATCAAGCAGTTATACTGATTTTATGAACTTTGATTTTTCAAAAAGCAGAGTGCTTTGCAAATACTGCGCTGCAGCTTTGACAAATTCTTATTTAACAAAGGCAAATACTCTTATAACAAAAAATGAGATAATAGGCGGCAAAGATGCATCAATTTTTAGCCTGCTTACAAATTCTCAAATAGATTCAGATGAGTATATTTGCATTGCACACAAAGGCGGAGGCAGTTCTAAAAAACAAATTTTAATAGGCTCTTTACCATCTATATCACCTGCAGTAATTGCGGTTAACTCAAAATCCCATACAACAAAATTTGTTGATAGAGAGCTGTTTTTAGATGTGCTAAAAACCATAAAGCAAAATAATGCTTACAATTTAAAAAACATAAATATATACAAGCCGAACAGCGAAAATAACAAAGAAATTTATGAAGAGGTTTATTCAAAATTAACCCCGTCCTCAGCTTTAATGCTTAACTTTGTAGGACGTAAAGAAATAGAATTAATTAAGGAGGTTGTTTAAATGGATTTTTTTAAAGTTTCAGTAAGATATTATCCAATGCACAATATATCCGTTACATCTAGAGAAATAAGAGAAGCAGTAATAGATGTTACACAAAACAGCGAATATGAAAGTGCTATAAATTGGCATACTAGAAAGCCACCGTTTGTTATTTTTTCTAAACCTTATTCTAACGGTACAAATATTTATACTTTTAAAGAAGATGTAGCAGAATTCTTAAAAACAAAATTATTAGAAAGACGTGTACTTTATGTCCCAACAGGAAATAATTTTCACAAAAAGGTTTTTATTAAAAACGCATCAATAGATAAGTTAGATTATGAACCAATAAAAGATGGTAATTTGTATTTATACTCAACTAGAATGCCAATTATTACGGCAGTGCATGAAAATGAGATTAAAGTAAATACTGTTGTAAAGAAAATTGGAACTATTAGTGATGTAGAAACTACTATCCTTGAAAATATAATTTCAAGGACACTAAAATACACAATAAAACATCACTTTAACAGTGATATTGAGCTAAATGATTTAAAAATTAAAGCGATTGAATCTAGGCAAGTTGAACATTTGTATAAAGAAAATATTCAGCTTCCGGGCTGGGTTGGAACATTTTTTTCAAACTACAAACTACCTATGTTTGTCGGATACAAGATAGGATTAGGATATGGTGAGATTGTTTTAAGACAAGTATTGCCCTTAGAAAAGTTTACAAAATTTGCAGTATAAAAGGAGGTTATTTATGGAATTAAGAGAAGATCAAAAAGAGGCAATGGAGAGTATATTGTCGTCATCAAAAGACAATAGAATGGTATTGTTTCAAGCTCCAACGGGTTGGGGTAAAACCGTTTTAATCGCAGACCTTGCTGTAAAGTTAATAAAGCAAGGCAAAAATGTAATTGTTATAACCTTAAGGAATGATTTAGTTGCCAAAACTATCGAAACAATTGAGGAAGCAGCAGAGAGTTATATTCCTGTTGCTGTGGTTGGTAGAACTAACTACATTATGGTTAGCAGAGCAATTGATGAGCTTGTTAAGATTAAAAAGAACGTTAAAAAAAATAAAGAAAAGGAATACGATAAGGTAATGGAAATACTTAAAAATGCTAATGATGCTGGAAAACCATACTTATTTATATCTGATATAGAAAATAAAAAAAATAAAAATGAAGGCATAGCAGAAAATGAGTTTTGGGTTATTTTAAAGTATTTAGCATTACCGCAAAATGATGACAAGATACCGAAACTCAGTGATGGATATAACTTTGTTGTTACTAATATGTTTTATCTAGCACACTATTTAATAAAAAGAGATGATGATATAAAGCCAAACACTGTTGTCTTGCTAGATGAGGCAGATTATTTTGCTGATAACATTAGAAGTTTTTTTAATACAAACTGCTCTTTCTATACGATAAAAGTAATATCTGATTATCTTTATTTAACAAGAGGCGACAAAATTTTTGAAAAACTGTCTAAAAAAGCTGAGAAAATTAGAAATGAGGGTAAAGATATCAATAGAGTTAAAAACAATATTAATGCAGCCTATGAATCTATCATTAGTAATATTGATTTAAAATTTATTGACAAAATTCTAACTAAAAAGTATTTGAATCCAAACAATTACATTGATAAATCTCTTATAAGAAATCTAGTTGAAGTCAGAAACTTTATTAAAAGAGTAGGGCAGAAAAAAGACTTTGGAGGAGAATATAAAATTAATTTTTCATCTATTAGACAGTATGTAAGTATAGAAAGAACTATCAAGTTTAGAGAGGCATTAGGTTACCTTAGTAAGCTTTGGAAGATTTTTACTGATGAAAAAGACGACAGAAAAGCTGTTATGCTTGGCGCTACAATAGCATCGCCTACTAAGTTTTCTAATGAAGCTGAACTTAAAAAAGATATAAGAGAGAACAAATTGTTTTTGCCAATTAGTATTTCATTTGACTATTTGTCAGCTAAACCAAGCAAAAAAAATGCGATAGCTTATTTGTTAGAAGAAACAGCTGCTTGTCACTATAACTACGATGATCATAAAGCTACAGATGAATGGATAAAAACTGTCGTAGATACAGTTAAAACAACATATAAAACTAGCAGTAACGCATTAATTATGTGCAAATCACGTGAGACAGCAAAAGAGATTGCGGGGGCTTTAGAAAAAAATAATTTTGGAGTTCAAATTTACTACGATAAAAACAGCGATATAAAAACACCTTTAAATGCTTTTAAAAGCAGCAACAACGGTGGAATATTTGTATCGCATGCAGGTTTATCGGTTGGCATGGATATTTCAGATATAAGTCAACTATATATCGCACAAATACCTAATCCACCACCCGGACCGGGACAGAACACTAAAGAACGTGATTTTATTCAGTGGATAGGAAGATTAAGAGACAATAAGAAAGAAATAAGGGGATTGTATGTAATTGATTCACGCATTTGGAAAGAGAAAAATTTACTCAAAATCATTCAGGATGATTATCTTTCTACCGAAACAATTAATATTCCTAAACCAAAAGAAGTTACTTGATAGAATTGTTTAAGTAAGCGGCAAATACCGCTTACTGTTTTAGGGTTGTGTGCCTGTGGTTTTAACCGTCTCTGTGCCTTGCTTTTTGTTGTTATAACAGCAACTTCCACATCGGCGGTTTGCGAAGAATTCGCAGGGTCTTTGATATATGAATACTATAAAGATAAGGTTTTTATGGCAAAATTTAATGGGTTTTAACTCAAGAATGTAAGATAGGAACTTAACAGCATCTATCAACACTGGCAAAGAGCTTGCAGTTTTAACTCAAGAATGTAAGATAGGAACTCAATATTTAATTTAATCTATCCCAACCCTCACCTGCTAAAGCTTTAAACCTAAGAATGTAAGGTAGGAACAAAAGTATTATAGAGTACTTTAAAATACAAAAGTATTGTTTTAGCTTAAGAATGTAGGATAGGAACATAGTAGTATTGTAGTATTATTAATACATAGTAATAGTTTTAGCTTAAGAATGTAAGATAGGAATGAAAAACAAACAAAAAAAGACATGATTGAGCTGCAGCGTTTAAACTTAAAAATGTAGGATAGGAACTAGTCGTCATTTTTTATAAGCTGTTTAAAAATCTGAGTTTTAACTCAAGAATGTAAGATAATTTCTTCAAAATTTTTTCAACCTGCACTTTTCTGCATTAAGTGGCAGGTTGAAAAACCTGCAAAAAAATTTTGGAGGTGTTTGGATTGAAAATAGCATCTATTAAGTTCCATTTTGAGAATTCTTTTTTGAAAACATCTAAATCATCAAAAGAAGAAAAAAACAACAACAACCAAGAAGAATCAACCGTAATACCATTCCATTTATTAGATGAAGACGGCAAGATTTGCAGCGGTGAAGTTGTTGAAGTCATTGATAATAA